>Ga0326735_1000371_pt1 | contig 10960 bp, 6 predicted proteins | sample 37_GP2_1092_FD_207945 | JGI IMG/M metagenome (GOLD analysis project Ga0326735, IMG submission 207945) | Glacier ice microbial communities from Ngari, Tibet, China - 37_GP2_109.2 | ecosystem: Environmental > Aquatic > Freshwater > Ice > Glacier | place: China: Ngari, Tibet | collected 2018-07-31
CGAGGTCGCTATCCGTGGTCAGCACCAGGTTGCCGGAGCCTCCGGCCAGTTGGGAGTAAACTCCGAGCAGCCGCAGGATGGTGCCGGCGTCATTGAAGGCCACCGACAGCGTCCGACCACGCGGCGCAGGGTTGGTGGTGACCGAGATGCCATTGCCGTCGCTGAATTGCGCCGTCAGGTTAGCCCGGCGCATGTCGCCGCCGCGCATCAACAGGTCGAGATCTACGTTGAACGCGGTAGTTGCGTAATAGCCCAGCGCCCTGTCGAGCTTCACCTTCAGCGAGATGGCCTGGTTAAACTGCGTCGACTGCACGCCGCCGGCGCCCTCGCCCAGCCCGAAGAACTGCCGCAGCATGGGTTTCAGGTCGAGCTGGCTGCCGCGTATCTCCACGGCATAACCACCGTCGATCGGGGCCACCTCGAGCTGCGCACTGTCGTCGCTGCTGAGCCCAAACTGGCTGAAGCTGGCCGCCTGCAGCCCTTTGGTTTTGTCATAGGTTATGTCGCCCTTGGCGCGCACCGTGCCGAACGACAGGTCGATGTCATTGAGCTGGGTGATGTCTTCGCCCGGCGTGACGGTTACGCTCAGAGTGCCGGGGGTGCCCACGGCCTTGCTGATGCCGATATCCTTGATGGTGAGCGCGGCATCCTTGAGATCGACCGCCATTTGCAAAGCGCCATCGGCCAGGGGCTGCGCCACGAAGCGCACTCGGCCCGACAGAAATTCTGAAACGTCGAACCCCATCTTGGCGAGGTCTGCGACTTCCATGTCGGACGACAGCCGGAAGCTCGGACTGGTACTCGGCGTGCCGGCAATCTCGATATCAGCATGCATGCCGTCGATTTCGGCACTTCCGCCCAGCTGATATCCGTCCTGGTTGGCGCTGAAGGCCAGTTGGCCATTGCTGATCTGGCGTTCCTCTATCGGCTGGGAGCTAGCGAAGTCGGATACCGTCCCGTTGACGACATAGTCGATATTGATCGGACGGCCCATGGCCTCGTCAGCAGGGGTGATGGTGGCAACGAGACCGATATCGACCGACCCTGTGACGGCAGCGAGATCGATTGGCAGCTTGCTATCGTCGAGCAGGTCCAGTTGCTGATCCCTAGCCAACGCCAGCAAGGCCGGGATCGGGGAGGCGATATCGCCGGACACTTCGATGATGCCACCCGCCGGGTCGGAGTTGTCCATGACCAGCGCCGGATTCTTGACCTGTATTTCGCCGCCCGCCGTCATCAGCCTGCCGCCACCTGCTGAAATCGTGAGGTCTGCGTCATCGACTTGCAGCCGGGTCTCGCCGTCGATGGCAATGGCCGCCATTTCCGCGGTTGGCGTAATGGCGACGCCTACGCCGGTCATATCGATCTGCATGCTGCCGTCGGGGATTGGTTTGTCCTCCCCTGCGACACCCATCGAGCCGACCGGGAAATGGAAATCGAGACGAGCCTTGGTTACCGTGCCCTCGGTGACATTGCGCACGAACCAGTTACGACTGTCGCGTCCCAGCACGTAGGGCCACAGCCGCTTGAGATCGTCGGCACTAACACCCTGCCCCATCATAGCCATGTCGATCCCAAGGCCCGCCAGCAGCATGTCGACGCGGCCGGTAGCCTCGACCGTACCTTCCCCTTTGCGAGCGATCAGCCGGTCGATGCCGAGCGCTCCATAAAGGGGCGCCGACCAGCCCGAAAATTCGACGCTGTCCAGCGGCTCGACTGGCGCTTCCATATCGTCCGGCTGCAGCGCCACATCGCGTGCCTTGAGCGACAGGCCAATGGTCGGCCCGAAGTTCGGATCGAGACCCATGGCGAAAACGCCGGACAGATAGGCTTTGCTTTTGCCAATCTGCAGCGCCGATTCCTTGAGAATAAACTGGCCCTGTTGTGGCTCCCAGTTGATATCCATGATCGACGTCGCGATTGGAAAGTAGTCGGTGCCGATACGCAGTTCGGTGCCGGTCAGGTCGACCTTGAAATGCCCGTCCACCAGCTTTCCCCCGGCTGGCTGGAAGTTCACGTCGATCGACAGCGCACCTGCACCCCGCATTGCGGCCATGCTGGTGGAACTGTCGATGAACGGCAGCAGGGCCGCAAAATCGATATTGGAAACGTCGGCCTCCAGACGCGAATTTCCTGCATCGTCCACGGTTCGCGACAACCCGCCCGTCATGGTGCGCCCGCCCAGGCTGGCCGAAAAACGACCGTTCGTGTGAAGGCGATCAGGCGTCGGGCCAATCTCTAGGTTGATTGCTTCGAAGCGACGAAACAGCCCATAAACGGCGTCGATCATGTCCACGGTGCCGTCGCGGATCACCAGCTTGGAGAACCGCCCCTGCGCAGCCTGCTCGACGATGTCCGCTATGCCCTGCTCGCTGGCCTCGAGATTGTAGATCAACCAGTCATTGTCGGAGCGGAGTACCACCGGTTGTTGGCTGCTGCTGGTGTCTACGCCATTCGACGAGATGGCGATGGCGGGAAAGGCGTCGTCGCCCTCCTGCACGCGCACCGTCGGCACACCGCCCTGCGGGTCTTCCTCCAGCGCGAAACTGGAAATGCGCGGGCCGGAAAGGTCCTGCACCATCTGAACGCGCGGACGCACGATGGTGATGGTGGCGCCCGGCTGGCCGACCAGCGCCCGCACCGGCGAAAAGCCGATCTCCAGCGCCTCCATGCTGACCGTGGAGCCGGCCTTGCTGTCTGTTAGCGTGACCGGCGTAAACTGGATGACGGGCCAGACCCGATTTTCAAGCGCCAGGTTCATCTCGCCCAGCGATAACCGGCTGCTGCCCGGTAAGGCCGCCTGGATCAGCGACCGCACCGCCTCGCCGCCAAAGGGCAGCCGAACCGGCGTAAACAGCAATACGATGTAGAGCAGCAGCAACAGCACGGACGGAATGCCAAGCGCCCACACGGCAAGCTTGGCCGCGTGGCGCATAGGGTGCCGCTTGCGCTGGGCAGGCGCTGCAACCGGACTATCTGCTGGAGGGGTTGTCTCGCTCAATTGCTTCCAGGTCGAGGCTTGGCCGTGGACTGCTGGCCCCCTCAAGAATCAACCGCAGAAGGCGGTCACTTGCCCAATGATACCGGCTGCAATATGGCACCGATATCTACATGAGAGCCTGAGACTAGCAGGCAAGGAGTAAACATCCTGATGCCGGATTTAACCGAAGGCGTTGCCGCCCCCGACTTCACCTTGCCGCTCGATGACGGCAGCACGTTCCAGCTTTCTGCCGAGCTCGGCTGGCCGGTGGTGCTGTACTTCTACCCGCAAGACGATTCGGGTGGCTGCAGGGACGAGAATATCGAGTTTTCGGAACGCGCCGGGGCGTTCGCCGCACTCGGTGCGCGGCTAGTCGGCGTTTCGCCGGATAGCCTCGAAAGCCACGGCAAATTCCGCAAGAAATATGGCCTGCAGGTACCGCTTGCTGCAGACCCGGATCGCCTTGCCATCGAGGCGTTCGGCCTGTGGAAGCTGAAGAAGCTCTATGGCCGCGAGTTCATGGGCCTGATCCGCACCTCGTTCATCATCGGGGCCGATGGCAGGGTAGTCCGGATCATCAAGGCTACGCGCATCCTTGGCCATGCCCAGAAAATGCTGGAAGCGCTGCAGGCCGAGGTCGGCATAACGCCGCCAAAATAGCTTTTATTAACCACGCCCGGTCATACTTCGCTCAGCATAATTCTTGCCGTCGCGGAGTTCGTAGCGTGCGTAACCAGGCCAACTTCAGGCGTTCCGACGGTGAGCATGATCCGGCCCGGATTCGGCACCAGGGCATTCACCCCGCCCTGTTCTATGGCATGTTTGCGCTGCTGCTCGCTGGCAATGCGCTGGTCGGCACCGCATTCCTGCTCGCGCCCGATATCAGCAAGCTGCTCAGCGGCCAGAATGAGCAGGTCATCGCGGCCTACGAAGATAGAATCGCCCAGTTGCGCGTCGAGGTCGATCGCCTGCACTCGCGCAGCTATGCCCAGGCCGGCGACATGAACCTGCAACTGCAGGAATTGGCGCAGCAGCAGGAAGTGCTGCAGGAACAGCATCAATTGGTCCGCGTACTGGTCGACAAGGCCGGCGAGCTTGGCATCGAAGCGGCGGCCCCTGCCACCGGCGACATGGCCGACCTGACGCCACTCACCGCTACCGGTAATCCGGATGTCGATGCCACTGCCGCCGCCGTCGCGCAAATGATGGGCGAAACCCAGTTTGCCATGACTTCCATTGCCGAGACCGCCACGCAACGGACCGACGATATCGTCTCCGAACTGGATGGCCTCGGCATCCAGGTCGATCTGCCGGATTCACTTGATGGCGTCGGAGGACCGCTCCTCGCCGCCGAAGACGGCGAAGAAGCAACGCCGATGATCGACGATGCCAATGCCGTCATGGCCGCACTACTGCGCTACAAAGTAGCGCGCGAAAGCATCGACAGCGCACCGATCCACATGCCGATCAGCGGCAATTTCCGCCAAAGTTCGGGCTTCGGCAATCGCACCGATCCATTTACCCGTGGGCGGGCCTTTCATGCCGGCCTGGACTTCGCCGCCCCCAAAGGCACTACGGTGTTCAGCGCCGGCAAGGGCGTCGTCAGCTTCGTCGGCAGCAAAGCCGGCTATGGCAATGTAGTTGAAGTAACCCACCCGAATGGTCTGCTGACGCGCTATGGGCATCTATCGGGTTTTCTCAGCGTGGAAGGCCAGGCGGTCAACACCGGCACGCCGATCGCCAAGGTCGGCTCCACCGGCCGCTCCACCGGCCCTCACCTGCATTTCGAAATTCGCAAGTCAGACGTCGCTATCAACCCCAAGGCCTTCATCGACGCCGGCAAGCGACTGCTGGCCATGCTGGGGTAGCACTCACCACATAATCAAAAGAAAATCCCCGCTTTTGCGGGGATTTTCTTTTGTCGCATGTCACTTAGCCAGAGTTAGTCGGCGACAACGTCCGTAGCGACACCAACCCGCTGGGCGAGCGCCGCTTCCATGAAGTCATCGACATCGCCGTCGAGCACGACCGAAGGCTGGCCGCTTTCGACACCGGTGCGCAGGTCCTTGACCATCTGGTACGGCTGTAGCACGTAGCTTCGGATTTGGTGGCCCCAGCCGATATCGGTCTTGCTGGCGGCCTGGGCGTTGGTCGCCTCTTCCCGCTTCTGCAATTCGGCCTCGTAAAGCCGCGATTTCAGCATGGCCATCGCCGTTGCACGGTTCTTGTGCTGGCTGCGCTCCTGCTGGCAAGCCACGATGATGCCCGAGGGCACGTGGGTGATGCGGATGGCCGAGTCGGTGGTGTTGACGTGCTGTCCGCCGGCGCCGGACGCGCGATAGGTATCGACCTTGAGGTCGGCTTCGCGGATCTCGATATCGATGGAATCGTCGACCACGGGGTAAACCCAGCAACTCGAAAAGCTGGTGTGGCGGCGCGCCGCCGAATCGTAGGGGCTGATGCGGACCAGCCGATGCACGCCGCTTTCGGTCTTGAGCCAGCCATAGGCGTTGTGACCCGAAACCTTGATGGTAGCCGACTTGATACCAGCCTCTTCGCCGTCGTGCATTTCCAGCACTTCGACCTTCATCTTCCGGCGTTCGGCCCAGCGGGTGTACATGCGCAACAGCATGTTGGCCCAGTCCTGGCTCTCGGTACCACCGGCGCCCGAATGGATTTCGACATATGCGTCATTGGCATCGACTTCCCCTGACAGCAGCGTCTCTATCTGGCGGCGACGGGCGTCCTGCCTGAGTGCGATCAACGCGCTCTCTGCGTCCTTGACGATATCGGCGTCGCCTTCGGCCTCGCCCATCTCGATCAGTTCGACATTATCGCGAATGCCGGCTTCCAGCTCGCGCACCGCCTTGACGGCCACGTCGAGTTCGTCGCGCTCGCGCATTTTGGCGCGGGCCTTTTCAGGATCGTTCCAGAAGTCGGGGGATTCAGTTTCGGCGGTCAGCGCGTCGCGGCGGAGTTCTGCAGTATCCCAGTCAAAGATGCCTCCTCAGCAAGGTCAAAACCTGCTCGATTTCGGCGACGGTCTTTTCGATTTCCGTACGCATTGTTCTACCCATCATTGTTCGATGGAGCATGTAGACGAGGCCACCGGCAGGATCAACCCGCCAGCGGCCTGTGAAGCGTTGCGCGAAACTGCCTAGAACTCGTTCCAATCGGACTTCAGAGCGGACGAGCCTTCAGTGAGATAGACCCGCGATGCAGCTGATGCCTGTCTGGCCGGGCGCCTGGTGGCCGCGACCCGACGGGTCGGTTGCGGCGTGTTGGTCACGAAAATTTCGACAATTGTGTCGAGTTCATTTGCCTGTGCCTGGGTTTGTTCAACCGCTGCATTCGTTTCTTCCACCAGCGCCGCATTGTGCTGGGTCATCTCGTCCATCTGGCGGATTGCTGTGGTGACTTGATCGATTGCAGTAGACTGTTCCTGGCTCGCCTGGGCGATGCCCTGGATCAGCACGTCATTTTCCTTGATGCCATCCAGCATGGCGGTGAGTTTGCTGGTGGCTTCGGCCACGAGCTTGCTTCCGCTGGACACTTCCGTGGCCGATTGCTCGATCAGCTTTTTGACGTCGGATGATGCGCTGGCGGCAGATTGAGCCAGGCGACGCACTTCCACGGCCACCACCGCAAAGCCCTTGCCGGCATCGCCTGCCCGCGCCGCTTCGACCGAGGCGTTTAGCGCCAGAAGGTTAGTCTGGAAGGCGATATCGTCGATCAAGCCGATTATGTTGGAGATCTTGGCCGACGACTGGGTGATGCGTTCCATGGCGGTGTTAGCCTGGGACATCACGCTGCCGGTCTGCTCGGCCGTGTTGGACACGCTGCGAGACTTGCCGCTGGCGCTGTCTGCGCGCTTGGCATTGTCGCTCACCGTAGAGGCGAGCTGGTCCATGGCCGCCGAAGTTTCTTCGATGGCTGCAGCCTGGCGGCTGGTGCGCTCGGATAGATCATTGGCACCGGCAAGCAATTCGGTAGTGGCTACCTTTAAAGTGCCTGAGGTTTCGCGAATGCGATCGACGATCGAGGCGAACTTGGCCAGCGTGGCATTATAAGCGGAACGGCCGTAAATATCCGACTTAAATCCAGATCACGGATTTGTTCCGTTTAGCCCTTTGTAATATTTGCGAACGGCTATGTCGCGCTTCACCAGCGAAATGCGGCGCAGAAAAAACATGCCGTTCATCTGATCGATTTCATGCTGCGCCACGCGGGCGACGAAGTGTTCAACGGTATCAGAATGCTGCTGCCCGTTGGCATCGTCATAGGTGAGATCGACCCGGCGCGAGCGCTTTACCGGCGCTTCGATGCCCGGCATGGACACCGAGCCTTCCGGCGCTATGTCAGTCTCATCCGACTGCCGCAGGATTTCCGGGTTGTATAACAGGCGATAATCGCGCCGGGTCGTATCGGCGGAAACGCTGATGACGACCAACGGTTGATCGAGACCCAGATGCGCGGCAGCAAGGCCATAGGCTTGCACCTCCTGGGCTGCCGCCAGCAGCGCTGCACCGGCAGCCAGCATTGCAGCATCGACGGGGCGAGGCGCCGCTTTGATGCACAGTGCAGCGTGCGGATAGATGACGAAAGGCGGCACTAGAATAGCCCGCCACGTCCCGCATTGGGGGTGTACCACTGGCCCGTTGTGGGGTCGTAGACCGGCTGGCCCCCGACCTGGGCCGGCACGCCACCGGTCTGATCCACAAACCCCGAGTCATACTGCTGCTGCATCTGCTGCTGGCGCTGGATGGCATCAACCGTATTGACGTCGATGCCGATCACGGAGGTCATCAGGTTTGGTCCGGTACCCGGCTTGAAGGCTTCCTCGATGCCGGCTTCGCCCTCGAACGCCTTGACGCCTGAATTGGGATTGATCCAGGCATTGGTCATGCCGGAAGGTTCGACAAAGGGTGTCGCCGGCTTGCCTTCGAGCGCTTTTGCCATGAACTGGGTGAAGATCGGCACGGCAAAGGTGCCCCCGGTAACCGAGCTGCCCATCGAACGTGGCTGGTCGTAGCCGACATAGACGCCGACGGCGAGTTCGGGCGTGAAGCCGACGAACCAGGCATCCTTGTAGTCATTGGTGGTGCCAGTCTTGCCGGCGACCGGACGGTTGAGCGACTTGGCGGCGGTGCCGGTGCCGCGCTGCACCACGCCCTCCAGCATCGAGGTGATCTGGTAGGCGGTCATCGGGTCGAGCACCTGCTCGCGGTTATCAACAATAGTCGGCTCGCCCTGCCCGGTCCATTCTTCGGCCGAGCAACCTTGGCACAGGCGCTGGTCGTGCTTGTAGACGGTCACGCCGTAGCGATCCTGCACACGGTCGATCAACGTCGGCACAATCTTGCGGCCGCCATTGGCAATCGTGGCATAGGCTGCGGTCATGCGCATGTCGGTGGTTTCACCTGCACCCAACGCCATGGCCAGCACCGGTTGCATGGTGTCGTAGATGCCGAACAGCCGGGCATATTCCGAGACCAGCGGCATGCCGATGTCCTTGGCCAACCGAACAGTCATGACGTTACGGCTACGCTCGATGCCGCGGCGTAAAGTCTGCGGTCCATAGAACTCCTGCGCATAGTTCTCGGGGCGCCAGATCGAGCCATCGCCGTTGCGGATTTCCACCGGCGCGTCGAGCACGACCGAGGCCGGCGTATAGCCATTGTCAAGAGCAGCCGCATAGACGATCGGCTTGAAAGACGAACCAGGCTGGCGCAGCGCCTGCGTGGCGCGGTTGAACTCGCTCATGGCATAGGAAAAGCCGCCGACCATGGCCAGCACGCGGCCGGTGCGCGGATCCATGGCGACAAGTGCACCCTCGATCTCGGGCACCTGTTCGAGCGTATAGATCCCGATCTTACCGGATACCGGCGAGACATAGACCACATCGCCGACCTTAAGGATCGACTGCAAAGGCTTGGAGACCCACTTGATTTCCGGTCCTGAGAGCGTACCCACGGTACGCTCGTCGCCCACGGTATTGTCGGCCAGACTGTCTGGGCGCAGCCCGATGCTGGCCTCGTTGCCATTCATTGCCAACACGACGGCGAGCTGCCATTCCGGCACGTCGCCCAGCGGGACGATCTTGGCGACGTCGGCGCCCCAATCAGCGCCGATCTCGATACTGGCGACCGGAGTACGGAAGCCCTTGGTGTGATCGTAGGAAATCAACCCGTCCATCAAGGCACGACGGGCATATTCCTGCAGCCGTGGCTCAAGCGTAGTGCGCACGGACAGGCCGCCGCCATAGAGCTGATCCTCGCCATACAGCTTGGCCAATTCGCGGCGAACTTCCTCGGTGAAATACTCGGCCAGATAGAGCTGGCTGCCACCGGCGCGCGGGATGACGTTCAGTGCTTCGTCCTTAGCCACGGTAGCTTCTTCAGCCGTCGCATAGCCATTCTCGACCATGCGATCGATGACCCAGTTACGGCGCTCGATGGCGGCCTGCGGGCGGCGGAACGGGTGGTAATTGTTCGGACCCTTGGGCAGCGCGGCGATATAGGCTGCTTCGCTCAAGGTAAGCTCGTAAAGCGCCTTGTCGAAATAGTTGAGCGCTGCGGCAGCAACGCCGTAGGAATTCAGGCCAAGGAAAATTTCGTTTAGATACAGCTCGAGGATGCGATCCTTGGAAAAGGTAGACTCGATACGGATAGCCAGCAGCGCTTCCTGTATCTTGCGGTCCCAGGTCTGCTCGGAGCTCAGGAGGAAGTTCTTGGCGACCTGCTGGGTGATCGACGAGCCGCCGCCTTGGATCGAATTATTGCCGTCCATGCGGGCCAGCAAGTTGTCGCGCGCCGCGCGCACCAGACCGTCGAGGGCAATGCCGCCGTGGCTGTAGAAATCCTTGTCCTCGGCCGAGAGAAACGCATTCACCAGCAGCGGCGGCACGGTCTCGATCGGCTGGAACAGGCGGCGCTCGCGGGCGAATTCGGCCAGCAGCGTGCCGTCGGCCGCATGCACGCGCGTCGTCACGGGCGGCTGGTAATCCTTGAGCACGGTATAGTCGGGCAGTTCGGCCGAAACCGTGGTGAGATAGATAGCGGCAGCACCAATGCCCGCCAGCACGGCAAACATTCCAAAACCGAAAATCCAGCCAAGCAAGCGCAGCATATAGTTTTTTCTCTCTCGGCGGCTCGTTCGAACCGCCGTAAACCAATCTCTTAGCGCTTGCCCCAACGCGCCGGATTCACCGCAGAATCATAACAGATCGTGGCACCAAAGTGCATCACAAGCCGGCGTAGCAATTTGACGATACGCGCTGGCTATGACTGAATTGTCACATCACTCTTCAGGCACCAGACTGTCGAAATAAGTCGAAATACCGCGGGCCAAGGCCTCTGAAGTCCGATCCTGCCACTCGCCGCGCAGCAGGTTGGCCATGTCGTCGGCATTGGAGAGGAACCCGAGTTCCACCAGTACGGACGGCACGTCTGGCGCCTGCAGCACCAGGAAATCGGCCTGACGCACCGGGAAGCGCCGCAGCTCGACGCTGGGTTCGAGCTGGTGGACGATGGACCGTGCAGCAACGAAGGACTGGTGTCGCATTTCGCGCCGCATCAGGTCGAGCAGGATGTCCACCACTTCTGGCGCCATCTGCGGCATGGCAAAACCGGCAATGATGTCGGTCTTGTTCTCGTTGTCGGCCAGCACCTTGTCGAGCACATCGGTGGCATTCTCGTCGCGCGTATAGACGCTGGCGCCGCGAATCTCGGGTTGCTGGAAGCTGTCTGCGTGGATGGAAATGAACAGATCGGCCTTGTTGGTGCGGGCCAGAGCCACGCGCTCCTCAAGCCGGAGGAAAGTATCATCCTCGCGGGTCAGCGCCACGTCGAAGCGGCCGGACGACACCAGCAGTTCCTGGAGGCGCAGCGCAAAGGCCAAGACGATGTCCTTCTCCTTGATCCCGCCAACGGTCTCGGCACCGCTGTCGATGCCGCCGTGGCCGGGGTCGATAACCACCAG
>Ga0326735_1000372_pt1 | contig 10933 bp, 9 predicted proteins | sample 37_GP2_1092_FD_207945 | JGI IMG/M metagenome (GOLD analysis project Ga0326735, IMG submission 207945) | Glacier ice microbial communities from Ngari, Tibet, China - 37_GP2_109.2 | ecosystem: Environmental > Aquatic > Freshwater > Ice > Glacier | place: China: Ngari, Tibet | collected 2018-07-31
CCTTTCATGGTTGCAACAAACAGGTCGGCGACGCTGATATTGCGGGTCTCGCCGATGGCCGAAAGCTGGGTGCGCGAGGCGCTGCCTGGTGCGGCCGAGTCGAATAGCATCACCGATTTTCCGAAGATGGTGCGGCGGTCGATTGGCTGCAACGCGTTGGCGGCGTTGACTTTGTCGTGAGGCACCATCACTTCCGTGTAGCGCTCGCCGATTTCATCCATCGACGCCGCCAGCACGATCTTGCCGTCCTGGATGAACATCAGGTCGGTCAGGATGTGTTCGACTTCTTCCACCTGGTGGGTGGTAATGATGATCGTCTTGCCTTCATCAAAATAGTCTTCCAGCAGGTTCTGGTAGAACTGCTTGCGGTAGATGATGTCCAGGCCCAGGGTCGGCTCGTCGAGTACCAGCAGCTTGGCGTCGATTGCCATCACCAGCGCCAGGTGCAGCTGCACCACCATCCCCTTCGACATCGCCTTGACCTTCATCGACGGCTTGAGCTTGGTGTTGGCGAGGTAGCGCTCGGCCTTCTCGCGGTCGAAACGGGGATGCACGCCGGCGACGAAATCGATCGCTTCGCTCACCCGCAGCCAGCGCGGCAGGATTGCGACATCGGCGATGAAACAGACGTCCTGCATCAGCGCGTCGCGCTCGGTGCGCGGATCGAGCCCGAGCACGCTCAGTTCGCCCTCGAACGGCACCAGGCCGAGCGCCGCCTTGAGCGTGGTGGTCTTGCCGGAGCCGTTCGGCCCGATCAGGCCGACGATGCGGCCGGCCGCGATGTCGAAGCTGACGTTGTCGACCGCGGCATGCTTGCCGTAGTGCTTCGACAGGCCCCTGGCGGAAATCACGGCGCTCACGATGCCGCTCCCGGCTGGGCGGCGCGCAGCAGCTGTTCGAGGTCGATGCCGAGGCGCCGGATGCGTTCGACCATGGCCGGCCATTCTTCGCGCACGAAGCGCTCACGTTCGCTTGCAAGTAGTTTTTCGCTGGCGCCTTCGGTGACGTACATGCCGATTCCCCTTCTTTTTTCTACGAGATTGTCATCGACCAGTTCCTGATAAGCCTTGGAAACGGTGATGGGATTGAGCTGGTATTCGGCTGCGACCTGGCGCACCGAAGGCAGGGCGTCGCCCCCCTTCAGTACGCCGTCGAGCATCATGCCGATGACCCGCTCCTTGAGCTGCCGGTAAATTGGCGTGTTGTCGTTCCAGCCGATGGTCATGAAACAGTCTCCCCGGCCAAGGGTACGGCGCAATCGTGCATATTGCCTCCCGGTTGTTGATGTGTTGGTGATGTGTTTAAGTGGTGATGTAGTAAAGTATAACACCACAAATTGACGTGTCAATATCTTCTTTTAATATTGAACATGGGTGGGGTGGTGTTGCTGCGCGGGCCGGCCGCTTCAAGCAACGGCGTCGGTCAGCCGACCAGCCTGGCGAAGCGGGCCAGGTCGACGTTGCCGCCGCTGACCAGGATGCCGACCTTCTTGCCTTCGACTGCCACCACGCCCTGCAGCGCGGCGGCCGCCGCCAGGCAGCCGGTCGGCTCGACGATCATCTTCATGCGCTCGGCAAAAAACCGCATGGTCGCCACCAGCTGGTCGTCCGAGACGGTGACGATGTCGTCGACCTCGCGCCGGATCACTTCGAAATTGTGCGCGCCGAGGTGGGTCACCATGGCGCCGTCGGCGATCGTGTCGGGCACCGCGATGTGCACCACCGCGCCACTGCGCAGCGATTGCTGGCCGTCGTTGCCGGCCTCGGGCTCGACGCCGATGATGCGGCAATCCGGGCTCATGGCCGCTGCCGCCAGCGCCGAGCCGGCCAGCAGGCCGCCGCCGCCCAAACACACCAGCAGCACGTCGAGGGGGCCCGTGTCTGCGAACAGTTCCATCGCCGCCGTGCCTTGGCCGCAGATGACGTCGGGATGGTCGTACGGGGGAATCAGGGTCATGCCGCGCTGTTGCGCCAGCCGGCGGCCGATCTCTTCGCGGTTTTGCTTGTAGCGGTCGTAGACGATGACTTCGGCGCCGTAGCCCTTGGTGGCCGCCACTTTCAACGCCGGCGCGTCGTGCGGCATGATGATGCTTGCGGCCATGCCGAGCAGGCTGGCCGACAGCGCGATGGCCTGCGCATGGTTGCCTGAAGAGTAGGTCAGTACGCCGGCGCGGCGCTGGTCTTCGGTAAATTTCGACAGCGCGTTGTAGGCGCCGCGAAATTTAAAAGCGCCGCTGCGCTGGAAGTTTTCGCACTTGAAGAACAGTTGCGCGCGCGCCAGGCGGTTGGCGGTGGTGGAGGTGAGTACCGGGGTGTGGTGGGCCACGCCCTTGATCCGCAAGGCCGCTTTTTCAACTTCGCTGAACTGCAATTGCGCCAGGTCGACCATGGTGTGCATTTCGTTGTGCCGGAAGTGCGACAGTATAACGGCAATGGGTCTTCTACAGTACGACCGCCATCACCAGCTCGACCTGCAGGCCGCCGCCGTCGCGATTGCGTACCGTCAGCGCGGCATTGTGGCGGCCGACCACGCGCTCGACGATCGCCAGCCCCAGGCCGGCGCCGTTGGCCTGGCCGCGCGCGGTGTCCATTCGGGTGAACGGCTTCTTCAGCTGTTCGATCTGCCCGGCCGGGACGCCGCAGCCGTGGTCCTGCAGGCAGATCGCCACGCGCTTGATGCCGCCGTTGGTTTTCACGTGGCAGGCAATGTCGAGCTCGGTGATGTCGAGGCCCGGAGTGGCGCCGTAGCGGCGGGCATTTTCGACGACGTTGTTGAAGACGCGCCGCAGGTCGGTGGCATTGCCCATCACGTGCACGCCGGGCTCGATGTCGGCCGTCACACGCATGCCGGGAATGCGCTCGGCGGCGCGGCCGACGTCGCCCAGCAAATCGCTGATGTCGACCGGCACAAAGCTTGCCGCCTCGGTCGGCCTGGCGTAGTCGAGGAACTGGCCGATGATCGCATCCATCTGGCCGATATCGGATTGCATGCCGTCGCGCGCCTCGGTCGACAGGTTCGCCATTTCGAGTTCGAGCTGCATGCGCGTGAGCGGGGTGCGCAAATCGTGCGAGATGCCGGCCAAAATCAGCGCGCGGTCCGATTCGACCTGCTGCAGATCCTCGACCATCTGGTTGAAGCTGCGGTTCGCCTCGATGATCTCCTGCGCGCCTTTTTCGGGCAGCCGGTCCGGCCGCTTGCCTTGGGCGATGTCGCGCGCCGCCACCGTCAGGCGCGCCAGCGGCAGGTTGACCAGGCGCGAAATGAGGGCGGCGCCGAGTAACGACAGTATCCCGACCACGCCGGCCCAGCCGAGCCACTGCACGCCGGACAGGCCGGCCAGCCGTTCGCGCTCGAGCATCAGCCAGTATTCGTCGTCGTCGATCTTGAAGCTGATCCAGAAGCCCGGCACGCCGTTGACCCGGCTCGAAAACCGCGTGTCGGTGCCCAGCTTTTCCTTGACGATTGCTTCGATCTCGGGCATCAAGGTGCTGTCCGGCGGTGGGTCGACGACGTCGTTGTCCATCAGCGCGGTGATGCGGATGCCTTCGTTGCTGACCAGGTCGAACAGCAGTTCCTTGCGCAGGTCGATCGCCGAGTGGGTCAGCGCCGCGCGCGTGATGGTGACCACCGAGATCACCAGTTCGGCCGTCTGCTTGACCTGCGGGCCGCGCTGGACGGCATTGATCATGCCGATCCACGACGCCATCGACAAGGTCGTGAGCAGTCCGAGCAGCAGGAAGGTACGCCAGAACAGGCCGCTCTTGAACCAGTTCAGGCGGCGCGCGCGGCGGGCACCCGCGTCAGCGGCCAACACTAGCGCGGCTGGCCTTCAGGGATGAACACGTAGCCAAGGCCCCACACGGTCTGGATGTACAGCGGGCTCGAAGGATCGGGTTCGATCAGCTTGCGCAGCCTCGATATCTGCACGTCGAGGCTGCGGTCGAACACTTCGTACTCGCGCCCGCGCGCCAGTTCCATCAGCTTCTCGCGCGACAGCGGCTGGCGCGCATGGCGCGCAAACACCTTGAGCACCGAAAATTCGCCGGTCGTCAGCGGTACCGTTTCGCCATTCTTTTTCAGCGTGCGCGTCGCCAGGTCGAGCACGAACTGGCCGAACTCGAACGACGCCGGGGTTTCGGAAGGCGCGCCGGGGATTTCGTCCGGGCCTTTGCGGCGCAGCACCGCGCCGATGCGCGCCACCAGTTCGCGCGGGTTGAACGGCTTCGGCAGGTAGTCATCGGCGCCCATTTCGAGGCCGACGATGCGGTCGACGTCTTCGCCTTTGGCGGTAAGCATGATGATCGGGGTCTGGTCGCCGGCGCCGCGCAGGCGGCGGCAGATCGACAGGCCGTCTTCGCCGGGCAGCATCAGGTCCAGCACCAACAGGTCGTAGCGCTCGCGCAGCCATAGCTTGTTCATCGCCGGAGCGCTTTCGGCGGTGACGACGGCGAAGCCCTGCTCGGTCAGGTAGCGCCGCAACAGGTCGCGCAAGCGCACGTCGTCGTCAACTACCATAATCTTGGCGGAATGGCCACCGGGAGCGGCCTGCGTTGTATTGTTGCCTGTACTTGGGATCGATTGTGAGCTCATGTGCCTGCCGGAATTGTTATATTCATGTTGCTATGGTAACGTCTTATCGCCATGCAAAGAGGGTTGCTTTTCATTCATTACAACCTGTTACAAACTTTACCCAATTCGCCTTACACCCCGAAACGATCAGCCATACACTGAAATCGGAGCAATCAAGCTTATCTGTTTATACGGCATCGCGGAAGAGGAGCACCATGAATATCGCGCCCACACCCAATCATGTACCAGCAAGTGCCCGTTTTCGCGGCAGTCAGGCCTTCGTCCGCGCGCTGGTGCTTGGCTGTGCAATATCATGCGCCGGCCTGCCGGCGTTTGCCGGGCAGGACCGCGAGCGTGACGGGCGCAGCAATACCCAGCAGCAGCAGCAGCAGCCGAACCGTGACATGCCGCCGCCACGCGCCGAGCGCGGCGCGACACCGCAGCAGCAGCCCCAGCCGCCACAGCAGCAGCGGGCCGATCCGCGTCAAGCCGATGCCCATGCCTATGAAGAGCAACGGCGCCAGGCCCAGCAGCAAGACCAGGGCAGCCGCCGCGGCGGCCGCCTCACGGTCGACGAGCGGCGTGAGCTGCGCCGCCAGATCAACGAAGCCGGCGTCGAACTGTACCCGAACCCCCCGCGTCGTTAAACCATACGGCCTGGGTTACCCGCATGCTGCGGCGGCGCCCGCCTGCCGCGTTGTATCTCCTTGCGCTGCACCACCCATCGACAAGCGCCGGCTTTCACCAGCCAGATAGTTTATTTGCAAGCCGCAACATGCTACTCTGTTGAAAATTAGTTGTGGCGAAATTCCCTAGCCACGCAGACAAGTCTTGCGAAAGACGCCTGGAGTACGTAGGTGCCGACTGAATCCACCGTTGCCGACCCCTTGAGCGCGCCTATCGGCGGGCTCGACGCATTGGGGCTGGCGCACTGCATCGTGCAGCGGCGTGACGGCGTGTACGCCGATCCAACCCCGTTCGGCAAGACCTTCCTCGCCGCCTTCGCCCATGTCCTCCACGGCAATTTCTACTTTGCCGATATCGACTACCCGCTGGTGACCAAGGCGCTGTACGATTGCGGCCCGGGTTCGTCGGCTCCACCATCGCGCGGTGCACCGATGCTGCGCATTGCCTCGCGCGTCGCGCCGTTCGATCCGGCCCGGCGCGCCTTGTACAAGGCGGTCAGGATCAGCGAGGGCAGGGCCGAGTACTATTTTGAACCGGTCTTCCAGGCCGACCCTGGCGACCCCGGCGCAGCGGGGCAGCTGGCCATGCTCGACGTCGACGAATTCATTGCCGACGTATGGCAGAAGGGGATCCGCTTCGGTATCGACGTGGATGCCGTGCGCGCGGCGATCGCCCAGGGCAAGGCCGGGCGCATCATCATCGCGCGCCGGCAGGACGCCGTCGCCGGGGTCGATGCCCGGTTCGTCGAGGTGTCCGACGGCATCCACCGCAGCGACGCGCCGCGCCAGATGGCCAATGGCAAGCTGGACCTGATGGCCTTCCAGAACCGGTTCCCGCAGATCCTGGCAAACGTCAAGCTGCTCAGGAAGGAGCCACGCTCGCTTGGCGCGGCCGGCTTCGAGCTGTCCGGCATGCCGATCGAACCTGCCGTGCCGATCGATGTCGACATGACGCCGATGGCCGGACCCGGCACCGCCATCGAGCATACCGCGGGCGGCGAATTCCTGGTGTCGCGCCAGGGCGGCTTCCTCAACGTCGATGTCCACAGCGGGAAGATTTCGGTGGATGCCAAGATCGTCAGCCGCGACGGTGTGTCGTCCCGCACCACCGGCAACCTGCAGCTTACCGGCGACTACGAAGAGTTCGGCGAGGTCCAGGAAAAGCGCGTGATCGAAGGCGAAGGCATCACGATCCATGCCGACGTCTTCGGCCATGTCGTCTCGCGCGGCGGCACCGTGCTGTTGAACCGCAACCTGGTCGGCGGCGCCGCCCACAACGCGCGCGGCGACATCCGCATCAATGGCATCGCGTCGAGCGCGATAATCCAGGCCGCCTGCGGCAACGTGGTATTGACGCGCGCCGAGAATTGCATCATCTCCGGCACCAGGGTGACGGTCGAACACGCGGTCAATTGCGACATCATGGCCGACGAAGTGAACGTGAAGCAGGCCGAAGGCTGCGCCATCGCCGGACGCTGCGTCACCATCGAGCTCGCGGGTCCGCGCAAGCAAAACGACATGGTGGTCTACGCGCTACGCCCGGACAGCGCGCGGATCGAAGAAGTGCTGGCGCTGATGACGGCGCGGGTCGGCGAATTGAAAGCGCTGGCGGCGCAGCGCAAGGCCGGGATGGAGCAGTTGACGAGTGAGCCCGAGGTGCGCAGGTACGTCTCGTTGGCCTCGAAAGTGCGCAAGAAGGAGCTGATCCTGGCGCCTGAACAGCTGTCGCAGTTCCAGACGTTGGCACTGGCGGTGGGGCCGGCGTTGAAAGCGATCGCCAAGGCGTCGGCGGGCGTCAAGGCGGCCGAAATCGAGCAGCACGCCGGCCAGCAGCTGATCGCGCAGCTTGAACGGCAGCGTCTGGACACCGACGGCGTCAGCCGCGTCGTGGTGAGGATGCTGAACGGCGATACCGTCGTGCGCACGATGACCTTCAACCCTGACGGCAGCAGCACTTACGACATCCCCGCCAAGGACATCAGGACGCGCCTGCGCGCCGGCGCGGCCGGCGGCGAGCTGATTTTTTCCGGTAGCGTAGGGGCGGTGGACTGGGTCAGCGAATAGGGTCGTCTCTGCCAATGGCAGAGACGACGGCGCGCGGCCTACTCGCTTACCTTTCCCCTCATCGCCTTGGTCTGGCCGCTGCGGGCTTTCGAATCGAGGCGCTTGCGCTGCGAACTGCGGGTCGGTTTGGTGGCGCGGCGCTGCGCCGGCAGCACGGCGACGCTGTCGACCAGCTCCTGCAGGCGCCGCAGCGCTTCTTCCTTGTTCTGTTCCAGGCTGCGCGACTGCTGCGCCTTCATCACCACCACGCCGTTTTGCGTAATGCGCCCGTCCGGCAGCGCCAGCAGGCGCTCTTTGATCGGGTCGGGCAGCGACGAGGCGCCAATGTCGAAGCGCAGGTGTACCGCGCACGATACCTTGTTGACGTTCTGACCGCCCGGGCCCTGGGCGCGGATCGCACTCATTGCCACTTCGTCGGGATTGATTTGCGCGTCCATTCTCAATTGCTGCCTTGTGCCGTCAGCTTGCGGCGCCGGCGTCGCCAGGCGCCGCCAGGCCAACCGCATCGATCGCCCGCAGCGAGCGGTAAGCCTCGGCGGCGGACGGCGGCAGGCCGCCAAACAGTGCCGGATCGCCGAACGGCGCGCGCTGGTTTTCGACCAGGATGCGCACCTTGCCCATATAGTCCGTCAACGTCAGCAGGCGGCCGAGCGGCGAAACGATGGCGCCTTTCTGCATGCCGGCCTGCTCGCCGATGGCGTTGACGACGCTGGCGGGAAAATTCCACTCGCGCCCGATGCTGCAGGTAAGGATGCGCGCATCGCGCACCAGGCCGGCGCAGAACATTTCGGAGCCGAGATGCTTGTCGCCTTTTGCCATCTGGTCCATGATGCGCAGCGAAACGATCAGGCCGACATGTTGCACCAGGCCGGCGAGGAAGGCTTCGAACGGATCGATCCCCAGCGCCTCGGCCAGCGCGCGGTTGGCTTGGGCGCAGCGTTCCGAATGGTCCCAGATGCGCGGCGCCAGGGTACGCGTGAAATGGCCCGAGTTCATGTCGATGATGGGACGGAACGCAACGCTGGTAATCAGGTGGCGCAAACCTTCCTGGCCGATCAGCATGACCGCATGGTCGACGCTGGAGATCGCGCCGTTGCCGTTGAGCGAGCTGTTGGCGGCGCGGATCACGGTCGCCACCAGCACCACGTCGCTGGAAATCGTGCGCGCCAGCTGGGCGCCGGAGAAATTATCGCGGCGCAGGCTTTGCAGCAGTTGTGGAATCATGCCTGGCATGCGGCGCACCAGCGCGGAGCCGGACTGCTGCGAATTGAGGATGGCGGCCAGCGCGTCGAGTACCTGGACTTCCTGGGCGTTGGTGTCGAACTCCGATTCGCCTTCGATGTCGAACATCCAATGGTGATAGAGGCGGTTGACCAGGTCGAGCTGGTCGAAGGGCATGGCCGGCGGCGTCGCTACGGCCGGCTTTGCTGACGCCGACCTTGCCGCGGGTAACGCAAGCGCACTGGCGCCGGCGCGTGCCGGCCCCGAAAACAATCGCCGCAACCATTGGTACATGTTCCATCCTTCGTTATGCGCAACGTGAGCTACCAATGTTGGCTCCCAGGCATCGCATCAGCATTGTAAAGCGTTCCGGTGAGGGCGCGACCATTTCATACCAACGGGAAATGTTGAGTATAGTCAACTAAGACAATCGGTTTTGGTTTTACGATAGGACTTCGTTGCATCGCCGCTCCTCGCAAAGTCGAAAGGATCACCATGACCGTTACCGAAACTCGCGTTCCCGGCAAGGGCCAGACGCAATTTCTCAGCTTTCAGCTTGGTGGCCTGGAGTACGGACTCGATATCAGCAAGGTCAAGGAGCTGCGGATGCTTAATTCGCTCGAGCGCTTCGCCTCGGAAGGTGAAATCATCAGCGGGGTGGCGGTATCGCGCGGCGTGATCATGCCGATCGTCGACATGCGGGTGGCCATGTCATGGCACTCGAGCACGCACGCTGCGCACACCGACGTCATCATCTTGCAGCTGTCGAACTGCGTCATGGGAATGGTGGTCGATGGCGTCACCGACGTCGTCAACCTCGACGACGACCAGATCCGTCCGATCCCGCGCAGCGATGGCGAAGGCAGGGTCGATTACCTGCTTGGCCTCGGCCACTGCAACGGCCGGCGCCTGATCCTGATCGATATCGACAGGCTGATGTCGATCCAGCGCGTGGCAATCCAGGGGACGCAGCAGGCGGCGTGATCGCCTCCCGCTTTACGCCGCCAGCCCTTCCAGCTGCTCCTGCAGCTCCAGCCATTCCGCCTCCAGCTGCGCCAGGTCCTTGCCGAAGAAAGCCTGGTCCGCCAGCAGCAGCTTGAGCTTGGCCTTGTTGGCCGCGTCATACGCGCCCGCTTCGCCCAGCTTCGCGTCGACGTCGGCCTTCTGCGCATTGCGCTTGGCAATCTGTTCTTCCAGGCGCTTGATTTTGCCCTCGATCGGCTTCTTCAGCGCGGCCACTTTCTGGCGCTGCTCCGCATCCAGGCGCTTCTGGTCCTTGCTGGTGGCCGCCGGCGCGCTTGGAGGCGCCACCGCGGAGGCGACCGGAAAGTCGGTCTTGTTGTCCTTGCCGGCCGCCGGCAGCACCGTGGTGCCTTTGCCCAGCTTGGTCTGGAACAGCCAGTCCTTGTAGTCGTCGAGGTCGCCGTCGAATGGCTGCAGCTTGCCGTCGGCGACGATGATGAACTGGTCGGTGGTGGCGCGCAGCAGGTGGCGATCGTGCGATACCACCACCAGCGTGCCTTCGAACTGGGCCAGCGCCATCGTCAGCGCCTCGCGCGTCTCTAAATCGAGGTGGTTGGTCGGCTCGTCGAGCAGCAGCAGGTTCGGACGCTGCCAGACGATCAGCGCCAGCGCCAGGCGGGCCTTCTCGCCGCCTGAAAATGGTCGGATCGGGCTGGTCACCATGGTGCCGGGGAAGTTGAAGCCGCCGAGGAAGTTGCGCAGCTCCTGCTCGCGCACGGTCGGGGCGATTTTCGCCAGGTGCCACAGCGGCGATTCGTCGTGGCGCAGCATCTCGACCTGGTGCTGGGCGAAATAACCGATCGACAGGCCTTTGCCGATGGTGGCGGTGCCGGTCAGCGGATCGAGTTCGCCGGCGATGGTCTTGATCAAGGTCGATTTGCCGGCGCCGTTCACGCCCAACAGGCCAATGCGCTGACCGATCTGCAGCGAAAACTTGATGTCGTGGACGATGACCTTGTCGCCGACTTTGTCGCCGTGATCGTCGACGATGTGGTAGCCGGCGTTGACGTCTTCCATCACCAGGAGCGGGTTCGGCGCCGACAGCGGCTCGCGGAACTCGAACGAGAACTCGGCCGCCGCGCGCAGCGGCGCCATCTCTTCCATCTTGGCCAGCGCCTTCATGCGGCTCTGCGCCTGGCGCGCCTTCGAAGCCTGGGCCTTGAAGCGGTTGACGAACGATTCGAGGTGGGCGCGCTGGCGTTCCTGCTTGGCCATGGCGCCGGCGGCGAGGATCATCTGGGCTGCGCGCTGGCGCTCGAAGCTCGAGTAGTTGCCCGAGTAGCGCTTCAGCTTGCGCTCGTCGATGTGGACCACCACGTTGACGATCTCGTCGAGGAAGTCGCGGTCGTGCGAAATGATGATCAGGGTAC
>Ga0326735_1000373_pt1 | contig 10920 bp, 8 predicted proteins | sample 37_GP2_1092_FD_207945 | JGI IMG/M metagenome (GOLD analysis project Ga0326735, IMG submission 207945) | Glacier ice microbial communities from Ngari, Tibet, China - 37_GP2_109.2 | ecosystem: Environmental > Aquatic > Freshwater > Ice > Glacier | place: China: Ngari, Tibet | collected 2018-07-31
GGTGCGAACCTGATACGAGCAAGGTGCTGACAGCGAAGGTGTAATGCAGAGTTAATCGTTCCTGGATCAGTCGTCAAACCACCGAACCCAGCTTGAAAATCGGCAGATACATGGCAATCACCAGCCCGCCGATCAACACGCCCAGAATGGCCATGATTAATGGCTCCATCAGGCTGGCCAGCGAATCGACCGCCTCGTTGACTTCTTCCTCGTAGAAGTCGGCGACCTTGCCGAGCATGGTGTCGAGCGCGCCGGATTCCTCGCCGATCGAGACCATCTGCGTGACCATGTTCGGGAAGATTTCGACATTCTGCATTGCGACGGTCAAACTGACGCCGGTCGTCACATCCGTCTGGATCTTCTTGGTCGCGTCGGCATACACCGAATTGCCCGAAGCGCCGCCGACGGAATCCAGCGATTCGACCAGCGGCACGCCGGCGGCGAACATGGTCGCCAGGGTGCGCGTCCAGCGCGCGATGGTGGCCTTGCGGATGACCTCGCCGAAGATGGGCGCCTTCAGCAGCAGGCGGTCCATGAAGCGCTGCATCGGCACCGAGCGGCGCCAGGTCTGGAAGAAAAAGTAAATCGAGATAAAGATGGTCGGGAAGATGATGTACCAGTTGGCCACCATTGCATCCGAGATGGCCATCACGAACAAGGTCGGCGCGGGCAGGTCGGCGCCGAAGCTCTTGAACACTTCTTTAAACGCTGGCACGACCCAGATCATGATCACGGCGGTGACGATGAAGGCGACCGCCAGCACGGCGATCGGGTAAAACAGCGCGGATTTGATCTTGCCCTTGATGGCCTGGGTTTTTTCCTTGTAGATCGCCAGGCGCGTCAGCAGGTCTTCCAGGATACCGGCCTGTTCACCGGCGCCGACCAGATTGCAGAACAGCGCATCGAAGTACAGCGGGAATTTGCGGAAGGCCTGGTTCAGGCTGGTGCCGGTCTCGACGTCGCTGCGGATCTCGCCGATCAGCTTCGAGACCGAGGGATTCGAATGGCCTTTGGCGACGATGTCGAACGACTGCAGCAGCGGCACGCCGGCCTTCATCATGGTCGCCAGCTGGCGCGTGAACAGCGTGATGTCCTTGTCGGTGATCTTTTTGCCGCTGGTGAAGGATTTCTTCTTGACCTTGCTGACCAGGATGCCTTGGCGGCGCAGCGTGACGTTGACGATGGCTTCGCCGTTTGCGCGTATCTCGCCGCGCACGGTCTTGCCGGATTTATCCTTGCCTTCCCAGGCATACAGCACTTCTGTGTTCTTGGCGCGTAGGGCGGGCGTGCGGGATGCGGTAGCCATGCAATTCTTCTCAGTCGATTCCTGCGTTATTCGTTGGTACAGCCCAGCACTTCTTCAAGGCTGGTCAAACCCATCTTGACCTTCACCAGGCCAGCCTGGCGCAGTGTCTTCACGCCGTCGGCTACGGCTTGTCGTTCGATCTCCAGGGCGGTGCCGTGGGCCAGGATGATGCTCTCGATGGCTTCAGTGATCGGCATGATCTGGTAGATGCCGACCCGGCCCTTGTAGCCGCTGCCGCTGCAGCGTTCGCAGCCGACCGGCGCGAACGGTGCCCAGGTGCCGTCGATATCTTCCTTCTTGAAGCCTGCTTCAATCAGCGTGTTTTCAGGGATGGAGTGGGTCTTCTTGCAGGTGCACAGCCGGCGCGCCAGGCGCTGGGCGGTAATCAGGATCACCGCCGAGGCGATATTGAACGGCGCCACGCCCATGTTCATCAGGCGCGTGATGGTGGCTGGCGCATCGTTGGTATGCAGCGTGGAGAACACCATGTGGCCGGTCTGCGCGGCCTTGATGGCGATGTCGGCCGTCTCCAAATCGCGGATCTCGCCGACCATGATGATGTCCGGGTCCTGGCGCAGGAAAGACTTCAGCGCGACCGGAAAAGTCAGGCCGGCGCGGTCGTTGATGTTGACCTGATTGACGCCGGGCAGGTTGATCTCGGCCGGGTCTTCCGCAGTGGCGATGTTGATGCCGGGCTTGTTCAGGATGTTCAGGCAGGTGTACAAAGACACCGTCTTACCCGAGCCGGTCGGGCCGGTCACCAGCACCATGCCGTAAGGGCGCTTGATGGCTTCCAGCAGCGTGGCCTTTTGGTCCGGATCGTAGCCGAGCGCTTCGATGCCCATCTGCGCCTGGCTGCCGTCCAGGATACGCATGACGATCTTTTCGCCGAACAGCGTGGGCAAGGTGCTGACGCGGAAATCGATGGAGCGCGTCTTGGACAGCACCAACTTCATGCGGCCATCCTGCGGTACGCGCTTCTCGGAGATGTCGAGCTTGGAGATGACCTTGATGCGCGAGGCGAGCTTTTCCTTGATAGCCAGAGGCGGCTGGGCAATCTCGCGCAGAATGCCGTCGACGCGAAAGCGGATGCGGTAAAACTTTTCAAATGGTTCGAAGTGAAGATCGGACGCGCCCATGTTGATCGCGTCCATCAGGATTTTTTGCAGGAACTTGACGATAGGGGCGTCGTCGATTTCCGAGTTCGCGCCATCTGCGGCATCGTCGGATTCGACTTCGGCGAAATTAGCGTCAATCTCATCGCCGATCAGCTCGCTAATGGTTTGGGTCGCGGTCTGGCCGATTTTTTCGATCAGGCGCATCAGCAATGGATGCTCGACGATCACCGGTTCGACGATCAGCTCGGTCTTGAACTTGATCTGTTCGAGCGCCTGGCTGTTGGTCGGGTCCGAAATCGCCACCGATACCTTGTTGCCGCGCTTGGACAGCGCGACCACGCGTTGGGTCAGCATCAGGCGCGCGTCGAGAATGTTCTCTGGCAGCGTCTGGGTATTGAACGTAGAGAAGTCGAGGAAGGGATAGCCAAAGGTCTCGGAGCAAAAGCTGGCTATCTCATACGCATCCATGCTGCCGCTTTGCAGCAGCACGTCAATGAATGGCGATTTCGCTGCCTGCGCCTGCTTACCGAGCGTCTCGACCTGAGCGCCCGTCAGCCGGCCAGCCTGCAGCAGGGCGCGGGCCAGGCCCGACATTGCGGCGCCGGATGTTTGAGTCGGTGCGGGGATTACGACAGCCATGTATTTTTACGCCGGAGAGGAAGCAGAAGACAGCTATTGACCGTCAGATCATGCCTATAAGCACCTGATTTGTAAAGTTTTTATCGGCGCATGGTGGTTTGGCGCACACGCTTCGGCGGCCTGTGCGGCTATCTGTGAGAACCGGATGTTTTGCGGCAAAATTTTGGGGCAGTCTGATAATTTTGCGGGTCCTAACGACGCTGGTCACGCGGTCTGCAAATCATTGCCTGGCGCTGTGCTCGACTTGCTGCCCGCTGGTCTTGCCGAGGCGTATCAGTTTGAACATCTCGATTGGCAGGAAGGTTGGCAGCTTGTAGCGCGGATTCTGCCGGGTTATGCCTGCGGCCACGGCCACGGCCACGGCCACGGCCACGGCCACGGCTGCCGACGCCGATCAGGCCTTCGGTCGTTCAGGTCGACGCGCCGCACGGGCCTGCATGATGCTGATGGCGATCACTGCCAGCGTGACGGCCACGATGGTGAGCGTGGCGATGGCGTTCACGCGCGGATCGAGCCCAAGGCGTGCGCGCGAGAAAATAATGATCGGCATGGTCGAGTTGCCCGGGCCGGTCAGGAAGGCTGAAAGCACCACGTCGTCGAGCGAGAGCGTAAACGTCAGCAGCCATGCGGCGGCCAGCGCCTGCGTAATGTTCGGCAAGGTGACCAGGAAAAATACCTGATGCGGCCGGCAGCCCATGTCCATCGCGGCTTCTTCCAGCGATCTATCCATTTCGCGCAGGCGCGACTGGATTACCACCGTGGCGTAGGCCATGCCGAGCAATGTGTGGCCGAACCAGATGGTCAGCATGCCACGCTCGGGAAAGCCGAGCAGTTTTTCCAGCGAGACGAAGGTCAATAGCAAGGAAAGGCCGATGATCACTTCCGGCATGACCAATGGCGCGTTGACCATGCCGCCGAACAGCGTGCGTCCGCGGAAGCGCCGGTAGCGGTCCAGCACGAAAGCAGCAAAGGTGCCGAGCACGACCGAGGAACAGGCGGTCAGTGCGGCGATCTTGAGCGACAGCAAAAAGCCGTTGATGATTTCCTCGTCCTGCGCCAGCGCGTGGTACCAGTCGAGTGTGAAGCCGGTCCAGGTCAGGGCCTGGCGCGAACTGTTGAAGGAAAAAACCACCAGCACGACGATGGGCACGTACAGGAACAGGTAGCCCAGCGTGAGCCAGCCGCGCGCAAACCAGCGATGCCTGTTCATGGCCGCTCCCGGCCTGGCGCGGCCCGGTCTTGGTCACTCTGGTACCGATTGAACCAGACCAGCGGCGCCAGGATCAGCAACACCACGACCACCGTCACCGCCGAGGCCATTGGCCAGTCGTTATTGGTAAAGAATTCATCCCACAGCACGCGGCCTATCATCAATGTCGATGGGCCGCCGAGCAATTCCGGGATCACGTATTCGCCGATGGTAGGAATGAACACCAGCATTGCGCCGGCGGCGATGCCCGAGCGCGACAGCGGGACGGTCACGCGCCAGAAGGTTTGCCAGGGCGTGGCGCCCAGGTCGGCGGCGGCTTCCAGGTAGCGCAGGTCCAGCTTGACGAGATTCGCGTACAGCGGCAGGATCATGAAGGGCAGGTAGGCATACACCAGGCCGATCATCATGGAGACCGGCGTATTCATGATCTGCAGCGGCGCATCGATCAGGCGCAGATCGAGCAGCAGGCGATTCAGCAAGCCATCGTTCGACAGGATGCCCTTCCACGCGTAGATGCGCAGCAGGAAGGAAGTCCAGAATGGCAGCATCACCATCATCAGCAAGATCGGCCGCAGCGATACACTTGCGCGCGCCATGAAGTAGGCGAAGGGATAGCCGATCAGCAGGCAGCACAGGGTGGTCAGCGCGGCGTATTTCAGCGAGCTGAGATAGGTCAGCAGGTACAGCTCGTCCCGGGCGATGAAGGCGTAATTGCCCAGCTTGAGCTTCATGATCAGCACATCGTCGACATAGCTGAACAGCGTGCCGAAGGGATTGCTGATGTCCATTTCGCTGAAGCTGATCTTCAGCACGATCAGGAAGGGCAGCAGGAAACTCAGCAGCAGCCAGGCGAACGGCAGGCCGATGACCAGGCTGCGTCCCGAAAGCAGCCACGGAGCGCGTCGCGGCGTCATTGCGCCAGCACTACCATGGCGTTATCGGCCCAGCTGGCGTAGACCTGGTCGCCGGTGGCCGGGCGCAAGCCTTCATTGCGCGCATGATTGAGCGCAGTCGCTTTCAGCTTCATGCCGCTGGCCAGGCGCAGGTGATACACAGTGGTGCTGCCTAGGTAAGCGAGGTTCACGATTTCGCCCTGCACCACGTTCGCGCTTTGCGGCGGCGCGTGCCGGCTGATGTCGATCTTTTCTGGCCGTACGCCGATCGAGACCGGGGCGCCGACGCTGAGATTGACGCCATGCCCGACCAGGTGACGGCCCTCTGGCGTGGTGATTTCCGTGTGGTCCGGCGCGTCCTTCGTCACTGCGCCATCGAACAGGTTTACGCTACCGATGAAGTCCGCCACAAAGCGGCAATTCGGCGTTTCGTAAATTTCATCCGGCCGGCCCACCTGCAGGATGCGGCCCTCGCTCATTACCGCGATGCGCGTGGCGATGGTCATGGCTTCTTCCTGATCGTGGGTGACCATCACGCAGGTGACGCCGACGTGTTCGATGATCTTCACGAGCTCCAGCTGGGTGCGTTCGCGCAGCTTCTTGTCGAGCGCGCCGAGCGGTTCATCGAGCAGTAATAATTGCGGCCGCTTCGCCAGGCTGCGTGCCAGTGCCACGCGCTGCTGCTGGCCGCCGGAAAGCTGATGCGGCTTGCGCTGTGCGTATTGTTTGAGCTGCACCAGCTCCAGCATTCCCTCGACGCGATGCGCGATGTCGTTGCGCGGCAGGCGATCGCGGCGCAGGCCGAAGGCGATGTTGTCCCACACGCTCAGGTGCGGAAACAGCGCGTACGACTGGAACATCATGTTGATCGGTCGCTCGTACGGCGGCAGGCCGGTCAGGCTGCGGCCTGCCAGCGTGATGTCGCCCGAGCTCGGAGTTTCGAAGCCGGCCAGCATGCGTAGCAGGGTCGACTTGCCGCAGCCGGAGCTGCCCAGCAGGGCGAAGATTTCGCCCTTGTTGACCGTCACCGAGACGTCGTCGACTGCTCGCACACCTGCGTAATCCTTCTGCAGATGTTGAATCTGCAGAAAGGGTTGACCCGCTTCGATGACCGGCCCAGGCATCAGATGCCAGTCCGGAAGCGCGTGTAGACGCGCGACATCAGGCGGCGGATGTCATTGCCCGGCGGCGCGGCCACCACCATCTTTGCCTTGTCCGCGTCGCTCAGGAACACGCTCTTGTTGTCGGCGATGTCCTTGCGCACGAACTTCATGCCAGCGGCATTCGGATTCGCGTAACTGACTTTGTTGCTCAGGTTTGCCTGCACTTCGGGACGCAGTATGTAATTGATGAACAGGTGCGCGTTTTGCGGATGCGCGGCGTCTTTGGGAATCGCCATCGTGTCGAAGAAAAGTATTGAGCCGTTCTTCGGCACCAGGGCCTGGATTTTCTGGCCGTTCTTGCTGTCGATGGCGCGCTGGCGGGCGATATTGATGTCGCCCGAGTAGCCGAGCGCGACGCAGATGGCGCCGTTGGTCAGGTCGTTGATATAACCCGAGGAGCTGAACAGCGTGACGTAGGGACGGACTTTTTGCAGCATGGCGCCGGCGTCGTTGTAGTCGGCTGCGACGTTCGAATCTGGCTTCTTGCCGAGATGGTGCAGGGCAGTTGGAATAATTTCCGAAGGCGAATCAAGGAAGGACACGCCGCAGGACTTCAGCTTGGCCATGTACTTTGGATCGAACACCAGGTCGAAGGCATTGTCCGGCATGGGCATGCTACCCAGCGCGGCCTTGACCTTGTCCAGGTTGATGCCGACAGTGGTGTAACCGTACAGCCAGGGAACCAGATGCGCGTTACCGGCATCCAGCCGCGCTAGTTGGGTCTGGATGGCCGGATCGAGGTTCTTCAGGTTGCCCAATGCGCTTTTATCGAGCTTGCGCAGCAAGCCGGCGTCCGCCTGTATCTTGCCCCAGGCCGCGCCCGGGACTACGACGTCGTAGCCGCTTTTTCCGGCTACCAGTTTTGCATGCAGGATTTCGTTATTGTCGAAATTATCGTAGCGGACCTTGATGCCGGTTTCTTTTTCGAAATTGCGGATGGTGTCGTCGGCGATGTAGTCGGACCAGTTGTAGACGTTCAGTACCTTGGCTTCCTGCGCCTGGACGGTGAGCGAGAAGACGGTCAGCGCGGCTGCGCCGAGCACGGCGCGCAGGCGAAGGCTGCGCTGTGGTTTCCGGATGATGGCTGACATGTGCTGCTCTCCTGGCGATCGAAAAGGGTGGGGTCGTGCCGCGCTAGATTTTATGCGAAGTTGGCTGGCGTGCTCAACCCTGCAGTTCAAAAAACATCGGACCACCCTACAGCCAGCCGGACTTGCGGAACCGGTAATACAAATAACCGCACACACTGGCCATGATCCCCAACGCGATCGGATAACCAACGATCCAATCCAGCTCCGGCATGTGCTTGAAATTCATGCCCCAGATCCCGGCCATCAGCGTCGCCGCCGCGAAAATTGCCGCCCATGCCGCCAGGCGTTTGTTCACTTCGCTCTCATCGATGGTCACCATCGACAGATTGACCTGGATCGCAGTGCCGATCGTGTCGCGGATGGTGTCGACGGCGCTGTTGATGCGTTGCAGATGATCGTACACATCGCGAAAATATTCCTGGGTGTTTTCGCACAGGCGCGGCACACGGCCGCCATGCAGTCTGGCCACCGCTTCCATCAGCGGCGCGACCGCGTGCTTGACGATCAGGACCTTGCGCTTCAATTCATACAGGCGTTCGATGTTGGCGCGGCCGGAGCCCTTGTTGAAGATCTGGTCTTCGATGGCTTCGAGTTCTGTTTCGAGCGCTTCGACCACCGGGAAATAGCGGTCCACCACCGCATCCATCAAGGCATAGAACACAAAGGCTGAACCTTCCTTGAGCAGATGCGGTTCACGCTCGCAGCGCTCGCGCACGCCCAGCAGGCTTTGCAGGCTGCGACTGCGGATCGACAGCACGTAATTTTTTTCGACAAAGATATCGATTTCGCCAACATTTAGTTCACCGTCAGCGACTTCGATGGTGTGCACCACGGCGAACAACGATTCGCCGTATTCCTCGATCTTCGGGCGCTGGTGGCCATGCTGCGCGTCTTCGACGGCTAGTTCATGCAGATTGAATTCATGCTGCATCAACAGCAATTCGACCGGTTCGGCGTCCTTCAGCGCGACCCAGACGAAGTGGTCCGGCTTCTCAAGGTATTCGTTGATCTGCTCGACAGGAATGTCAGCGACCCTTTTTCCGTCTTTGTAAACGATACAGTTCAGTAGCATAGCGCGCGTCCCCGGCGGGGCTGTTTGGTAATGGCAATAGTATACGGTCAAATCGCTGCCTCTCGGGCATGCCGCGCCGGGTAAATGCGCCAGGTAAGGGACTGCGAACTCCCCGGGCAGGCATTTGCGCACAGCGATATGGCAATTTTTTTTTGCCCGCTGCATGCGTCTTGATGTGCTTTTGAAATCTCTGTATCTTTGCTTGCCGGTAAAGAATAAAGAGGTCCCCATGGCCCGCCGACATGGGTAGGCGTCCGCGACAGCGCAATGCAATGTGTGGTGCAGAAGCCAGCAGCCATGTTTCATTGTCGAGGCCGATAGGTTATAAACCAAGGGCCGCGTCGAAGCACCGCGCCGCTATTTCAAGGGAGCCGAATAACAATGAAACACCTCGAGCATTTGCCGCGGGCGCCGGGTTCCCACGCTGAGCTGGCGACTTGCTTTACCGACCTGGCGCCGCCGCTTACCGCGCGCCAGGCCAGCATTGAAAGTTCTCGTTGCCTGTATTGCTACGACGCGCCGTGCACGCGCATCTGCCCATCGGATATCGACGTAGCCAGCTTCATCCGCAATATTGCGACCGGAAATATCGACGGCGCGGCGAAGACCATTCTTCAGGAAAATATCCTGGGCGGCAGCTGCGCGCGCGTCTGCCCGACCGAGATCCTGTGCGAAGCGGCCTGCGTGCGCAATCATGAGCGCGAAGGGCAGCCGGTACGCATCGGCCTGCTGCAACGCTACGCGACCGATCACATGGCGTTTAACGCGCATCCCTTCCCGCGCGAAGCATCCACCGGCAAGACCATTGCCGTGGTCGGCGCCGGTCCGGCCGGCCTGTCTTGCGCGCATCGCCTGGCGATGCTGGGCAACGATGTGGTGATCTTCGAATCAAAACCGAAGCCGGGCGGCCTGAATGAATACGGCATTGCACGCTACAAGCTGACGGACGATTTCGCCCAGCGTGAAGTGGCCTTCCTGCTCGACATAGGCGGCATCGAAATTCGTTTTGGTCAGACTCTTGGCGGCAATCTGCGACTACGCGATTTGCGCCAGCAATTTGATAGCGTGTTCCTCGCGCTGGGACTGGGTGCGAGCCGCGCGCTCGGGCTGACCGGCGAACATGCGCCGGGGCTGCTGGCTGCAGTTGACTACATTGCTGAACTGCGCCAGGCAAGCGACCTTGCGACCTTGCCTGTGCCGCAACGCGCCATCGTCATCGGTGCCGGCAATACCGCAATCGACATGGCTGTGCAGATTTCACGGCTGGGCGCGGAGCAGGTCACATTGGTGTATCGCCGCGGCGTGGAAGACATGGCTGCCACCGAACATGAGCAAACGATCGCCAAGGCCAGCGGCGTGCGCATGCTGACCTGGGCTGCGCCGCAGCAGGTCCTGCTGAACGCAGCCGGCCTGGCCTGCGGCATGCGCTTCGAGAAAACCCGCATGGTGGACGGGCGCTTGAGCGGGACCGCCGAATTCATCGAGATTGGCGCCGACGCCATCTTCCTCGCCATCGGCCAGCGCTTTAACGATGCATCGCTGGCCGACGACCTGGCCGCGGCCCTTGAACGCGAGGGCGATCGCATTCAGGTCGACGACCAATTCCGCACCTGCCTGCCGCGCATCTACGCCGGCGGGGACTGTATCGCGCCGGGCCAGGATTTGACCGTGCAGGCAGTCCAGCACGGCAAGCTCGCCGCGCAAGTCATTCATCAGGATCTCAGCGTCAGAACGGAGGCCGCATGACGGCCAATCTCAGCAGCGAATTCGTTGGCATTTCCTCGCCCAATCCATTCTGGCTGGCCTCTGCGCCGCCGACCGACAAGGCTTATAACGTTGTGCGCGCCTTTGAAGCCGGATGGGGCGGCGTAGTCTGGAAAACGCTGGGCGAGGATCCGCCGGCCGTGAATGTCTCGTCGCGCTATTCAGCCCTGCATGGCAAGAATCGCGAAGTCATCGGCTTCAATAACATCGAGCTGATCACCGACCGCAGCCTGGCGCTCAACCTGGAAGAAATCACCGCAGTGAAAAAGGCCTGGCCGGATCGCGCCCTGATCGTCTCGCTGATGATTCCCTGTGAAGAATCACTGTGGAAGGAAATCCTGCCCTCCATCGAGGCCACCGGCGCAGACGGCATCGAACTCAACTTCGGCTGCCCGCACGGAATGCCGGAACGCGGCATGGGCGCAGCCGTCGGACAGGTGCCGGAATACGTCGAGATGGTCACACGCTGGTGCAAGACCCATACGCGCCTGCCGGTGATCGTCAAGCTGACGCCGAACATCACCGATGTCCGCCTGCCGGCGCGCGCAGCGAAGGCCGGCGGTGCGGATGCGGTCTCGCTGATCAATACCCTCAATTCGATCACGCATCTTGATCTGGATCGCATGGTGGCTTTTCCGATCGTTGGTGACCGGAGCACACACGG
>Ga0326735_1000374_pt1 | contig 10914 bp, 8 predicted proteins | sample 37_GP2_1092_FD_207945 | JGI IMG/M metagenome (GOLD analysis project Ga0326735, IMG submission 207945) | Glacier ice microbial communities from Ngari, Tibet, China - 37_GP2_109.2 | ecosystem: Environmental > Aquatic > Freshwater > Ice > Glacier | place: China: Ngari, Tibet | collected 2018-07-31
AGACCATGCTCGCCGCCTGCGACGGCATCATGCTGACCGGCTCGGCCTCCAACGTCCACCCCAGCCATTATGGCGAGGACGTGCTCGATGCAACACTGCCGCAGGACCGGGCGCGCGACGCCACCACGATGCCGCTGATCCGCGCGGCGATCCGGCGCGGCATCCCGATCCTGGCGATCTGCCGCGGCTTCCAGGAGATGAACGTCGCCCTCGGCGGCAGCCTTCACCAGGCGCTGCACGGCGTCGAAGACTTGATGGATCACCGCGAAAACCCCGACCATCCGCTCGCGCAGCAGTACGGCGTCGCCCACACGGTGGCCCTGGCGCCGGGCGGCGTGCTGGCGCGCATCCTCGGCCCTGGCGACATCGGCGTCAATTCGCTGCACGGCCAGGGCGTCAACCTGCTCGCTGGCGGACTGGCGGTCGAGGCGCGCGCCGCCGACGGCGTCGTCGAAGCGTTCTCGGTCGCCGGCGCGCCCGGCTTCACGCTTGCGCTGCAGTGGCATCCCGAATGGGCGCTGGCCGACAACCCGGTGTCGATGACGCTGTTCGGCGCCTTCGGCCAGGCTTGCCGCACGTATCGCGCCGCGCGCCGGAGCGCGGCATGAGCGGCAGGACCGGCATATGCGCCGACGAAAAATGGACTGCCTCCGGCGTGCCGTAGTGCCTTGACGTTCCTTGCCGCCGCCGCCGCGGCCCGATCCAGACAAACGAGAGAGAACGATGGCTATCCGCGAAAATTTTACCTACACCGACATGGACTTGTGGCTCAATGAAAAACGGGTCACCGAAATCGAATGCCTGATCCCCGACCTGACCGGGGTGGCGCGCGGCAAGATCATGCCGCGTGCAAAATTTACCCAGGAGCGCGGCATGCGCATCCCGGAAGCGGTGCTCGGCATGACCGTCACCGGCAACTATCCGGTCGGCGACGGGCCGTACGACCGCGCCATTTCGACCACCGACCGCGACATGATCCTGAAAGCCGACCCGACCACGATCACGATGGTGCCGTGGGCGGTCGACCCGACCGCGCAGGTGATCCACGACTGCTATTTTTCGGACGGCGCGCTGGTCGATTTTGCGCCCCGCACGGTGCTGCGGCGGGTGCTCAAGCTGTATGCCGACAAGGGCTGGAAGCCGGTGGTGGCGCCCGAACTGGAGTTTTACCTGACGGCCAAGAACATCGACCCGGACCTGCCGCTGCGCGCCCCGGTGGGGCGCAGCGGGCGCGCCGAAACCAGCCGCCAGGTCTACAGCATCGACGCGGTCAATGAATTCGATCCGCTGTTCGAGGACATCTACGACTACTGCGAGCTGATGAATCTCGACGTCGACACCTTGATCCACGAGATCGGCGCCGGCCAGATGGAAATCAACTTTTTGCACGGCGACCCGATGGGCCTGGCCGACAAGGTGTTTTTCTTCAAGCGCACCTTGCGCGAGGCAGCGCTGAAACACGACATGTACGCCACCTTCATGGCCAAGCCGATGGCGGGCGAACCGGGCTCGGCGATGCACGTCCACCAGAGCGTGGTCGACATCAAGACCGGCCGCAACATCTTCAGCAGCGACGACGGTTCGGCCGCGCCGATCTTCAAGCACTACATCGGCGGGCTGCAGCGCTACATGCCGTCGGCGATGGCGATCGTGGCGCCCTACGTCAATTCCTACCGCCGCATCGTGCGCCACACCGCCGCGCCGATCAACATCCAGTGGGGCATCGACAACCGCACGGTGGGCTTCCGGGTGCCCGAATCGGGCGTGCAGGACCGCCGAGTCGAGAACCGCATCATCGGCGCCGACGCCAATCCCTACCTGGCGCTGGCGGTGACGCTGGCCTGCGGCTACCTCGGCATGACGGAACAGATCGAACCGACCCAGATGATGACGGGCAGCGCCTACGAGATGCCGTTCGAGCTGCCGCAAGGCCTGCCGGAGGCGCTGGCGCGGCTGCGCGCCGAAGACAAGCTGCGCACCGTGCTGGGCGACCGTTTCATCGACGTCTACGCCGCCATCAAGGACCTGGAGCACCAGGAATTCATGACCGTCATCAGTCCGTGGGAGCGCGAACACCTGCTGCTGCACGTGTAAGCGAACGAACCAAAAAGCCGAAAAGCCGAAAAACCGAAAGCGCCATCATGGACCACACCATTCACATCGACACCCGCGCGATCCAGCAGCTCGACTCGGCCCATTTCCTCCATCCATTCACCGACCACGGCGCGCTGGGCGCACGCGGCGCGCGCGTGATGGTCAAGGGCGACGGCATTTATTTGTGGGATTCGGACGGCCACAAGATCGTCGACGCGATGTCCGGGCTGTGGTGCGTCAACATCGGCTACGGTCGCACCAGCATGGCCGACGCGGTGTACAAGCAGATGCAGGCACTGCCGTTCTATAACAGTTTTTTCAACACCACCAATGTGCCGGCGGTGCAGCTGGCTGCGCTGCTGGTCGACATTTCGCCGCCCCAGTTCAACCATGTTTTCTTCACCAATTCGGGTTCGGAGGCGAACGACACCATCGTGCGCATGGTGCGGCGTTACTGGGAATTGATGGGCCAGCCCGAGCGCCACGTCATCATCAGCCGCCACAACGCCTACCACGGCAGCACCATCGCCGGCGTTTCGCTCGGCGGCATGGCCGGCATGCACGCCCAGGGCGGCCCGATGGTGCCGGGCATCGTCCACATTGGCCAGCCAAGCTACCTGGAGGCCGGCCACGGCATGACGGCCGATGAATTCGGCCTGGTCGCGGCCGGCTGGCTGGAAGAGCGCATCCGCGAACTCGGTCCCGATAACGTCGCCGCCTTCATCGGCGAGCCGGTACAAGGCGCCGGCGGCGTCATCATTCCACCGCCGACCTACTGGCCGGAGATCCAGCGCATCTGCGACAAGTACGGCATCTTGCTCATTGCCGATGAAGTGATCTGCGGCTTCGGCCGGCTCGGCGCCTGGTTCGGCTCGACCCTGCTGGGCATCAAGCCCGACCTGATCGCGTTTGCCAAGGGCGTCACCTCCGGCTACATTCCGCTCGGTGGCGTGCTGGTGGGCGACCGGGTGGCCGACGTGCTGATCGAAAAGGGCGGCGACTTCAATCATGGTTTTACGTATTCCGGCCACCCGGTTGCCTGCGCCGCCGCGCTGGAGAACATCCGCATCCTGCAAAGCGAGCAACTGATGCAGCAGGTGGCGCACGACACCGGCGCCTATTTGAAGCAGCAATTTTGCGCGCTGAGCAGCCATGCGCTGGTCGGCCACGCCGACAGCTGCGGCTTCGTCGCCGGCCTGAACCTGGTGCGCGGCAAGGGCGCCAGCGTGCACGACAACGACGTCTTCGACGGCGACCTGGGCGTGGGCATGATCTGCCGCGACGCCATGTTCGACAACGGCGTCATCATGCGCGCGGTGGGCGAGCGGATGATCATCGCGCCGCCGTTGGTGACAACGTGCGAACAGATCGACGACATGGTCGGCAGGATTGGCGCCGCGCTCGACGACACGCTGGCCGAATTGCGCCGGCGCGGCATTGCAGCGTAGTCTTTCAGCCGTCTTTCAGACGTCTTTTCATTCTCTCAAACGCTGCTGGCGCGGTGCTGCAGCACCTGCGGCGTCAACGAGCCGAGCACCATGCCGGCAAAGGCGGCGACAAGGCCGGCCAATTGGCCGGGAAAGTGCGCCCCCAGACTCGTCACCTGCGGGAAAAACAGCAGCCAGGTGCCGATGCCGGCCGCCAGCGACAGCACCGCGCCCTGGGTGCTGGCGCGCTTCCAGTACAGGCCCGCCACCAGCGGCACGAAGGCGCCCACCAGCGTGACCTGGTACGCCGACGACACCAGTTCGTAGATCGGCGTGCCTTTCATGGCGATCGCGTAGCTCAGCACCACGGCGGCGAACACCACGATCGAGCAGCGCATGGCGAACAGCCGCTGCCGATCGTTCATGCCGGGGCGCAGGTGCTTGAGGATGTTTTCGACGAAGCTCGTCGATGGCGCCAGCAGCGTCGCCGACGACGTGCTCTTGATGGCCGACAGCAGGGCGCCGAAGAACAGGATCTGCATCGCCAGCGGCATTTTTGTGAGCACGAAGGTCGGCAGCAGGCGCTGGTAGTCGTTCTTGGCGATGTCGAGCGCGTTCTGGCCCATGACGATGACGGCGCAGGCAACGATGAACATCGGCACAAAAGCGAACAGGATGTAGCTGGCGCCGCCGATGATGGCGCCAGTGCGCGCGGTGGGAGCGTTCTTGGCCGACATCACGCGCTGGTAGACGTCCTGCTGCGGGATGCTGCCGAACATGATGGTGACGGCGGCGCCGATGAAAAAAGCGATATCGGTGAAGGTTGGCGGCGGCAAAAATTTCCACAAATCGGCCTTGGCCGCCATGGCCATGACCGGCGCCACGCCGCCGGCCAGGTCGGCGGAAAACCAGGCGATGACGGACAGGCCGATCACCAGCACGATCATCTGGATGAAGTCGGTGATCGCCACCGCCAGAAAGCCGCCGGCGACAACGTAGACCAGTACCGCCAGGGTGCCGACGATCATGCCGACGGTTTCCGGCATGGCGCCGTTGGTGAGCACCGAGAACACCAGGCCGAGGGCGGTGATCTGCGCCGCCACCCAGCCGAGGTAGGACAGGATGATCGCCAGCGAGCAAAAGATTTCGATCCCCTTGCCGTAGCGTTCGCGATAATAGTCGCCGATGGTCAGCAGGTTCAGCCGGTACAGCTTGGCGGCAAAGAAAATCCCCACCAGGATCAGGCAGGCGCCGGCGCCGAACGGGTCTTCCACCACCGAACCCAGGCCGCCCTGGACGAACTTGGCGGGGATCCCCATCACCGTTTCGGCGCCGAACCAGGTGGCAAACGTGGTGGTGACGACCATGATCAAAGGTAGGCTGCGCCCGGCCACGGCAAAGTCGCTGGTGTTCTTGATGCGGGTGCCGGCCCAGAGGCCCAGGCCAAGCGTTGCGACCAGGTACAGGACAACAGCAGTAATCAGTGTGGTATTCATGGTTTCCTGCGCACGCGTCGAGAAATTTTCAGCTTGGAAAATTCGGCGATTATAACGTTAGTCGGCATTCGTCAGCGGTGGTGGCGATGTTGCCATGTTTTGCAAGCGTGCAGGTGGGCGGAACCGGCGGAGTAGAATGGTTTCACGCTCGCTGCGATGGCGAAACTTTCGGGAGAAATCAAGATGGCGGCAACAATGGTGACAACGACGCAGTGGCACGAACGCGCTTCTGCGCTGGCGATCGACGGGCGCGCGTTCATCAACGGCCAGCGCACCTGGGCTGCCTCGGGACAGGTTTTTGACGATCATTCGCCGATCGATGGCCGCCTGCTGGCCGAGGTGGCGCGCGGCGACGGCGCCGACATCGACGCTGCCGTGGCGGCGGCGCGTGCTGCCTTCGAAGACCGGCGCTGGGCCGGCAAGTCGCCGGCCGCGCGCAAGCGCACCCTGATCAAGTTCGCCGACCTGATCCTCAAGAACACGGCCGAGCTGGCGCTGCTCGAAACGCTCGACATGGGCAAACCGATCAAATACAGCCAGAGCGTCGACGTGGCGTCGTGCGCCAACTGCATCCGCTGGTACGGCGAAGCGATCGACAAACTCTACGACGAGATCGCACCCACCGGCGACGCCAGCCTGGCGCTGATTACGCGCGAGCCGGTCGGCGTGGTGGGCGCCATCGTGCCATGGAACTACCCGCTGATCATGACGGCCTGGAAGATCGCCCCGGCGCTTGCCAGCGGCAACAGCGTGGTGTTGAAACCGTCCGAAAAGTCGCCATTGTCGGCGCTCAGGCTGGCCGAAATCGCCTGTGAAGCAGGCATTCCCCCCGGCGTTTTCAACGTCGTGCCCGGTTTCGGCATGGAAGCGGGCGCCGCGCTGGCGCTGCACATGGACGTCGACTGCATCGCGTTTACCGGCTCGACCCCAGTCGGAAAAAAAATCATGCAGATGGCCGGGCAGTCGAACCTGAAGCGCGCCTGGTGCGAGCTGGGCGGCAAATCGGCCAACATCGTCTGCGCCGACTGCCCGGACCTCGATGCGGCGGTCAGCGCGGCGATCGGTTCGATCTATTTCAACCAGGGCGAAAGCTGCAACGCGCCGTCGCGCCTGTTCGTCGAGGAATCGATCCGGCAGCCATTTCTCGACAAGGCGCTGGCAATGATGCCGCGCTTTCAGCCGGGCGACCCGCTCGACGAGGGAACCGTCATGGGCGCCATCGTCGACGCCGCGCAAATGAGCACGGTGATGGGCTTCATCGAAGCCGGCAAGGCAGCCGGCGCCAGGCTGCTGGCGGGCGGCGAAGCGGCCAGGCTCGACAGCGGCGGCTTTTATATCGCGCCGACGCTGTTCGACGGCGTCGACGGTTCGATGCGCATCGCCCGCGAAGAAATTTTCGGGCCGGTGCTGTCAGTGCTCAGCTTTACCGACATCGACGACGCCATCAAACAGGCCAATGCGACGCCGTACGGCTTGCAGGCAGCTGTGTGGACGCGCGACCTGACGAAAGCGATCCAGAGCGCGCGCGCGCTGCGCGCCGGCACCGTCCACGTCAACCAGTACGACAGCGACGACATCACGGTGCCGTTCGGCGGCGTCAAGCAGTCCGGCAACGGCCGCGACAAGTCGCTGCACGCGCTCGACAAATACACCGAGCTGAAAACGACCTGGATCCGCATCGGGTAGGCCGGCAATCCGTCCAAGCGCCCAGGCTTTCGACGCCGGCCGGGCTTACTTGCGGCGCTGGTGCCACGAACCTTATGACGGCGAGCGCCGGTTCACATTTTAAAAGCAGTGCTCCAGCGCCGGGAAGCTGCGATTTGTCACCGCGTTGACGTAGGCCGTTACCGCGCCTTCAATGGTGGTGACCTGGCCGTCCATGAAATTTTTCACGAAGCGCGCTTTGCGGCCCGGGAACACGCCCAGCATGTCGTGCATCACCAGCACCTGGCCGGAGCATTCAAGACCGGCGCCGATGCCGATCGTCGGCATGCCCAGAGAATCGGTGACGTCCTTGCCGAGGGCGGCGGGAATCGCCTCCAGCACCAAGAGCGAAGCGCCGGCCTGCTGCAGCAAAAGCGCGTCGGCCTTGAGCTGGCTGGCGCTCTCGAGCGTCTTGCCCTGCACCTTGTAGCCGCCCAACAGGTGCACCGACTGCGGCGTCAGGCCCAGGTGGGCGCAGACCGGCACCGCGCGCTCGGTCAGAAATTTGACGGTGTCGGCCAGCCAGGCGCCGCCTTCGAGCTTGACCATGTGGGCGCCCGCCTGCATCAGCAGCACCGCATTGTCGAACGCCGCCTCGCGCGTGGCGTAGCTGCCGAACGGCAGGTCGGCGACGATCATCGCGTTCTTGCTGCCGCGCGCCACCGCAGCGGTGTGGTACGCCACTTCGGCCACCGTCACCGGCAACGTCGACGGGTGGCCATTGCAGACCATGCCGAGCGAATCGCCGATCAGCAGGATGTGGACGCCGCAGCGTTCCATCAGCGCCGCAAAACTGGCGTCGTAGCACGTCAGCATGACGATCGGATTGCCGGCCGCGCGCATCGCGCCCAGTGCCGGGATCGTCACCGCTTTCGGCGCCACTTGCTTGGTTGGCGCCGCCACGTCGGCGCCGGCGCCGGCCATCTCTTTACCCTGCAAATAAGAACTCATTAATTGTCCTAAAAGTTGAAAACAGACTTGGCCAGTTAGCCGATCTTGCTGATTGCCTGGCCGGCCACGGCGGCGACGAACTGGCGCGCCGGGCCGCGGCCGGGCAGTTCGATATCGGGCGCGATCTCGAGCAGGGGCGAGAGCACGAAAGCGCGCTCGTGCATGCGCGGGTGCGGCACGCGCAACGCCGGCAAGTCGATCAACGCCTCGCCGTACAACAAAATGTCGATGTCGAGCGTGCGCGGCGCGTTGCGGTACGGCCGTTCGCGCCCGTGCGCCAGTTCAATGGCGTGCAGCGCGGCCAGCAGGTCGACAGCGTTCAGCTGCGTGTCGATGCAGGCAACGGCGTTGATATAGTCGTCGCCGGAGGCGTCAACCGGCGCGCTGCGGTAGCTCGATGAGCGCATCAGCAGCGTGGTGGCCGGCAGCGCGCCAAGGCGCGCCAGCGCATCGTCGACGTTGGCGCGGGCGTCGCCCAGGTTGGCGCCGATGCCGATGTAGGCGATTGTTCCCGGTATGTCGCTCATTCGTCGCTCGTGGTGCCGCTCATCGCCGGTCCGCCGGCGCCGTCGCTGGTGTCGCTCTTGCGCGCGGCGCGGCGCGGCGCGCGCTTCGGTTTGGCGGCGGTTGGCGCCGCCGGGGTGGCCCGGCCGCTGGTGAGCAGGTCTTCGCGCTCGATGGCGTCGCCATCGTAGAACGCGCTCCACCAGTCGCCCAGTTCGGCGTCGATCTCGCCCGACTCGCAGCGCAGCAGCAGGAAGTCGTAACCGGCGCGAAAGCGCACGTGCTCGAGCAGCTTGTGCGGCGCCTTGCCGGTGCGCCGCTCGAAGCGCGGCTGCATCGACCAGATGTCGCGCATGTCGGTGGCGATCTTGCGCTGCAGCGCCAGCTGTTCGGTCTGGGCGTCGAGCACGTCGTCGGCGGCCAGGTGCAGCGCCGGGATGGCCGGCTCGCCGGCGGCGCGGTAGGCGGTCCATTTTTCCACCACCTGGTGCCACAGCAGCGCGGCAAACAGAAAGCTCGGCGAGACGCCCTTGCCGGCCTTGACGCGTTCGTCCGTCGACGCCAGCGCCAGGGTGACGAACTTCATGCCGATCGGCTGCTCGAGCACGACGTCGAGCAGCGGCAGCAGGCCGTGGTGCAGGCCTTCCTTGCGCAGTTGCTGCAGGCAGGCCAGCGCATGGCCGCTCATGAGCAGCTTGAGCATCTCGTCGAACACGCGGGCGGCCGGCACGTTGTCGATCAACGGCGCCATCACCGCAATCGGCGCGCGCGTGGTAGGTTCAATCGTAAATTGCAACCGCGCGGCGAAGCGCACCACGCGCAGCATGCGCACCGGGTCTTCGCGGTAGCGCGCTTCGGGCTGGCCGATGATGCGCAGCGTCTTGTCGCGGATGTCGGCGATGCCGCCATGGTAGTCGAGCACCAGTTGGGTGGCCGGATCGTAATACATCGCGTTGATGGTGAAGTCGCGCCGCATCGCGTCTTCGTGCTGCGGCCCGAAGCTGTTGTCGCGCAGCACGCGCCCGTGTTCGTCCTTGGGCGCATTGGCTTCGCCGGCGCCGCGAAACGTCGTCACCTCGAGCAGGTCCTGGCCGAACATCACGTGGACGATCTGGAAGCGCCTGCCGATGATGAAGGCGCGCCGGAACAGCCGCTTGACCTGCTCGGGCGTGGCGTCTGTTGCGATGTCGAAGTCTTTCGGTTTGACTCCCAGCAGCAAATCGCGCACCGCGCCGCCGACGACAAACGCCTTGAAGCCGGCCTCCTGCAGCGAGGACGTGACGCGGATCGCATTCGACGACACCAGTTTCGGGTCGATGCCGTGTTCGGCCGGACCGAGCACGATTGGCTCGGCCGGGTCGCGCACCGGCTTGTCTTTGACGCCGAGGATCTTGCGGATGAGTTTTTTAATCATTGAATAGATAAAGTGAGGGCCAGCCGAGGTTCGTCGCGTGCTTTGCCAGCGCCGCATTGGGATTGGTTGCAACAGGGTGGGTGACGACCGACAGCAAAGGAATATCGTTGTGCGAATCGCTGTAGAAATGGCTGCTCTCGAAGGCCGCCAACGGCTTGCCAATTTGTTCCAGCCAGGCGTGGGTGTGGGCGACCTTGCCGGCGCCGGACGTCGGCACCCCTAACAGCTTGCCGGTCAGGTTGCCGTGCGCGTCTTCCTGCGGCACGGCGGCAATCAGGTGCTGCACCCCCAGCGCGGCGGCAATCGGCGCGGTGACGAAGCGGTTGGTGGCGGTGACGATCGCCACCAGGTCGCCGCTATCAATATGCTGTTGCAGCAGCGCGCGCGCTGGCGGCAAAATCGCCGGTTCGATCACGTCAAGCATGAACTGGCGGTGCATGGAATCGAGCTGTGGCCGGGTAAAACGCGCCAGGGTGCCGAGCGCAAACTCGAGGTATTCGACCGGGTCGAGCGTGCCGGACTGGTACTGGGCGAAAAAATTGTCGTTGGCGCGTTTGAAGGCGACGGCGTCGACGGCGCCAGTGCGCACCAGGAACTGGCCCCACTCGTAGTCCGAGTCGAGCGGCAGCAGCGTGTGGTCGAGGTCAAACAGGGCCAGCTTGTTCATGGTTGAAGGGTTCATGCTGTCCGGTTCATGGCTTGGGGTCGCCTTCGAGGTTGGCCTGCTGCAGCAGGTCGCGCAGCAGCGGCAAGGTGACCGGGCGCTGGGTTTCGAGGGAATACTGATCGAGCGCGTCCAGCATCGTCGACAGGGAGCGCATGTCGCGCCGAAAATGCGACAGCAGGTAGGGTAACACGCTGGCCGACAGCATCAGGCCGCGGGCGTCGGCGGCATGCGTCAGGGCGGCGATTTTTTCGTCGTCGGACAGGCCATGGATCTGGTACACCAAGCCCCAGCCCATGCGCGTGCGCAGGTCTTCGCGCACCGGCAGCACCATCGGCGGCACCGGGCCGGTCGACACCATGTAGGCGCCGTTTTCGCGGATCTGGTTGAACAGCGCGAACGCCTCGATCTGGGCCGCGGGCGACAGCTGCGCGCAGTCGTCGAGCAGGTACAGGGTGACGTCAGGCGCATAGGCAAACGCGCTCGCCGGCAGGCCGGCGCCGATGTAGCGCGACGCCGGCGTGGCGGCCAGCGCCTGCAGCAGATGGGTCTTGCCGGCGGCCGCTTCGCCCCACAAATAGGCGAAGTGCTCGCGCGAGCTGCGCGAGGCGAACTGATGCATCAGATGCGCCAGTTCGGCGTTGCGTCCCACCTCGAACG
>Ga0326735_1000375_pt1 | contig 10912 bp, 10 predicted proteins | sample 37_GP2_1092_FD_207945 | JGI IMG/M metagenome (GOLD analysis project Ga0326735, IMG submission 207945) | Glacier ice microbial communities from Ngari, Tibet, China - 37_GP2_109.2 | ecosystem: Environmental > Aquatic > Freshwater > Ice > Glacier | place: China: Ngari, Tibet | collected 2018-07-31
TATCAATTGTTTGTTCACTTTTTTGAAGATTTAACCCACTACGAAAATGCTTTTTGGAAAACGATAAAAAACCTTCTGCTTAAACCTTCAACGCTGACAAAAGAATATCTTTCCGGAAAAAGATTATCGTATTTGGCTCCTGTACGGCTCTATATTTTTATTAGTTTGATTACCTTTTTCTTGATTTCTGTTCTTTCTCCCAAAGACTTTGGTATTAAAACAATAAAAGAAAAGGAATCTGAAACGGCTGCTCAAGAAATAAAAAAAGACGGTTTTTCCATATTTGGATATCATTCCACCAAACAACTGGATTCCCTCCAGAAATATGGTGCTAAAACAGAAAAATTGCCACCCTTTCAATTCTGGATTACCAAAAAAGTACTGGCGGTTTTTGAAAATAATACCCAAGCAGAAATTGTTAAAAAGTTTACGAAATCTTACATCCACAACTTTCCCAAATTATTATTTCTGAATATGCCAATTTTCGCGTTTTTTTTATGGTTACTTCACAATAAGAAACGTTGGTATTACTTTGATCACGGTATATTTACGCTCCATTATTTTTCGTTTTTGTTGCTGATTGTATTGTTTCTCTTTTTGTCCAATAAACTGTATTCATTATTCCAGGAATCGGGTTTTATCAATTTTATTTCTGGAATGACTAATTTTTTTGGATACAGTTGGATGATTTATTATATTTATCCTGCCCACCATCGGTTTTATGGCGAAACAAGACTAATTTCGCTTCTTAAAACATCGCTATTACTTTTTATTAACTTTTGGGCAATGCTGCTCACGCTGTTATTGTTCGCGTTTTATACATTTATAAATTTAGAATAATCATAAAAATGAAAAAAAACTTATTTCTGTTCTTAATTGCTGCCACCATTTCTTGCACTTCGCAAAAGGCAAATGTCGTAGATTCCAGTCCAGCCCAATACATCAGTACAATTACCGCTGCTGAACTGAAAACACATCTCCAGATAATAGCTTCCGATGAAATGGAAGGTCGGGAAACGGGCTCTCCAGGACAAAAAAAAGCGGGAAACTATCTGATCGACCAATATAAATCCAACGCAGTTTCTTTTCCAAAAGGAGCCACGGATTATTATCAAAAAGTTCCGGCTTCGTTCCTAAATGCCATTCGCAATGATAATTTGCCCGATTCCGAAAATATTTGGGCATTTATCGAAGGTTCCGAAAAACCCAACGAGATTGTGGTGATTTCGGCTCATTACGACCATGTAGGCATAAAAAATGGCGAAATTTACAATGGCGCCGATGACGATGGATCCGGAACGGTGGCCTTGCTGGAAATTGCCCAAGCATTTGAAACTGCCAAAAAAGAGGGCAACGGCCCCAAACGCTCCATTTTGTTTCTCCATGTTACGGGTGAAGAACATGGATTGTTGGGCTCCAGTTATTATTCCCAAAATCCTTTATTTCCTTTGACCAACACGATTGCCGACATCAATATAGACATGATTGGTCGCCACGACGAATTCCACAATGATTCCAGCAATTATGTATATTTAATTGGTTCCGATTATCTTTCGACCGATTTGTACAACATTTGTGAATCGGTCAATAAAAAATATGTAAACATAGTATTGGATTATAAATACAACGACAGAGCTGATCCCAACCGTTTTTATTACCGTTCCGATCATTACAATTTCGCCAAAAACGGCATACCTTCCGTTTTCCTTTTCAGCGGAGTGCATGCAGATTATCATAAAGCCACCGATGAAGTTGATAAGATTGAATTCGATGCCTTGGAAAAAAGAACCCGACTTGCTTTTGTCATCGCTTGGGAATTAGCCAACAGGGAAAATCACCCCGTGGTGGATAAAAGCGGGGATTAATTTTTCCAAAAAAAACCTCCTCAAAATGCAATGCCCCCAAATAGTTAGACACTATTTGGGGGCATTTTTATGGGGAAACGTAAATCAAAACTTAGCGCAGCTTACTTAAATCTTCTTTATCTTGTTGAATATCTTCTTCAATTTTAACAATTTTTAATTGCTGCTTAGAAATTTTCACATTACTTTCTTCAATTTCTACTGATGAAAGTTTTCCTTTAGATTTTAACCTCTCAAACTTTGATTGCATTTTGTCTAAATCTTTTTTGGCGTTAGACAACTTGTCCTGATTTTTCGAAACTGCTCTTTCTGCCGAAGCTAATTTTTTTTGTCTTCTGTCAAAATCGTTCTGTTCGTTTTTTAATTTGTTTTGCTTTTTTTCTATTTTTCTTTCATCTCTTTTTTGATTTTTTACAATTTGCTCTTGTTCATTAAGTGCGTTTTTGTTTTCTTTTAATTGCTTCTCCAAAATAGTTTTTTCTTTAACTTTTTGATTAGCTATTGAATCCATTGTGGAATTTGAAGGCATTTCTTGAGCTAACAAGCTTTGAATGCTCAATAAAAAAATTGCTGTAATTACTAATTTAATTTTCATGTTATTTAATTTTAATGCTCTTGTTTAGACATGCAAATTAAAATAAGCTCATTATAATAACTTATACAATAAAAATTTTATTTTGCATAATTATTGGAAAAATACTTTTTTCTCAACCAAAAAGCAACGTTTACCAAAATTATCAATGCTGGCACTTCAACCAAAGGTCCAATTACACCGGCAAATGCCTGTCCGCTATTGATTCCGAAAACTCCGATTGATACTGCGATTGCCAATTCAAAATTATTGCCCGAAGCTGTGAAAGAGAGTGCAACGGCATCCCTGTAGTTGGCTCCAATCTTTTTTGAAACGAAAAACATCAGGAAAAACATTATGGTAAAGAAAATAACCAGCGGTATTGCAATTCTGACCACATCAAGTGGAAGATCCACAATCATTTCGCCCTTGAGGCTGAACATGACCAGGATGGTAAAAAGTAGTGCAATTAATGTAATTGGAGATACAAAAGGGATGAACTTCTGGTTGAACCATTTGTCCCCGATGAATTTTTTGATGGCATAACGGCTGATTACTGCCAATGCGAACGGAATTCCTAAATAAATTCCGACTGTGGTTGCAATTTCAGCGACTGTGATATTGAGTTCGAGCCCTTTGATCCCGAATAATGGCAGCATAATTTCAAGATAGAAATAGGCATACAAACTAAAAAAGAATACCTGAAGCAGACTGTTGATTCCTATCAGTCCGGCTGTTAGTTCTCGGTTTCCTTCGGCTAATTCGTTCCAGACAATTACCATCGCAATACAAGGTGCTATTCCTATTATGATTAGACCCGTCATATATTCAGGGTAATCTTTTAAGAAGAATGTCGCCAATAAAAACATCAAAAACGGACCCACAATCCAAGTGATTAAAAAGGAAGCGGACAGCAATTTCGGTTTTTCGAACATCAGCGGGATTTTAGAAAAATCAATTTTGGTCAACGGCGGATACATCATCAGGATTAAACCGATTGCCAAGGGAACATTGGTGGTTCCGCTGGAAAAGGAATTGATAAACCCACTACTTGATGGAATAAAATAACCGATTGAAACGCCGATGGCCATCGCCAGGAATATCCAAAGTGTCAGAAAACGATCGAGAAAATGTAATCTTTTTTTATTTAATGGCATCGTTAGGATTTTATTTTTGAAAATATGTAAAACATTTCGGTTGCAATTTGCAGACTTCTTTCCTCGTATTTTTCGGCTTGCTGCGGCGTATTGTCAAAGGCTTTCGGATCTTCAAAAGTGATTGGAATTCGCTTTTCGGCACCAGCAATAAAAGGACATCCTTGGTCGGCAGACGAACAAGTCAAAATGGCTGCAAATTCGCTTTGCGGATTGAAATCATCGTCAAAAGTTTTCGAGAAACCAATAATTGGATGCGCATTTTCCGAATATTTTATTGCATAAACAGGATTATTTCCTTCGGCAATGATTTTGATTTGAAAGCCTTGTTTAGCCAATGTTTTGGCTGCCATCGGAAACATTGCTGTAGCTTCTGTTCCACCAGAATAACAAAAAACTTCTTTAATATTGTAATGCGCTGCTGCTGTTTGTGCCCAAACTTGCGATAAATGACTTCTTCTGGAATTATGGGTGCAAATCAGGTTCAAGCGAATTTCTTGACCGTTGCTTACTTTTCCTTGGATAAAATCGACAAGCGGTTGTAAAACTAATTTTCGTTCTTCGGAAATAATATCGAAGTTTAAAGTATCAATTACTTTTTTAATTTCTGGAAACACGATGGTGTTGGTTGATGTCATTTATATTGTTTTCAATTTTTAAAATTAGCAACAGCTTCCACCGGGAGTGCAACAGCTTGGTTCGTTATTCATGTCCGACAATCTCACTTTTTGTTTTTCAGCAGGAATTCCGCATTGGTCTTGAGCCAAACAAGCTGTTTGTTTGTTCAACAAGACAAAATCGTTTCCGTTGAAATCTAAATCGTATTTACCGATGGTTTGTGCCTGATATTCCACTTCAATTTCGAAATCTGCGATGCCTAAAATTTTTTCGGACAATTCGATGATGGCAAGTAATTTTTGAGGTTTCAAACGGTGATCCAAATCGTTGGCATTCCATAATTGGAAGTTGACGACCGTTTCAGTACGGACTGTTCCACCACAATCGATGAAGTTTTTGGTGATTAATCCCACTTCGGTTACGTGAAAATGTTCTGGTACCGAAGTTCCGTCAGGCAAAAGAAAATTTACCGCTTCTGCCGTTTTCAGGATGTTTTTTGCTTGTGATAGTTTCATTTGTAGAGATTTATTTGTTTTTTATTGGTCAAATGTAATTCGCATAAATCATCCTCGGAGTTCGCATTCGATTTTTGATGAGCTCATTTCATTTGTTTGATTTAAATTTAACAACATTGATTTTTGCTTTTCTCCAAATGCATGGCAACATCTTGGAAAAAGCCTTTTATTTTTTCGAAGCCCGATTCGTTGATGCAGTAACAAATGGACGCTCCTTCGAAGTTTCCTTTTATTAAACCCGCATTCTTCAACTCTTTTAGGTGCTGCGAAACGGTGGGTTGTGCCAATGGCAGTTCGTTCACGATATCACCGCAAATACAGGTATCCACTTTAAGCAAGTATTCAATTATGGCAATTCGTGCAGGATGTCCCAATGCTTTTGCTAAAATGGCCAATTCATTTTGCTGGTCTGTAAATTGTTCTGTTTTGGATGCTCCCATCGTTATATTTTTATATTGCAATATTACGATATTTATTGATGCAATTCTACTTTTGAACCGTTAAAACATAAAAATTACACAAAATTTAAATAGCCCATACTTTATCCCACAAAAAAAGCCTCGAATTTCTTCGAAGCTTTTGCGTTCTGGGTGGCTGACCGGGTTCGAACCGGCGACCCTCGGCACCACAAACCAATACTCTAACCAGCTGAGCTACAACCACCATTTTTAACGAGTGCAAATATAGTACTAAAGTTTGCTTTTACAAAGAAAATTAAAAAAAAATTATATCAAATCTCCTAAACTATTGACTCCCAAATATCTTTCGACCGTAAATCCTTCTGCATAATCGGTTCCAATCAATCTTCCAAAATCTTGTGCGCGGTAATTGAGGCTTTCCAAGAAGTTTTTTGATGCAATAGGTGTTTCCGGTTCGTCTGATTCTGGATTGTAAAACTGGGAACTGTAGGCCAAAATTGCGTCTATTCGTTTATCGTTATAGCCCGTAATGTCAACCACAAAATCAGGTGTTATGTTTTTCCATTGGATGTAATGATATACTAATTTTGGTCGCCAGGCTTGCTGTTTTTTACCATTATATTCCGTTTCAATCTGCATTAAACCTGAAAGGAAACACGCATCAGAAACCAGTTTGCTTCCTTTGGCATGATCGATATGACGGTCGTCAATGGCGTTGCAAATCACGATTTCAGGCTGGTATTTCCGAATCATTTCAATAATTTTCAATTGATGCGCTTCATCATTGACAAAAAAACCGTCGCGCATATCGAGGTTTTCCCGAGCAGAAATGCCCAATATTTTTGCGGCAGCAGCCGATTCTTGATTCCGAATTTCGACCGAACCACGCGTTCCGAGTTCGCCGCGAGTCAGATCGATGATTCCCGCTTTTTTCCCTAACGCGATTTCTTTGGCAATCGTGCCGCCACAACCCAACTCCACATCGTCTGGATGCGCACCGAATGCTAATATGTCTAGTTTCATTTTTATAATTTTAAATTTTGGATTTTAGATTTCAGTTTCATTTATGATCCTAAATCTAAAACTTTCTTCATCGTTACCGATTTATTAATGCTTTCCTCCCACTCTTTTTCGGGAATGCTGTCTTTGGTGATGCCGCAGCCCATAAATAAATGTGCCTGGGAATCACAAATTTCCATACAGCGCAAATTTACGAACAAATTTGATTGGTCTTCCATATTTAATTCTCCCAGAAAGCCTGTGTAAAAACTGCGGTCGTAATTCTCGTTTTTCGTGATGAAAGCGTTTGATTTATCTTTTGGCAAGCCACAAACTGCGGGAGTTGGATGCAATAAGTGAATCACTTCTCGCAAGCTCGAATCCGAATTCATTGTCCCCGATATATCCGTTTTGATGTGCCAAATGCTCCCCGCTTTGATGCTGTAGGGTTTTGAAACCTGAACCTCGGAAGCAGTGTTATTCAGTGTTTCCACAATATAATCGGTGACAAATTGTTGTTCTTGTTGTTCTTTTGTTTGCCAAATAATTTCATTGGAACCTGTATCCTTTTGTGTTCCTGCCAAAGCTGTAGTTTTGAACTCTTTATCATTTGCTTTCAACAATTGTTCCGGCGTTGCACCAAGCCAAATTCCAACCTTTGGATGAAAAAAGCAATAAGCAAAAGTACTCGGATACAACTGTGCCAACTTTTCGAATGCGGAAATACAATCAAAATTAACCAAATCTACCGTTTCTTTTCTGGACAAAACCACCTTTTTGAATTGCTTGTTTTCAATTGCTTGGATGCCTTTGGCAACCAAATTTTTGAAATTATTTTTCGCTAATTCATTAGATGTATTACCTTTTTTTTGGGAAACGGTAATTTCCTTTTTTTGAAAAACGACAGTCACTATTTCGGACTGATTTTCAGGAATCAAAACCGTTTTACTTCCGTCAAAAGAGGCGAAAACAAAGCCTTTTTCGATAAAATCAGTTGCTTCAAACAAGACGTCGTTTTGCTGAAAAAGACCAATAATGTTGTCATCATTCGGTTTTTTATAAAGTACAAAAGGAAGATTTTGACTAAATTGATTTCGGGCTTTTGCTAAAATCAGCTTCATTATTGTTTAGTTGGTTCAACTTTAATTTCCCCGTCGGGGGTTGGGGGAATTTTTCTTTTCGGCAAAACCATCGTAGTCAATTTGCAAAGCGAAATCAAGGCGTTTTTTTCATCCGTGATTCGGATTTCCCATAAATGAATACTGCTGCCTTTGTGGATTATTCTTGCCGTGGCGGTTACTATTCCGTCGCGTTTTGCTCTTACGTGGTTGGCCGATATTTCGATTCCACGCACTTCGCTGTGTGCTGCATTGACAAACAAGAAAGAAGCGGCACTTCCCACACTTTCCGCCAAAGCCACCGAAGCGCCTCCGTGCAACAATCCCATTGGTTGATGAACCGAGGGATTGACCGGCATGGTTGCCACTAAAAAATCCGGTCCAGCATCAATATATTCAATATTCAGGGTTTGCATTAGGGTGTTTTTCGAAATTTCGTTGCAATAATGAAGGATTTTTTCTTTGTCGAATGTCATGTGTTTTACTTTAAAAATGTAAATTTATGGAAAAGATGGCAGAAACAATTGGTATTGTAAATTCAAAAATAAAAATCGGTCTTGATAGGTACAAGTTTTTTGCTATTTTTACAAAAAAATATCATCCAATGCGCCAGCTCATTTTTCTGTTTTTTATTGGAATCCTTATTACTATCAGCTCTTGTAGATCTGATTTTGAAACCGTGGCCAGCACTGGAGATTTATCATTTTCGAAAGACACCATTTATTTAGACACCGTTTTTACCAATATTGGCTCAAGCACTTATACGCTAAAAGTGTACAATAAATCCAAAAACGACATCACTATTCCAAGCATAAAATTAGGTAAAGGCTTAAGTTCAAAATATAGAATGACCATTGACGGAATGCAGGGAAATCAAGGAAAAGTATTTGAAAACGTGAATCTTTTGGCCAAGGACAGCATGTATGTTTTTGTAGAAACTACCGCCAATATTGCCGATGCCAATCCAACTGATTTTCTCTACACAGACCAAATTTTATTTGACGGCGGCACCAATCTCCAAAAAGTGGAATTAGTGACTCTTATCCAAGATGCTGTTTTCCTTTATCCGAAACGTTTTGCAGATGGAACTACCGAAACGCTTCCCATTGGCGTTGAAGAAATTTACGGCTTCTTTTTAGACTCGAATGATCCTGTGAACGGCAACGAACTTATTTTCACAAAGCAGAAACCTTATGTAATCTATGGTTATGCGGCGATTCCTTCCGGAAAAATGGTGACTTTTAATGCGGGAACTCGCGTGCATTTTCACGCTAATTCCGGTCTTATTGTGGCGGCAAATGCTTCCATAAACGTGGATGGTACAAAATCTGCCACGGAAAAAATGGAAAATGAAGTCGTTTTTGAAGGCGATAGATTAGAACCCGACTTCGCTGATGTTCCGGGACAATGGGGAACAATTTGGCTTACGGATGGCAGTACAAACCATAAAATAAATCATTTAACGATTAAAAATGCAACCATAGGATTGTTGATTCAAAATAATAATGGGACTAGTGTTTCCATCAAAAACACGCAAATTTATGACTCGTCCAGTTATGGGATCTTGGCTCAAACTGCCAAAATTAGCGGGGAAAATTTAGTGGTTAACAATGCAGGATTGGCTAGTTTGAAATGCGAGTATGGTGGAGATTATAAATTTACACATTCTACATTCAACAATAATTGGCCAAGTTCGAGTCAAGTGGCAATTTCGCTGAATAATTTTTATGTTGGTGCTGTTCCTGAAGTAAAAAACCTAACCGAGGCAACATTCAACAACTGCATCATTTATGGTTCGTATTCTAATGAATTGATTTTGAATAAAAAGGCTGGAGCCACATTTGAATACCAATTCAACAATTGTTTGATCAAGTTCGACAATACTTCAAATCAATACACGAATGACCCTCTATATCAATTTACTGCAGACCCCGCCCATTATAATGCCATTATCCAAAACAAAGATCCAAAATTCTTCAAAATTGCAGATAACAAAGTCAATATTGACGAAAATTCTGCCGCTTTTGCCAAAGGAAATACAACGTATTTAGTTCCCTTGGACATTTTAGGAAATACCCGAACTTTGCCTCCAGATTTGGGTGCTTATCAAAACAAGCCTTTTCCTAAAAGACAGAATTAACATTGCAGGAGAGCTAATTAAAAGCATTTCCGACAACAGTATAATTGCAAATTGCGTGGAACGGCAAATTTGCCGCTTTTTTTTTAAATCTTAATTGATTAAATTTGCAAAAAAAACAACACTAACTACACTATTACAATGATTCATTTCTTTGAAAAACAAAGCAAAACGGTATATGCAGTTCAGATGCAAAACTCATTGAGCGAAGTCGAAATGTCGACTGAAGACATTTCAAAACTCAACTGGCTTTTTGCCGATTCCATTAAAATAGAAAAATCCGTGTTGACGGATTTTTTTGTTGGTCCTCGTGCCGCAATGGTTACACCTTGGAGCACCAATGCTGTCGAAATTACCCAAAATATGGGGATTTCCGGAATCATTCGAATTGAAGAATTCCACAAAGCTTCTGACGATTCTTTTGACTTTGATCCAATGCTGTCGCAAAAATATACCGAATTGAATCAGGACATTTTCACGATTCACATTCAACCCGAAGCCATTCTAAATATTGAAGATATTGCTGCCTACAACAAATCAGAAGGATTATCATTAAGCGTCGAAGAGGTGGGATACTTAGATAATTTGGCAACTAAATTAGGCAGAAAATTAACGGATTCCGAGATTTTCGCTTTCTCCCAAGCCAATTCAGAGCATTGTCGCCACAAGATTTTCAACGGAACTTTTATTATTGACGGCGTGGAAAAAGATACGTCTCTTTTCAAATTAATCAAGAATACATCTCAGGAAAACCCGAATGATATTGTTTCGGCTTACAAAGACAACGTGGCTTTTGTAAAAGGACCAAGAGTGCAACAATTCGCTCCCAAAACCGCCGACAAACCAGATTTTTACGAAATAAAAGAATTTGATTCTGTTATTTCCTTAAAAGCGGAAACACATAATTTCCCTACCACCGTAGAGCCTTTCAACGGAGCTGCAACAGGTTCGGGAGGAGAAATTAGAGATAGATTGGCAGGAGGACAAGGTTCGTTGCCAATGGCAGGAACAGCGGTTTACATGACTTCATATTCACGTTTAAACCAAGAAAAACCTTGGGAAAACGGAATGAAAGAACGAAAATGGTTGTATCAAACACCAATCGACATCTTGATAAAAGCTTCAAATGGAGCTTCCGATTTTGGAAATAAATTTGGACAACCGTTAATTATCGGTTCGGTTTTGACTTTTGAACATGAGGAAAATAATCGGAAGTTGGGTTACGATAAAGTAATCATGCAAGCGGGTGGAATTGGTTACGGAAAACTGGATCAGGCCATCAAACACAAACCACAAGAAGGAGACAAAATCGTAATCCTCGGTGGTGAAAATTATAGAATCGGAATGGGAGGCGCAGCGGTTTCATCTTCAGATACCGGAGCAATGAGTTCTGGCATCGAGTTGAATGCCGTGCAACGTTCGAACCCTGAAATGCAAAAACGTGCTGCCAATGCCATCCGTGCTTTGGTTGAAAGCGACAACAATCCTATAGTTTCCATTCACGATCACGGTGCTGGCG
>Ga0326735_1000376_pt1 | contig 10900 bp, 10 predicted proteins | sample 37_GP2_1092_FD_207945 | JGI IMG/M metagenome (GOLD analysis project Ga0326735, IMG submission 207945) | Glacier ice microbial communities from Ngari, Tibet, China - 37_GP2_109.2 | ecosystem: Environmental > Aquatic > Freshwater > Ice > Glacier | place: China: Ngari, Tibet | collected 2018-07-31
GAGGCGGAAGACGCCAAGATCGCGATCCGCAACATCCGCCGCGACGCCAACGAGCAGGTCAAGAAACTGGTCAAGGACAAGCTGGCGTCGGAAGACGACGAGCGCCGTGCAACCGACGAAATCCAGAAGCTGACCGACAAGTTCATCGCCGACGTCGACCGCATGGTGGTCGACAAGGAAAAAGAAGTGCTGACGGTATAAATGCGCAACTACAGTCTGGATTTATGATTTTTAAAAGCTCGACGACAGCAGTGCCCGAGGTTGACGCGGTACCGCGCCATGTCGCCATCATCATGGACGGCAACGGCCGCTGGGCTACCAAACGCCTGTTGCCGCGCGTGGCCGGCCACGTCAAGGGTGTCGAGGCGGTACGTGTCTGCGTCGAAGCCTGCGTCGATCGCGGCATCGAGTACCTGACGATCTTCGCGTTTTCGTCGGAAAATTGGCGCCGGCCCGAAGAGGAAGTGTCGCTGCTGATGCGCCTGTTCGTCACCGCGCTGGAACGGGAAGTGGCGAAGATGCACGCCAACAGCATCCGCCTGAAAGTGGTCGGCGACCTGTCGCGCTTCGACGCCAAGCTGCGCGAGATGATCGCCAACGCCGAGCGGCGCACCGCCAACAACACGCGCCTGACGCTGACCGTCTGCGCCAATTACGGCGGCCGCTGGGACATCATGCAGGCCACCGGCAAGATGGTCGCGGCCAACCCCGGCACGGTCGACTTCACCGAAGAGCAGTTGTCCGGGCACCTGGCGATGGCGTACGCGCCCGAGCCGGACCTGTTCATCCGCACCGGCGGCGAAGAGCGCATCTCGAATTTCCTGCTGTGGCAGCTCGCTTACGCGGAACTGTATTTCACCGATACCTTCTGGCCGGATTTTTCATGCGCGTCGCTCGACGATGCAATCGCCTCGTACCACAAGCGCGAGCGGCGTTTCGGCCGCACCGGCGCCCAACTGGCCAAGAAAACCTGATGCTGAAAACCCGGATCATCACCGCAATTGTCCTGCTGGCGGTACTGCTGCCGGTGCTGTACTGGGCCAATCCGACCGCTTTCGCCGTCGTTGTCACGCTGTTTTTCGGCGCCGCGATCTGGGAGGGTTTTCGCCTGTTCAATCCGGGATCGCCCATGGCCTTGCTGATCAGCCTGGCCTGGACCGCGGCATTCGCGTACGCCTTTTTCTTCGCCGTCCAGGCGCAGTCCTTGTTCTGGTTCGCCATCAGCGTCCTGGTCTGGCTGCTGCGCCTGGCGCCGTCGCTGAAAATCGGCCTGCCGCCGCTCGCGTCCGGCGGCAATACCTTGCTCAGCCTGACGTATGCGGCCGCCATCGTCGCCTGTTTCGCCGCCATCGTGGCGCTGTTTCGCCATTCGCCGCTGTACCTGCTGTCGGTGATGGCGCTGGTGTGGATCGCCGACATCGGCGCCTACTGCGCCGGCAAGGCTTTCGGCAAGCGCAAGCTGGCGCCAATGATTTCACCGGGCAAGTCGTGGGAAGGCGCGATCGGCGGCGGCGTCGCCGTGCTGCTGCTGGCCACGCTGTCGGTGCTGTCGGGCACCTTGTTTGCTGACACCTTTGCCGCGAACGTGCAGAAGCGCCTCGGCTGGGCCGCGCTGTTCGCCATTTTGATTGTCATTACCGCCGCCAGCGTGGTCGGCGACCTGTTCGAATCCCAACTCAAACGCCGCGCCGGTGTCAAAGACAGCAGCAAGCTGCTGCCTGGCCACGGCGGCGTGCTCGACCGCATTGACGCCCTGATCCCCGTACTGCCGCTGGCTGCGCTGATCGACACCTGGCTCTAGAGAGAGTTTCATGCAATCCATAACCATACTAGGCGCCACCGGTTCGATCGGTGCGTCGACCCTCGACGTGCTCGCCCGTCATCCCGATAAATACAAGGTCTTCGCGCTGACGGCCCACAGCCGGGTCGAGGCGCTGGCCGAGCAGTGCGCGCGGTTTCGCCCGGCGCGCGCGGTAGTCGGCAGCGCCGCGGCCGCGCGGCTGCTGTCCGCCCTGTTGAAAGAGCGCGGCGTGTGCTGCGACGTCGACTACGGCGAAGCGGCACTGTGCGAGGTCGCCGCCGCTGCCGAAACCGACAGCGTGATGGCCGCCATCGTCGGCGCCGCCGGCCTGGCGCCGGCGCTGGCCGCCGCCCGCGCCGGCAAGAAAATCCTGTTGGCCAACAAGGAAGCGCTGGTGATGTCCGGCCAGCTGTTCATGGACGCGGTGCAGCAGCATGGCGCTACCTTGCTGCCGATCGACAGCGAACACAATGCCATTTTTCAGTCGCTGCCGCAGTCGTACGCCCGTTCGCCGCAAGGCTGCGGTGTCGCCAAGATCCTGCTGACCGCGTCCGGCGGGCCGTTTTTGGCGCGCGCGGTCGAGACGCTCGAACACGTCACCCCCGACGAAGCGTGCAAGCACCCGAACTGGGTCATGGGCCGCAAGATCTCGGTCGACTCGGCCACGATGATGAACAAAGGCCTCGAAGTGATCGAGGCGCACTGGCTGTTCGGCGCTTCCGCCGCCCAGATCGAAGTCGTGATCCACCCGCAAAGCGTGATCCACTCGATGGTCTCGTACGTCGACGGCTCGGTGCTGGCGCAACTGGGCAACCCCGACATGCGCACCCCGATCGCCCACGCGCTGGCATTCCCCGAGCGGATCGAATCGGGCGTCGCCCAGCTCGACCTGACCGCCATCGGCACGCTGCAGTTCGACAAACCGGACTTCGCCCGCTTTCCCTGCCTGGCGCTGGCGTTCGAGGCGCTGGCGGCCGGCGGCACCGCGCCGGCCCTGCTGAACGCGGCCAATGAAGTGGCGGTGCAGGCCTTCCTGGACGGTCGCATCGGTTTTCGCGACATCGACCGCGTGATTTCCCGCGTCATGTTCGACCTCGAACACGGCGCCGCCAGCAGCATCGAGGCGGTGATGGCGCAGGACGCGCGCGCGCGCGGCGCCGCCGAAAAAATCGTCGCAGGAGTTACGAGATGACGCTGATCACCACCGTCCTGGCCTTCCTGCTCGCGCTCGGGCCTTTGATCATCTTCCACGAACTTGGCCACTACACGGTAGCGCGGCTGTGCGGCGTGAAAGTGCTGCGCTTTTCCGTCGGCATGGGCAAGGTCGTCTGGTCGCGCCGTTTCGGCCCCGACCAGACCGAATGGGCGGTGTCGGCCTTGCCGCTGGGCGGCTACGTCAAGATGCTTGACGCGCGCGACCCCGACGCCCCGGCGATTGGTCAGGCCGACCTGGGGCGCGAATTCACCCGCCAAAGCGTCTGGCGCCGCATCGCCATCGTCGCCGCCGGCCCACTTGCCAACTTCCTGCTGGCGATCGCCATATTTACCGGGTTGTCGATGGCCGGCACGACCGAACCTTCGACCAGGCTGCGCGCCACCGCCGCCAATTCGGCGGCGTTCCAGGCCGGCCTGCGCGGCGGCGAAACCGTCACCGCGGTGAACGGCAAGGCGGTCGCCGGCTGGACCGAACTGCGCTGGGAAATCACGCAGGCCATCGTCGACAAGCGCGAGGCGCGCTTCGACGTCACGCAGCCGGGTGGCGGCCAGTTCGTTGCCGTGGTGCCGGCCTCGAAGCTGGCCGGCCTGAACGTCGAGAGCGACGTGCTCACCACCCTCGGGCTGGACATGGCGCGTCCGAAACCGGTCATCGAGAAGGTGATGGCGGACGGGCCTGGCGAACGCGCCGGGCTGAAAACAGGCGACCTGATTACCGCCATCGACGGCCGGCAGGTAGCTGACGGCATCGACGTGATCGACGCCGTGCGCGCCAGCGCCGGGCGGCCGCTGGCGCTGTCGATCCTGCGCGAGGGCGCCGCCCTGGTCGAGCCGATCGTGGTGCGGCCCGAATTCGATGCCGCCCGCAAGGCATGGGTGGTGAAGGTCGCCACCAGCATGGCGCCGCAGCTGGTCACCGTCGTCGCCGGCCCGCTGGAGTCATTTGGCAAGGCAGTCCGCAAGACCTGGGACACCAGTGTATTGAGCATCAAAATGATCGGCCGCATGATCAGCGGCGAAGTCTCGCTGAAAAACGTCACCGGCCCGATCACGATTGCCGACTACGCAGGACAGACCGCGCGCCTGGGTCCCTCGGTGTTTTTGGGCTTTATCGCGTTCATCAGCATCAGTCTAGGCGTGATGAATCTGTTACCAATTCCGATGCTGGATGGGGGGCTTTTGCTGTATTATTCGCTGGAAGTTTTGACCGGCCGCCCCTTGCCGGAGCGGATTGGAGCAATAGCACAACGCGCCGGCGTGGGCTTGCTGGTCATGTTGATGGCGCTCGCTGTTTTCAACGACGTCTCCCGGCTCCTGTAGTCAGGTTTCCCCGAACATGCATTAATCATGATTGAACATTGATTTAGCCAATGAAATTACATTCAGATCGTTTTGCACTGCCATCTTTTCGCCATAGCTTGATTGGCGCCGCCGTCCTCGCCATGTGCTCCGGCCAGGCTCTCGCAATCACCCCGTTCGTCGTCAAGGACATCCGCGTCGAAGGCATCCAGCGCACCGAAGCTGGCACCGTGTTCAGCTACTTGCCGGTGCGGGTCGGCGAAACGTTCGATGATGAAAAAAGTATCGCCGCCATCAAGGCGCTGTACGCGACGACCTTCTTCAAGGACGTTCGCCTGGAAGAGGAAAACGGCGTGCTGGTGGTGCTGGTCGAAGAGCGGCCCGCCATCTCCACGGTCGATTTCACCGGCACCAAGGAATTCGAAAAGGACGTGCTGGTCAAGGCGCTCAGGGAAATCGGCGTCGGCGAAACCAAGATTTTCGACAAGGCGTCGGTCGACCGCGCCGAGCAGGAACTCAAGCGCCAGTACCTGTCGCACGGCCTGTATGGCGTCAAGATCACCACCACCGTCACGCCCATCGAGCGTAACCGCGTCACCGTCATGTTCAACGTCGATGAAGGCGAGATCGCCCGCATCAAACGTATCAACATCGTCGGCAACAAGCGCTTTAGCGACAAGGAACTGCGCGAAATAATGGCCCTTAATACCAGCGGCTGGTTCACCTGGTATTCGAAGGCCGATCAGTATTCGAAGACCAAGCTGACCGGCGACATCGAGGCGCTCAAGTCGTTCTACCTGAACCGCGGCTACCTGGAGGCGAACATCGAGTCGACCCAGGTGGCGATCACGCCGGACAAGAAGGACATCTACCTGACGGTCAACATCTCCGAAGGCGAGAAGTACACCGTATCGAACGTCAAGCTCGATGGCGAGATGTTCGGCCGCGAGGACGAACTGAAGTCGTTGCTGCTGCTGCGCGCCGGCGAGACGTATTCGGGCGAGCTGCTCACCGAGAGCAACAAGCGCATCTCGGACCGCCTCGGCACCTTCGGCTACGCTTTCGCCAACGTCAACGCAAACCCTGAAATCGACCGCGATAAACGCCAGGTTGCATTCACTTTCTTCATCGATCCAGGCAAGCGCGCCTACGTGCGTCACATGAACATCGCCGGCAACACCACCACCCGCGACGAAGTGATCCGGCGCGAATTCCGCCAGTTCGAGGGCTCCTGGTACGACGGTAACAAGATCAAGGCTTCGCGCGACCGCGTCGACCGCCTCGGCTTCTTCAAGGACGTCACGATCGACACGCCGGAAGCACAGGGCACGCTTGACCAGGTCGACGTCAACCTGACCGTGACCGAAAAACCGACCGGTAACTTCCTGATCGGCGGCGCCTTTTCGCAGTCCGAAAAATTCACTTTTACGGCGTCGATCCAACAGGCCAACTTCGCCGGCAGCGGCAACACGGTCGGCATCGAACTCAATACCAGCCGTTACAGCCGCACCATTGCGTTCTCGCAGACCAACCCGTATTTCACCGACGATGGCGTCTCGCGCTCGTTCGAGGTGTACCTGCGTACCCAGCGACCGCCGGCGCTCAACGTCGGCAGCTTTACCGTCAAGCAGACCGGCACGCGCATGAGTTTCGGTGTGCCGTTCTCGGAATACGACACCGTCTTCTTCGGCGCCGGCCTCGAGCGCACCACCATCGATACCGATATCAGCAGTCCGACCGTGTACAAGAATTACGTGCGCCAGTTCACCGGCATTGCGAGTGGGGTCGGTAGCGCCAATACCAATTCGCTGCCGCTGACGGCAGCCTGGCAGCGCGACAGCCGCGACAGTGCGATCACGCCGACGCTAGGCCGCTACCAGCGCGCCAACCTCGAGCTCGACCTGGTCGGCAATTCAAAATACTACCGCGCGGTCTACGAGCAGCAGTGGTACCGTCCCTTGACGCGCTCGATCACCCTGGCCCTGAAGGGCGAGCTCGATTACGGCCGCGGCCTGCGCGGCACCAACTACCCGGTTTTCAAGAACTTCTACGGCGGCGGTATCGGTTCGGTGCGCGGTTACCAAAGCTCGTCGCTCGGCGTCGTCGACCCGGTCAACTTCGACGCACTCGGCGGCGCCAAGCGGGTGATCGGCAATGCCGAGCTGCAGATGCCGTTCCCCGGCGGCGGACTCGATCGCAGCCTGCGCTGGTTCGGCTTCGTCGATGGCGGCCAGGTCTACCAGGAACGCCAGAAGATACGCGCTTCCGAGCTGCGCTTCTCGGCCGGCCTTGGGGTCAGCTGGATTTCCCCGGTTGGCCCGCTCAAGTTGAGTTATGCTAAACCCTTGAACCCGAAGCCGGGCGACCGCCTGGAGCGCTTCCAGTTCCAGATGGGCACCGGTTTCTGATCCAAAACGCCTGTCGACTTTCCAGATTGCGGAGAATTATGTTGAAAAATCTGACTGCCTTGCTGCCCAGGGCGCTTGTCCTGGCGGCCTTCTGCGCCTGCCCGATGGCGCAGGCTCAGGCGCAAGCTCAGGTGCAAACCAGCGCGCCGAGCCGGATCGGCTTCGTGTTCACCGAGCGCCTGATGACCGAGTCGAAACTGGCGAAAACGGCGGACGCCAGGATCGAGGCCGAGTTTTCCAAGCGCCAGAAGGCGATCAAGGACATGCTGGCGCGCCTGAAGACGATGTCAGAGAAATTCGACGCCGACAACGCCGGTCTCGTCGAGCCGGAGCGCACCAAGCGTTACCGCGAGTTGGCCGAGCTGGAAAAAGACGTCCAGCGCACCCAGCGCGAATTCAACGAGGACTTACTGCAGCGTAAGAGCGAAGAGCGCGCCAATATCGCGCAAAAGGCGTACAAGTTGATCGAACTGATCGCCGAACAGGAAAAGCTCGACGTCGTGCTGCAGGAGTCGGCTTGGTCGAGCCCGCGGATCGACATCACCGACAAGATCATCAAGCTGCTCGACAAGTAACGACGTGACCAACTTTCTGGCCAACTTCGTGACCATTCATTTCAGAACCGCCATCGTCGCCCTTGGACTGAGCGTTGGGCTAAGCTTGCTGGCAACTAAGGCCTGCGCGCAAGGCGGGCCGGGCCGGGTCGGCTTCGTCGCCACCGAACGGCTGTACGCCGATTCGAAACTGGCGAAGTCGATCGAGGCCCGCATCACCGCCGATTTTGCCAAGCGCGACAAATCGAACCAGGAGCTGTTCGCCCGCCTCAAGCGCCTGAGCGAGAAATTCGACAGCGACACAGAGGCCCTGGGCGAAGCGGAACGCACCCGGCGCGCGCGCGAAGTGCTCGACCTCGACAAGGAAGTGCAGCGCAAGCAGACCGGCTTTCGCGACGATCTCGAGCACCGCAAGGACGAGGAGCGCGCACTGATCGCCCAGAAGGCGGCGGCCCTGATCGGCAAGGTCGCCGAGCAGGAAAAAATCGACATCGTGCTGTTCCGGGACGTTCTATGGACGCGACCGGGCGTCGATATCACCGACAAAATCATCAGGCTGCTCGATCAGTAGCACCTGAACACATCGAACGGACAACCGGATGGGCACGCGACTGGGTCAATTGGTCGAACGCTTGGGTGGCCAGCTGGTGGGAGATCCTAACCTGGAAGTGACCGGGATCGCACCACTGGCCGACGCCGGCGTTTCCGACATCAGCTTTCTGAGCAATAGCAAACTGCGTGCGCAAGCGGGCGCCAGCGGGGCGGCGGCGATGATCGTCTCGCCGCTTGACGACGCCTTCGTCGCCGAGACGTACCGCGGCGCGCGCATCGTCAGCAACAACCCTTACGTGTATTTCGCCCGCGCCGCGCAGTTCTTCGCCGCGCTGGACGAAGTGGCGCCCGCGCCCGGCATCGACCCGTCGGCCAGCGTCGCCGCCAACGCCCGGGTCGACCCGAGCGCTCACGTCGGCGCGCACGTGACGATCGAGGACGGCGCCGTGATTGGCGCCGGGGCGGTGATCGACGCCGGCTGCTTCATCGGCCGCGGCGCGGTCATCGGCGAGCTTACCCACCTGTTCGCCAACGCGACCTTCCATGCGCGCTGCCAGATCGGCAAGCGCGGCATCATCCATTCGGGCGCCGTGATCGGCACCGACGGCTTTGGTTTCGCCAACGAGGGCGGCGTCTACATCAAGATCCCGCAGACCGGGCGTGTGATGATCGGCGACGACGTCGACATCGGCGCCAACACCTGCATCGACCGCGGCGCGCTGGCCGACACCATCATCGAAGATGGCGTCAAGCTGGATAACCAGATCCAGATCGGCCACAACTGCCGTATCGGCGCCCATACGGCAATGGCCGGCTGCGTCGGCGTGGCCGGCAGCGCGACGATCGGCAAATACTGTACCTTTGGCGGTGCCGCCATGGTGCTGGGCCACCTGACGATCGCCGACAAGGTGCATATCTCGTCGGGCAGCATGGTGTCGCGCTCGATCCTCGAACCTGGCCAGTACACGGGATTTTATCCGCTGGCGAAAAACGCCGAGTGGGAAAAAACCGCGGCGATCGTGCGCAACCTGGCCGCCATGCGCGAGAAAATCCGCGCGCTGGAAAAAACTATCAAGACCCTGACCGAACCTACAAAGCCTACAGAGAAGATATGAACACAACTGACAACAAGACCCTCGACATCTGCCAGATCAAGGCGCTGCTGCCGCACCGTTACCCGATGCTGCTGGTGGACCGCGTGCTGACGTGGGAAGCCAACAAGTCGATCACTGCCATCAAGAACGTTACGGCGAACGAGGAGTTCTTCAACGGCCACTTCCCGCACAAGCCGGTGATGCCGGGCGTGTTGATGATCGAAGCGCTGGCGCAAACCGCCGCGCTGCTGTCGTTCCTGACGATGGGCGTCTCGCCCGACGAGAATTCGATCGTGTATTTCGTCGGCATCGACAACGCCCGCTTCAAGCGCCCGGTGGGCCCCGGCGACCAGCTCAAGATGGACGTCGAGATCCTGCGCGTATCGCGCGGCATCTGGAAATACAAGGCGGTCGGCACCGTCGACGGCGCCATTGCGCTGGAAGCGGAATTGATGTGCACCATCCGCGGAACTAGCGACGCGAGCAAGCCGGCGGTGCAGTAACATGGCCCTGATTCATCCAAGCGCCATCGTCGATCCAAAAGCGCAGCTCGACAGCTCGGTCGAAGTCGGCGCCTTTTCGATCATCGGTCCGCACGTGAGAATCGGCGCGCGCAGCGTGATCGGCCCGCACGTCGTCATCGAAGGCCACACGACGATCGGCGAAGACAACAAGTTCTTCCAGTTCTCGTCGATCGGCGCCGCGCCCCAGGACAAGAAGTGGGCGGGCGAGGCGACCCGGCTCGAAGTTGGCGACCGCAACACGGTGCGCGAATTTTGCACCTTCAATACCGGCACCGTGCAGGACGCCGGCGTGACCCGGCTCGGCAACGACAACTGGATCTCGGCCTACGTTCACCTCGCGCACGATTGCCAGGTCGGCAGCAACACAATTTTTTCGAACAACGCGCAGCTGGCCGGACACGTCGTCGTCGGCGACTGGGCGATCCTGTCGGGCTACGCCGGCGTCCACCAGTTCTGCAAAATTGGTGAACATGCGTTTGTCGGCATGTATACCAGCCTGACCCAGGACGTGCCGCCGTTCGTGCTGGTGTCGGGCAACCCGGCCGGCGCGCGCGGCGTCAACATCGAAGGCATCAAGCGGCGCGGCTTTACCCGGCCGCAGATCGACGCCATCCGCACCGCCTATAAAACCGTGTACCGCTCCGGCCTGACGCTGGAAGAAGCGAAAGCGGCGCTGGCCGGGCAGGCGGCAAGCGAAGAGCTCGACGCCGATGGTGCGGCGCACGTGCGCGCTTTTTGCGACTTTCTGGAAACGGCCAGCCGTGGCATCGTCCGCTGACGCTTTGGCCAACGTCCCGGCCAACGCCACGGTCGCGCTGGTGGCCGGCGAAGTGTCGGGCGACATGCTTGCCGGGCGCCTGCTGGCAGGCCTGCGGGCGCGCCTTCCGGGGGCGCGCTTTCGCGGCATCGGCGGGCCGCGCATGATCGAGCAGGGCATGGTGTCGGAGCTGCCGATCGAGGCGCTGGCGGTCGGCCGGATGTTCGAGATCATCCCCCGTTACCGCGCCATCAAAGCAATCCAGACAGCGCTGCGCGAGCGCCTGCTGGCCGAACGGCCGGCGGTGTTCATCGGCGCCGATTACCCGCTCTTTAACCTCGGGCTGGAAATGGCGCTGAAAGCGGCCGGCATCCCGACGGTGCACTTCGTCAGCCCGCAGATCTGGGCCTGGCGCGGCGGGCGCATCAACAAAATCCGCAAGGCCGTGTCGCACATGCTGGTGATCTTCCCGTTCGAAGAAGAGATTTATAAAGCGGCCGGCGTGCCGGTCACCTACATCGGCCACCCGCTGGCCGAGATGATCCCGCTTCAACCTGACCAGGACGCGGCGCGCCGCGCGCTCGGCATCGCCGTCGATGCGCGCGTCGTCACCGTGATGCCGGGCAGCCGCATGGCCGAACTGAAGTACCTGGCCGCGCCGTTTGTGGGTGCCGTCAAGCTGCTCGCCGCGCGCGA
>Ga0326735_1000377_pt1 | contig 10873 bp, 12 predicted proteins | sample 37_GP2_1092_FD_207945 | JGI IMG/M metagenome (GOLD analysis project Ga0326735, IMG submission 207945) | Glacier ice microbial communities from Ngari, Tibet, China - 37_GP2_109.2 | ecosystem: Environmental > Aquatic > Freshwater > Ice > Glacier | place: China: Ngari, Tibet | collected 2018-07-31
TGGTGATGCCGGGTGCTTCTTTGCTCAGGTTGACGTTGCCGCCTTTTTGCAGACTGATAGCCATGATGGTAATTTCCTCGTTGGTTGGTAGGGTGATCGGTTGCTTAAAACAAGTTGCAAGTTACGAATTACTACGAGTTACGAGTTGCACGTTACGAGTTACACGTTACGAGTTACAAGTCCTGAGTTTCAATCAACGTCGAATGAACACCGGGTACTTCCACACCCGCGGCAAACCGGTGTCCGTCGGTTCGCCGCGATTTGCTTATTGCTTATTGCTTATTGCTTATAACATCTTACGCAGCGACCTCGGTCAGCAGCTGTTTTTTCTTGTAGCGGACCGACGACCAGATCGAGGCGGCGACGAAGGCAATACCGATCAGACCGGTGAACAATTCCGGGATGTGGTACTTCATGCTGCCGAGCATGATCAAGGCCAAGATACCGATGGCGTAGTGTGCACCATGTTCAAGATAGACGAATTCATCGAGCGTACCTTTTTTCACCAGGAACACCGTCATCGAGCGCACGAACATCGCGCCGATTGCCAGGCCCAGCATGATGATCACGACGTCGTTGGTGATCGCAAAGGCGCCGATCACGCCATCGAAGCTGAACGACGCATCGAGCACTTCGAGGTAGAGGAAACCGCCGATACCGCCGCGCTTGACCATGTCGCCAACTTCGCCGCCGCCTTCTTCCGTCTTTTCCAGCAGGCCGCTGATGACGTCGACGCCGACGTAGACCAGAATGCCCCACAGGCCAGAAATGAGCACCACCATCTTTTGCGCTTCCGCCACCAGCGACAAGCTCGCCATCAGCGCGCCGATCGACAGCATTACGGCGATCGACGATACCTTGCCGAGCGCGCCGATCTTCGCTTCGATGTGGCCCAGCCAGTGCGTTTCCTTCTCGTCGTCGAGCAGGAAGTTGAGGAAAACGAGCAACAGGAACATGCCGCCGAACGCCGCCACTTCGGCGTGGTGGGCCGTCAGGTGCGCCGAATACTGTTTCGGATTTGTCAGCGCCAGGTTCCATACTTCGGCCATGCCGAGGTCGGCCGCCACCGCTACGATCACCAGCGGGAACACCAAGCGCATGCCGAACACGGCGATGATGATGCCGACGCCGAGGAACAGCTTCTGCCAAAAATCATCCCAGTTTTTCAAAACCGACGCGTTGACTACCGCGTTGTCGAACGACAGCGACACTTCCATGATACCGAGAATGACGGCAACGCCGAACGCCGTCAGCGCGCCGGGCCAGCCGTTGTTCGAGTAACCCCACCAGCCAGCTGCCGCGAGGCAGATAAAGGTGACGATGAATGAAATTCTGAAATGCTTCATGTGTGTGTTTCCCTTCAAGCTATATTTGATGCTTCTCAGTGTAAACCAAGGCGGAGAAGTGAAAAACCGAAGATAATCGAACAAATACTTCTGAAAAACGGAACAATGAAAAATAACGGCATGAATTTTCGCCATCTCTACTATTTCTGGGTGGTGGCCAAGGAAGGCGGCGTCACCCGCGCCGCCGAGCGGCTTGGCGTGGCGGTGCAAACCATCAGTACCCAGCTCAGCCTGCTGGAGCAGTCGGTTGGCAAGGCGCTGTTTTCGCAGCAGGGACGGCGCCTGGTACTGACCGAATCGGGCCGCACCGCGCTGGGCTACGCCGACCAGATTTTCCTGCTTGGCGAGCAGATGCAGGAGGCGCTGGGCGAGGCCGACGGCGCCAAGATCCGGCTGACGGTCGGCATTTCCGATTCGCTGCCGAAGCTGACCGCCTTCCGCCTGCTCGAAGCGACCCTGCACCTCGAGCGCCAGGTGCGCCTGGTATGCTACGAAGACCAGTTCGAGGCGCTGCTGGGCGATTTGGCGCTGCACAAGCTCGACGTCGTGCTGACCGACCGCGCGGTGCGCTCGGGCACCACCTTGCGCGTGTTCAGCCACCAGTTGTTCGAGAGCGCAACCGTGGTGTTCGGGACGCCGGTGCTGGCCGCCGCGTACCAACCGGGCTTTCCGCGCAGTTTGAACGGTGCGCCGTTTTTATTGCCAACTCGTAATAACGCCTTGCGCGGACAGATCGACGAATGGTTCGAGCAAAACGGCGTGCGGCCCGACATCGTCGGCGAATTCGAGGATAACGCCCTGCTCAACACGTTTGGACGGCGCGGCCTCGGGCTGTTCTTTGCCACCGCAGCCCTGGCAAGCGACATCGCCGAGCAGTTCGGCGTCGTGCTGATCGGCCCGGTGCCGCAGGTGCGCCAGCAGTTCTATGCGATCTCGAACGAACGCAAGATCCACCATCCCGCGGTCGACGCCATCTTGTCGGCGGTGCACCAAGGTGTGCTCAGCGCGGCGTGAGCGGTACAATGCGCTTGCTGTTTCCACACTTATCCATACCGACAACGGGGTCAGAGCTAGGTCTGACCCCGGTCTGCCCCCGGCTTTTCCTTACTCAATTATATGCACAACGTCTTGTTAGTCCTGCTGGCCCTGGTTCTTGTGATGCTGAACGGATTTTTTGTCGCAGCCGAATTCGGCATCGTTACCCTGCGCAAGACCCGCATCCGTGCCATCGCCCGCACCCAGGGCGTGCGCGGGCGCATCCTGGCCAAGGTGCACAGCCAGCTTGACGCTTACCTGTCGGCCTGCCAGCTCGGCATCACCTTGGCGTCGCTCGGTCTCGGCTGGGTCGGCGAGCCGGCTTTCGCCAGCCTGCTCGAGCCGCTGTTCGGCCTGGTCGGCGTCACCTCGCCTTCGGTGGTGCATGGGGTGTCGATCGTGTTCGCCTTCAGCGTGATTTCCTTCCTGCACATCGTGGTCGGCGAACTGGCGCCCAAGACGCTGGCGATCCGCAACCCTGAAATTATCGGCCTGTGGTGTGCGATCCCGCTGTACGGCTTTTACTGGGCGATGTACCCGGCGATCTGGTTGCTCAACAAGAGCGCCAACGCGGTGCTGCGCATTGCCGGGCTCGACGGGCACGGCGGTCATGAGAGCCACTATTCGATCGAAGAACTCAAGCTGATCCTGCGCACCAGCCAGCCGGGCGAAAAACACACCCGCGACGAGCGCCATATCCTGGCCCAGTCGCTCGACTTCAGCCATCTGCACGTGTCCGACCTGATGCGCCCGATCAACGAGGTCATTGCGCTGCACGCCAACAAATCGCTGGCGGAAAACCTCGACACGGTGCGCCGCAACCGCTTAAGCCGCTACCCGTATTTCGACGCCAACGGTGAGGACGTGCTCGGCATCATCCACCTGAAGGACCTGTTTTTTGCCCAGCAGGCGGGCAGCCCGATCAGCAACCTCACCGATTACCTGCGCCCGGTCGAGACGATGTCGGCCCGCACCCCGGCGCAGGAAATGTTCCGGCGCTTTCGCGACGGCGCCCCGCACTTCGCGCTGCTGGGCGAAAAAGGCAAGCGCCCGGTCGGCTTCATCACGCTCGACAACCTGCTCGGCGCGATGGTGGGCGAAATCCGCGACGAATTTCGCCTCAACGAAAACGACTGGCTGCGCCAGAACGACGGCACCCTGGTCGGCAAGGCCAGCCTGCCGATCTTTTCGCTCGAACGCATCCTCGGCATCGACATCGACAACGAGGAACTCGGCCTCGACGACGTTGAGTCGGTCGGTGGCCTCTTGATGGTGAAGCTGGGCGACATTCCGAAACAGGGCCAGCGGATCGAGTTTCCGCGCTTCGACATCGTCGTCAAGAAGATGAATGGCCCGCGCATCGTGCTGGTCAAGGTGATCCCGCATCTGCAGCGCGAAGTCGATACGGACGAGATGGACTGACGCCGGAAAAAAGTCGCAACGAAAATCCCGACTGATAGCTCACAGGCCGGCACGCTTGAATCGCCGCCAATGTCTGCGATACTGTTCCGCAGGGCCACGCCCGCCATTCCGGCCGGCGCCCGTGCACGGAGAACCATCATGCTGACACCGGAAATGGTAGCGCTCAAGAGCCGTCTGAAGACCACCTGGATGTCGGGCGACTATGGACACTTCGCCCAGTACCTCGAACCCGGCGCACTCGACTACCTCGAACGACTGGCCATTGCGCCCGGCACCCACGTGCTCGACCTCGGCTGCGGCGCCGGCCAGATCGCCATTCCGGCCGCCCGAGCCGGCGCCGACGTGACCGCCATCGACATCGCCGCCAACCTGATCGAACAGGCCCGCGAACGGGCGCGCGAAGCTGGCGTGACGGTCCGTTTCGAGGAGGCCGATGCCGAAGAATTGCCGTTCGCCGATGCCTCGTTCGACCTGGTGGTGAGCCTGATCGGCGCCATGTTCGCGCCGCGGCCGGATCGCGTCGTCGCCGAGATGGTGCGCGTGTGCCATCCGGGAGCCCGCATCGCGATGGCCAACTGGACGCCGGAAGGCCATGTCGGCCAGATGTTCAAGATTATTGCCAAGCATTTCCCGCCGCCGGCGCTGATGCCGTCGCCGATGAAATGGGGCGACGAGGCGTGCGTGCGCGAGCGGCTCGGCAAGCGTACCTCGAAGCTGGCCATGGCGCGCCGCATGTATCCGCTGCGTTATCCGTTTCCGCCAAGCGAGGTGGTGGAGTTTTTCTTCACCTTCTACGGCCCCACGGTGCGCGCGTTCGAAGGGCTCGACGCCTGGCACCAGGACAAGCTGCGCAAGGAATTGACGCAACTGTGGAGCGTCAACAACAAGGCAAAGGACGGCTCGACTTTCGTCGAAGCCGAATACCTCGACGTGACGGCGCGCCGTAACTAAAGATGGAATCAGGCCTCGGCCCGGCCTTGCTGACGCACGCCGCTAGTCCAGCTGTTCCGAGTCCAGCAGGTCGGCATCGGCCGCTGCGGCTTCGGCTTCAGCCGCGTCGCTGTCGGCCGCTTCGGGCTGCAAGTTGAGCGACTCCTCCGGCTCGAACTCTTCGTCGTCGTTGTAGTCCTCGTCGTCATCGAGCTCGTCGCGGGGCGCTGCCGACACCACCGCGGGCCGGCTCGGCGATTTTTTCGGCGGATGGGTTTCGCCTTGCCATGACAGCATGGCATTGACGATGATCTGGAAGTGCTCGATGTCCACGATTGCCTCTATAACGGTTGTGTTCGTTAAAGAAGAATAGGCTTGTCGAGGTCGGTTTGTTTGATTTCGATCAGCAGTGCGCGCGTCAAGCTTCGGGAACCATTCGTTGCCAAAGCCGGTCCCCGCTTATTGCCGTTTATCCCTCATGCCGCTCAGTTCAGCAGCACTTTAAGGTCGTGCACGATCGCCGCGGCGCCCTGGCCGTGGCGCAGGAACAGGCGCACCTTGCCGTTCTTGTCGAACACATAGCTGCCGGCGGTGTGATCGACCGAGTAGCTGCCCGGCTCCTTGCCCGGCACCTTGGCGTAGAACACCTTGAATTCCTTCGCCACCCTGGCGGTGGCGGCGGCGTCGCCGTACAGGCCGAGGAAGCGGCTGTCGAAGGCCGGCACGTATTGCGCCAGCAAGGAGCGGGTGTCGCGTTCCGGGTCGAGGGTGATGAACAGCACCTGCACGGCGTCGGCCAGCGGGCCGAGTTCCTTCATCACGCCGGCCAGTTCCACCATCGTCGTCGGGCAGACGTCCGGACATTGGGTAAAACCGAAGAACACCAGCACGACCTTGCCCTTGAAGTCGGCCAGGGTGCGCGCCTTGCCGGTATGGTCGGTCAAGGCAAAATCCTGGGCGTACTGCAGGCCGGTGACGTCGGTGTTCTGGAAAACGGGCGGGCGCGCGGTAAGCTGGCCGATCTTGTCGCACCCCGCCAGAGCGAGCGTCATGGTCAATGCGAGGGCGGAAACGCCGAACAGTTTTTTCATCTTAAAATGGCAGGTAATGGTCGACCAGCAGCGCGGCGAACAGCAACGCCAGGTAGATGATCGACCAGGTGAACGCTTTGCGCGCGACCAGGTCGGTGTAATGGCGGTGGACGCGCCAGGCATGGCGCAGAAAGATCACGTTGAGCACCACCGCGCAGGCGAGATAAATCAGCCCGCTCATGTGCACGGCGAACGGCAGCATGGTGGTGGCGGCCAGCGCGATCGAATACAGCCAGACGTGAAAACCGGTGAACTGCATGCCGTGCGTTATCGGCAGCATCGGCAATCCGGATTTGGCGTAGTCGTCGCGGCGGTACATCGCCAGCGCCCAAAAATGCGGCGGCGTCCAGACAAAAATGATCAGCACCAGCAGCCAGGCCTGCATCGGCACGTCGTTGGCGATCGCCGCCCAGCCCAGCGCCGGCGGCATCGCCCCGGACAGGCCGCCGATGACGATGTTTTGCGGCGTGGCCGGCTTGAGGATCATGGTGTAGATGACGGCGTAGCCGACAAAGGTGACAAACGTCAGCCACATGGTCAGCGGATTGACCAGCGCGTACAGCACCCACATGCCGGCGCCGCCGATGATGGCCGAGAAGATCAGGGTCTGGCGGCGGCTCAGTTCGCCCATCGCGGTGGGGCGGCGCGCGGTGCGCGCCATGCGGGCGTCGATCTCGGCCTCGACCAGGCAATTGACGGCAAAGGCGGCGCCGGCCAGCAGCCAGATGCCGATGGTGGCGGCCACCACCAGGCGCCATGGCGGCATGCCTTCAGTCGACAGGAACATGCCGATGACGGCGCAAAACACCGCCAACTGGGTCACGCGCGGCTTCGTCAGCGCCCAGTACTGGGCGATCCGGTTGACCTGCTTGAGCGGCTTTTGTGTTGCGGTTGGACTTGTCATGGAGGGCTTATCGGGCGTGAGTCTGGCTCGGAAGCGGTGTGTGCGCCGATGGGCACGACTCTGCGCGGGCTGCGCAGCGCGATCTCGAGCTGATATGTAGTCTGGTAGTTTAACATGGTCACCAGCATCACAAGCAGGGCGGCGCCGGCATTATGCATGACTGCAATCGCCAGCGGGAAACTGAAGTACACGGTGGCAATGCCGGTAGCCGCCTGCGCCGCCAGCACGATGACCAGCAGGCGCGCGGTGCGCCGCAACGCCGGCTGGCCCCAAGCAGTCCATGCCGTCCAGCCAAGGCCGGCTGCAACCACCAGCGCGAAGTTGCGGTGCACCCAGTGGATCGCGGTCAGCGCGGAGAACGGCAGGTAGTGGCCGGCAGCGGTCTTGCCAAGCTCGCGCCACAGCGTGAAGCCGTGCTCGAAGTCCATTGGCGGCACCAGTTGGCCATTGCACAGCGGAAAATCGCTGCACGCCAGGGTAGCATAATTGGTGCTGACCCAGCCGCCCAGCGCAATCTGCAGCGCCAGCAGCAAGGCCGACGTCAAGGCCAGCAGCCTGACCCGCCGCAGCGCAGCGTAGTCGCCGCCGGCCTGGCGTTGGGTTTCAACGGGCTGCGGCCTGAGCAGGTAATTTTCGCGCCCGCCCATCCACGTCAGCAAGGCGAGCAGGCCCATGCCGAGCAGCAAATGGATGGTGACGATCACCGGCTGCAGCTTGAGCGTCACGGTCCAGGCGCCGAACGCGCCCTGCACGCAGACAAACAGCAGCAGTACGGTCGGCAACGCCGGCGCAAAGGCGGCGCTGCGGTGGCGGCGCCATTGCCGCCAGGCCTGGGCCGTCAGCGCCATGATCAGTACGCCAATGCCCATCGCCAGGTAGCGGTGGATCATCTCGATCCACGCCTTGACGACGCTGACCGGACCGTCCGGCATGGCGGCCTGCGCCGCGCTGATCTGTTCATGGGCGAGGAACGGATTGGCCAGGCCGTAGCAACCCGGCCAGTCGGGGCAGCCCAGGCCCGAATCGGTCAGGCGCGTAAAGGCGCCGAAGACGATCAGATCGAACGTCAAGAACACCAGCACCCACACCAGCTTGCGGTACTTGTTGGCGTCGGCCGACATCCACACCATCGCCAACGGCAGACTTGCCGCCAGCAGGCCGATGATGCCCAGTTGGGCAAGGGTAGCAGGCTGCATCGCTTTAGCCGATCGCCGACGCTTTGAGCAGCTTGGCGAGGTCTTTCTTGATGTTGGCGTAATGCTGCACTTTCTGCGCCTCGCTGGCGTTGCCCGGCACCGGCGGAAAGCGCATCATCAGGTTGCCCAGCGGGTCGATCAAAAAGATCGCGTCGTCCAGCTTCGTGCCCGGCTCGACCGGCAGCCAGCTGGCTACCCGCGCGCCTGGCGCGCGCAGCATGCGCATGCCGTCGAGCTCGCGGATCAGCGTCGTCTCGAGCGGCGCGTTGTCGGTGATGAGCCAGACGCGCTCGATGCGTTCCATTGCCTTGCCGGTCATCGAGCGCAGCTGGCGGATCGCGAACATCTGTTCCATGCACGTCTTGTCGCAAGCGGCCGGGCCGGTCTTGAGCATGATCCACTTGCCCTTGAAGGCGTCGAGGCTGGCCGGCTGGCCGTCGGGCGTGGTTGTCGCCAGCGCCGGGATCGGGTGCGTGCGCGGGTCGATCAGGGCGCCGAAATTGGTGCGCCCCTCGGGCTTGATGACGTAATAGGTCAGGTAGGAAAAAATCATCGGCGCCGCGCATACCGCCAGCACCATCAGCAGTTTCCAGCGCCCGCGTTGCTGCTTTTGCGCGTCAATCGGTTTGGTCTGTTCCACGTGAAAATCCTGTAATGACAAAAAATAGGAGCGCCATGACTGCCAGCGCATACCATTGAAAAGCATAGCCCTGGTGTTTTTCGACACCGAGCGAGGGGGCCGGCCAGTCGCGCACCAGGCCCTCGGCGACCGGCGCCGGACCGCTTTGTTCGATGAAAAACGGCTCCAGCGTCAGGCCGCTTGCCTGCGCGAACTGGGCCGGATCGATATTTTGCACGATCGCGCCCGGCCGCACTGGTTCTGGAACGCCCAGCTGCATGATACGGCCAACACCGGCCTTGACGATGCCATCCACCGTCACCGTGCCGGTCGCGGTCGCATAAGGCGGCAGGCGGGTGGCGTCGCCTGTGTTTCTCGGCAGCCAGCCGCGCGCCACCAGCACGTGGCTGTCGGATCCGGCGATTTTCAACGGCATCACCAGGTAGAAGCCGGCGCGCCCGGCCTGCGGCCGGTTGTTCAGGTACACAGGCCAGCCGGCGACGAACTGGCCCGTCACTTTGACGCGGCGGTATTCGAGCGCGGCGGCGCCGGGTGCGGCCATCGCGGTTGCTGCCACTGTTGCCGGCGACAGCACGAGCGGCGTTTCGGCCGCGCGTTCGGCCAGCATCTGTTGCAAGCCGATCTTCTGCGCCGCCCGGCGTTCCTGCCATTGCCCGAGCGACACCCCGAGCGCCACCAGCAGCACCGTGGCAACAAAGGGTATCGAACGAAACCGGAAGCGGATACGCATTACAATGGCTCCTTCGCCGAACCTGCCCACCACGCCATGAATATTCTCGTTGCCATCGCTTTCGTCCTGATTCTCGGCAGCCTCGGCTCGGCGCTGTTTTTCCTCATGCGCGACAAGGGCAAGAGCAACCGCACTGTCAACGCGCTGGCGATGCGGGTCGGCCTGTCGATCACGTTGTTCCTGCTGCTGCTGGCCGCCTACAAGCTGGGCTGGATCGCGCCGACCGGCTTGCGCTGATTTCAGCCGTGGCCGCGGTTTCGGCCGCGGCCGCGGCGTTCAGGAAAAAAGCCGCACACGGGATTATCCCGCGTGCGGCTTTTTCTTGCAGCGCGTGCGCCGCGCCGTGACGACCCTGAATGATAGCCAGTGTGGTTATAGCCAGTAAATGACGACGTACAGGCCGAGCCAGACGACGTCGACGAAGTGCCAGTACCAGGCGGCGCCTTCGAAACCGAAATGGTTGTCGGCAGTGAAATGGCCTTTCAGGACACGGTACAGCATCACCGACAACATGATCGCGCCCAGCGTCACGTGGAAGCCGTGAAAGCCGGTCAGCATGAAGAAGGTCGAGCCGTAGATGCCGGACGTCATTTTCAAATTCAGTTCGCTGTACGCATGCATGTACTCATAGGCCTGGAAGCCCATGAAGACGGCGCCCAGCAAAATCGTCGCGGCCAGCCAGAACGCCGTCTTGGCGCGGTGGCCGGCGCGCAATGCGTGGTGCGAGATCGTCAGCGTCACGCCCGAGGTCAGCAGCAAGGCGGTGTTAATGGTCGGGATCGGGAACGGGCCCATGGTGGTGAACGGGTCGACCGTGCCGGCCGGGCCAGCGTTGCCCCAGTGACCGGCAAAGTCAGGCCAGATGAATTTGTGATCCAAATCGCCCAGCCACGGCATGCTGATGGCGCGGGCGTAAAACAGGGCGCCGAAAAAAGCGCCGAAGAACATCACTTCAGAGAAGATGAACCAGCTCATCGACCAGCGGTAGGACAGGTCGATGTTCTTGCTGTACTGGCCGGCTTCGGATTCGCCGATGGCGTCGCCGAACCAGAAATATAGCACCAAGATGGTTGCCAGAATGCCGGCGATGTTGACGATCGGACCCCAGCTCGCGCTGTTGACCCAGCCGGAAGCGCCGATCATCGTCACCAGCAGGGAAATGCCGGCGAACATGGGCCACTTGGAAGGACCCGGCACGAAATAATGCGGTGCGGCGTGCGATGCGGCGGGGCTTGCAGCGTGCGGTGAACTCATCTTCATCTCCTCATTCAAACTTGGTATTCGGTCAGTGTCGTATGCTGCGTAATTGCTCGTATGCCGGCGGTACTGTATTTCTGCTGCTGATCCTGATGCCAACCTTTACTGCGCGAGCGCGATTTTTACCAGCATCACCAGCACGCCGATGAACAGCAGCACGCCGATCAGGGCCGCCAGGACCAGGTGCAGCGGATTCAGGCTGGCCGAATCGTGCTCGTAATCGCTGCGCTTGCGCACGCCAAAAAAAGACCAGAACACCGCCTTCATGGTGGCTCCGAACGATGCCTTGCGCCCTGGCGCCTGCTGTTCCTTCGGTTCCTTC
>Ga0326735_1000378_pt1 | contig 10858 bp, 8 predicted proteins | sample 37_GP2_1092_FD_207945 | JGI IMG/M metagenome (GOLD analysis project Ga0326735, IMG submission 207945) | Glacier ice microbial communities from Ngari, Tibet, China - 37_GP2_109.2 | ecosystem: Environmental > Aquatic > Freshwater > Ice > Glacier | place: China: Ngari, Tibet | collected 2018-07-31
CACAAGATTTTGTTTGATTAAAAAGTTATTAAAAACACAATAAAAGGAGGCAATATGAAACCCGATGCCCTGCCAAGGATTGGACCCTATACATCGCTGGTATCTCGCGTGCTTTTTCCTCTCCATGAAAGTATCAAAAAGCACAACAGTGTTGCCTTACGCAAGGAAATGGAAATTTCGCAGTGGTGGAGTGCGCATCAGATCGAGGAACTGCAGAAAAAAAGACTGCGTCAATTGCTCGCGCATGCACAGAATCACGTCCCCTACTACCGATCGCTATTCGCCGAGCATCAGATCAAGGTGGAAAATATCGCGTCAGTTGCCGACCTCGCGCAACTGCCATTGCTTGACAAGGAAAAAGTCCGGGCCAACATGGAAGCCCTGAAATCCGACATGGCCAAGGATATTGCCCTGTTCAGCACCGGTGGTTCGACCGGAGAGCCATTGAGATTTTATATCGGCAAGGAGCGGGTCAGCCATGATGTCGCAGCCAAATGGCGAGCAACACGCTGGTGGGGAGTTGATATAGGCGACCCGGAAATCGTCATCTGGGGTTCCCCGATTGAACTCGGGGCGCAGGACAGAGTACGAACCCAACGCGACCGAGTGCTCAGAACCAAGCTGTTGCCTGCCTTTGAAATGGCGGAACCTCAACTAAACAGTTTGCTGGGCGAGATCCGCGCAAAGCGCCCAAAAATGCTGTTCGGCTACCCTTCCGTGCTGGATCACATCGCCCGACATGCCGAAACCAGGCAATTGCGGATGGACGATCTGGGCATCCGGGTTGCTTTTGTGACTTCTGAATGTCTTTCTAAAGAGCAACGTCAGCAAATTGCCAGAACCTTTGGCTGCCCAGTGGCCAATGGCTACGGTGGGCGCGATGCCGGTTTCATCGCTCATGAATGCAGCGCGGGGGGCATGCACATTTCAGCCGAGGATGTCATTGTCGAAGTCGTGGATACCCAAGGGCGGCGTCTTCCTCCAGGTGAAGCCGGTGCCATTGTCGTAACCCACCTCGCTACCAGCGATTTCCCATTCATCCGCTACCGCACAGGCGACATCGGCGTACTCGACACCGAACTGTGCAGTTGTGGTCGCGGGCTCCCCTTGCTGAAGGAAATCCAGGGTCGCAACACCGATTTCCTGGTCACTCAGGATGGTACGGCGATGCACAGTGCCGCGCTGGTATACCTTCTGCGGGATGTGCCACAAATAAGCGCTTTCAAGATTATTCAGGAAAATCTGAGCCTTACTCGCATATTGATCGTCTCGAAAGGCGGACTGCCTCTTGATATCAAAAGAAAAATAGAATCAGGCTGCAGGGCGAGGCTAGGGCACAACGTCAACATCGCAATAGAGGAAGTTGCTGAAATTCTGCCCGAAAAATCTGGAAAATTCCGTTCTGCAATTAGCAAAATTGCCCCTGGTTGAGCATTGTCGCCAATCAGGAGCCGGTGTCTGGGGCGGGCCTCCGGTATTTTTTCCTGGACGATGGTCGTGTTTCAACGACAGGAAACCTTCATGTTGGCTCGCGATAATTATCGAGGGCCAGTCGATGAACCCGATGTGAACATGCGCATAAAGGCCGAGCTTGAATGACCGTTCATGAAAAATCAGTCATCGCGCCGTTGACCATTCGAAAACAAGTCCTGTCTGCCATAAAATGGACTGCAGGCGCAAAATTTTCTGGGCAGATGATTACGTGGGGCATCACCATTTTCGTGATGCGCTTGCTTTCGCCCGAAGATTATGGTTTGCAGGCAATGGCATCGGTGTTCTTTGCATTTTTGCTCATGATGGCCGAAGTCGGACTAGGGCCAGCGCTGGTGCAAAAGCAAGATGTCGATGAAATAAAACTTCGGCAAGCCTTTGGAATTGTGATCGTGGTGAATTTGGGCTTGTTGGTGGCGTTAAATTTGCTCGCACCTGCGATCGCCGAATTTTTCAAGGACGAGCGATTATTGCCAATTTTGCGGGTGTTATCGCTGCAATTTCCCATCCTTGCGATGAGTTTCATCCCGGACGTACTGCTACAGCGCAAGCTTGACTTCAGGAGCCGATCCTTGATTGATCTTTCAACGGCGGTGTCCGGCAGCGTGCTGACCATCATCCTAGCCTTAGCACACTACGGTGTATGGGCACTTGTCTTCGGAAATTTTTTTGCATGCATCTTGCGAACCGTGATAATCAATGTAGTGTCGCCATTTCTTCGATTTCCGATTTTTTCATGGCATGGCATGCGAGACCTTCTCTCCTTCGGTGGCAACGTATTCATTACGCGCCTGCTGTGGTTTTTTTTTACTCAAGCCGATGTTCTTATCGTTGGAAAACTGCTTGGCAAGGAAATACTCGGCCTCTATTCGGTTGCCATGCATCTCGCTTCGCTTCCCACCCAAAGGGTATCGGCCATTTTGAATCAAGTGACATTTCCAGTGCTATCCCGATTTAGAAATGATGACATCAGACTAAGCGGTTATTTTTTAAAAGCGATCCGCACCTTGAGCTTTTTTGCGTTCCCAACTCTATGGGGAATTTCATGCACAGCCAATGAAATAATATTGCTGTTTTTAGGGCCAACCTGGAAAGGTTCCATACTTCCGCTGCAACTGTTATCGTTGGTAATGCCATTGGGTTTATTAGCCAATTTTTTTCCATCGGCCATTGATGCGCTTGGACGTCCTGATATCGGATTGAAAAATGTTCTTGTGGCTTCGTTTGTCATGCCGATTGCATTCTTGATTGCGAGTCACTGGGGAATTGTCGGGATAGCAGTCGCTTGGATCACCGCATATCCCGTGGTATTGATGATCAATATGCAATGCATGCTGCGCGTGATGAAGTTGCGACTATCCGATTTTTTCCGTTCCATCGCTCCAGCGGCGATCTCGGGCGTTGGAATGTACCTGTCAGTGTGGGGCGGAAGCTGGTTATTGGCTAATAATATTGGGCAATTAAGCAAGTTGCTGGTGATGATAGGCATCGGGATGTTGGTATATGGCGCGCTCTCCCTGTTGATAAACAGACAGGGGTGCGGCGAAGTGTATGGTCTGATCCGAAAAAAGTAGGCGCTTCTGCCAACCATGCAAACGGCTCATGACAACTAGTTCAGCAGTGCCATCATGACTTGATTCAATGCTGATTGACACAGCAAGTTAATTTTTGGGCGTCCATCACAAGTTATGGCAGCAACGAGCCGCGAGGAACAAGGGGCCGCCCAGCGATGCAGTGCAACATCAAACTGTCGGCCCCGCTTTTTCACTTTCCAATATTAATCACTCCATTTTCCAGCGGCTGTCAGAGTATTTTTTAATCCTTGCAAAGGAAAACCCATTCGGTAGGCATTCTTTGCATATATTTTTGCATTTTCAAAATCCTTATTTTTTGCGTAGAGCAAGCCAAGGTTATAGTTGAAATTCGCATTTTCTGGCTCCAGTCTGACGGCTTCATTTAGTTGCTGTATTGCATCGTTAATTTTTCCTGATTTAGACAGATACAATCCATAAATCATGCGCACCATGACATCGTCCGGCTTGAAACGCATTGCTCGATTGAAGTAACATTCAATCGAGTAAGTCATTCCGTGCGGTTTAATAATTTTATCTCTTATCGCCAAATTTCCAATTGATACCAAGGCACGGTGATGATTTGGAAACATCATTAATGTATAAGCTAAATCGCCTCCCAATGCCCCGGTATTTCCCTTAATTAATTTTTCCACATTGGGTGTGAAGTGAGCTCTTTCAACCAACTCCAGAATTGATGTATTGATGCCGACGGTTGTTCTATTTGCACTATCAGTATAATCAAACGGGCCATGGGATCCGGTCAAATCCCCACAATAATTGGCAGCTTGCAGATTGCAAAATACGGGCAACAGGCTCATGCCAACGATATATGAAAAAATTTTCATCGTATTTTCTCCATAATTCACATTTATAAATAAATAAAAATATCAGACTTCTCCAGAAGCAAAGTAAATTAATTTTCGATTTTTAATTCTGAGACTGCCTGCGACCGGTTGTCATGAGCACGCGCAATAAATGTATTACTCCACTGATTTATTATTGCAGCAGTTATATAAGCGAGTGTTTCAAATGACTTGACCAGATCATTGACAAGGATCAAGAAGCTCCATCCAGTATCCAGCGTTGAAAGAAACCTCCCATGCGCGACCTGCTCATCACACTGTTTGTCATAGCATCGCTGCCCTTCATTTTTAAATCGCCCGTAAATGGCGCCCTGATGTGGGTTTGGATCAGTGTGATGAATCCCCATACCCATGGTTGGGGCTATGCCAACAGCTTGCCATTTGCATTCATAATCGCGATCGTCACGATATTCAGTCTGATGACAACCAAGCACTCGAAGAACTTGCCGATCACGCCGGTCACCGCAGTACTGCTCGCCTTCGTGTTCTGGATGAACTTGACCCTGCCGTTTGCGCTGTTCATGGAGGGTTCGGTGAATCAATGGATAAAAGTAATGAAAATAATGTTAATGACATTTGTTTGCCTGATGCTGATCAAGAGCCGTAAAGATGTGCATCGCCTGGTCTGGATATTGGTGATATCGATTGGCTTCTATGGTGTCAAAGGTGGCATTTTCACGCTGCGCAGCGGCGGTACGGAAAGAGTGTGGGGGCCGGCAGGTACCTTCATCGAGGGCAACAATGAGATTGCACTTGCTCTGATCATGACTATCCCGTTGATGTATTACCTCCAGCAAAATTCCACCAACAAATGGGTGCGCCGTGGCTTGGCGGGCGCCATGCTGCTATCTGCGCTCGCTGCGCTCGGCTCCTACTCGCGCGGCGCATTTCTGGCAATTGCAGCGATGCTGGTATGTATGTGGCTCAAGAGTGGCAAGAAGGTCACGTTCGGTTGCCTGCTGGCGTTTGCCATTCCGCCTTCAATCATGTTCATGCCAGGAGAATGGGGGACTCGCATGAACACGATCGGCAATTACGAATTGGATGGATCTGCCCAAGGCCGGTTCAATGCGTGGCGCATGGCCTACAATTTGGCCAAGGACCGTTTTTTTGGCGGTGGCTTCGAAATATACAACCAGTCAGTATTTAGAATCTACGCACCAAATCCAACCGACATACACGCCGCCCACAGCAACTATTTTCAAGTGATGGGCGAGCATGGTTTTGTCGGCCTGGGCCTGTACTTGATGCTTGGCTTTCTCAGTTGGCGCTGCGCCGCGTGGATTATCAGTAATTCAAGGCAACATGAATCCTTGCGCTGGGCTGCCGGACTGGCCACCATGATACAAACGAGCCTGATCGGTTTTTTTGTCGGCGGTGCGTTTCTTAGCCTGGCTTATTTCGATGTGCCGTATTACTTCATGATTGCGTTGGTGGCGACCCGTATCATCGTTGAGAAGGCGCTGCTTGCCGGACCGCTTCAATACGTATCGACGGCCAAGCTGTCAACCGGCAAGCAGGACGTACGGTCACCCGCTGCCGCTTCGCATTCAGCTCCCCTGCCTATGCCGCTCGTTATAAATGCGCTTTCGCGCGTCCAATCCGATAGCCATGCAGTTGAAACAAAATAATATTAGCACATGATAAAGCGTCTTCCAAGATCAATTGTACATCAGCGAAAAAATCATCATTCCAATATAATAAAATTGAAATGTTTTATGTAAAAAAGCGTCCCCATGGGTAATTTTTTAATATTAAAATACATTAAAAAAATCATGAATAATACTTTTAATCTGATCAATAAACAGAATTGCAAAAGTATTTGCAAAAAAATATTTAATATTTTTTTTAAAAAAAATGAAAATAATTATTCTATCGATAAATATAAAAATTTATCCACGGAGCAAGTTTTTACGAAAATTTACAAAGACGGCGTCTGGGGTAAATCCAAAGACAAAAACCAGTTATTTTTTTCAGGTAGCGGATCCCATACGCCCTTCATTGTCACCACCTACGTAGATGCGGTTCAGGAATTCCTTTTTTCATTTAAACAAAAACCCAGTGTTGTTGATCTTGGATGCGGCGATTTTTCCGTTGGTTCGAAAATAAGGCATTTATGTTGCCGATATATAGCGTGCGACATTGTCAAGCCCGTCATAAAATTCAACAAAAAAAAATATAAAAATATGGACGTTGAATTTAAAATATTGGACATTACCAAGGATGAATTGCCAGAAGGAGATGTTGTTTTTATACGGCAGGTTTTACAGCATTTATCAAATGATCAAATTAACAGCGTACTCCCTAAAATACTTTCAAAATATAAATATATGGTGTTGACTGAGCATCTTCCGTCATCTGAAAAATTTATACATAATGTTGATAAAAAAGCCGGGCCGGACATCAGGTTGGATGTCAATAGCGGCCTGGTTCTCACCAGTGCACCTTTTGATATTAAAATAAAAGAAGAATGCTGTTTATGTGAGGTTGAAGAGATCGGTGGAATAATACGGACTATTCTTTATCGTCTTTCTTGATCAATTTTTATTCGATAAAATTTTTTATTATTTTTAGCGAAAGAATTTTTTCATGTCATTGATAAAATATTTTTTTCCGCAATTGAATGTCAAATCGGACTCAAGCATTTTGATTCCGGTAGGCCAAGGCAGTCTGATTCCAAGAATACTGCACCAGACATTTCATAGTAAAAATAATTTTTCAAAAGAAATTAAAGAAAATATTGATAAAATAAAAAAAATGAATCCTGATTGGGAATACAGGATATATGACGATTCAGACATCATCGATTTTATTAGTGATAATTATGGTGCGCGCGTGTTGAATTACTTTAATAGAATCAACCCAAAATATGGTGCCGCGAGGGCTGATTTATTCAGATATTTATTGATATACAAATGCGGTGGTGTATATCTTGATATAAAAAGCACTCTCGACAAGCCTTTGAATTACGTATTAAATGCAGAAGATCGATATTTGTTGTCAAGCTGGAAAGACAAGCAGCAAAATAAATATGCCGGCTGGGGATTTTGCCCTGAAGTTGCAAATATTACCAATGGTGAGTTTCAGCAATGGCATGTCATAGCAGCGCCCGGACATCCATTCCTTAAAGCTGTCATTGAAAATGTATTAAGAAATATTGATAAATACAATCCTGCTCTGCATGGAGTAGGCAAACACGCCGTGCTCAGAGTTACCGGACCGATAGCGTATACGTTAGCGATAGCTCCTTTGCTGCATTTGCATCAACATAGATTCGCATACAGTAAATCGGAGATGGGTCTTGAATACAGTATATTTGAAAAAATTAATGATCATAACGCAATATTTAAATCGCATTACAGCGATATAAGTGAACCGTTAATCACAATAAATAGCATTAAAAAAATATTTTTACTTGTTATGAAAATTCAAAAAAAATTGACAAATTTTAATTTTAAATAAATTAATTTTTTATCACGATCGACCTACTTGCTACGCATGATTGATGCGCAGTCAAACAATCCGAAGTTTGATTCTTTTTCGAAAAAATTGCGGAGTATCAATTGACAAGCAAGGTCAGCGCTGTCTAATGATCGGACCGATATGAAGCACGTTCACTTGACATTTCCATGCATAAAAACGCGCATCAAACTGTTTTGCAAGCGAGTTGGCTTAATGCCGGCTCATACGTGCTGAAGACGCATTGCAGGGGACTTTGCATGCGCCTGCGCGACCGGTGCCGCAACAATCATGCTGCGCTGCGCTGCGCCATTGAGGTCACATTATGGTGAAACGCGTCTTGATGATCGCCTACCATTATCCCCCGCTGCGTGGCAGCAGTGGGATTCAGCGTACGCTCAAATTCACCGAATACTTGCCCAGTTGCGGCTGGGAACCGATCTTGTTGTCAGTCAATTTGCGCGCTTATTCACAAACCAGCAACGATCAAATCGGTGAAATTCCCCATGATCTGGTGGTGCACCGCAGCTTTGCGCTCGACACCTCGCGCCATCTGTCTTGGAAGGGGCGCTACCCGGGACCATTGGCCTTGCCCGATCGCTGGATTTCATGGTGGCTCAGCGCCGTTCCCGCCGGTTTGCGGCTGATTAAGCGTTATCGGCCCGACGTGATCTGGTCCAGCTATCCGATCGCTACCGCGCATTTGATCGGGCTGACTCTGCACCGATTGACGGGCATTCCCTGGGTGGCTGACCAGCGCGATCCGATGACGGATACCGACTACCCGCCCGACCCGCGCATGCGCCGTGTCTTTCGATGGCTGGAAAATAAAATCCTGGCCCATTGCGCCAGCCTGGTATGCACCACACCAGGTACCATCAGGCTTTATCAACAGCGCTTTCCACAAGTTGACAAAGCGCGCTTTTGCCTGATCGAGAACGGCTTTGACGAAGAAAATTTTGTTGCTGCACAAAGTGTGCCGCCGCAAAAAAACAGCCGTTTCATTTTGCTGCACAGCGGCGTGATCTATCCCTCTGAACGCGACCCTTCCGCGCTGTTCGCGGCACTGGCATGCCTGCTTGCGCAAGGCGAGATTAATGCAGACAACTTCCTGCTCATGTTGCGTGCCACCGGCCACGACGATTATTTGCATGAGATGATCCGACGCCATGCCATCGGCGCCATCGTCCAGCTCGCGCCAGCGCTGCCGTACAACGCGGCGCTGAGCGAAATGCTGGCAGCCGATGGCTTGCTCTTGCTGCAGGCGAGCAATTGCAACGAGCAAATCCCGGCCAAACTGTATGAATACCTGCGCGCGGGCCGCCCGATCCTGGCGCTGACCGATCCGGCCGGCGACACGGCCACCACCTTGCGCGCAGCCGGCATCAACACGATCGCGCAGCTGACATCGCAAGCGGAAATTGGCAACGCCCTGATTGGCTTTATGTATCTGGCCCGTTTAGGCACGGCGCCGCTGGCGAGCGCGAACACCGTCGCATCGCATTCCCGCGCAGCCAGAACCATCCAGTTGGCATCTCTGTTTAATCAAATTTCATGACTATCCACTCCATATTTCCTCCTCCTGCGATACCAAAAGATCCGGTTCTCTCGTGGCGTTCGCTGTTTGGAGGAAAAGGCCATGACATAGCGTCGTTTCTATCGCTTGGTCATCTGCAATTTCTGACAAGCGGACGGATGGGTATCGCCAACGCCTTGCGTTCGTTGGGTGTGCAGGCAGGTGATCGCGTGCTGGTTCCGGCTTATCATTGCAATGCGATGATCGAGCCAGTGGTTTGGCTGGGAGCAACACCCGTGTTTTACCGGATATCCAACAATACCGGCGTCGATCTCGACGACATCAGGCGCCTGCTGCTTGAGGGCGGTGCGCGCGCAATGCTGGTGACTCATTATTTTGGCTTTCCACAAGATATTCAGGCGATTTCGGATTTTTGTCAGAGCCATGATCTTCCCTTTGTCGAAGACTGCGCACATGCTTTTTTTGGTGAAGCGGCGGGCAAACCGATAGGCAGTTTCGGCCAATACGCGATAGCCTCACCATGGAAGTTTTTCCCGATCTATGACGGCGGCTGCATCGCCGTGTGTGCAGCCGGCGGTTGCACTCAGATATTGCAGCACCCGCCTGTGTCGTTTCAGTTCAAAGCGGCGATCAATACCCTCGAAACAGCATTCCATTACCGTCGGCTCGGCATCGCGCGCCATTTGGCGCAGCCATTGTTGTGGCTCAAGGACATCATCTGGCGCGGCACCAAGCGCATGGCCGGGTCCCGCATGGTCGGATTATCGGTGGCGCCAAGTTCGGCCGAGGGCGGGACCTCTTTCGAGCCGCAGTGGATGGACAAGCGGATCTCGCTACCATCGCGATTGCTGATGCAATCGTCCAGTTTCGGCCGCATTATTTCGCGGCGCCGCAAGCATTATCAGCGCTTGCTGGACGCTTGCAACGATATTCCAGGCTGCCATCCATTGTTTCCCGTGCTGCCGGAAAAAGTGGTGCCTTATACGTTTCCCCTGGTGATCGACGAACCCGAACGGATATTTACCCTGCTCAAGCTGGCCGGCGTGCCTATCATCCGTTTCGGCGAGACATTATGGCCGGGGGTGAATGAGTCCACCTGCCCGATCAGTGTGGAGTTCTCTCGCAAAGTGTTTCAGTTTCCTTGCCACCAGGAACTGAATAATGCCGAACTGGAATGGATGATCGATACCATACGCCGCACGCTGCACTTTCCTTCACATTAAACCGCACCCATCAGGAATCCAACATGAAATGGGAATTCCATTGTCTTGCCGAATTTGAGCGTTTGGCACCGGTCTGGGATCGCCTGAATGATCAGCCCGGCGGGTCGGTGCTGCAAAGCGCTGATTTTGTTCGCCATTTACTCTCTTGTTTCAGTGCCGGCAATGAAGTGCTGGCCGTCGGCGGCGACGAGCGCGGCGTGCATGCGATGGCGCTGCTTCAGCGCGACAGCGCCGCTGCCTGGTCGAGCTTTCAGCCCTCGCAGGCACCTCTGGGACTATGGGTACAAGATTGCACCGCCCCTGTCGAAAAGCATGCCTGCTCGCTGCTCAATTACCTGCCCGGCTTGCCGCTTCTGCTCGGGGTGCAGCAGATCGACCCTGAATTGCGCGCGCGCCCTTTGGACGACGGGCGCATCGGCACCCTCGATTACATCGATACTGCGCGGGTCACGCTGCTGGGCAGCTTCGATCAATACTGGGCCAAGCGTGGCAAGAATTTGCGTCAGAACATCAAAAAACAACGCAATAAGCTGAACAAGGAATCCATCGTCACGCGCCTCGAATCGATTGTCGATCCGGCGCTAGTGCCTGCGGCGATTGCCGATTACGGCCGCTTGGAAAGTTCCGGCTGGAAGGCAGGCACCGGCACGGCGGTCCATCCTGGCAATGCTCAGGGCCGCTTTTACAGCGCGTTGCTGGAAACCTTTCTGC
>Ga0326735_1000379_pt1 | contig 10844 bp, 8 predicted proteins | sample 37_GP2_1092_FD_207945 | JGI IMG/M metagenome (GOLD analysis project Ga0326735, IMG submission 207945) | Glacier ice microbial communities from Ngari, Tibet, China - 37_GP2_109.2 | ecosystem: Environmental > Aquatic > Freshwater > Ice > Glacier | place: China: Ngari, Tibet | collected 2018-07-31
GTACCCCTGCATGCTGGCCAGCAGCGTGGTTTTGATGCATTGCAACTCTTTGCCTGCATCTTCGGTTTTTTGCTCCAACAGGCCGCCCAGCGGCTCAACCACCCCATAGGCCAGCAAAATCCCCAAAAAAGTGCCGACCAAAGCCGAGGCAATCATCCCCCCCAGCACGGCGGGCGGCTGCCCCACCGATCCCATGGTGTTCACCACCCCCAATACGGCAGCCACAATGCCGAACGCTGGCAAGCCGCCTGAGAGGCGGGCGATCGCTGCAATCGGAGCGTGTGCTTCAGCATGGTGCGTGTCTATTTCGCTGTCCATCAATGATTCGATTTCGTGGGCATTCAGATTGCCCGACACCATCATGCGAAGGTAATCGGTCATGAACTCCACCACATGGTGGTCGTGGCCAACGGTGGGGTACTTGTTAAATATTTCGGACGAATGCGGGTCTTCCACATCCTTTTCAATGGCCATCAGACCCTCTTTGCGAGCCTTTTGCAGTATGTCGTAAAGCAATGCCATCAGTTCAAGGTAGCGGGCTTTGGTGTATTTGGAGCCCTTGAACGCTTGGGGAATGAGCTTCAAGGTGGCCTTGAGCACCTTGGGCTGGTTATTCACCATAAAGGCGCCAAATGCCGCACCAAAAATCGTGACCATCTCAAATGGCAAGGCCGTGAGAATCACCTGAATATTGCCGCCGTGAAAAATGTACACCCCGAAGATGCACACCATGGAGACGATATAGCCAACAATAACTAACATGTTTTTATGGGCCTAGGTTGAGGGGTGGTCGCCATGGTGGTTGTGTGGGTCAAATCGAGCTTGAGTTGATTTTAAGAACCAAATGAGGCCAGTAAAAAAAGAAAAGGCTCCCAAAGGAGCCTCTCTAAAGTGCTTCGAGATTCGAACACTTAGTGTAGCAATATCCCACCTGAACCAGCCCCCTTGCCGGCGCGCGCAGGCGGGGTGCACAGGCCGCACTCAAAATGGCGTGAATTGGCGTAGGCCTCGGTGACAAAGTGGCCGCCGCACTTGCTGCACTTGGTGCGCCCCAGCATGTTGTTGTCGACAAACTTCACCAGGCGCCAGGCCCGGGTAATAGAGAGTAAGGGTTCCACGCCGCAAGCCGCAATTTGCTCGGTGTACAGGCGATACGCCTTCATCACCGCATCGATATCTTCCAGTGCACTCACCTTGCTCAGATACTCATAGGTATTCAAAAACAGCGAGGCATGAATATTGGGCTGCCAAGTCAGAAACCATTCGGTCGAGAAAGGCAGTTGCCCCTTGGAAGGCGACTTGCCGGCGACCTCTTTGTACAGACGCAGCAAGCGCTCATAGGAGAGGTCGGTCTCGCTCTCCAGAACCTGCAGGCGGGCTCCGAGCTGAATCAGCGCGACAGCGCGCTCAACCTGGCGGGAGTCATTCAAAACGCTTTTGGTGGATGCGGTGGCCATGGTGTGTGCTCCTGAAAACTGATTACATGGCTTCGGCAAAACGCCCGGCCATCAAAATGCTGGCGTGCAGCTTGGTGGTGGCGTCGTTGTTCACCTTGCTGGCCGAGTTGTTGGTCAACAGGTTCCACACCATGTCATCGTCCACCCGAAAACGGCACAGCAGCATCGGGCTGGACGCGATCTTCATGATCTGGGCGGGCGACAAGGTGGCAATCAGCGTGGCCGACTCTTCGGAGATGCCCAGACGAAACAACGCCTCTGCCTTGTCTTTGCGAATGACGTTTTGCGCCAGCATCAGGTAAGTCATGTTGGCTTCGCGGATTTCGGTGGTGAGTTGGTCGTCTGTCATGGCGGGCTCCTAAAAGCAATCTATTTGTTTGGGTGGTATTTGCCAGCCAATTGCCGCGCTTTCCACCATGAGGTCGATTTTGAACCGCGCTGTCGGGAACTTGAATCCGCATTTGCCTGTTCAGGGTGTCAGTGTTGGGGTAGGGGCTTGTAAGGGAAAGTCTTACACGCAGGCTGTTGCACAATAAAGCACCGACAACACATTACCCAAAACAAGGTGGCTGCAGCTTGCGCCGCGCCAGACTGATTTTTAAAGGTGATTACCGTGGCAAACAGCAAATCGTTATTGCAAACTATGGGGCCAGGTACAAACTCTGCGGCTTGGGTGCAGACCCTGCGTGATGAGCCAGAGCTTGATTTTGCGGTGCTGGTGGGCAGCCGTGCCCTTGGCACCGCCCGAACTGACAGCGATTGGGACATTGCGCTGCAATGGGCTCACCATGTCGACTGGCTGACTGCATTGGGCAGGACCGAAACCCTGAGGCGCACCTTGGCGCAACAGTTGAATGTAGCGCCCGAGGCCATTGATCTGATCGAACTGCGTCGTGCCAATCTGGCCATGCGCGCCAGCGTGGCGGAAGAAGGCATGCCTTTGGCTGGGGAAGATTCTTTAGCCTGGGCGCGCTTTGACCCCCCCTGGAGCAAGCCGGTGTGCTCCATGCGCTGCAAATCCTCATTGAAAACGCCATTGGCAAAGTCAAGCAATTGCTCAAAGCCAGCGACCAATCCGTTCCGGTTTCAGCTTACGACGCATTCAAAGCCCTGGCCAACCGTGACCCGCTCACGCAGGCTCAGCTGCCGGCATGGAATGCCATCATCGGCCTGCGCAACCGCATCGTGCATGACTACATGAACATTGACATGGACCAGGTCATGACCTTGATTGCGGAAAACAAAGATCAATTTGTCGTACGATTTTTGGTGACGGAGTTTAAGCAGTGACGGGGCGATATTTGCATAAAATATGCCTCTAGCCGGCGTATTCATTGCTTTTAATGCTATCTAAAAAATATCGTCTCCACCTCAAACCCCACAATATTGCGGCTGGCCTTGCTGAACTCCACGCCAATCAGGTGAATGGGCTCGCCCCGCGCACGGTACTTGTCGGCATACCCCTTGTCCTTGATTTGTTGCAGTGCGCGCCCTTCAGGCGTGAGCTCCACCACCTTGAACTCGAACAAATACACCTGCCCCTCAAACAGCACCGCCATGTCAATGCGGCCCTTGTTGGTGGTGTCTTCAAGGCGAATGTCCAGACCCAGGGCCGCAAAGTAGCTGTAAAAAATGCTGGCGTAGTAGCCTTCAAACTTAGCCAGCGCATTCTTGCGGTACCAGTCATGGGGAATGGTGGCGTAAAAAGCGTGAAACAGATCACTCAGGGCGGCGAGATTGCCGCTTTTGAGCGCGTCAATGAGTTTCAACCGGGTTTCAAACGAGCTGCGCTCCGGCGCGCCAAAACCCCCCAGCAGCCCTGCATTCAGGCTGGATTCCACCTCGCGATTCGGGTAGCCCAGGGTGTAGACCCACTGGCCCGGCAGCGGCTGGCTGCTTTGCAGCACCGTAAGGTAACCGGCCTGAAACAACAAAGCCTCCACCGGAATGTTGTCGCGCACATGCATGCGCCTTATCTTGCCTAAAAGTTCCATGGTGATCACCTTGTTTGCTCCTGCCTAAAAAGTAGGCAGAGCTAGTAAAACACCTGGCTCAGTTTTGAATCGGCACAGCCTCTATAAGTGGCTCAGTTTTCGGTCGGCGGCAACAGCCCATCCATATTGTTTGTTCATATCTGCCTTCGTGTAATGTAAAAATCAGGCTCTCCCGCTTGCTCCCGCGCCGGCCCGCCAGCCCGCGGCACCCGCATGCGTGCGCCGGGTCAGCGCCTGAGGCACGGGCATCCAGACCCCACTATAAAGCGCCGGCTTTTTCGTGCGGTATCAGCAGATGGTCGCGCAGGTGCAGCGAGGTTTCAATGCCGTGGGCTGATACATCCAGCGGCTGATCAGGCCGCAACCAGATGTGATCGTAATGGTGTTCGGCACAAAAGGTTTCGAAAAACGGCACATCCGATCCCGGCAGGATTTCAATGGCAATCACGGGCCGGTACTTTGCAATGAATTCGTAACCGCCCTTGATCACCTCGGGCTCCAGTGTTTCCACATCGATCTTCATCAGCACCTGCTGGCCCGCCAGACCGGCATCTTCCAGCCGGCCGAAGGCGTCCAGCGTGGTGACGCCCACCTCCATTTGTGCCGAGTGCTGGCTTCTGAAATCCTTGTTCAGCGAGGCCGAGGTTTCTATCAGACCGTGTCCGTCCAAGGGCAGATACAGTGTGAACGAGCCTTCGGTTTCACCCACGCCGGTGTCGTACGTGGTGATCTTGCCCTGCAGGGCCGACTCGGCAATATTGCCTGTGAATATCTGGTAAATGCTGGGCACCGGCTCAAACGCGTACACCTTGCGCGCACCGGCCGCTGCGGCCAGCAGGCTGTAGTAGCCGGTATTGGCCCCGACATCGATGAAGACCGGGTTCCAGCCCTTGCATATTTTTGCAATGATCGTCGGCAAGGGCGGCTCATAGCCACGCCAGCCGCCCTGGTTCACAGCGGCCACCACCTGATCGCGGCCACCGCAGTCGTTCATATAAAAGCGGGAGGACAGGCCGTCCAGCTCCAGATCAATCTGTACCCAGAAGGTATTCATGTTTGTCATCTCCGAGGTAGGCTTCCCAAAAGCGGCCCAGGTCGCTGCTGAATTGTTCGTTGGAATAGCGCGCGGCCGTGGCCGTGGCCTGCTGCAACAGGGCCGCATGCCAGGCCGGACTGGCCGCCGCGCGCAGGCCTTCGGCCAGTGCATGGGCAAAACCGAAGTGGTCGCCATCGTTGATCCAGAAGCCGTTGTGCGGCGTGGCGTAGTCCGCGCCGCCCAGGCCATTGAAGCCCACCACCACGCAGCCGCTGGCCATAGCTTCCAGGGGTGGCAAGCCCAGACCTTCGATGTAGCTGAAGGCGGCAAAGATGGCCGACTCGTCCAGTGTGCGGGCACAGTCTTCCAGGCTCATGTTGTGGATGGGCACCCAGGGAACGTCGCGCAGCTCCGGGTAGATCGACTTGAACAGGCCTTTGACAAAGCTGGTCTCGTACTCGCGCTTGCGCGGCATGTAGGCGATTTGCAGCTTCTTCTCGCTCCGGTTCTGGAACAGCTTGGAGAGCGCGGGCTGTATGGTTTGCAGCAAGCCTGCATAACCGGTGCGCCGCAGCAGGCCCGAGGTGTAGTCGCTACAGGTGATGACGGCAGAGATGCCCTTTTGTGCAATCTGCGCTATGTCATCCACGCCGTTGAACAGGTAATAGGGGTTCTGGCAATGCATGACCTTCTTCACATCCATGGGCGCGAAGCCGTCGATGTGAAATTTCCAGGGTTCCGGCACCACCAGCACATCCTTGGGCGCAAAGACCATGCTGCTGCCCGCTCGCAGCACGGGTGCGCGCGCGGCAAAGTGACCAATGGGGGTGTCCTCAATATAGAACAGATAGGCCCGGTAGCCCATGGCGCGCAGGGCCAGCACATGGTCCTCGTTGACCGCTTCGCCGCCACTGTTGGCGCCGCGCCGGGTGCAGTAATAAATGGCATTCATACAGGGGTCGCTTCTTCAAATATGGCCCGCATCCATGCGCCGGCCTGGTCCTTGAGCAGAAAGTTGTCTTGCAGCCACTGGTGCAACTGGTCACCCATGCGGTGGCGCAAGGCTTGATCGTACGGATAAGCCATTCAACCGCACGAGCCGCAGTATAGGCCTCAGCAACAGGCTTCGAACCCCGAGCGAACCCTGGATTTCCCGCCCGTGTGGCAGGTAAAAGCGCCGTAAGCAGAACCCATAGTGTTGCGACGGGTGCAGGCCTAGCCGTATTCACCGCACTCAAACCTTTGTTGCCTGCCTTGCTACTCGGGAAAAAGGTTGTCAAGCTACTACGCAATGTGTTCAGGCTGATCGCCAAACAGACCTATCGTCACGTGGAGAATTTAGCAAAGCCGCGCAAATCCAGACCCAAACCCCACAAACACATGGCTCAGAAAAACTGTTGACGCGGTCGCCTTTGGCTTAAGTTCGGAGGATTGACTTGCACTCCAGTTAAGGGTTGCAAATCTGGTTCTCTCGGCGCTGTCTTTGGAAATCCACTGTGATTGACTGCCGGGGCGTGGATGGCGGTGGTTTGCTCACCGACTTGCGGCAGGTCAATCTGGATGGCCACCGGGGATGAATCATCACACCAGCGTTGCCACATGGCGCGCAGCGCTGTGCCAAGATGGTCGGCAAGCTGATTTGGTTGCCCCAATGAAGACGCGCTAAAACGCGCACGCATGCCGTCGCGGATATCGGACAGCTCAGACAAGTTCTCCGACCAGTAAACGCCCTTTTCGATGAAGTCCTCAATACGTGTCGCAATAAAGCCATCCAACCCAAGTTGATGCGTCATGGCGCTGCCAAAGCGGCTGGGGGGCGTCTCTCCTGCCAATGACAGTGTCGGCACGCCCATCCACGCCGCATTGGCGGTGGTGGCTCCTCCACCGTACGGAAATGTATCCAGGCACAAGTCAACCTGATGGTGAAGCGCTAGGTAGTTCACCAGGTTAGTTCTTGAAAAGAAAGTCAACCGATCTTGCGCAATGCCTTCATGCGCGAAGATCTGACGCAAAGTTTCTTCGCTGTCCAGCGATATGCCTCCAAGAACCATGCGGGCATTGGGGACTTGTCTAAGCAACATGGACCACAGGATGATCACCGACTCATTCAACTTGTTGGGGCGGTTGAAGCTGCCAAACGTGATGTGTCCGTTGCCCAGAGCAGGCAGGGTGTTAATGGCCGGAGATTGCCCGCTCGGTTGAAAGGCAACCGCAGAGGGCAGGTAGGCCATTTTTTCTGTAAATTGCCAGTCCAACTCACCGGGTGGAACCCAAAACCTATCGCACAAGTAATAGTCCATGGCCTGCAGGCCTGTTGTGCCCAGATAGCCCAACCAACTGACCTGAACCGGCGCTGGCTTGCGGGCAAAGGTCAGGAGTCTGTTGTGTGCTGTGTGGCCCGTCAGGTCAAAGAGTATGTCGATGCCGTCCGTGCGTATTTGGGTTGCCAGATCACCCGGAGTCAACTGAGAAACACCGTGCCAATGTGCAAAGTGCTTTTGCAGTCGTTTGTTCACGGTATCTTCGATGATGTGCGTGTAATAGGCATGCATGACCAGGCCTGCTTCTTTGCTCAATGCCTCAAACACGGGCTCCAAAAAATTTGCGAGAGCGTGGTCATAAAAATCAGCCGATACAAAACCAATATGCAAAATGCGCGCGGGATTCTTTGTATTGGTGTGGGGCTGCCATGTGTCGCGCAGTGGCTTCTCAAACGCATCCCCAAATGCCAAGTGCTCCGCATGAAGCTCTTGCGGCTCAATGTGAACGTCATGGCTCATGCAGTAAAGCAAGTTGCTATGGGCTGCAGCCCAATCCGGCTTGATTTTTAACGCACGACGAAAAATGTCGTTGGCTTCACGCCAATGACCTTGGTCCTTCAGGGTGATCGCCAAATTATTGAGCGTGTCGGAGTTGTTGGGATGTAGAGCAAGTGAATGCTCGTAGCTGGCCTGGGCCTCTATAAACCGCCCCTGGCCCTGAAGTGCATTACCCAAGTTGTTGTGGGCTGTCGCCATGTCTGGCCTCAGCGCAATGGCTTGCCTGCAGTACATCTCCGATTCCGGCGCCAGGCCCATTGTTTTCAGGATGGCACTCAGGTTGAGATAGGCCAGGGCGTTATCAGGTTGAATTCCAAGGGAGCAAACGTAGCTCCTTACGGACTCATCGAGCTTGCCTTGTTGGTGGTATTCGCAAGCCAGATTAAAGTGAGCCTCATGGTCATCGGGGCGCATTTCCGTGATCTGTATTTGGAGTGCCAAGGACTCCTCACGTCGCCCAAGTTCGTGCAAGACAGACCCCAAGATCTTCCATGCAAAGCCATGCTCCGGGTGCTGGCCAACCAATCGTCGGGCCAAAATCTCTGCTTCTTCAAACTGCCGCTGGTGATGCATGGCTTGGAGTAAGTCCAACTCTCTGGCGGTCGGCTCAAGCGGAGAGTCTTCGGATTCGTGTCCGGAATTTTTATTTATAGCTTCAATTTGAAAGGATTCAACCGGAAGGTCGTTACACCACCTCGACCACATTGCGCGCAGCATGGCGTCAAAGTTGTCTGTAAAAGTTCGGTGCTGTCCTAAGGGTGATTCATTGAAGCGAGTTCTCATGGATTGGCGCAGCGTAGACAGTTCAGCGATATTCGCCGCCCAATAGCAACCCTTGTCAACGAAATCCTCAATGCTGTCGGCGATGAATCCATCCAGACCCAAGTGGTGCATTTCGGTAGCGCCAAATCGGCTCGCTGGCGTGTCGCCGATCAGGCAGAGCGTGGGTACACCCATCCAGGCCGCGTGAGCCGTGGTTGCGCCGCCTCCGTGAGGATAGGTGTCAAGGCAAAAGTCCACCTGGTGGTGCAGAGACAAATAGTCGATCTGTGACGTGCGGTCAAAAAATTTCAGGCGGCTTCGCTCAACACCCGCTTGCTCAAAGCCTTGAATCATTCGCTCCTGAAACTCAGTGGGTATGGCGACCAGAGCCATGCATGAATCAGGCACCTTGTGCAGCAGCATGGACCACAACACAATCACGGCGTCATTGATCTTGTTGTGCCGGTTAAAGCTGCCAAACGTGATTTTCCCTGCGGTCAAGGCGGGTAGGTCATTGAGGGGTGCGGCATGGGAGTTGGGCTGAAAACTCATTGCAGCGGGCAAATAGGCGATTTTTTCAGTGAACTGCCAGTCCAGTTTTCCCGGCGGAATCCAGAACGGGTCGGCAACGAAGTAATCCATCGCTTGTAGGCCGGTTGTGCCCAGATAACCCAACCAACTGATTTGAACAGGTGCCGGCTTGCGTGCAAAGGTCATCAGGCGATTGAACACCGTGTGACCCGCGAGATCCATCAGGATGTCAATGCCGTCAGCCCGAATCCTGTCTGCCAATTCATCATCGTTGAGATGACCGACCAAATTCCAAAGGGGCAAATGCGCCTTGAAGCGTCGGGTCACCTCATCTTCGATGGTTTTGGTGTAGTAAACATGCAGAGTCAGCGACGGCTTTTGAGCCAATAACTCAAACAAGGGCTCAAGGTAATTGGCCAGGGCGTGGTTGTTCAGGTCCCCTGTGACAAAACCAATGCGAAGTGGGCGATCAAGGTCTTTGGTATTGGCATGGTTTAGCCGTTGACCTCGAAAAGGCGCCTCAAAATGCTCGCCAAAGGCGACGTGCTCAGCCAAAAGTTGTTCTTGTGTCACCTCTGCATCCAGGCTCATCAAATGGAGCATGTCGGTATGAAGGGCTGCCAGGTCTGGCGATAGCTTTAATGCAGCTTTGTAGCTTGCGTGGGCTTCAGGAAGCCTGGCCTGCAGTTCCAGCGTGTTGCCTAAGGCAATGTAGGCATGGGTATACGCGGGGTCCATAGCCAGTGCGCGCCGGCAGCAGTTCTCGGATTCTTCTAGCTTGTGATTAAAACGCAAAAGGGTCGCCAGATTAAAAAGCGCCTTGGCGTAGTCTGGGGCAATGGTCAATGCCTTGCGAAAATTGGATTCAGCCTCGTTAAACCGCTCTAATCTAAGGTAAATATTACCCAAGTTGTTGTAAACAGCCGCATCATGCGGAAGCAATTCGACGGCGCGCTTGGCATTGTCTAAAGCCTCTTTGAGGCGATTGCTTTCGAGCTGAATAGCTCCCATGACCTTCCACGCAAAACCGTCGGATGGAAATCGTGAGGCTAGAGTGGTGGCGAGTTGCTCGGCTTTGGTCAAGTGGCCTTGTTTGAAAAATCGAGTCAGCTTTTCAAGATCAACATCAGTAGGTTTTTGACGGTTCCGTTTCATGTCTCGATCTCAGCCCATATTTTTAAAACTAGCCCTTTAACAAGGACAACACACTTTGCGGCATTTGGTTGGCTTGGGCGACCATGGCCGTGCCAGCCTGCTGCAACACCTGGGAGCGGGACAAATTGGCCGTCTCCATGGCGTAGTCTGCATCCATGATGCGCCCTCTGGCGGCTGCGGAGTTCTCCGAACTGACCCGCAAGTTGGAGATCACGGTGTCAAAACGGTTTTGTGTCGCACCCCAGTTTGATCGTGCGGTTGTGACGGCACTGATATCGGCATCCAATTTTGAAATTTCAGCAAAGGCCGTGCTGGACGCGGCGCCCAAGGTCGTGCTGGTACCGCTAAAGGAGGCGGATGTCACGCTGATCTGATCGTTTGCGGCGACAGAATTAGCACCCACCTGAAAGGTGAAGGTCGCCGCTGCCGTGCCGATGACCTTGTTGCCGTTGAACTCGGTGCCCGTCGCCACCCGTGTGTTCTCCGCGGCCAACAGTTTGAATTCCGCATCCAGAGAAGCAACATCGCTCGATGAGTTGGTGCCGTTGGATGCTTGCACCGCCAATTCACGCATGCGCTGCAGATTGTTCGAGATGGCGCCCAACGCGCCTTCTGCGGTTTGAGCCAACGAAATGCCATCGTTGGCATTGCGAACCGCCACATTCATGCCACGGGTTTGGGCGTTCATGCGTTCTGCGATGGCCAAGCCTGCCGCATCGTCTTTGGCGCTATTGACACGCAAACCTGAAGACAGGCGGCTCATGGCCGTTGATAACGAATTGGCTGAACTTGCCAAATTACGCTGGGCATTCAGCGAATTGACGTTTGTGTTGATGGTTGACGACATGAAAAACTCCTATGAAGCTGAAAGAACTCGGCATCTCTGCCGGTTGATGCCAGCACATTGCTGACTAACTTGAGCAGTGGGCAAATTGTGATGAAAGAGCCGTTCCTCGTAAGTCTGATAAAGGCTTGAAAAAATGGCCAGTTCTCGCCTTTGCGGCTCCCTTAGGGAAACTCTGCATAACTCTCTCAGTTGTGTGCTTGACGTAAGCCCCAGCTGAGAAAATACAGGCCATGAAACAAGCCA
>Ga0326735_1000380_pt1 | contig 10842 bp, 4 predicted proteins | sample 37_GP2_1092_FD_207945 | JGI IMG/M metagenome (GOLD analysis project Ga0326735, IMG submission 207945) | Glacier ice microbial communities from Ngari, Tibet, China - 37_GP2_109.2 | ecosystem: Environmental > Aquatic > Freshwater > Ice > Glacier | place: China: Ngari, Tibet | collected 2018-07-31
TGCCTGCTCGGCCGTGCCCACCTGTTGCTCGAGCTTGGCGAAACCGCCCGAGCGTTGGCGAGCGTGCGCAGCCTGCGGTTGCGCTCGGCCGGCGCCAGCCGCCTGCTGGAATTCGACACTTTGCTGCTTGAAGCATATGCCGCCTTTCAGACCGGCGACACGGCAGGCGCATTGACGCTGCTGCGTGCCGGGCTGGCGATCGGCCGCGAACAGAACTATCTCAATACCTTCCGCTGGTGCTCGAAAATCACCGTCCGGCTGCTGTGCCGGGCACTCGAAGCGGGCATCGAAACAGCTTATGTGCAGCACGTGATCCGCGTGCGCAAGCTGGTGCCCGACACGGCCGAAGTCGAGCAATGGCCGTGGCCGATCAAGCTGTACTCGCTGGGTCGCTTTTCGGTGGTGATCGACAACACGGCGCTGAAAACGTCCGGCAAGGCGCAAGCGAAGCCGCTGGCCTTGCTCAAGGCCCTGGTCGCCGGCGGCGGCAGGGAAGTCGCCGCCGCCACGCTTGCCGCGCAGTTATGGCCTGATGTGGAGGGTGACGCCGCGCAAAATGCGCTCGACACCACGCTGCACCGCCTGCGCAAGCTGCTGCAACAGGACGATGCGGTGATCCTCCACCAGGCCAGGCTGTCGCTGAATCCGGCGAAAGTGTGGGTCGACGTGTGGGCGTTCGAGCGGCTTGCCAACCGGCTCGAACAGGACGCCGGCAAGAACCTCGATGACGCCGCCAAGCTGTTCAGACTGTATTCAGGCAACTTCTTGCAGCAGGACGCCGAGGCGCCGTGCTTGCTGCCGATGCGCGCGCGGCTGCGCAGCAAATTTTTGCGCCAGGTGGTGAATTTGGGGTGCGCCTGGGAAAACCAGGGCGACCTGGCGCGCGCCGCCGACGCCTACCGACACGGTATCGAAGTCGACAACCTGTCCGAGGAGCTGTACCGCAAGCTGATGCTGTGCGAATACAAGCGCGGCAACGCCGCGGCCGCGCTCGAGACGTATCGCCGTTGCCGCCACATGCTGTCGATTGTGCTGGGCATGCAGCTGTCGGCCGACACCGAGGCGGCGCACCGGATCATCTTGGGTTGACATCAAGCAACGAGCTTGTCCGGCAACCGCGCCCTGGGCCGGCGGCTTGTCTTTCGTGCGTGTCGACGCTGTCGGCCAAAACCGGCATCTGTAAGCCATTTGTGCGTCGCTCCCCGCTATCTTCACCCCGGTCATGCGGCCACCGCTGCGACGCGTGACCGGGGTGAAACAGCAGCTTTCAATGGAGACGATCATGGCACTTGGAGACGGCATCAGAAGGAACATCACCAGTATTTCGACGGAAGAGCGAAATTTATTCGTCGCTGCAATCAGGCAACTCGATTCAGCCAGCATGGTGTACCCGAACAACATGGGACTCGAGAGCGCTGACGGCGCCGGCAACGTGACCTACTGGGACATGATGGAAGAGATCCACAAGGACGCGCACGTGGGCGGCGTTGATGTCCATGCCGGCCCGGCCTTCATTCCCTGGCACCGGGCAATCGTGAATCAGTTTGAAGTGCTGTTGCGCCAGGTCGATCCGCGTTTGTCGCTGCATTACTGGGACTGGACAACCAACCCGACCGCCGGCGCCGTACCGATACTCGGGCCAGCCGGCTTCATGGGCAGTGCCAGTGGCGACGCCGGGGTGCCGTTCCAGGATTTTGAATCGAGCGAAGGCGGCGGCCACAGCATCATCTGGCGCGATGTCGGGGCTGGCGCGCCCGGCATCAGCAGCGACGCCGCGATCCTCGCGGCAGCCAGCTTCGCGGATTTTCAGTCACTGGCACAATCGGCCCATGACAGCGTGCACGGTTACATCGGCGGCACCATCAGTGCCCCCCATTTTTCGTTCCACGACCCGATGGTGTTTTTACTGCATAGCAATCTTGACCGCCTGTGGGCGACATGGCAGCGCGCCCCCGGTCATCCGGAGCGGCTGGACACCGGCATCGATCCCGCAACCGGCACCGCGCGCGCTTACGGCGCCGTGCTGAGCGACCTGGGACTGCCGGCAAATTATTTCGACACGCTGGTGCAACCCTGGGCCGGCACCGACACCCACCTCGAGCCCTGGCGTTCCGACCTGTCGCAACGCATTTCCGTCGCCTACAAAGATGCGCCAATTATCCTGCCAGCAAGCTATGACACGGCAGTGCACAGCGCTTTTGTCGTCACCGACCGCGACACTTTTTCATCCTTTGAACTGGAATCCACGCTTTTTTATCCGCAAGCCTTCTACGTCATTTACGACGGCTTCACGCCCAATGAACTGGGCGGCGCCACGCCGGCGATCAGTTTTCACGACGGTTCGATCAGCGGCGCCAGCATCGGCTCGATCAGCGCGACGGGCAGCGCCCCGACGTTTGAAAACGCCGCGGCAGTCGACATGCCGCAGCGAATTTCATTTACGTTCGAAATCTATTTCGCCAACAACAGCGCATTTGCCTTTACGGGCGAAATGCGCAACCTGGTCGTAAAAGCCGCATTGGGCGGCATCGTCTGCGCGGCGGCCATTCGCCTGATCAATCAACCCAATCCCTACATGCTCGACGTTCAACCGGGGGGCAGCAATCCCGGTTGGCTCAGCACCGATGTGCGGGTATTTCAATTGCGGCCCGGCGCCCGTCTGCCGGGCAGCAGCACGACGCTGTCCGCCACCGCAAACCGCGCCGAAGCGTACCAGTACCTGCAGAACCTGTTGGGCGAATTGCGTTTGCTGGGAAACAGTCCGTCGCCGTTCGATTTCATATCGCAAAACGTCGAGGCAAGCCAGCTTGAACTTTCGCGCACCGTTGGCGGCGTGCGGGTGTTTAACTTTGCCTTGGCAAAAGTGCGCTACCGCGCCAACACCAGCGATGCCACCGACGTGCGGGTGTTTTTCCGCGGCTTCAACATGATGCTGTCGGCGCTCGATTACACCAATCCGGGCGCGGCGGACGGCAATTATCGCCGCTCGGCCAGTGGGAACATTGCGCTGCTGGGAAAGATCGGCAGCGACATCGGCTCGATTCCGTACTTCGCCCAGGAACGCATCAACAGCGCCAGTGACGACATGAACAACCAGGCGGACAACACCAATCGGTTGACGATCAATCACATTGCCAATCAGGAAACGGTCGGGTATTTCGGCTGCTGGCTCGACTTCAACCAGACCGAGGACCAGTTTCCCTTGCATCCTTCCGGCGACGGCAATTTTTCAGGCCGGCAGTCGATCTTACAACTGGTGCGTGGCGTGCACCAGTGCCTGGTCGCGGAGGTGCGTTTCCAGCCAGGCGTGGCCGATCCGATTCCATTTGGGGCCACGCCGGGTTCAAGCAACCGGCTGTCACAGCGCAACCTGGCGGTCGTGGAGTCGGACAATCCGGGCAGCGCCGACGCCCACGTGGTGCAGCATACGCTCACCGTCAAGCCATCCGCCGGGGCGGCAAAAACAGCGGCCTTCTTCAACCGTGTACCGCACGCCTACGACGAACTGGTTGTGCGCTGGAATAATCTGCCGCGCGATACCAAGGCAACGCTGTATTTTCCCGAATGGAACGTCGATGAGGTGCTGCAGCTTGCGCGCACCTTGCGGCAACGCCCGAGCCAGTTGACCAAAGTGGATGCGCATACGCTCGAATGCACGCTGGCCGATATCAGCTACATCCCCGTGCCCGCCACCCACACGACACCGTATGCGGGTTTGATGACGCTGGCGCTGCCGCAAACCGTCAGGGACGGGCAACTGTTCCACGTCGATGTGCAACAGCATTCCGGCGTCGTGCGCGAAATGCTCCTGGATAATGTGGTGGACAACAATGAAGGGGAAACGCAGCATGTGTTTGCGTCCAACCGCAAGGTACTGGGTGCGTTCAGGATGACTGTCGCGGTCAAGCTGGGGGAAGATTTGCTGCGCAAAGCGGTGCGCAACCTGGCCGTGCTGCGCTATATCGCGGCCGCCATTCCGGCGGGCGACCGCTGGCATCCGGTGTTTTCCCGCTATACGAAACAACTGGCGGCGCAAGTCGACGCGCTTGGTTACGATGCCACGCTGGTGAAACCATCTGCCGACGATCCCGGATTGCAGGACGGCAGGGACGAGCCGAAAGAGCGCTGCACCAGCGGTAAAGTGCGCAAGGTGTTTTACGATTGCTTCGGCAGCTTTACCAGTTTCGCGCTCGATACCTGCACCGAACGTCACGCGTTTGAAACGTGCGAGCCGGGTATCGAGCGCGTCGTGCTCGATGCGTGCAGAAATAATTCGACGTTGAAGGTGACGCTGGACGGCAAGCGGATCTGTCGCCTGGTCATTGTCTGTTGCTGAAACCTGTTGCTGAACAATTGGAGGGCCGGGCCGGGCCGGCAATGCGTTGCCCGGCGGCCACCGACCATCGGGCTTGATGAGCCGGTTTTTGATGCTCACCCCGCCAGTTTCGGCTACCCGGTTCCAGAACCGTGTCCGTATTGGCACGCTAATCGTGTAAATCAACGCCATAAAAGTGAAATTTTCTTGAATTGCCGTTAATATAGAGTTATTTCCTTGGCGCAATCATTTGTGGCCCAGCCGATGATTTCGACGATGTAAAAAAATTTCGACATTTAACATGGTATTGCGACGCATGATGACACCGATACCTGACAACGAAGGCGAGCGACTCGATGCCTTGTGTGCGCTGAACCTTCTCGATACGGCGCCCGAAGAGCGGTTTGACCGCATTACCCGGACGGCTGCGCAGTTCTTCGACATGCCGGTCGTTCTTGTCTCTCTGGTCGATACCGAGCGTCAGTGGTTCAAGTCCAGGCATGGGCTGGCGGTGACGGAGACACCCCGGTCCATGGCGTTCTGCGCCCATGTCATTCTCCAGGACGATGTGATGATCATCGAGAATGCGTGGCTCGATGAGCGCTTCAAGGACAATCCGCTCGTCACCGGTGAGCCCTTCATTCAATTCTATGCAGGTCATCCGATCCGCAGCCCGGATGGCTTTGTATTGGGCGCGTTCTGCCTCAACGATCACAAACCGCGCAGCCTGAGCGCGGCGCAAATTGTCGCGTTGAGGTATTTTGCGTCGATGGTCGACGACCAGATCAGCAAGGAGACCCTGGCCAGCCATGCGGCGTCGCGGATACAACAGCTGCGCGACAGCGAAGCGCGGTTTACCGCGGCGTTCGAGCAGGCAGCCGTGGGCATTGCCCATATCGGCATCGATGGCTGCTGGCTAAGGGTAAACCGCAAGGTGCCCGACATCCTCGGCTACGGCCAGGACGAGATCGTAGGGTTGGCCTCGTGCAACATCGGCTTTCCGGAAGACCTGGCGTCCTGGCAAGCCTTGAACATGCAGCTGCTTGAAGGCACGCGGCTGTCGTATGCGCTTGAAACGCGTTACGTTCACAAAGCGGGCCACGTGGTGTGGGTCAATTTGAGCGTGATGCTTTTTCGCAAAACCGATACCACCCCCGATTATTTTGTTGCGGTTATCGAAGACATCCAGGCAAAGAAAATGGCGCAGATTGCGCTGCAATGCTTGAATGACGAGCTTGAATTGCGTGTCGAGCAACGCACTGCCGAGCTGCGTCAGAAAAACCGCGAGCTTGCCGAAGAAATTCAGCATCGGCTGTGGGCCGAAAACGTGCTGCGCGCAAGCGAAACGCGGATTCGCACCATTCTCGATAACTCCCACGACGCCTTCATCGACATCGATTCTGACGGCATCATCACCGACTGGAACAAGTCCGCCGAGACGCTGTTCGGCTGGAGCCGGGAAGAAGCGGTCGGCAAGAACATCACGGCGACGATTATCCCGTTGAGGCATCAGTCTGCACATCAGGAAGGCATGCAGCATTTTTTGAAGAACGGCGTCGGATCAGTGGTTAACCGCCGCGTGGCATTGCCGGCACGCACCCGCTCCGGTATCGACATTCCGGTTGAAATGATGGTCAGTGCCTATCAGGTCAAGGGGCAGTACCATTTCGCCGCTTTTTTGCAGGATGTGTCGCAGCGCCACGCGGTCGCCCGAAAGCTGGAGCAAAAGCAGGAGCTCCTCGACGCCGTGCTTGAAACCATCGATGTCGGCGTCGTTGCCTGTTCTAGCGACGGCGTGCTGACGCTGTTCAACCGCGCAGCGCGCGCCCTCCATGGCATCGATGGGACAGGCGTTGAGAAAATTGCCTCGTCAGAATGGGCGCAGCACTACGAACTTTTCTCTGCCGATGGAAAAACGCAGCTGAAGACACATGAAGTGCCCTTGTTCCGGGCCCTCAATGGGGAAACCATTGTCGACGCCGAAATGGTAATCGCCCCGACAGGACGAAACGCCAACTTCCTGCTGGCAAGCGGCCGCCCGCTGGTGAGCCCCACGGGCGAAAAGCTTGGTGCGGTCGTGGCTTTGAAGAACGTGACGGAGCTGAAAGAATCGGAAAAACGCCTGGCCCAGAACGAGCAACGGCTGCGCGCGATCACAGAAAACTTGCCGACCCTGATCGGCCATATCGACCGCGATGAAAAATTTCTGTTCCTGAACAGTCAGGCAAGCCACTTCTATGGCAAAAGCAACACCGAACTGGTCGGCAAGCAAGTCAACGTGGCGTACAACGAAGCCGGGTATGGCAAAGTCAAGCCGTTCATCGATGCGGCATTGTCGGGCGAGCGCACATCGTTCGAAGATCAGATTCTGGTCAATGGCGAGTTGCACTACTATCACGCAAGTTATATTCCGGACAAGGACGCAACAGGGGCGGTGAACGGCTTTTACGCCATGGCGTACGACATCACGGCGCGCAAGATAAGCGAGCTCTGCCAGGCTGAAAGTGACGAACGCCTGCGCACCATCGCCAATAACCTGCCCGTGCTGATTTCTTATCTCGACCGTGACATGCGTTACCAGTTTGCCAACGCCAAATACGAGGAATGGTATGGTATCTCGCCCAGCCGCATGCTAGGAAAATCCGTTGCCGAACTCTTCGGCACTGATTTTTTCGCACAGCGCAAGCAGCATGCACGGCGGTGCCTCGATGGCGAGACGGTTTGTTTCGAAAATGAGATCGCGCTCTTTGGCATGCACAGGGAACTGGAATCGACCTACATTCCCCATATGAAGGATGGTGTTGCCCAAGGCTTCTATGTACTGTCGAGCGATATTGCCACGGTCAAGCATCAGGAAAGAATGCTGCAGCAGCTGGCGCGCTCGGATGCGTTGACCGGCCTGCCGAACCGGCGCAGTTACGGCGAAAAGCTGCAGGAGACAGTCGACCGGGCCTTCAGATATGGACGCGGATTTTCGGTGATGTTCCTTGACGTCGACAATTTTAAAAAAATCAACGATACGCAAGGCCATGGTGCGGGCGACGACGTTCTGAAGGAAATCGCGCAGCGGCTGCTCGCCTCCGTGCGCGAAACCGATACGGTGTCTCGCCTCTCGGGCGATGAGTTCACGATCATCCTCGACGACATGACGATGCAGGAAGACGCCGTCACAATGGCGCAAAAAATCCTCGATGCAATCCGCAAGCCTTTTTTGATTGCAGGGGTCAGCAGAAACGTGTCGATCAGCATCGGGATCACCTGTGCCTCCGAAGGTGCAAGCGATGCGGCAAGGATTACCAAGGCCGCCGACGACGCGCTGTATCAGGCAAAAGCGGCAGGTCGCAACGGTTATTTTATCGACGGCAGCGCGGTCGCTAAAAACGCCTTTGCGCCGCAGGTGATCTGAGCAATTGCGGCGGTGCCAGTTTCGGCAAAAGCGGCAGCCCAACAATACGCTCACCTTGACGCCGGTTTTTTCCATTGCCTGTGTTCGTCCCGTATCGAACGGCAACCCAAGGCCGGGTTGGTGTACTGGTGACATTTATTTTCACCACAGGTGCATGCATGAAAAACCCTTTTATGAGCATTTTTCTCAGTGCCGCCAACCGGGCCGCAGGGTCAGTACGGGCCCAGGCAACGGCGGCGGTAAAGCGGGAAGCGGCAAAAAGCGCCAGACAGGTGACAACGGCGTGGACGAACGCACTCCTGTCACCCGCTGCGGCGCCACGTAAAAAGAAAAGACCAGCAAAATAGTTGGCTGGTCGGCTGAGCGGCACTGGTTCAGAACTGTTTCGCATCACGCCAGCGCCTTATCGCGCGCGATGTCCGCGATACGGCGCGCCGGCAAGTACATCGATGTGCCCGCTGAGCTCGCGGATGCTCATCACCAATACTTTGACGGCGGGAAATTTCTTCCGTGCCGCCCGGATGACTGTCTTGACGCCGGCTGCGATGTCGGTCGACGTGCCGGCGTCCTATTTTGGCATCGGTATCGACTCGAACCGCTGCCATAGCTTGGTGATGACGCGGTCGTCCGTCTTGACGCGCGCTGCCAGGAAGCCCCTGACGAAACTGGCGCCGGCCTGGAGTTCCGGATCGGCCGCCGACATGTCGGTGAGCAGGCGGTCGGCCACGGCGACGTCGTTCAAAAAGCCCAGTTCGTCCTGCAGCGCAGTCAATCCCTTTACGTATGGCCGCACTGTACTGGCCGCGAACAAGGACTCGAAGAACTCGGCGGCATAACGGGTCTTCTTGGCGGCGATCCGCACCCGGTGGCGTGCCTCAGGCGTGGCCTCGCGCAGGTTGCGCGCGCGCGCATGCAATCGGCGCTGGTCGCGTTCGAAGATCTTGCGGGCGAACTTCAGCACGCAGCCCTGCAGTTTCTTACCCGCCACAACGCCGGCGTCCTGGTCGTCATGCCAGCCCATGGTGCGCACCCAACGCGTCATGTTCAGCATCAGCCTGGTGTAGCGTGGCGATCCGACCGCGCACGCTGCCGTGATGTGATGCTCTTGCGCCTTGACCTTTGCCGCCTGCCGCACGCCATGCAGTTGCGTGCGGTCCTGAACGTCCATCGCCACCAACGCCAGCGTCGAGTCCGCCAGCACATCCCAGTCGCGCGCATCGGCCAGTTCTGCGGCCAGCCAGTCAAGCTCCGCCTGCACGGCCTCGGGCAGCTGCAGCACGTCTTTGAACATGCCCAGGGCCGAACGCAGGCGCCGCATTCCGACCCGCATCTGGTGCACGCTTTCGACATCATGGCGGATCGCCACGCCGTCGTCGTTGGCCTGCATGTGCGCCAGGCAGTTGGCCGCGATTGCCTGGAATACCTGTTCCACGTTCATGTCCCTGGTCAGCGTCAGCGCTGTCGCCTTGACGGCGGCAGGAGGGGATGCTTCGAGCATTGCATAGCCACGGTCCGCCTTGCTCTGGTTGCCGATGTGCAGCGCAATGTCATTTTGCAAGCCGAGTGCCAGGTCGAACAGGCGGGCCGGGTTGCCAGCCTTGAGTTCGAGTTCGAGTTCGCTGATTGCAACGTGCTTGCGGCCTGCCTCGATGCGACCGTGATCGAGCGCGCATTCGATGCGGTCACCGTCGGGAAACTCCAGCATCCACACCGTTCGCTTGACCTTCGTGCTAAAGACCGGCGCCAGCTTGTTGCGCACCTTCGAGGCGCCCAGCAGGTCGCGCCGGATGCGCTTGTCGTCGACGATTTCGCGCAGCAGCGGCACGTCGGGAGCGGCGTCGGCAACCGGCGATTCCCATTCGTCCCGGCTATGAAAACCGCCGATCGCAGCGCCGCCGGCTTTCATGTTCTGCACCCATCCGCCATCGACGCGTCGCACGCGCAGCCCGACGTCGCTGCCGCGCAGGCGCAGGTCGGGGGTGTCGAAATAGGTGTCGGACAAATTTTGCTCGCGCGCCTGGTACGGCAATTGCGGACGCAGCAAGGGATGTTGCAACACCGCGTCCTTGTGTCTGGCATCGAGCAACAGTTTCAGTTCGGATTCCATGCCTTGTTCGCCTTTACGCTGCGTGGTGAGAGCCGCTGATCGTGAAAATGCATGGCGGGTTCATGACCAGTTCGTCACAAGCGCATTTACGAACTGACATCGGTATCGATGATACGCTTGGTAGCGCGCAGCGTGACGCTCGCTTGAAACGTCCGGGCGCAAAAAAGCCCGCCGGGTGCGGGCTTGAATGGAACGCCGTCAACTCACTCCGGGCGCCCCGCAGCGCCGCCAACAAGGCTCAATGCCTCGATTTTTCCTGCAACTGGTGAAAATGATGCCTGAGGTTTTTCAGTACCAGGGCGGGCAAAAAATCCATGACCTTTGCCGTTCGCGCCATCTGCTCATATATCCGGCCATAGACTGGCGCCACTTCCTCGACAGAACGCCCGAGGTCGCGCGCGATGCTGTTGACAAGCATGGTTCGTTGCATCGGTGTGCGGCCAGTAAAGACGCGCGGCGCCAGGTTGCCCGGGTGTACCTCGGGGCTTGGGTGGTTTTCCTGCATGACTGCCTCCGGTCCGGCACGGTTGCATATTTTGCACAGAATTTGCACACCTTTTCACAAATTCGTGAAAAGCATGGTCGTTGCCAGCTGCAGCTTGGACAACGCCGCTGGCAATGAAGTTCAGTGCGTCCGCGATCGACGGCTGGCACACGCCCTGTCATCGGCCTGTTACAAAGCGGCGTAGAACGCGCCCGTCTGCATCGATATTGTCTCGATATGTTCTTCAGCCCGCTTTTTTCCCGGCGGGCTTTTTTTTGTGTCTGGCATGCGCGGCGTGCGCGCAACACCGGTCAAGTCAGCACATCGGCCCAGATCTGCTGCGCCCACGCATCGGCATCCACGCCTTCCTGCGCCGATGGACGGTCCGACAGCATGCTGCCGATGTCGGACTGCATGCTTTTTTTTGCCGCATCATAGCGGTATAGCGTCGCCACATGCATCGCCTGCCTGTCGTCGATATAGCTGTAGCACGTGTTGCCAAACGCCGGCGCCGGGTCCGGCGCCTGTCC
>Ga0326735_1000381_pt1 | contig 10838 bp, 12 predicted proteins | sample 37_GP2_1092_FD_207945 | JGI IMG/M metagenome (GOLD analysis project Ga0326735, IMG submission 207945) | Glacier ice microbial communities from Ngari, Tibet, China - 37_GP2_109.2 | ecosystem: Environmental > Aquatic > Freshwater > Ice > Glacier | place: China: Ngari, Tibet | collected 2018-07-31
ACGGGACACTACTCGTGACACATACCGACGACGTACGTTTTTACAAGTGCGGTGTGATCTGCGGCATCAGGTCGTCGAAGGTACGGCCGCTGCCGTTTTCGCCGATCGCGTGCATTTTCCATTCGCCGTTGTGGCGGTACAGCTTGGCCATGATCTGGGCCGTGTGGGCGCCTTGTACCGACAGGTCGAAGCGCGCCACTTCCTTCTGGTCGGCGGCGTTGACGATGCGGCAGTAGCCGTTTTCAACCTGCGAGAAGTTCTGGCCGGTAAAACTGTTGACGGTGAAGATGAGCGACTTGATCTGCGCCGGCACCTTCGTCAGGTCGACCTCGATCTGCTCGTCGTCGCCGTCGCCGGCTCCGGTGCGGTTGTCACCAGTGTGAACGATGCTGCCGTCGCGGCTTTTAAGCTGGCGGAACCAGACAAAATCGACCGCCTTGCCGGCCTCGTCGAACATCAGGCATGAGGCGTCGAGGTCGACGCTTTCGGACTTGGAGCCGAAGCCGAACAAGCCTTTTTTCTTGATGGCATCCCAGCCCAGGCCCATGACGATGCGCGTGAGCGCGCCGCCGGCTTCTTTGTCGAGCGAGATTTTCTGGCCTTTTTGCAAACTGACTGACATGTGACTCTCCTGGAATGAATTGGAATAAGTTAGGCTAAATTAGGATAAATTAGCGCGCACCCTGCTGGGCCCACGCTTTGAACGCCGCGCGGTTGCGCGAGCAGACATAGACTTTGCCGCGGCCGGAAAAGCGCAGTACCACGCCTTCACCGCTGGTCTGGCTGTTGACTAGGTTGCCGAGGAAGCCGCCGCTGTTGCCGGTGGTGACCGATATTTCGTAGCGCAGCGTGCTGTCCCAACACACCACATGCGCGTTGTCGATGATGGCGTCCTTGCCGGGTTCGACATCGAGCGCCGACATCGAGCCGAAGCCCGACACCACCACCTGCCCGCTGCCGGACGTCTCGGTGACGAAGAAGCCACCGCTCTGGGCGAACAGGGCGTTGCCGACACTCTGGGTGCGCACCTTCAGGTCGACCTTGGCGCTAGCGGCAACAAAAGCGCCATCGCTGATGATGTAATTGTTGGGGCCGACATCGACGATCTGCATCGCCCCGGGCAAGGTCGGCGACAGCAGGCAATCGCCGTTGCCGCGCACCGCCTCGATGTGTTGCTGGAAGAACGATTCGCCGTTGGCGAAGGTGCGCATCAATGCGCTGCCGAGCCCGCCCTTCATCTTGCCTTTCAGGTCGAGCGTGGCTTCCATCATCACCATCGCGTCGGACTCGCAATAGATGGTTTCACCTTTGGCGAGCGCGACGTGGAGGAATGGGTCGACGTCCCCCGTCACTGTAAACACTGGCATCCGGAGCCTTCCTTTCAGCTGAGCTAAATTGCGGCACGCAGCCTGTGGCCACGGCCCGCAAACGAACTAAAACGGTGCAAACCAAACTGCCTTGCGTCGACAGCTTATACGTTGACGCCGAAGTTCTTGGCGAGTGGCCCGAGGCCGCCCTTGAAGCCCTGGCCAATGGCGCGGAACTTCCACTCGGTGCCGGCGCGATAGACTTCGCCAAATACCATCGCAGCTTCCGTCGAGCCGTCTTCGGACAGGTCGTAGCGGGCGATTTCGGTGTTGCCATCCGCGTTCACGCAGCGCACGAAGGCCTTCGATACCTGGCCAAAATTCTGCTTGCGCGTTTCAGCATCGTGGATCGTGACGCAGATGGAGACCTTGTCGACGTCGGCCGGCACATTGGCCAATTCGATGGTTACGGTTTCGTCATCGCCGGCGCCGGCGCCGGTGGTGTTGTCGCCGGAGTGGACGATCGAGCCGTCGGTCGACTTCAGGTTGTTGTAGAACACGAAGTCGGCGTCGGAGCGCACTTTGCCGGAAGCGTTCAGCAGGAAGATCGCGCCGTCCAGGTCGAACGCGGCGCCATCGGTAGCGCGGGTATCCCAGCCGAGGCCGATAATCATCTTGGTGATGCCGGGAGCTTCTTTGCTCAGGTTGACGTTGCCGCCTTTTTGCAGACTGATTGCCATGGTGTAGATCTCCTGGTTGGTTTGGTAGTTAATGGTTGCTTAAAAAAAATTGCAATTTACATCTTACAAGTCACAACTAGCTTCAATGAACACCTGATACTTTGACACGCGCTGCGAACCGGTGTCCATCGGTGCGCAGCGTTTTTTTTATGCAGCCACTTGCATTTTCTGGTGTTGTTTGTTGTGGCGGACCGACGACCAGATTGAGGCGGCAACGAAGGCAACACCAATCAGCCCGGTGAACAATTCCGGAATGTGGTACTTCATACTGCCAAGCATGATCAACGCCAGAATACCAATCGCGTAGTGTGCACCATGTTCGAGGTAGACGAATTCGTCGAGCGTACCTTTTTTGACCAGGAACACCGTCATCGAACGCACGAACATCGCACCGATCGCCAGGCCGAGCATGATGATCACGACGTCGTTGGTGATGGCAAAAGCGCCGATCACGCCGTCGAAGCTGAACGAAGCATCGAGTACCTCGAGGTACAGGAAACCGCCGATACCGCCGCGCTTGACCATGTCGCCGACATTGCCGCCCTCTTCCTCCGCGCCCTCCAGCAGGCTACTGAGGACGTCGACGCCGACGTAGACCAGAATGCCCCACAAGCCGGAAATGAGCACCACCATCTTTTGCGCTTCGGCTACCAGCGACAGGCTGGCCATCAAGGCGACGATCGCCAGCATCACCGCGATCGACGATACCTTGCCGAGCGAACCGATCTTCTTTTCGATGTTGCCCAACCAGTGCATTTGCTTCTCGTCATCGAGCAGGAAGTTGAGGAAAACGAGCAACAGGAACATGCCACCGAAGGCCGCCACTTCCGCATGGTGGGCCGTCAAGTGGGCCGAATACTGCTTCGGGTCCGTCAGCGCCAAATTCCACACTTCTGCCATGCCAAGGTCGGCCGCCATCGCCACGATTACCAGCGGGAACAGCAAGCGCATACCGAACACGGCGATGATGATGCCGACACCGAGGAACAGCTTCTGCCAGAAATCGTCCCAATTTTTCAGGACCGACGCATTCACTACCGCGTTGTCGAACGACAGCGACACTTCCATGATGCCGAGAATGACGGCAACGCCGAACGCCGTCAGCGCGCCAGGCCAGCCGTTATGCGAGTATCCCCACCAGCCAGCTGCGGCCAGGCAGATGAACGTGACGATGAATGAAATCCTGAAATGCTTCATATTTGTCTTCCCTTCGAGCTTTATTTGATGGTAGGCAGTGTAAAGGCAGGCTGAAGATTGAAAAAGGGAAGATAATCGAACAAATACCTCTGAAAAACAGGACCATGAAAAATAACGGCATGAATTTCCGTCACCTGTACTACTTTTGGGTGGTGGCCAAGGAAGGCGGCGTCACGCGCGCCGCGGAGCGGCTCGGCGTGGCGGTGCAGACCATCAGCACCCAGCTCAGCCTGCTGGAGCAATCGATCGGCAAGGCGCTGTTTTCGCAGCAGGGCCGGCGCCTGGTGCTGACCGAATCGGGACGCACCGCGCTGGCCTACGCCGACCAGATTTTCCTGCTTGGCGAGCAGATGCAGGAGGCACTGGGCGAGGCCGACGGCGCCAAGATCCGGCTAACGGTCGGCATTTCCGATTCGCTGCCGAAGCTGACTGCCTTTCGCCTGCTCGAAGCGACCATGCGCCTCGAGCGCCAGGTGCGGCTGGTGTGCTACGAGGACCAGTTCGAGGCCTTGCTGGGCGACCTGGCGCTGCACAAGCTCGACGTCGTGCTGACCGACCGCGCCGTGCGTTCGGGCACCACCTTGCGCGTGTTCAGCCACCAGCTGTTAGAAAGCGAAACCGTGGTGGTCGGGGCGCAGACGCTGGCCGCCGTCTACCAGGGCGGCTTTCCGCGCAGTTTGAACGGCGCGCCGTTCTTACTGCCAACCCGCAATAATACTTTGCGTGGACAGATCGACGAATGGTTCGAGCAAAATGGGGTGCGGCCCGACATCGTCGGCGAATTCGAAGACAACGCCCTGCTCAACACCTTCGGGCGGCGCGGCCTCGGCTTGTTCTTTACGACCGCCGCACTGGCGAGCGACATCCTCGAACAGTTCGGCGCCGTGCTGGTCGGCCCGGTGCCGCACATGCGCCAGCAGTTCTACGCAATCTCCAACGAACGCAAGATCCGCCATCCCGCGGTCGACGCCATTTTGTCCGCCGTGCATCACGGCGTGCTGAGCGCGGTATGACCGGTACAATGCCGTTGTAATTGTCGCATCCGCACCCCCCGAATTTTCGTCCTCTTTTTTAAATTTTATGCAAAACGTCTTGTTAGTCCTGCTGGCCCTCGTCCTTGTGATGCTGAACGGCTTTTTCGTCGCGGCCGAATTCGGCATCGTCACTTTGCGCAAGACGCGCATCCGCGCCATTGCCAGGACGCAAGGTTTGCGCGGACGAATTCTTTCCAAGGTGCACAACCAGCTCGACGCTTACCTGTCGGCCTGCCAGCTCGGCATCACGCTCGCCTCGCTCGGCCTCGGCTGGGTCGGCGAGCCGGCGTTTGCCAGCCTGCTCGAGCCGCTGTTCGGCCTGGTGGGCATCGATTCGCCGTCGGTGGTGCGTGGCGTGTCGTTCGTCTTCGCCTTCAGCGTGATTTCGTTCCTGCACATCGTCGTCGGCGAACTGGCGCCGAAGACGCTGGCGATCCGCAATCCTGAAATCGTCGGCCTGTGGTGTTCGATTCCGCTCTACGGCTTTTATTGGGCGATGTTCCCGGCCATCTGGGTACTCAACAAAAGCGCCAACATGGTGCTGCGCATCGCCGGGCTCGACGGGCACGGCGGCCACGAGAGCCATTACTCGACTGAAGAACTCAAGCTCATTTTGCGCACCAGCCAGCCGGGCGAAAAACACACCCGCGACGAGCGCCATATCCTGGCCCAGTCGCTCGACTTCAGCCACATGCAAGTGACCGACCTGATGCGCCCGATCAACGAAGTGATCGCGCTGCACGCCACCAAATCGCTCGAGGAAAATCTCGATACGGTGCGCCGCAACCGCTTCAGCCGCTATCCGTATTTCGACGCTAACGGCGAGGACGTGCTCGGCATCATCCACCTGAAGGACTTGTTCTTAGCGCAACAGGCCGGGCGCCCGATCAGCAACCTGACCCAGTACCTTCGCCCGGTCGAGACGATGTCGGCCCGCACTCCGGCGCAGGAAATGTTCCGGCGCTTTCGCGACGGCGCGCCCCACTTCGCGTTGATCGGCGAAAAAGGCAAGCGCGCGGTTGGCTTCATCACGCTCGACAACCTGCTCGGCGCAATGGTCGGCGAAATCCGCGACGAATTCCGCCTCAACGAAAACGACTGGCTGCGGCAAAATGACGGCACGTTGATCGGCAAGGCCAGCCTGCCGATCTTTTCGCTCGAACGCATCCTCGGCATCGACATCGACAACGAGGAACTTGGCCTCGACGACGTCGAGTCGGTCGGCGGCCTGTTGATGGTGAAGCTGGGCGACATCCCGAAACAGGGTCAGCGCATCGAATTTCCACGCTTCGACATCGTCGTCAAGAAGATGAACGGCCCGCGCATCGTGCTGCTCAAGGTGATTCCGCAACTGCAGCGCGAAACCGATACCGACGAATTCGACTGACGGCGCGGCTGCAAGCCCCACTAGCGCGCCGCTGATAGCTCACAGGCCGGTCCGCTTGAACCGGCGCCGATTCCTGCGATACTGTCTGGCGCGGCCACGCCCGCCATTCCGGCCGGCGGCCGTGAACGTGGAGAACCGTCATGCTCACACCGGAAATGGTAGCGCTCAAGAGCCGTCTGAAGGCAACCTGGATGTCGGGCGACTATGGACACTTCGCCCAGTATCTCGAACCTGGCGCGCTGGACTACCTGGAACGGCTGGCGATCGCGCCCGGCACCCGCGTGCTCGACCTTGGCTGCGGCGCCGGCCAGATCGCTATTCCCGCGGCCAAGGCCGGCGCTGACGTGACCGGCATCGACATCGCCGCCAACCTGATCGAACAGGCTAGAGCCCGCGCCCTCGCCGCTGGCGTGACGGTCTGCTTCGAAGAGGCCGATGCCGAAGAATTGCCGTTCGCCGATGCTTCGTTCGACCTGGTGGTGAGCTTGATCGGCGCCATGTTCGCGCCGCGGCCGGATCAGGTCGTCGCCGAGATGGTGAGGGTGTGCCACCCGGGCGCCCGCATCGCAATGGCGAACTGGACGCCGGAGGGTCATGTCGGCCAGATGTTCAAGATTATCGCCAAGCATTTTCCACCCCCGGCCCTGATGCCGTCGCCAATGAAATGGGGTGACGAGGCATGCGTGCGCGAGCGGCTCGGCAAGCGCACCTCGAAGCTGGCCATGACGCGCCGGATGTATCGGCTGCACTACCCGTTTGCACCCGATGAGGTGGTGGATTTCTTCTTCGCGTTCTACGGCCCCGCCGTGCGCGCGTTTGAGGGCCTCGATGCGTGGCACCAGGACAAGCTGCGCAAGGAATTGACGCAGCTATGGAGCGCCAACAACAGGGCAAAGGACGGTTCGACGTTTGTCGAAGCCGAGTACCTGGAGGTGACGGCGCGCCGCAACTAGGCAGTGCTGACCAGCTGGTCCGGCTGTTCCGGGTCAAACAGCGCGGCGTCGGCCATGGCGGTGCGCTCCGCTTCGGGCTGAAGGTTGAGCGACTCCTCCGGCTCGAACTGTTCTTCGTCGATGTAATCCTCGTCGTCGTCGAACTCGTCGCGGGGCGCCGCCGCCACTGCCGCAGGCCGGCTCGGCGATTTTTTCGGCGCATGGGATTCGCCTTGCCAGGACAGCATGGCATTGACGATGATTTGGAAATGCTCGATGTTCACGGTTGCCCCCAAAACGGTTGTGTTCGTTAAGGAAGAATAGGCCTGTCGAGGTCGGTTTGTTTGATCTCGATCAGTAGTCGGCGCGTCAAGCCGTCGGAACTAATCGTCCTCGTCGCGGTACAGCAAGAAACCGACAAAGGCGGCCAGGCGCATCTGCACAGCGCCAAGTCGCGCCCAGGTCTCGCCGAAGCGCGATTCCATCAGTCTCAGTTCAGCAGCGCCCTGAGGTCATGCACGATCGGCGCCGCTCCCTGGCCGTGGCGCACGAACAGGCGCACCATACCGTTCTTGTCGAACACATAGCTGCCGGCGGTGTGGTCCACCGAGTAGCTGCCCGCTTCCTTGCCCGGCACCTTGGCATAGAACACCTTGAATTCCTTGGCCACCCTGGCGGTGGCGGCGGCGTCGCCGTACAAACCGAGGAAGCGCTTGTCGAAGGCTGGCACGTATTGCGCCAGCAACTCTCGGGTGTCGCGTTCCGGGTCGAGCGTGATGAACAGCACCTGCACCTGGTCGGCCAGCGGTCCGAGCTCCTTGAGCACGCCGGACAGTTCCGCCATCGTGCTCGGGCACACGTCCGGACATTGGGTAAAACCGAAGAAGACCAGCACGACCTTGCCCTTGAAGTCGGCCAGGGTACGCTCCTTGCCGGTATGGTCGAACAGGGCAAAATCCCGCGCGTACTGCAGGCCCGTGACGTCGGTGTTCTGGAAGGTGGGGGTGCTGGCGGTAAGCTTGTCGAACTTGTCGCACCCGGCCAACCCCAGCGCCATGCCGAAAACGAGGGCGGAAACACCAAACAATTTTTTCATCTATTTTAGAATCGGAGGTAATGGTCAACCAGCAACGCGGCGAACAGCAGCGACAGGTAGATAATCGACCAGGTGAACGCCTTGCGCGCGACCAGGTCGCTGTAGTGGCGGTGCACGCGCCAGGCGTGGCGCAGGAAGACGACGTTGAGCGCCACCGCGCAAACGAGGTAAATCAGGCCGCTCATGTGCACCGCGAACGGCAGCATGGTGGTGGCGGCCAGCGCGATCGAATACAGCCAGACGTGGAAGCCGGTGAACTGCATGCCGTGCGTGATCGGCAGCATCGGCAGGCCGGACTTGGCGTAGTCGTCGCGGCGGTACATCGCCAGCGCCCAGAAGTGCGGCGGCGTCCAGACAAAAATGATCAGCACCAGCAGCCAGGCCTGCATCGGCACGTCGTTGGCGATCGCCGCCCAGCCCAGCGCCGGCGGCATCGCCCCGGACAGGCCGCCGATGACGATGTTTTGCGGCGTGGCGGGTTTGAGGATCATCGTGTAGACGACGGCGTAGCCGACAAACGTCACGAAGGTGAGCCACATGGTCAAGGGATTGACCAGCGCGTACAGCACCCACATGCCGGCGCCGCCGATGATGGCCGAGAAAACCAGGGTTTGACGGCGGCTCAGTTCGCCCATCGCGGTGGCGCGGCGCGCGGTGCGGGCCATGCGGGCATCGATCTCCGCCTCGACCAGGCAATTGACGGCGAAGGCGGCGCCGGCCAGCAGCCAGATACCGATGGTGGCGGCCACCACCAGGCGCCATGGCGGCAGGTCGTCGGTTGCGAGGAACATGCCGATCACGGCGCAAAACACCGCCAGCTGGGTGACGCGCGGCTTGGTCAGCGCCCAGTACTGGGCGATCCGGTTGACCTGCTTGCGCGGCTTTTGTAGTGCGGTTTGACTAGTCATGAGGGGCTTATCGGGCGTGGGTCTTGCAAGGGAGCGACCTTTGCCCGGGCTTGCGCGAGGCTGCGGTTGGTCTCGAGCTGATACTTCGTTTTGTAGTTTAACATGGTCACCAACAGCACGAGCAGGGCGGCACCGGCGTTATGCATTACGGCAATTGCGAGCGGAAAACTGAAAAACACCGTGGCGATGCCGCTGGCCGCCTGCGCCACCAGCACGATGGCGACCAGGCGCGCGGTGCGCCGCAAGGCCGGCTGGCGCCACGCCGCCCACGCTGTCCAGCCGAGGCCGGCTGCGACGACCAGCGCGAAGTTGCGGTGCACCCAATGGATCGCCGTCAGCGCGCTGAACGGCAGGTAGTGGCCGGCGGCGGTCTTGCCGAGTTCGCGCCACAAAGTGAAGCCGTGCTCGAAGTCCATCGCCGGCACCAACTGGCCGTTACACAGTGGAAAATCGCTGCACGCCAGGGTGGCGTAATTGGTGCTGACCCAGCCGCCCAGCGCGATCTGCACCATCAGCAGCACGGCCGACGCCAAGGCCAGCGCCCTCACCCGCCGCAGCGTGGCTACATCGCCACCGGCCTGGTATGGTTTGATTAAAAAATTTTCGCGCCCGCCCATCCACGTCAACAAGGCGAGCAGGCCCATGCCGAGCAGCAGGTGAATGGTGACGATCACCGGCTGCAGCTTCTGCGTCACAGTCCAGGCGCCGAACGCGCCCTGCACGCAGACGAACAGCAGCAGCGCGGTCGGCAATGCCGGCGCGAAGGCGGCGCCGCGGTTGCGCCGCCATTGCAACCAGGCCTGCGCTGTCAACGCCATGATCAGCACGCCGATACCCATCGCCAGGTAACGGTGGATCATCTCGATCCACGCCTTGACGACGCTGACCGGGCCGTCCGGCATGGCCGCTTGCGCCGCGCTGATTTGCTCGTGCGCGAGGAAAGGATTGGCCAGGCCGTAGCAGCCCGGCCAGTCGGGGCAGCCCAGGCCCGAATCGGTCAGGCGCGTGAAGGCGCCGAACACGATCAGGTCGAACGTCAAAAACGTCACCGCCCACACCAGCTTGCGGTATTTGTTGGCGTCGGCCGAGATCCAGACCATTGCCAGCGGCAGGCTCGCCGCCAGCAGGCCGATGACGCCCAGTTGGGCAAGGGTAGCCGGCTGCATCGCTTAGCCGATCGCCGATGCTTTGAGCAGCTTGCCGAGGTCTTTCTTGACCTTGGCGTAGTGCTGCACTTTTTCCGCTTCGGTGGCGCCTGCCGGCACCGGAGGAAACCGCATCATCAGGTTGCCGAGCGGGTCGATCAAGAAAATCGAGTCGTCCAGATTCGCCCCCGGCTCGACGGGCAGCCAGTTGGCGACAAGCGCGTTTGGCGCGCGCAGCATGCGCATGCCGTCGAGCTCGCGCATCAGCGTGGTCTCGAGCGGAGCGCTATCGGTGATGAGCCAGACGCGCTCGATGCGCTCCATCTCCTTGCCCGTCATCGAGCGCACCTGGCGGATCGCGAACATCTGCTCCATGCAGGTCTTGTCGCAGGCCGCCGGGCCGGTCTTGAGCATGACCCACTTGCCCTTGAAGGTGTCGAGGCTGGCTGGCCTGCCGTCTGGCGTGCTCGCTTGCAAGGCCGGGATCGGGTAGGCGCGCGCGTCGATGATCGCGCCGAAATTGGTGCGCCCCTGGGGCTTGATGACATAGTAGGTGAGATACGAAAAAATCAGCGGCGACGCGCATACCGCGAGCACCATCAACAGTTTCCAGCGGCCGCGTCGCTGCGGCGCGGCTTCAATCGGTTTGGTCTGTTCCACGTGAAAATCCTGTAATGACAAAAAATAGGAACGCCATGACTGCCAGCGCATACCATTGGAACGCATAGCCCTGGTGTTTCTCGACACCGAGCGAGGGGGCCGGCCAGTTGCGCACCAGGCCTTCGAAGGCCGGCGCCGGGCCGCCTTGTTCGATGAAAAACGGTTGCAGTTTCAGCCCGCTCGCTTGCGCAAACTGGGCCGGATCGATATTTTGCACGATCGCGCCGGGCTGCACCGGCTCGGGTGTTCCCAGCTGCATCACGTGGCCGGCGCTGGCCTTGACAATGCCATCGACCGTCACCAATCCTTCTGGCGTCGCAAAGTGAGGCAAGCGGGTGGCGTCGCCGGTGTGCCGTGGCAGCCAGCCGCGCGACACCAGCACATGGGTGTCGGATCCCGCGATTTTCAATGGCATCAGCAAATAAAAGCCGG
>Ga0326735_1000382_pt1 | contig 10831 bp, 11 predicted proteins | sample 37_GP2_1092_FD_207945 | JGI IMG/M metagenome (GOLD analysis project Ga0326735, IMG submission 207945) | Glacier ice microbial communities from Ngari, Tibet, China - 37_GP2_109.2 | ecosystem: Environmental > Aquatic > Freshwater > Ice > Glacier | place: China: Ngari, Tibet | collected 2018-07-31
GGACTACGAAGAGCGACTCGATGTGTCGCAGGCCATGATTTACATCGCCCTCGGCTCATCTTTACTGCACAGAATGCGTTTCCGGTGAGTTATTAAACCGTCTCTAAGTACAAATTTTTCGGAGAGCACATGAATTACCAGAACATCCTGTTCCATATCGAGAACGGCATCGCCACATTGACGCTGAACCGTCCGGAAAAACTGAACAGCTTCACCCAGGCGATGCACCTGGAAGTGCGCCACGCGCTGGCGCTTACCGCCACCGACCCGAGCGTGCGCGTGCTGCTGCTGACCGGCGCCGGCCGCGGCTTTTGCGCCGGCCAGGATTTATCGGACCGCGCCGTCGAACCGGGCGCGCAAGGCGTCGACCTTGGCGACTCGGTCGAGCAGTATTACGCGCCGCTGGTGCTGTCGCTCAAAGCCTTGCCGATGCCGGTGATCTGCGCCGTCAACGGCGTTGCCGCCGGCGCCGGCGCCAACATCGCGCTCGCCTGCGACATCGTGCTGGCGGCGAAATCGGCCAGCTTCGTCGAAGTATTTTGTAAACTCGGCCTGATCCCCGACACCGGCGGCACCTGGCACTTGCCGCGCCTGATCGGCCACGCGCGCGCCATGGGCCTGGCCATGCTGGGCGAAAAACTGGACGCCGAAACGGCCGAACAATGGGGCCTGATCTGGAAGTGCGTGCCCGACGCCGCCTTGATGGACCAAGCCAATGCGATGGCCGCGCACTTCGCAGTAGCGCCGACCAAGGGCCTGGCGTTCACCAAGAAAGCGCTGCAGGCAAGCTACACGAACACCCTGCCCGAGCAGCTCAAGCTGGAAGCGGCGATGATGCGTGAACTGGGGCACAGCCATGATTACAAGGAAGGTGTCGCCGCGTTCATCGCGAAACGCCCGGCCAATTTCCGCGGAGAGTAACGATGACAGCGCATTTTAATCACACTGCACTGGAAGAAGGCAGCATCGTCGCCGTGATCGGCAGCGGCGCCATGGGTTCGGGCATCGCGCAGGTGGCGGCCAGCGCCGGCCACCAGGTCATCCTGTTCGACACGCGTGTTGATGCCGCGGCAAAAGCGATCGCTGCCATCGGCAAGCTGTATGCCCGGCTGGTCGAGAAGGGCCGCATGACGGCCCATGACGCCGACGCCGCCAAGGCGCGCATACGGGTCGCCGCCACGCTCGCCGACGTGCGCGATTGCGTTCTCGTCGTCGAGGCGATCGTCGAGGATCTCGAGGTCAAGCGTTGCCTGTTCGCCGAACTCGAAACCATTGTCGCCGACACCTGCATCCTGGCCACCAACACCTCGTCGATTTCGGTCACTGCGATCGGCGCCGAATTGCGCCGCCCGCAGCGCCTGGTCGGCATGCACTTCTTCAACCCGGTACCGCTGATGGCGCTGGTCGAAGTGATTAGCGGCCTGGCCACCGAGCAGCAGGTCGCCGACACCGTGTTCGCCACCGCCGCGCGATGGGGCAAGAACCCGGTACACGCAAAATCGACCCCCGGCTTTATCGTCAACCGCGTCGCCCGTCCGTTTTACGCCGAGGCGCTGCGATTGCTGTCGGAGCAGGCCGCCGCCCCGGCCACGCTGGACGCGATCATGGTTGACTGCGGCGGTTTTCGCATGGGTCCCTTCGCCCTAATGGACCTGATCGGCCATGACGTCAATTTCGCGGTCACCCGCTCGGTTCACCAGGCCTATTTCGGCGACCCGCGCTTTACGCCGTCGGTGCTGCAGCAGGAGATGGTCAACGCCGGTTTCCTCGGCCGCAAAACGGGGCGCGGCTTTTACCGCTATGGCGACGACGACGTCAAGCCGGCGCCGCAGAGCGAAGCCGTTCAGCTGCGCCCCGAAACCGTCAGCGTCAGTGTCGAGCCCGGCGTCAATCATGCGGTGACCGGCTTGATTGCGCAGCGCCTGGCCGGCGCCGGCTTTACCGTGGCCCACCGTAAACCCTTGCCGGGCGCTCTTGAACACGAGGCGCCGGCCTTCCACTGCAACGGCGCGGCGATCTTTCTGACCGATGGCCGCAGCGCCACCGAGCGCGCCAACGCCAACAAGCATCCCGACACCGTCCTGTTCGACCTCGCCTTCGACTATGCGGGGGCGACGCGCATCGCGCTCGCGCGCGCCGACCAGTGCGGCGACGCGGCATACAACGCCGCGGTCGGGCTGTTCCAGGCCGCCGGCTTCATCGTCTCGCGCATCGACGACGTGCCCGGGATGGCGGTGATGCGCACCGTCGCCATGCTGGCCAACGAGGCGGCCGACGCCGTCAACCAGGGCGTCTGCAGCGCGGCAGCGGTCGACATCGCGATGCAAAAAGGCGTCAACTACCCGCGCGGCCCACTGGCCTGGACCGACGCGATCGGCGTGCGTCAGGTCGTCACCGTCCTGTCGAACCTGGCCACAAGCTACGGCGAAGAGCGCTACCGCGTCTCGCCGCTGCTGCGCCGCAAGCTGGCGGGAACAGCTGCGGGAACACGATTTTATGCATAGCAATCCACAGCTACTTGCCGAACTGGCCGGCAAAACCATGTACCAGCGCGACCCCACCAGCCAGGCCCTGGGCATGCTGCTGGCCGAAATCCGGCCCGGTTACGCGCGCATGACGATGACGGTGCGCGCCGACATGCTCAACGGCCACCAGAGCTGCCACGGCGGCTATATTTTCATGCTGGCCGACAGCGCCTTCGCGTTTGCCTGCAATTCGCATAATCACAACACGGTTGGCGCCGGCTGCAGCATCGACTACCTGGCCCCCGGCCGCGAGGGCGACCTGCTCACCGCCGAGGCGAGCGAGCAGGCGCTGGCCGGCAAGACCGGCGTGTACGACGTCAAGGTGAGCAACGGCGAAGGGCGCACCGTCGCCCTGTTTCGCGGAAAATCGCACCGGGTCGCCGGTATGGTGATTGAAGCGGCCAGCTGATTGGACGCTTTGGCCACAGCGGCGGCTTGAGTCCATATTCGAAGAACGAGGAGACAACATGGTTCAACGCATTCCCGCACCAGGCGACCTGGAGCCGATCGAGCGCGCCAGCGGCGACGAATTGCAAGCGCTGCAGCTCGAGCGCATGAAGTGGACGCTCAAGCACGCCTACGACAACGTGCCGCATTACCGTGCCGCGTTCGATGCCGCCGGCGTCCACCCGGGCGACCTGAAGTCGCTGGCCGACCTCGCCAAATTCCCGTTCACCGAAAAAAAGACCCTGCGCGAGAACTATCCATTCGGCCTGTTCGCGGTGCCGCGCGAAAAAGTCGTGCGCATCCATGCTTCGAGCGGCACCACTGGCAAGGCTACCGTGGTCGGCTACACGCAAAACGACATCGACACCTGGGCCGGCGTGGTGGCGCGCTCGATCCGCGCCTCGGGCGGGCGGCCCGGCGACATGGTCCACGTCGCCTACGGCTACGGCCTGTTCACCGGCGGCCTGGGTGCGCATTACGGCGCCGAGCGGCTCGGCTGCACGGTGATCCCGATGTCGGGCGGACAGACCGAGAAACAGGTCCAGCTGATCTGCGACTTCAAGCCGGACATCATCATGGTGACGCCGTCGTACATGCTCAACATCATCGAAGAATTTTCCCGCCAGGGGCTCGACGCGGCCGATTCTTCGCTCAACGTTGGCATCTTCGGCGCCGAGCCGTGGACCGACGCCATGCGCGGCGAGATCGAAGCACGCGCCGGCATCGACGCGGTCGATATCTACGGCCTGTCCGAAGTGATGGGGCCGGGCGTGGCCAGCGAATGCATCGAAAGCAAGGACGGCCCGGTGATCTGGGAAGACCATTTTTATCCTGAAGTCATCAACCCCGAGACTGGCGAAGTGGTGCTCGACGGCGAGGACGGCGAACTGGTATTGACGTCGCTGACCAAGGAAGCGCTGCCGATGATCCGCTACCGCACCCGCGACCTGACCCGGCTGCTGCCGCCGACGTCGCGCTCGATGCGCCGGATGGGCAAGATCACCGGGCGCTCGGACGACATGCTGATCATCCGCGGCGTCAACCTGTTCCCGACCCAGATCGAAGAGCTGATCCTCAAAATGCCGCTGCTGGCGCCGCATTACCAGCTGGTGGTCTGGCGCGACGGCCACCTCGACAAGCTCGACGTGCTTGCCGAGCTGCGCGAGAACTCGCAGTCGAAAGACAGCGTCGAGGCCCTGTGCCGTCAGCTCGAACACCAGATCAAGACCTTTGTCGGCGTCACTACCCGCGTGACCTTGATGGCCGCCAACGGCATCGAGCGCACCCTTACCGGCAAGGCCAGGCGCGTGATCGACAAGCGCACCAAGTCATAACCAGTAACCAGTAACCAGTAACCAGTAACCAGTAACCATCGTAACCCTTTCAAGTACCAGGAGCAGACCGTGACCCAGATTACCGACGCCTTCATTTGCGACGCCATCCGCACCCCGTTCGCCCGCTTTGGCGGCGCCCTCGCCACCGTGCGCGCCGACGACCTGGCCGCGCTGCCGATCGCGGCGCTGATCGCCCGCAATCCCGGCGTCGACTGGTCGCTGGTGGACGACGTCTATTACGGCTGTGCCAACCAGGCCGGCGAAGACAACCGCAATGTCGCCCACATGGCGGGCCTGTTGGCCGGCCTGCCGGTCGACGTCCCGGGCAGCACCATCAACCGCCTGTGCGGCTCGAGCATGGACGCGGTCGGCATGGGCGCGCGCGCCATCAAGGCCGGCGAAGCCCACCTGATCATCGCCGGCGGCGTCGAGTCGATGACGCGCGCGCCCTTCGTCATGGGCAAGGCCGACAGCGCATTTTCGCGCGCCGCCAAGATCGAAGACACCACCATCGGCTGGCGCTTCGTCAATCCGCTGATGAAAGCGCGATACGGTATCGATTCGATGCCGGAGACGGCCGAAAACGTCGCCCGTGAATTCAACGTCAGCCGCGCCGACCAGGATGCGTTCGCCATCCGCAGCCAGCAGCGCTGGGCCGCGGCCCACGCCGCCGGCTTTTTCAAGGACGAGATCGTCGCCGTCACGGTGCACCAGAAGAAAGGTGAATCAAAAGGTGGATCAAAAGGTGAGTCGCGCCAGTTCGACACCGACGAGCATCCGCGCCCGGACACCACCATCGAGATGCTGGCCAGGCTCAAGGGTGTTGTGACGGCCGACGGCAGCGTCACCGCCGGTAACGCGTCGGGCGTAAACGACGGCGCCTGCGCCATCCTGATCGCCTCAGGCAGCGCCGCCGCGCGCTTCGGCCTGACCCCGCGCGCGCGCGTGGTCGGCATGGCCACTGCCGGCCTGGCGCCGCGCATCATGGGCTTCGGCCCGTCGCCGGCGTCGAAAAAAGTGCTGGCGCAGACGGGACTTTCGATCGGCCAGATGGATGTCATCGAATTGAACGAAGCGTTCGCCGCCCAGGGCCTGGCGGTGATGCGCGACCTCGGCTTGCCCGATGATGCCGTTCACGTCAACCCGAACGGCGGCGCCATCGCCCTCGGCCACCCGCTCGGCGCTTCCGGCGCCCGGTTGATCACCACCGCCGTCAACCAGCTGCACCGCACAGGCGGGCGCTACGCCTTGTGCACCATGTGCATCGGCGTCGGCCAGGGTATTGCCATGATCATCGAACGCGTTTGATCGTTTTTATTAAAACAACCACCCCCGAGGAGACAAGAATGTTCAACCCCATACTCAAGAAAACCGTCCTGTTCGCAGCCATGGCCGCCGCCGCAACCGGCGCCTGCGCTGCCGCCGCGTCGGCCGCCGATCCGATTCGCATCGGCTCGGTGCTGTCGGTGTCGGGCCCGGCCGCATTCCTCGGCGACCCTGAACTGAAAACGCTGCAGCTGTACGTCGAGAAAATCAACGCCGAAGGCGGCGTCCTCGGCCGCAAGCTCGAACTGGTGCACTACGACGACGGCAGCGACGCCGCCAAAGCCAACAGCTTTACCAAGCGCCTGATCGAGTCCGACAAGGTCGACGTGCTGATCGGCGGCACCACCACCGGCGCGACCATGGCGATGGCGCCGCTGGTCGAGAAAGCCAGCCTGCCGTTCATTTCGCTGGCCGGCGCCGTGGTGGTGATCGATCCGGTCAAGAAGTGGGTGTTCAAGACGCCGCACACCGATCGCATGGCGGCCGAAAAAGTATTCGAGGACATGAAAAAACGCGGCATCAACAAGGTCGGCCTGCTGTCGGAAACCAGCGGCTTCGGCGCGTCCGGCCGCAAGGAAGCCCAGGCTGTCGCTGCCAAATACGGCATCACGCTGGTGGCCGATGAAACCTACGGCCCGAAAGACACCGACATCACGGCGCAGCTGACCCGCATCAAGAGCGCGCCCGGCGTACAGGCCCTGTTTGTATTCGGCCTGGGCCAGGGGCCGGCGGTCGTCACCAAGAACTACGGCCAGCTTGCCATGGCAAGCCTCCCGATGTACCAGTCGCACGGCGTCGCCTCGGATGAATACCTGAAACTGTCGGGCAAGGCCGCCGAAGGCGTACGCCTGCCGACGCCGGCGCTGCTGATCGCCGGCGCGCTGCCTGCGGGCGACGCGCAAAAGCCGGTCGTTACCAACTACGACAAGGCCTACAAAGAGCGCTACAAGACGGAGCCGTCGACCTTCGGCGGCTACGCCCTCGACGCCCTGAACCTGTCGGTCGACGCCATCAAGCGCGCCGGCGGCACCGACCGCGAGAAGGTGCGCGCGGCGCTGGAAAGTACCAAGGGCTTCGTCGGTACTACCGGCGTTTTTAACATGTCGCCGCTTAACCACATGGGACTGGACTTGTCGGCGTTCCGCATGGTCGAAGTGAAGAACGGCGACTGGCAGCTGCTGAAATAAAGCGGTAGTTACCCACACCCCATGGACGATACTTCGATGCTTCCTCAATTCCTCCAGTTCCTGTATTCGGGAATGACGGTCGGATCAAGCTATGCGCTCGCCGCGTTGGGCTTCACGATCATCTACAACACCAGCGGCGTGATCAACTTCGCCCAGGGCGAGTTCATCATGCTGGGCGGGATGCTGGCGGCCATCATGGCCGGCGCCGGCGTGCCGATGCCGCTGGCGATCGTCGGCGCCGTCGTCGCCACCGCCGTGGTCGGGCTGGTGATGGAGAAATCGGTCATCGAACCGGCCAGGAACGCGCAGGTGGTCAGCCTGATCATCATCACGATCGGGGCGTCGCTGACGATCCGCGGCCTGGTGCAGATCTGGCTGGGCAAGGGCACCCATTCGCTGGCGCCGTTTTCGGGTGACACGCCGATCGTGCTGCTGGGCGCGAGCCTGCTGCCGCAAAGCCTGTGGGTGCTGGGCGTCACGCTGGCCATTGTCGGCGCCCTGGCCTGGTTTTTTGGCCGCACCCTGCTCGGCAAGGCGATGCTGGCAACTTCGCACAACAAGCTGGCCGCGCAGCTGGTCGGCATCGACACGCGGCGCGTGCTGCTGCTGTCGTTCGGCCTGTCGGCGCTGCTCGGCGCCGTCGGCGGCATCCTGGTCGCGCCGATCACCTACACCTCTTACGACGCCGGCATCATGCTGGGCCTGAAAGGTTTTGTGGCCGCGGTGCTGGGTGGACTTGGCGGCGGCGTCGGCGCGGTCGCCGGTGGCCTGATCCTCGGCATCGCCGAAGCCATGACGGCTGGCTACATTTCGTCGTCATACAAGGATGCGGTGCCGTTTGTGCTGATCCTGCTGATCCTGTTCTTTATGCCGCGCGGCCTGTTCGGCGCCAAGCTGTCGGAGCGCGTATGAAGTGTCTGCAATCACGGCACCGCGGTTTATTGATCCTCGCCCTGGTACTGGCGGTGCTGCCGCTGGTGCTGCCGAACGCCTTCTACGTCGACGTCGCGATCCGCATCGCGCTCAACGCCATCGTCGTCATCGCGCTCAATCTGCTGATAGGTTACACCGGCCAGATCAGCCTCGGGCACGCTGGCTTTTACGGTCTCGGCGCCTATGCCTCGGCAGCGCTCACCACCCACTTCGACTGGCCGCCGCTGGCAGCGCTGGCCGCCGGCGCGCTTGCCACCGGCCTGTTGGCGTGGGTGCTGGCGCGGCCGGTGCTCAAACTGAAAGGGCACACGCTGGCGATGGCCACGCTGGGCCTGGGCATCATCATATCGATCGTCATCAACAATGAAGGGCGATGGACCGGCGGGCCCGATGGCATGTCGGTGCCGGCATTCGCGCTGGCCGGCATCACCATCGCCGGCGAAACCAGCTGGTACATCGTGGCGGCCGTGTTGCTGCTGTTGATGACGTGGCTGGCGCTGAACCTGATCGATTCGCCGGTTGGCCGCGCGCTGCAGGCGATCCATGGTTCCGAGATCGCCGCGCGCGTGGCCGGCGTCGACACCACCAGGTTCAAGGTGCGCGTGTTCGTGCTGTCGGCGGTAGTGGCCAGCATCGCCGGCTCGATTTCCGCCCATTACATCGGTTTTATCACGCCCGGCATGGCCGGCTTTTTCCACTCGATCGAACTGGTGACGATGGTGGTGGTAGGGGGCATGGCGTCGGTATTTGGCTCGATCATCGGCGCCGCGCTGCTGACCATCTTGCCGCAGTTGCTGCAGGCGTTCGAAGGCTGGGAAGTGGTGGTGTTCGGCGTGATCTTGATGGGTACCATGATCTTCATGCCCAAAGGACTGGTGCCGAGCATCGCACAGCGCCTGCGATCGCGCAGGAAGTGACATGCTGACCATCGAACATCTCAGCAAGAGCTTCGGCGGCGTGCACGCGGTGCAGGACGTGTCGTTCACGGCGCGCGAAGGGGCGATCCATTCGGTGATCGGCCCCAACGGCGCCGGCAAGACCACGCTGTTCAACCTGGTCAGCGGGATCTACGCGCCGACGTCGGGCCGCATCATGTTGAACGGCGAAGACGTCGCCGGCCTGGCGCCCGATGCGCTGGCGCGGCGCGGCCTGTCCCGCACTTTTCAAAACCTCCAGGTGTGCATGAACATGACGGCGATCGACAACGTCATGGTCGGCGCGCATCTTCGCCTGAACCAGAACCTGTTCGCTTCGATGCTGCGCCTGCCGGCGGTGCGCCGGATGGACGTACAATGCCGCGCGGAAGCGGCACGGCTGATGGAGTTTGTCGGCGTCGGAGCGTACAAGGATGCCGACGCCGGCCAGATGCCGTACGGCGCCCTCAAGCGGCTCGAGATCGCCCGGGCGCTGGCGGCCAGTCCCAAAATTCTTCTGCTGGACGAACCGGCCGCCGGCCTCAATCACACCGAAACGGGCGAGATCGAGGAACTGATCCGCAAAATCGCGCAGTCTGGCGTCACCGTGCTGTTGGTCGAGCACGACATGAAACTGGTGATGAACCTGTCGGAGCATATCCTGGTGCTCGACTACGGCAAGACGCTCGCGGTCGGCACCGGCGCCGAAGTGCGCGCCAACCCCGACGTCATTGCCGCCTATCTTGGCGCCCCGGCGTAACGGGAAAAAGGAAACCAGATGCGAGATTTTTCAAGCGCGCCGCCAGTGCTGCAAATCCGGGCCCTGCATAGCCATTACGGTCCGATCCAGGCGCTGCACGGCATCGACATCGACGTGCGCCAGGGGCAACTGGTGGCGCTGGTCGGCGCCAACGGCGCCGGCAAGACCACCTTGCTGCGGGCGATCTCGGGGGTGCAGCCGGTAAGCGGCGGCGCCATCGCGTTTGGGGGCGTCGACATCACCCGCGCCAGCCCCGACCAGCGCGTGCGCGCCGGCATCTGCCAGGTGCCGGAAGGGCGCCAGGTATTCGGCCCGATGTCGGTTGAAGACAACCTGCGCCTGGGTGCCTACACGCGGCCCAAAACCGAACTGGCCGGCGACCTGGAACGGGTCTACGCGCTGTTCCCGGTGCTTGAGGAAAAGCGCCTGCTGGTGGCCGGCATGCTGTCGGGCGGCCAGCAGCAGATGCTGGCGATGGCGCGCGCGCTGATGGGCCACCCGAAGCTGCTGCTGCTCGACGAGCCGAGCATGGGCCTGGCGCCGCTCCTGATCCGCGACATCTTCCGCATCGTCGAAGGCTTGCGCGACGAGGGCATCACGATTTTCTTGGTCGAGCAGAACGCCCACGCGGCGCTGGCGATTGCCGACGTCGGTTACGTCATCGAAACCGGCGCCATCGTGCTGTCTGGCCCCGGCCCCGAACTGCTGGGCAACGAGCAGGTGCAATCGGCCTATTTAGGCATGTAACCCGGCATGTAACCCGGCATGTAACAAGGAGAACACGGCATGGTCAAGGTCTATGAAATCAATGGCGTCACCCCGGTGGTGCATCCGCTGGCGTACGTCCATCCGAGCGCGGTGCTGATCGGCGACGTCATCGTCGGCCCGCGCTGCTACGTCGGTCCGCTGGCGTCGATGCGCGGCGACTTCGGCCGGCTGGTGCTGGAAGAGGGCGCCAACTTGCAGGACTGCTGCGTGATGCACGGTTTTCCGGGCGACGACACGGTGGTCGAAGTCGATGGCCATATCGGCCACGGCGCGGTGCTGCACGGCTGCCGCATCAAGCGCAACGCGATGGTCGGCATGAACGCGGTGGTGATGGACCAGGCGGTGGTGGGCGAAGACTCGATCATCGCCGCGATGAGCTTCATCAAGGCCGGCATGGTGATCCCGCCGCGCAGCATGGTGATGGGGGTGCCGGCGAAGGTGGTGCGCGCGCTCGAAGAGAAGGAAATCGCGTGGAAGAGTTTCGGCACGAAACAGTACCACGAACTGGTCGTGCGCTCGATGCAGACCATGCGCGAAGTCGATTCGCACGATGAGGTCGAGCCTGGCCGCAAGCGCATCGAGTTCGGCTTCGACATGCACAAGCCAAAAGCTTAAGCCAGGGGTCAGACCCGATTGT
>Ga0326735_1000383_pt1 | contig 10821 bp, 10 predicted proteins | sample 37_GP2_1092_FD_207945 | JGI IMG/M metagenome (GOLD analysis project Ga0326735, IMG submission 207945) | Glacier ice microbial communities from Ngari, Tibet, China - 37_GP2_109.2 | ecosystem: Environmental > Aquatic > Freshwater > Ice > Glacier | place: China: Ngari, Tibet | collected 2018-07-31
GCGATGCGGGCCTCGGCGTGGTGCGAACCGTCGACATGGACGAGGATGGTCTTGTAAGACATGGGCATTCCTTTTTCTGGAGGACGGCCCACATGAATGGCCGACTCTTGCAGTTTGTCAGTCTGTCATCTAAATATCTTTGACCCACATCAAATCACGGGTGCGCCAACCTAATTTCGCTGCGACGGCATTTTGTCGTTTTGGTTTGCACAACATGGGTATCACGACTATGATATTCCTGAGATGCAACATGATTGCAACAGCGGTGGCATCGCCACAGGTTTTTCGTCACGATTTGGAGTGTTATGCTACCGGAAACTCTTTTGTTCGCGGCGCCGAGTTCGCTCGGGGCAACCCTCGCTGCCGCCCTGTTCGGATTATTGATCGGCAGTTTCCTGAACGTCGTCATCTACCGCATTCCGAAGATGATGCAGCGCGAATCGGACAATTACGTGGCGCACGAGAGCGGCAAGCAGCTGCCGCACCAGGACAACTTCAACCTGATGGTGCCGCGCTCGGCCTGCCCGCACTGCGGCCACCAGATCACGGCCCTGGAAAACATTCCGGTTGTCAGTTACATCGCCCTCGGTGGCAAGTGCAGCGCCTGCAAGGCGCCGATCTCGGTGCGCTATCCGCTGGTGGAACTGGCGACCGGGCTGCTGTCGGCCCTGCTGGTATGGAAATTTGGCAGCGGCTGGGCCGGCCTGGCCACGCTCGGCTTCGGCTACGCGCTGCTGGCGATGACGGCGATCGATTACGATACCCAGCTGCTGCCCGACGACCTGACGTTCCCGCTGCTGTGGGCAGGGCTGTTGGTCAACCTGAACGGCACCTTCGTGCCGTTGAACGAAGCGGTGATCGGCGCTGCCGCGGGTTACCTGGTGCTGTGGTCGATCTACTGGCTGTTCAAGCTGGCGACCGGCAAGGAAGGGATGGGCTATGGTGACTTCAAGCTGCTGGCCGCCCTCGGCGCCTGGCTCGGCTGGACCATGCTGCCGACCATCATCTTGCTGTCGTCGGTCGTCGGGGCGGTGGTCGGCATCAGCCTGATCGTGTTCGCCAAGCGCGGCCGCGACAAGCCGATACCGTTCGGCCCCTACCTGGCTGCGGCCGGCATGATCGCGCTGCTGTACGGCGCGCCGATTGCAGGTTTTACCAGCCACCTGTTGGGCTAACACATGGACCAACCCCAAGGCCCGCTTTTGCACATCGGACTGACCGGCGGCATCGGCTGCGGCAAGAGCACCGTCGCCGACATGTTCGCCGCCCTCGGCGCGACCGTCGTCGACACCGATCTGATCGCCCATGCGATGACGATTCCCGGCGGCCCGGCGATGGCGGCGATCGCCGCCCAATTCGGCGCGCCCTACCTGCTTGATGACGGCGCGCTCGACCGCATCAAAATGCGCGCGCTGGTGTTTTCCGATCCTGGCGCAAAGCTGCGGCTCGAAGCGATCCTGCATCCGTTGATCCGCGCCGGCGCCGAACAAGAAGCGCAGGCGGCAACCGGCGCCTACCTCATGTTCGTCGTCCCGCTGCTGATCGAGTCGGGCAACTGGCGGCACCGGCTTGCCCGCGTGCTGGCCATCGACTGCCCTGAAGCGCTGCAAATCGCCCGCGTCATGGCGCGTAACGGCATGCAGGAAGCGCAGGTAAAAGCCATCATGGCGGCGCAGGTAACGCGCCCCGTGCGACTGGCGGCGGCCGACGATGTCATTACAAACGACGATAAGATAACTGCCCTGGCGCCGCAGGTAGAAGCGCTGCACCGGCTTTATATGGCAATTTCGGCCGGAATGGCCAGAATCCCAAGTGAGGATTTGTAATTTTGCCTCGCTTGGTTCAGAATCACGTGATTCTTCTCCGGCCACCATGTAAAGGGATGTCATTTTGATCGTCTACGAATACCCTTTCAACGAGCGCATTCGTACGTTGTTGCGGCTGGAAGACCTGTATGAAAAATTCAAATTCTTTGTGCACCAGGAACACGCAATGCAACACCACGTCGCGCTGTCGACCATCTTCGACATGCTCGAAGTGGCTGGCCGCGCCGACCTCAAGTCCGACCTGCTGCAAGAACTCGAGCGGCAAAAGCAAAGCCTGCAGAGCTTCCGCTCGAACCCGAACGTCGCCGCCGAGATGCTCGACGCCGTCCTCGGCGAACTCGAAGCCGTCAGCGCCAACCTGGTCGCCGCGCAAGGCAAGACGGGCCAGAACGTGCGCGACAACGAATGGCTGATGAGCATCCGCGGGCGCACCATCATCCCCGGCGGCGCCTGCGAGTTCGACCTGCCTTCCTACCATGCTTGGCAAAAGCGCCCGTCCCAGCAGCGTTACAATGACATCGTCGCCTGGTTCGCGCCGCTGGCGCCCCTGTTCGACGCGCTGGCGCTGGTGCTGCGCCTGCTGCGCGACTCCGGCGGGCCGGTCAAGATGATTGCCATCGCCGGCAGCTATCAGCAAATGCTGCAAGGCAAGGTGTACCAAATGCTGCGCCTGTCCCTGGACGAATCGCTGGGCGCGATTCCCGAGATATCGGCTAACAAATACATGTTGTGGGTTCGCTTTACGAGCCAAGGCGGCGACCTGAAACCGAAGCCGCTGGAAGACGACGTACCGTTCGAACTCACGTTGTGCAACTTTTAAGATGTGAGTGATTTGCCATGACTGTCGTGAGCTGCCCCACCTGTGCCAAAAAAGTCGAATGGACCCTGGCCAACAAATACCGCCCGTTCTGCTCCGAGCGCTGCAAGCAGATTGACCTCGGCGCCTGGGCGGAAGAAAAATTCGTCATCCCCGGCGCTGCGCCGACCGATCCGCTGGACGATCCGCTGGCCGACGAGTAGACGGCGTACCTTGTTGACAGGTTCGCATGCCGCACGCTTGATCGACCAGCCAAGCCGCTAACGCAACCCCGGCTGAGTTACCTGCCGCACCGGGGTCAGGCCGCCGACGGCACAACCGGGGCCTGTCCCCCTACAGTTGCACCCTGCGGCACGAAAATCGGCTTGTTCGAACGCCCGTAGCGATCCATGAACAGCCCTTCCAGGCCAATCTCCGGCTGGCGCCCCGACACCAGGTCGGCCAGCACGCGGCCGGAGCCGCACGCCATGGTCCAGCCCAAGGTGCCGTGGCCGGTGTTGAGGAACAGGTTGCTAAACGGCGTCGGCCCCATCACCGGGGTGCCGTCCGGCGTCATCGGCCGCAAGCCGCACCAGAACTCGGCCTTCGAGGTGTCGCCAGCCATCGGGAACAAGTCGTTCACCGAGTGCTCCAGCGTGTCACGGCGCGCCTGGCGCAGGCTCAAATCGTAGCCGGCGATTTCGGCGGTGCCGCCGACCCGGATACGCTCGCCCAGGCGGGTGATCGCCACCTTGAACGTCTCATCCATGACGGTCGACTCCGGCGCGCCCTTGGCATCGACGATCGGGATCGTGATCGAATACCCCTTCACCGGATAGACCGGGATGCGGATGCCGACCTGGCGCAGCAGCAGCGGCGAGTAACTGCCCAGCGCCAGCACGAAGGCATCGGCCTTGAGCTCGCCCTTGGAGGTGACGACGCCGGCAATCCGGTCGCCATTGACCACCAAGCGCACGATGTCGACGCCCTGGCGGAATGTGACGCCCAGGCCCTCGGCCATTTTCGCCAGGCGCTGGGTGAACTTGAAGCAGTCGCCCGTTTCGTCGCCCGGCAGCTGCAAGCCGCCGACAAATTTGCCGCGCACATTGGCCAGCGCCGGTTCGGCCGCCTCGCACCCCTTCGGGTCGAGCACCGAGTACAGCACTTGGTAGCGCTCGAGCACCGCGGTGTCGGCCGCCGCGCCATCGAGCTGCTTCTGGGTGCGGAACAGCTGCAAGGTACCCTGGCTGCGCTCATCGTAGGCGATGCCGGTGTCCAGCCGCAGCTGCACCAGGCAATCACGGCTGTATTCGGCCAGGCGCACCATGCGGCCCTTGTTGGTCTCGTAGCTTTTCTGGTTGCAGTTGGCCAGCATCTGGAACATCCAGCGCCACATCTGCGGATCGAGCGCCGGGCGCACCACCAGCGGGCTATGCTGCATTAGCAGCCACTTGACCGCTTTCATCGGCACGCCGGGACCGGCCCACGGCGCCGCATAACCGGGCGAGACTTCACCGGCGTTGGCGAAACTGGTCTCCAGGCCCGCTTCCGGCTGGCGGTCGATGACGGTGACTTCATGGCCGGCCTTGGCCAGGTAATACGCGGACGTGGTGCCGATGACGCCACTGCCCAGAACAATAATTTTCAAAGGATTCCTTTTACCGATTATAAAACTGATCGACGCGAAAAACGGCGGGTAGCCGCCGCGTCGATTCACACGCGGGTTTATTTATGTAAAACCCGCGGATAGGCCGGATACCGCACCAGGTCCAGCCATTCGAGCAGCGGGATGGTGGCCGGCAGCAGCGGTGCGACGCCGACCTTGCCCTGCCACGCAAAAGCCTGGCCTTCCAGGCTTTGCGGCTCGCCCTGCCAGGCGCGGCTGATAAAAAAATGCAGGCGCACGTGGGCATGTTCGTACACGTGTTCGACGCCGCACCACTCGGTGGCCTGGTCGATGTGCAGTCCGAGCTCTTCGACAAATTCGCGCTGCAGCGCGGCGAACAAGGCTTCGCCCGCCTCTACTTTCCCGCCCGGGAACTCCCAGTAGCCGGCATAGGGTTTGCCGGCCGGGCGCTGGCCGAGCAGCACGTCGCCGTTCGGCTTCATCAGGATGCCGACGACGACGTCGATCGGACCGGCTGCCAACTTCGGCGCGGCTTCATGCATCCGGCAGTTTCCCGGCGTGGTCCTTGGCGAACTGCCACGCCACCCGGCCCGAGCGCGAGCCGCGCTGCAATGCCCAGCGCAAGGCGTCAAGGCGCGCCGCCTCGATCTGCGCGGCATTGCAGCCGAAGCTCTTTAACCAGTGGGCGACGATGTCGAGGTAGTCGTCCTGCTTGAACGGATAGAACGACAGCCATAGGCCGAAGCGCTCCGACAGCGAGATCTTTTCTTCCACCGTTTCGCCCGGATGCAGGTCGCCGTTGTCGTCCGAGCTGTAGCCGGCGTTGTCCGACATCCGCTCCGGCATCAGGTGGCGCCGGTTCGAGGTGGCGTAAATGAGCACGTTGTCGGACTGCGACGAGATTGAGCCGTCGAGCGCCACCTTGAGCGCCTTGTAGCCGCTCTCGCCTTCTTCGAACGACAGATCGTCGCAGAAGACGATGAAGCGTTCCGGCCGGCCGGCGACCAGGTCGACGATGTCGGGCAGCTCGGCCAGGTCGGCCTTGTCGACTTCGATCAGGCGCAGGCCGTCGCCGGCGAACTGGTTCAGGCACGCCTTGATCAGCGACGACTTGCCGGTGCCGCGGGCGCCCGTCAGCAGCACGTTGTTGGCCGGGCGCTTTTGCACGAACTGGCGCGTGTTCTGCTCGATCTGCTGCTTCTGGCTGCCGATGTTGTGGAGGTCGGTCAACAGAATGGCCGAGGCGTGCGCCACCGGCTGGAGGTAGCCGGAGCCGCCGCGCTTTCTCCAGCGGAAGGCATAGCCGCGCTTCCAGTCCGGCTCGCGCGGGATGGCCGGCGGCAGCACCGCTTCGACCCGCGCCAGCAGCGCTTCGGCACGCACCAGGAATTGTTCGAGCGGAGTCATGGGATTCTCACAGGTTTGTAACGCGGTCAAGAACGGTAATCGGCGTTGATGGTGACGTAGTCGTGCGACAGGTCGCACGTCCACACGGTCGCCGCAGAGGCACCGCGCCCGAGCGTGACGCGTACGGTGATTTCGCTCTGCTTCATCACGCGCTGGCCGTCCGCTTCCTGGTAGTCCGGATTGCGTCCGCCGTTTTTGGCCACCCACACGTCGTCGAGATACAGGTCGAGCTTGCCGACGTCGAGATCGTCCACGCCGGCGTAGCCGATCGCCGCCAGGATGCGGCCCAGATTCGGGTCAGACGCGAAGAAGGCGGTCTTGACCAGCGGCGAATGGGCGATCGAATAGGCGATTTTGCGGCATTCGAGGACGCTGGCGCCGCCCTCGACCGTGATGGTGATGAACTTGGTGGCGCCCTCGCCGTCGCGGATGATCTGCTGGGCCAGGTTGGTAGACACGCCGGTGACGGCGTCGCGCAGCGCGGCGTAATCGGGTGATGCGGCATCGTTCACCTCCAGCGTGCCGGCGCCGGTGGCGATCAGCATGAACGAGTCGTTGGTCGAAGTGTCGCCGTCGATCGTGATGCAGTTGAACGAGTGGTCGGCGGCGTGGCGCACCAGCTCGTCGAGTACTGGCTGCGCGACCCTGGCGTCGAACGCCAGGTAGCCGAGCATGGTCGCCATGTTCGGCCGGATCATGCCGGCGCCCTTGCTGATGCCGGTCATGGTGACGGCGTGGCCGCCGATCGTGACGCTGCGCGAGACCGCCTTGGGCTGGGTGTCGGTGGTCATGATGGCTTCGGCCGCGTTGAACCAGTTGTCTTGTTTCAGGTTGGCGATCGCGGCAGGTAATGCGGCGACGATCTTCTCGACCGGCAGCGGTTCGAGGATCACGCCGGTCGAAAACGGCAGGATCTGCTGCGCATTGCAGCCCAGCAGGCCGGCCAGCGCGGCGCAGGTTTGCTGCGCCTTGGCCAGGCCCGATTCGCCCGTGCCGGCGTTGGCGTTGCCGGTATTGACCACCAGCGCGCGGATCGGCGCCGCGCCAGCGGAATCTGCCGCTGCCGCCAGGTTAGCCTGGCTGACCTGGACCGGCGCGGCGCAGAAGCGATTGGTGGTGAACACGCCGGCCACGGTGGCCGTCGGCGCCAGCTTCATGATCAGAACATCCTTGCGGTTCGGCTTCTTGATGCCAGCTTCGGCAAAGCCGATTTCGATGCCGTTGACAGGTTTCAGTTCAGCGGCGACGGGTAGCGGCGAGTTGACGGCCATGGCAAGGTTCCAGTGGAAGAATTAGAAGCCGCTATTGTACCTTTGTCGCGCCCGGGCGAGCAGCGCGCAAGTGTCCTGAGCCAACACTTTTCGACAGCAGCAATCAAGCAAACCGGATGACTGATGACTTTCGGGCATTTGTCAGGGGCTACGGGCGGCGCGCACGGCACCGTTGTCAGCCACGCTGCAAGAAGCAGCCACCGTATGGCCGTGCGTCTTTCCATCACGTAAGCAAAAGCGAAAAAAAGCGGCGAGGTTTTCACCCCGCCGCCTGCTTGTCATGTCACTGCCCTCTTACGCCAGCTTGCCGTGGCACTGCTTGAATTTCTTGCCGCTGCCGCAAGGGCACGGGTCGTTGCGGCCGACCTTCATGCCCATGTAGGTGCCGGCGTCGTCCGCCACGCGCGCCGTCGCCGAGGCTGCGGTCGTCGGCGCCAGCAGTTCTTCCGGCGCCGCGTCGGCATTGAAGTCGGCGTGCTGGTAGCTGACGTTGGCGACATGCGCTTGCTGCGCCGCCAATGCCGCTTCGGCGGCATCGATTTCGTCGCGCGACTGGATCCGCACCGTCATGACCATCTTGATCACCTCGTTCTTGATCATGTCGAGCATGCTGGCGAACAGCTCGAACGCTTCGCGCTTGTATTCCTGCTTCGGGTTCTTCTGCGCGTAACCGCGCAGGTGGATACCCTGGCGCAAATGGTCGAGCGCGGCCAGGTGCTCGCGCCAGTGGCTGTCGACGCTTTGCAGCATGACGTTGCGCTCGAAACCGCCGAACGATTCCTTGCCGACGACGGCGATCTTGGCGTTGTACGCCTCGTCTGCCGCCGCCAGCACCTTTTCGAGGATGTCGTCGTCGGTGACGTTCTGGTCGTCCGCGAGCAGCGCCTGCAAGGGCACCTCGAGGCTCCATTCGCTCGACAGCATGTTTTCCAGCGCCGGGACGCTCCACTGCTCTTCCACCGATTCGGCCGGCACGTGGGCGCGCACGACGTCGGTGAACACGCCGGCCCGCAGCGAGGCGACCAGCTCGGAGATATCGGTCGTCTCGAGCAGTTCGTTACGCTGGGTGTAGATCACCTTGCGCTGGTCGTTGGCGACGTCGTCGTACTCGAGCAGCTGCTTGCGGATGTCGAAGTTGCGCGCCTCGACCTTGCGCTGGGCCGATTCGATCGAGCGCGATACGATTCCAGCTTCGATCGGTTCACCTTCCGGCATCTTCAGGCGGTCCATGATGGCGCGCACGCGGTCGCCGGCGAAGATGCGCAGCAGCGCGTCGTCAAGCGACAGGTAGAAACGCGACGAGCCTGGGTCGCCCTGGCGGGCCGAGCGTCCGCGCAGCTGGTTGTCGACGCGGCGCGATTCGTGCCGTTCGGTGCCGATGATGTGCAGGCCGCCGGCGCCGACCACGTGGTCGTGCAGCGATTGCCATTCGTCGCGCAGCTTGGCCGATTGCAGCGCCTTATCGGACTCGGGCAGCTCGATGGACGCTTCGATGATCTGGATCTGTTTTTCGACGTTGCCGCCCAAAACGATGTCGGTACCGCGGCCAGCCATGTTGGTGGCGATGGTGATCATCTTCGGACGGCCGGCCTGCGCAATGATTTCCGCTTCGCGCGCATGCTGCTTGGCGTTGAGGACATTGTGTTCGAGCTTGGCGCCGGCCAAGATCCCCGACAATAGCTCGGAGTTTTCGATCGAGGTGGTGCCGACCAGGACCGGCTGGCCGCGCTCGTAGCAGTCGCGGATATCGATCAGCATGGCGCCGTATTTTTCCTGCGCCGACTTGTAGACCTGGTCCTGGCGGTCGGTCCGTTTGGAAGGACGGTTGGGCGGTATCACCACCGTCTCGAGGCCGTAGATTTCCTGGAACTCGTACGCTTCGGTGTCGGCGGTGCCGGTCATGCCGGACAGCTTGCCGTACATCCGGAAGTAGTTCTGGAACGTGATCGAGGCCAGCGTCTGGTTCTCGTTCTGGATCCGCACGCCTTCTTTCGCTTCGACCGCCTGGTGCAGGCCGTCGGACCAGCGCCGGCCCGTCATCAGGCGTCCGGTGAATTCGTCGACGATGATCACTTCGTCGTTCTGCACCACGTAATGCTGGTCCTTGTGATACAGCGCATGGGCGCGCAGCGCCGCATACAGGTGGTGGATCAGGGTGATGTTGGCGGCGTCGTACAGCGAGGCGCCTTCCGGCAGCAGGCCCATCTTGGTCAGGATCGCTTCGGCGTTCTCGTGGCCCGCTTCGGTCAGCAGCACCGCGTGCGCTTTCTCGTCCTTGGTGTAGTCGCCCGCAACTTCGATGACGCCCTTGCCGTCCGGCGTCTCTTCGCCGATCTGCATCGTCAGCATGCCCGGCAGCTCGTTGATCTTGTGGTACAGGTCGGTATGATTTTCGGCCTGGCCGGAGATGATCAGGGGAGTACGCGCCTCGTCGATCAGGATCGAGTCGACTTCATCGACGACAGCGAAATTGAGCACCCGCTGCACTCGTTCGCGCGCTTCGTAGACCATGTTGTCGCGCAGGTAGTCGAAGCCGAATTCGTTGTTGGTGCCGTAAGTGATGTCGGCAGCGTAGGCGGCCTGCTTGGTGTCGTGGCCCATCTGCGACAGGTTCACGCCGGTCGACAGGCCCAGCCAGCCGTACAGCTGGCCCATCCACTCGGCATCGCGCTGCGCCAGGTAATCGTTGACGGTGATGACATGCACGCCCTTGCCGGCCAGCGCGTTCAGGTAGGTCGGCAGGGTCGCCATCAGCGTCTTGCCCTCGCCCGTGCCCATCTCCGCGATTTTTCCGTAGTGCAAGACCATGCCGCCGATCATTTGCACGTCGAAGTGGCGCATCTTGAGCACGCGCCGGGCCGCCTCGCGGCACACCGCGAACGCTTCCGGCAGCACATCGTCGAGCGACTCTCCCTTGGCGACACGATCCTTGAATTCCGGCGTCTTGGCCTGAAGCTCGGCATCGGACAGCTTTTCGATCTGCGGCTCGAGCGCGCTGATTTCGCGCACGGTCTTTTGATATTGCTTGAGCAGCCGCTGATTACGGCTACCGAAAATCTGGGTCAGTAATGACATGCTTGAATTCTTGAAAAATGCGCCGCTAAAAAGAGCCCGAATGATACCAAAAAGTTATCTATCGAAGGCCGACTATGGCAAAAAGAGGGTGATTTTATCATGCGATCCGACCACACTTGGGGTTATTGGGGCGGATAACAAGTGCCCGGGGTAAAACATGTATTTCCAACACCCTTGCCGCTAAGGTCATTGAACCACGCCGGCAACACACAAGCACGCGCGCAAGCGCCACTGCGCGGCCACCTGTGGCGCCAACTGTGGTATGTTTCGCCTCATGCGCTTCACTTCCTACAATCAGGGCATCGGCCATATATTCGGCACCAAGGCGCGCCAGACTTCGGTCGGCGCTACCGCGTTCCTAAGCGGCAATGCCCGGATGGCAAGCCTGCTGCCGACCGCGATGCGCATGGCCAGCCTGCAGAAGGATTGCGCCGCTGCCCTGCCGCCGATGTTCGGCATGTGCGACGTGCTGTCGTTCGAGGACACCCAACTGGTGCTGGCGACCCCGACATCGGCGGTCGCCGCCAAGCTCAAGCAGCAATTGCCGAAGCTGCAGGCCGCGCTGACAAAACGCGGCTGGCAGGTCACCAACATCAAGCTGAAGGTGCAGGTCACGCGCAGCATCGCGCCGGCGGTGCACACGCGCCAGCTCGACTTCCCGCCCACTGCCGTGGCCGCCTTCGCCGAACTGGGCGACACCCTGCCCGCCACGCCGCAGAACGCGACCTTGATCGCCGCCATCAAGGCGATGGCGGCGCGCCGGCGGTAGGACTTATTTGCGCCGCTTCACCGTCGAGTTAATCACGTCGTCCTGGCGAA
>Ga0326735_1000384_pt1 | contig 10807 bp, 9 predicted proteins | sample 37_GP2_1092_FD_207945 | JGI IMG/M metagenome (GOLD analysis project Ga0326735, IMG submission 207945) | Glacier ice microbial communities from Ngari, Tibet, China - 37_GP2_109.2 | ecosystem: Environmental > Aquatic > Freshwater > Ice > Glacier | place: China: Ngari, Tibet | collected 2018-07-31
TGCTGGCGCCGCCAGGAGTCCAGGCTGTACCGTTCCATATCATTGTGGCGGTTGCATTTTTACGCATAGCAACGCTTACTGTGTTGGCACCAGTATTGGTGACAAGTGTGAAGTCGGTGCTGTCGCTCGCGGATGTAATGTAAATAATGCGGCCTGCAGTGGCTGTGTTGGTTGGGGCGGGTAGTGTAACAACGACATTACCTGCGAGGGAGCTGACAATAATAGTACCGTTGCTATCGACAATGGCTTGGCTGACTGTACAGTTAACTGTACAAACAGCATTGGTAGCGGCTATGTAGGCAGCGGCCCCGATATTCACAAGTCCCTGGGCACCTGTGCCGATGCCTGTGCCGCCGGCAATCGTGACACTGCCGCCATCGTTATTGCCAGTACCCGAGGCATTGCCGCCCTGTAAGTTGAGTGAACCACCAGCCGCCCCAACACCGGTACTGTTAGCCGAGCCTGCTGCGATTGTTAATGACTTTCCAGCCACACCTTCAGCAGCAGAGGCTATGTTGATTGTGTGATTAATGCTGCCACCAAAGCTGACATTACCACTACTGTTAACAGTAAACATATCAGTACCGGCCGATTGTAGAGCGAGAAGATTACCTGTGCCTGTTTTGTTGATATAGATGCTGTTGGTATTAGTCGAGGCGTCAGTTTGGACACCCTGAGCCAGCTGTAAAAACTGCGCACTTGCAAGCCCGCCAAGCAGACCAGTATTGAGTGCGTAAGTTGCCGAAGACAGACGTTTCATAGGTGCCATCTCGCCGTCTGGTGTACATGCTGAAAATGATGCACATGTTGCATTGGTGCTGGCGATGTTCATAGACAGCCAGAGCGTGTCCTGGTTCCAGTCGATGTTTGTGCCGAATGGTGTGATTGACCCAAGCTGAACAGACATATAGCCGTTTTTGACAACGACACCCTGGCTGGTAGTATTAAGGTAACTCTCGGTCCATTTTAGTGAACCTGCTGGTGAGCCAGTCGTATTACCAGCAGTCAGCCCATCGCCGTCTTGATAAATCTTAAACTGAACGTTATAAAATCCATCCGGTACGGTAGCACCTTGTGCGTTTAAGAGGCGACCTTGGAAATTCATCTGCTTATTGATGCCAGGCGCCGCTTTAACAGGGGGAGAAATGAGTAGCAGACATACAACAAATACGCCCAAAAGAAGGACGTACGTATATAGTTTGTGAAATACACTTAACCCATTTGAATACATTTTTTGTCTCACCGCTACCTGTTAAAGATAAAAACTAGATTGTCTCACACATAAGCTCTTTATCTGCTCTAAGCATAAAGGTAATAGATGATTTTTACAAGGCTTATAACGGGGACAGAACTTGTGGATAACGAGGGTTATGTTGGCAAAAGAAGGCCTTGTTTGCTGAGAATCTGCTTCTCGCGTCGCTCGCCAAGCCAAAAACTCGCAACGGCCGCAAAGACACCGGCATAAAGCGGCCATAGAAGGAGAAGTTTGTTAGTTGTACTCGCCGAAGCGTTGGCGATTGTTGCAACACTCGGCTGACCATTGACAATTGAGGCTACCGTTAAGAACGCTACACGTCCCAGTGCGTCGGTTGCTTGGATGCCGATTTGAAACGTACCAGCTTTGACATACGTGTGTCCAATATTAAACGAGGTGTTGCTGCTGCGAACGATTACCTTGTTGGTAGAGTCGCCCCATTGGATGTTGACGGCGTATGGTGGGGTGCCACCGATAATATCGAGCGGTACGGTTAGTTCCTGTTCTGGGAAAACGCCGCGGAACACTGCATCTGTATTGAGTAATAATTGGGCACCGCCAAAATCAAGCATGGCTGCCGCTCCGGCTTGTGGAGGGAGCGCATCATAAAACACGATTACTTCATTGGAATCTGGTCCAGGTTGATTGAGCGCATCGTAGACACGTGCAATCATCAGGTTTTGGCCAATCAAGAGGTCGACTTCAAGCGAATACTTACCGTCGTTAGCGCAGGGTGTTGAACCGGCAAAAATATCATTTTTGAATAGTTCTACGAGTGTATTTACTGGACAGGTACCCGAAAATACAACCGGCGAAATGCTAAAACGTTGTTTGTCTTTTGGGTTGTCAATCGTTGCTGCAACTTTTGGTGGTTTGCCCAGTACAGTTCCGGCAAGTCCAATTGAACCAGCTTCGGGCCCAGGGCTAGCGGCCGAAGCGGTATAGGCAATGAGCGCTAAGCCTACAACGAGTAATACCAACCCAAGCGGAATATATGAAGTGTGTTCATGCGGCCGAAGTCGTCCGCTATGATGAGGGTGACTTAATTTCAGCCAGTTTAACATAAGCCATATTATATCATGAACAGAATGGATGTTGCAGTTCTTAAGTAATCACTTAACGTCGGCGAGAGTGGTGGGCTTTACTGATAATGTGGCTATTGTAGCGTCGTATCAGGAATCGGAGTGTGAAGAACCCGATCACAAGGGCGGCAATGCCGATACCAATAAGTGTGTATGGGATAACCCAGAATGTTAAGTTGGAGGTGATGACCTTCTTGTCAGCACCGTAAACGACACGAAGTTCGGCGGTGTATTTACCGAATAATATCTTGTTTCCAATGACACTACTGTCAAGTGGTTGGGTGAATTTACGGATACTTTGGGGCAGAATGTTTCGTGGAGGAAGGTTAACATTAACAGTCGCGACTTTTTTCCCAAACATGTCTGTAATTGATACTTGGCCTGTTGGCATATCGTGAATATTCCCGGTGTTCTTAATACGTTCAACAAATTCAAGCGGTGTTCTTTCAAAAAGACTGCCTGTTTTACCCCTGCTGTTGATGGAAAACTCTGCGATTTCCATACTTTCGGCAACCGCCCCATTTACTCGTACGAGAATAAGAGCGCCAAGGCTAGCCGAGAGTGACACGCCGGTACTTTCAAGCTCTGGAGGCGTAGCGGTGAAGCGTACGACCGCATAGTAACCACCAGGTGAAGCGGTTGACGGTACCTTAATGGTGACGGGCAAGTTTTTAATTTGGCGAGGTTCGAGCAAAAGTTGTGGAAGTGGGCTAATCCAACTTTTGAGCGAGTATGGATTGTTTTCACCTTCGTTATCATTAAATAGAATCTTTGGAGTACCATCTTCGCCACCTGCAACGAAATCGTTTACCTGTCCGGTAACAATTAGCTTGCTGGTTGATACGTCACGAAGGCTAATTTGTGTAGTAATGGTTTGGCCTGGATTGGCCGAGATAGTAACAACCGGAGGCGCGATTTCTAGTGCTTGGCCTGTATTCGGGGTTTGAGTTGACTGGGCAGCGACCGGATTTGCATTAAGGCTAAGTAGGTAGGTTAATCCACTAAGAATGGCAGCAGTGAGATATATATATTTTTTCATATTTAGAAGGAAGCTGTGCAGATATACGTCAGAGTTGATGTATAGGTACCGGCTGCCTGGCTACCGGGAACGTTGACAATATAAGAAGCTGTGTAAATTTGAGAGTTTGTTGGACCAGGTGTATTGAATGCGCTATTGGCAACACTATCACCGGATACAAACTTAAAGCTATCAATGTTAGCGTAGCCTGCTGTCGCTTGCCCACGAAGGTCGGTTCCGTTTGAGACTGCGGTAAGGTCTGTGCCTACAATTGGGGTTGAGGTTGCGACTGTATTGGCGCGGAGGTTTAAGCCGAACTGTCCCGTACCACGGGCACCGACTGTTGATGTTGCCATTGCTGGTATTGTGTTTGAACCGGATGTTAATGTCGGTCCGTTCACGGTAATGTTGTAACCACTATTTGCGTTGGTTGAGGCTGCCATTTGAGAAGTTGCTGTGGCGGTACTGGTTGGTGAGAATAACTGGTTAAAGCTGATTGCACCACTGGTTGCTGTGCTGCAATCGGGAATGCCAGCCGTAGTAACGATAGTTGCACCGGTACAAAAGATGAGTGATTCTGGCATTGTACCCGTCAACACGATTTGATTTGCAGTGCTTGCAGTAACTGATCCGGTGTCGAGCGCAGTTCCTGTGGCATTGGTAGTGTTAAAAGTGCTAATACGAACAAAGAACGATGTATTGGTTGCTGATGGGTTAGTGACAGTTGCAAGCCGATATGATAGTGCTGTTGAACCCGTAATAGAAGCTGCAGTTCGCGTGAGATAGGGCGCACCGTCAGTTGTAGCGTTAATTGTGAAACCTGTGGCGCCAGTTTCTAACCCAAGTGTCGCAGACGTAGTAGTCAGGCCAGCTGGTTTTACGCAAGTACCACCACTTGCTGTTGTACAGTACAAGAACTGAATTGAACCAACGCTGCCCGTTGTAGGAACAGTAAACGTAAATAGATGATTAACAACGCCGCTCGGTTTTGAGCCGCCATCGGATGCACCCGCCTGGAGCGTCAGGCTACGCGAAGTGATTTGTGCTGCTGATGCAGAGTCAGCCTGAAAGGCTGCGCTGACTGTTGATGTTAATAAAAGCACGCTTAAAAGTAATCTACCACTTAAGGATGTTTTTTTTCGACTGACACTCATACCACTGACTCTCACTTTCATGTTGTGAGAATTGTACCATAAGCTTTAAGTGACCGTCAATATAAAGAGAGATGTTTTACCTAGAAGGTTGGAGTACAAATATAAGTAAGGGTACTAGTGTAGGTACCAGCTGGCTGACTACCAGGTACATTTACGATGTAGGATACGGTGAAAATTTGCGAGTCGGTTCCGCCAAATCCGCCAAATCCACTGTTAGCGACACCTTCACCCGATTGAAACTTGAAATTATCGACAGTTGCATACGTGGTCGTTGCTTGCCCGCGGTAGTTTGTGCCGTTTGAAACGGTAGCGACTTCACTACCAATAGCGATGGTTGAAGTGGCGGTTGTATTGGCCTTGAGGTTGATTCCGAATTGGCTGACTCCGCGAACACCAGGCGCAGTCGCACCGATAGGCGCAACGGTGTTTGAACCGGAAGTAAGGGTTGGGCCGTTGACCGTAATTACGTAGCCAGCGCCGGCATTAGTTGAAGCTGCCATTTGAGAAGTCGCCGTAGCGGTATCGGTTGGCGAGAATAGCTGGTTGAAGCTGATGAGGCCACTGGTTGCAGTTGCGCAGTCTGGGACTCCGCTTGTTAAACCGACGGTTGCACCGGTGCAAAAAACAAGTGATTCTGGCATAGTGCCGTTAATAATAATCTGTGTTGCGGTGCTTGCAGTTACCGTTCCGCTGTCGACTGGTGTAGTGTCAGTCGCGTTGAGGCTGGTGTGGGTTGAGATTCGGACGAAGAATTCTTTATTGGTCGCTGATGGGTTAGTAACGCTATCAAGACGGTAACTGAGGGCGCCACCAGCAACGGCTGCAGCTGTAGCGCGGCTAATAATAACCGTACCATTTGTAGCGGTGTTGATACCGCTAAATCCAGTTGCACCGGTTTCGAGACCAAGTGTAGCTCCGGTGGTACTAAGCCCGGTTGGAAGGTTACAGTTGACACCACCAGACACGGGCGCAGCGGTCGTACAGTATTGAAACTTTATAGACCCAACGCTACCACCAGCAACAGTAAAGTCAAACAGATGATTAACAACGCCACTTGGTTTTGAGCCACCAGCTAAAGCTCCAGCTTGAAGCGTAAGTTTGCGTGCAGTAATTTGCGCAGCCGAGGCATTGTTAAAGGGAATAACTTGTATCAACAGAGCTGCAACTAAAGTGAACGTGCTGGCTATGCGCATAAATGAGTGGTGGCGGATTTTCATTTTTTTATTTTTCGTTTCTGTTTTTTTATTTTTGGTTTGAACTGTTAAATTAATTCGGTTAGTTGAAGAATAGCACGAGCAGAATGCGCTGTCAATAAGTTTAGGGTGCTATTGCAAAGTAATGTACGTACCCTTAATAGGTACCGGTAACAATAAGTGTTTGGTTGCTTTTATACTGACCACCGGGCGTCAAACTGGCAACGTTAATAAGGTAGCTAAGTGTATATGTAGTGACACCCGAACTTTTTGGAGCAAAAGCGATTGTCTCCCCGCTGACATAGCGGTATTCATTAGAAGTTGCGTAGGCGGGGGCAGCCACGCCGAAGCCAAACTGGCCGTTATTGGGGTTAGCCCCAACTGAAGTTGGCAAGGTGTTGGCGACGAGATTTACGCCAAACTGTTCAATGCCGGCTTGCGATGGTCCTTTGATAGTCATTGCATCGAGGGTGTGCGTACCATTGCTCGGCGCGGTACCGGCAATCTGGACAACATACCCGTAGCTTGTGTAGTTTGATACCGAGAAGTTAGCGGTTGTAACAGATGCGTTACTTGCGGTAAAGCTTCCGAAGTTTATGTCGGCATTGTTTAGTGCAAATGATAGAGTTGGATCGTTGGTTGTCTGTGAACCAGTATCGATTTGATAATTACCAGAAGCGGTATTGCCAACTGACAAATCGCCAGTCGAGTTGCTAGATTGGTAGTTAGTTGAATTCGACTGATTGAGCCCACCGGCACCAACGGCAGTTTCATCAAATCGAAAGTTAGATGACTTGAGCGACTGAGCGACAACACTTGGTACGTGAACAACGAAGCTATATGTCAATATAACAAATAATGCTCCCCATCCCATAACGCGCAGTAACATAGGTACTATTGTCGATGAAATGTCAGCATTTTGCAACTAGTTGCCCGGACCAAGGTTAAGCGGTATACTACGGGTACTATTTATAATCAAGGTGTATTACATGGCTACTCGAGCGTCATCTGAATCGACTGAACCCCCAGCACCCGAAGTGTTGCGGTCGCAATCTGACGACGGGAAAGACGAGACGTCCACTGTCACTCCAACGACTAGTGTCACTAAGGCAGTAAGTAAGCGATTGCGTCACGGAACGTATCGGCCTAGCCACAAAGCAACATTTATCGGACTATCTGTCGTTGTCGGCATCTTGGCAATTAATGCTGGAATTATCGCTTTTGTCGTTAATGCTCAGTCTGAAACAGAATCTGGTAGCAATCAAAATGAAGTCACAATCAGCCCGGCCGCTCTCGATAAACTTGGGGTTAACCGTAGTCCAGTCGGGAACGCTGGCACAGAGCTTGTTGTTGGGCCAAATTCGCGCTTTAACGGTACAGTAACGATTGCAAGTGATGTAAGTATTGCCGGGCAGCTGAACTTAAATAGCAAATTCTCAGCCACTGATGCGAGCCTGGCGAAACTTGAAGCTGGCGATACATCGATTGCGCAACTAAACGTTAACGGAAGTGCAACGGTATCAACCCTGAACCTTCGGCAGGATTTGAATGTCGTCGGCATTACGCGTCTGCAGGGGCCTGTGACATTGAGTCAGTTACTGACGGTTAACAATAATGTTAATATTGCGGGCAACCTCGCCGTTGGTGGTACTTTGTCGGCACGAGCATTCCAGGCTAACAGCTTGGTGTCTGGTTCGACGCTAACAATTGGTGGTCATATTATCACGCTTGGAAACGCTCCCCGCATCAGTGGCGGCCAGGCACTCGGCTCTAATGGTACGGTTTCGATTAGCGGCAACGATGCATCTGGGACAGTCGCAGCCAACATCGGTACAGGGGCAGGAAACGGTATCATCGGCTCGGTTTCATTTAGAACTCAGTACAGCTCAACGCCGCACGTTGTCGTTACTGCTGTTGGTGCTGGTGTCGGAAGTGTTTACGTTAACCGAAGCGCCGCTGGCTTTAGCATTGGGGTAAATGGTGCACTTTCGCCTGGCGGTTACGCGTTTGACTATATTGTTATGCAGTAGCAACTAGACGTTAACGAATAACATCACTTCATTATCGCGGACTGTAATAATTCCATGACTAATTGTAAACTTCACCGGTTCGGTGTTTGTCTCGATAATAACCTCGCAGCCAACCAGCATTGAGAAAAAGTCAGCGTGACCTGGCAGGATATCGAATTCTCCAACCTGATTAATTGCGGTCACAGCCGTAGCAGGCCCTTCGTAGTAAACCTGAAATGGTGCACGGGCAATAACACTTAGGTCGCTGAGTACTTCTGGCTTACGACTCATGGGGTGCGCCTAAGATTTCCTCGATACCCTTGAGTGTTTCCTCAAGGGTAAAATATTCGCCAGGCTTGCCCGATAAGTGCTCGGCAACTGCAAAGTCCTGTGAGAAAAACTGAACTAATTTTTTGGCATTTTGGTAATCAGCACGGTCAGCGGGAGACAGCTCGTTTTCACCGACGATGGCAATAATATTTTTAAGTGAGTCGTACTTTTGCATAATCGCCTGAACGCGGCCAGCTAGTTGATAATGACGTTCGCCAACAATTTGTGGAGTTAAGAGCGATGAGGTTGTCTTTAGCAGGTCAACTGCTGGACGAATGCCGCTTTCAGCTATTGAGCGTGAAAGAACGAGGACTGAATCGAGCTGTTGTGAAATTGCCTGAACGGCTGGGTCGGATAAGTCGTCTGCTGGGATATACACAGCTTGGACTGAAGTTATCGTGCCTTTTTCAGTCGAGCTGAGACGGTCTTCAAGGCGACGGAGTTCAGCAAAAACAGTCGGGGAGTAGCCACCCTCGGACGGAATCAAACCCAGATTTGTCGAAAGCTCGGTCAAGGCCTGAATATGACGATAGATATTATCTACGAAGAAAAGAATGTCACGACCTTCCTCGTCGCGGAAGTATTCGGCGGCGGTGGCGGCAGCGGGCCCGACCATTGACCTAATTGCCGGAGTCGAGTCCATTTGACCAAAAAACATGACTGTATTTTTTAATACACCAGTTTCTTTAAGTGTTTCATACAGTTCATTTCCCTCGCGAATACGCTCTCCAACTCCACAGTATATAGATAAACTTTTTTCGCTCCGGGTGACGTTGTGGATCATTTCCATTGTCAGGACGGTCTTGCCTACACCAGCACCACCGACAATGCCGATTTTACGGCCTTTAACGAATGGCGTTAAGAAGTCGATTACTTTTAAACCAGTCTCTAGTAGTTCAAGTTTTTGGCTACCGCGGTAACTTTTTGTTCCAGATGGTTCGCTAATTGGGCGACGATTCTCGGTAATACCTGGGGCGTTATCGAGTGGTTCGCCCAGTGCGCTAAAAACGCGACCGAGCGTGGCCGGTCCTACTGGAACTGAGACTTTTTTGTGGCTACGCGATACGGTTTGGCCGCAACGAAGCACCTGACTGTTCGTTAGGTTGACACACACAACGACGCCAGCACGAAAGAAACTTACTTCTAGAAAAACCTCGGGGTGACCCTCGACAATTAGGAGTTCTTTTTCATCTGGCCGATCGCCGACAATCTGGACCTCGACCATTAAACCACGGAGTGATTGAATGACTCCGACTTTTTCACCGGTGATTGTTGTATGTGTCATTATCGTTGGCCTCCAGCATGTTTTCTTTTTTTCTTTAAACTCACCATTACTTCACGTAACTGGCGGTCACTTTCGCTTCGCTTGGCACGGTGAAACTCAAGACCGTAATCGGCGAGAAGTTCACCGGCGCGTTTTTTTGCTACGGCCATGGCATTAAAACGACTGGCGGCTTGCGCAAGGCTTGACTCGAGAATTGTTTGACTAAGTGCCAAAGTCATCATCGTCATTTCCATCTGTTCGGCAATATGATCGAGGGATGGTTCAAAAATTGTGTCCTGTTCAGTCATCGTGTATTCGTCGGTACCACTCTCGAGACTCATATCGCGCAGGCTAGAAATAAGGTCAATTTTTTTAATTTCTTGCACACCCAGCGAGACGTATTCTTCATAATAAACAATAACTTGGGCGTACGGTGCGGTAGCGTCAATGACCGGTCCAACATCGATATAATGGTCACTTTCGGGCACCTTGAAGTGACGGATGTAACGAATATCTTTCTGAGTAAGCTGGGTTGCGCCGTGCGTCCCTAGAACAATAATGTCTGTCGTGTCAGCGTCGTAATCTTGGAGCATTGTTTCGATGAGGCGTTGGTCGATGTCGCCGCCAAGACCAGCCTCGGCAGAGATAATAATAAAAACTTTACCGGACTTTTCTTGGTCGAGGTCACGGTTGGTAATGTGAGTTTTTGGATCAAATCGGATGGAGCTGTAGCGGGACCACAAAAGTCGAAAGAATTCTTTTGAAAGTTCCACTTTGTGTTTGACTTTGGCCACCTGAGTACTGGCTATACTTTCAAACACCCCCGTCAAATCTTCGACGGTAGTAATTTGGATACTTTCTTTTTCAATAGCACTTGCGCGACGCATTACGCTGCCTTCTTTTCGTTGTCTGAATCAGCGGTGGTTGCGGCAGTCGTTACGGGCACTTCAGTCACTTTTGGTTTAAGTGTGTATTTTTTTAGCAGCTCAGCCTCGATACCATCGAACTCTTTTTCGTCTTTGAGTTTGAGGGCCGCATGCTTGGCAGCTTCTTTGAGACCAACAACATCAATGTCAACCTCGCCGCCGCCGAGGATCAACGTTTCGAGCACGAGTTGCTGTTCGTTTAACGAGTGACGCACTTCTGGTGGCTGCTGAAGCGCTTCGTAAATTTGCTTGCCAAGTGCTAGGTCGATGCGTGCATCTTTTGATAGGCTGGAACCGAAGTGTGAAAATTCTTCTGCTTGTTTGTAACGCGACAGCATTTTAAACAAGGTTCCAGATAGTCGCTTTTGACGGACGGTTTGAGCTTGACCACCAACACGAGAAACGGAAAGACCGGCGTTAACAGCAGGCCTGATGCCGCGCCGAAATACGCCTAAGTCTAAGATAATCTGGCCGTCTGTAATTGACATAATACTTGTTGAAAGATAGGCCGTAATATCGTCATTTGGAGTCAATACCACGGGTAGGGCAGTGAGGGTTTTGCCATTTTCGAGCAGT
>Ga0326735_1000385_pt1 | contig 10788 bp, 10 predicted proteins | sample 37_GP2_1092_FD_207945 | JGI IMG/M metagenome (GOLD analysis project Ga0326735, IMG submission 207945) | Glacier ice microbial communities from Ngari, Tibet, China - 37_GP2_109.2 | ecosystem: Environmental > Aquatic > Freshwater > Ice > Glacier | place: China: Ngari, Tibet | collected 2018-07-31
TGCGCTGCTGGCCGGGTTCAAAACGCACCGCTGTGCCCGACGCAATGTTCAGGCGCATGCCACGCGCTGCCGCGCGGTCAAAGCCCAGCGCGCCATTGGTCTCGGCAAAGTGGTAGTGGGAGCCAACTTGAATCGGTCGGTCGGCCGTGTTTTGCACCACCACACGCAGGGTGCGGCGCCCAGCGTTAAGCAGGTGGTCGGGGCCGTCGGTCAGCATCTCGCCTGGAGTCATGGCCGTCTCACTTGTCGCCGCCGGACAGCCAGATCCCTAACGCGAGCACCGCTGCCATGGCCATGAAGCCCCAAACATCGGTGGCGTGCCAATGGCTACCTGCCATGGCGTGGCCGTCATGGACAAATGTGGCTGTGGCCCACGTCGGTATTGCGCAAGCAGCTATGGTTTTAAGAGCGTTTTGGAGGTTCATTGAAGTCCCTGTCAAGGTGCATTGGGTCAGACAATCGGCTGGTGAACGGTAACCAGCTTGGTCCCGTCGGGAAAGGTCGCTTCGACCTGGATGTCGGGGATCAGCTCGGCAATACCGTCCATCACGTCGGCACGCGTCAAAATTGTCCGGCCATCACTCATCAGCTGTGCCACGGTTTTGCCGTCGCGCGCACCTTCCATCACGGCGGCGCTGATCAATGCAACGGCTTCCGGGTAATTCAGTTTGAGACCTCGCGCCTGACGCCGTTCGGCCAGCAGGGCGGCTGTGAAAATCAGCAGCTTGTCTTTTTCTCTGGGGGTCAGTTCCATAGGGTCTCCGGGGGCGGATGCTGCAATATTGAAGGGGGGCAGGGTGCAAGATTGGTGCCATAGGAATCGCTGGTTTCCCTCTGTGGCATGGAATCTGCCGTTAAGCTGTCTTCGCCCTATGAGGTATCGACACCCATGGACATCACAGCCGCACCGTCGCCCCTGCCTGGTCCGGCTGTGCCGCCATGGGCGCCCGCACCGCTGGTCGGGGCTGATCCGGAGGCGCCAGTCCAGCGCATCATCAAGGTCAGGCGCGATTACAACAGCTGGGTTGCCAGCGAAACCATGGAGGACTATGCGCTGCGTTTCACGCCGCAGCGCTTTCGCCGCTGGTCTGAATGGCGGGTTGCCAACACCGCATTTGGCGCAGCTTCCTTTCTGATCCTGGAGGCGGTGGGCGCCACCTTGCTGGTGCAATACGGATTTATCAACGCCTTCTGGGCAATTGTGGCAACCGGGCTGATTATCTTCATGGCCGGGTTGCCGATCAGCATTTACGCCGCCCGCTATGGCGTGGACATGGACTTGCTGACGCGTGGCGCCGGTTTTGGTTACATCGGCTCAACCTTGACCTCGTTGATCTACGCGTCGTTCACCTTCATTTTTTTTGCGCTCGAAGCGGCGGTCATGGCCTATGCACTGGAGCTTGCGCTGGGTATTCCGCCCAGTTGGGGCTACCTGATTTGCGCGTTGGTGGCCATACCGCTGGTGACCCACGACGTGTCGGTCATCAGCCGCTTGCAAGTTTGGACACAACCACTGTGGCTAATCATGCTTGTTGTGCCCTATGTGTATGTTTTGGTGCGCGACCCCGGCGCCTTTGCCGAAACAACGCACTACAAAGGTGAAAAAGGCGCCAATACTGATTTTGATTTGCACTTGTTTGGTGCCGCTCTGACGGTGGGTATCGCTTTGATCACGCAGATGGGGGAGCAAGCCGACTACTTGCGTTTTATGCCCGTGCAGACCACGGCCAACCGCCGCCGCTGGTGGGCCGGCGTGCTGGGCGGCGGGCTAGGATGGGTGCTGCTCGGGGTCGTCAAAATGCTGGGCGGCGCTTTTCTGGCCTACCTGGCGATCCAGCACATGGTGCCGCTGGAAAGGGCGGTCGATCCCAACCAGATGTATTTGGCAGCGTACGAATATGTGTTTCCGAATTACGGCTGGGCCGTGGCTGCAACGGCGCTGTTTGTGGTGATCTCCCAGCTCAAGATCAATGTCACCAATGCCTATGCCGGCTCGCTGGCCTGGTCCAACTTCTTTTCGCGCCTGACGCACAGCCACCCCGGACGTGTGGTGTGGGTGGTGTTCAACACGCTGATCGTTTTCATGCTGATGGAGATGGATGTGTTTCAGGCCCTTGGCGACGTGCTGGGGCTTTACTCCAACATCGCGATTGCCTGGATGATGGCGGTGGTGGCCGACCTGGTCATCAACAAGCCCTTGGGTCTGTCGCCCAAAGGCATCGAGTTCAAGCGGGCTCACCTCTATGACATCAATCCGGTTGGGGTCGGCGCGATGGCGCTGGCCTCATTGCTGTCGGTGGCCGCGCACCTGGGCTTGTTTGGCCGCACCGCGCAGGCGTTTTCTGCGCTCATTGCCTTGGGCACCGCCCTGGTGACGTCGCCATTGATTGCCTGGGTGACAAAAGGCCGGTATTACATCGCCCGTCAGGGCGAAGCGCCGGAGACCGACGCGCAGGGTAACTACAAGCCTTACGCCTTGAAATGCTGCGTCATTTGCGAGCGGGACTATGAAGGGCCGGACATGGCACATTGCCCGGCCTACCAGGGGCCGATCTGCTCTCTGTGCTGCACCCTGGACGCGCGCTGTGGTGATTTGTGCAAACCGCAGGCCAGCCTTTCGGCCCAGTGGTCGGCCACATTGCGCTGGTTGCTGCCACGCCGTATCTGGTCTTATCTGGACACGGGCCTCGGGCACTTTCTGCTCCTGATGCTGGTCATCGTGCCGCTGCTGGCCAGCGTGTTTGGTCTCTTGTATCACCAGGAAATGCGCGCGCTGCTCGAATTGCAGGCCGCGTCCGGCTCCACCCTTCGCTCCGGATTTTTGAAGGCCTACATGGCCTTGCTGGTGATCGCCGGTCTGGTGGCCTGGTGGCTGGTACTGGCGCACAAAAGCCGGCAGGTTGCGCAGGAGGAGTCCAACCGGCAAACGCATTTGCTGATGAAGGAGATCGAGTCGCACCGGCAAACCGACGAGGCCCTGCAGCAGGCAAAAAGGGTGGCTGACCTGGCGAACCAGGCCAAGAGCCGATATATCAGCGCCATCAGCCATGAACTGCGTACGCCGCTCAACAGCATTCTGGGCTACGCCCAGCTCATGGGCGAGGACACGTCAATTCCCGCCCACCGCCAGCAAGCAGTGGGCGTGATCAAGCGCGGCGGTGAACACCTGCTGTCGCTGATCGAAGGGACGCTGGATATTGCGCGCATAGAAAGCGGCAAGCTCACGCTCAACGTCAGGCCCATGCACTTCACCGAATTTTTGCAGGAGATGACCGGCATGTTTGAGCTGGAGGCACAGGCCAAAGGCCTGGGTTTTCATTTCGACCCGGAAGGTGCGATTCCGGTGGTGGTGCGGGCTGACGAGAAGCGTGTGCGCCAAATCCTCATCAACCTGCTTGGCAACGCCATCAAGTTCACTTCTGCGGGCCGTATCAGCCTGCGCCTGAGGTACGCACGCGAGATGGCCAGCATCGAGATTGAGGACACCGGAACCGGTCTGTCGGCGCAGGAGATCGAGCGCATTTTCGAACCCTTCACCCGCGCCTCCACCCCCGGTCCGGCAGCGCCGGGAACGGGCCTGGGCCTGACGATCGCCAAGATGCTGACCGACCTGATGGGCGGCGAGTTGACGGTAGTTAGTACGCCCAGTGTCGGCTCTGTGTTTCGCGTCAAGCTGTTTTTGCCCGAAGTCCGGCTGGCACCCGGTGCGGCGCTGCCAGTGGCGGCGTCCCGCCCCCACAAGGCGCGTTACGGTTATGTCGGCGCGCGCAGGCGGGTGCTGGTGGTGGATAACGAGGAGGTCGACCGCGAGTTGCTGGTCAACGTGCTGGAGCCGCTGGGTTTTGAGCTGCGCACGGCCGCCAGCGGACACGACTGCCTGGACTTGCTGGCCGCCGGTTACCAACCCGAAGTGATCCTGATGGATCTGGCGATGCCCGGTATCGATGGTTGGGAGACCCTGCGCCGTGTGCGTGCGGCGGGCCATTCGGATATTCATCTGGCGATCGTGTCCGCCAATGCGTTCGATAGGGGCCTGGAAAATGACGTCGGCATTCTCCTTGAGGACTTCATACTAAAGCCGATGCGCCACAGCGAGCTGCTGGATTGGCTTGAGCGTCGTCTGGCGCTGGTCTGGCTGGATGCGCCGCCGCAAGCGCAGGCAGCGCCGACAGGGTCGCGTGAGTCGCGTGTGTATCCGGCTGCGGCGCAGCTCGACGCCTTGCGTGAGGTGGTTGATCTTGGCTACCTGCGCGGCATCATGAACACTCTCGAGGAGATCGAGAAGTCGCAACCGCTGAGCGCCGGGTTTGCGGCAGAGATGCGCGCTCTGGCGCGCCAGTTCCAGTTTGAAACCATGAGTCAGCAGCTTGCGGGGGTCGGGTCATGATCAGCGCGCAGCGCCCGCTTTCCCAGACGCTGGACCTTAGCAACAGCGACGTGGTGCTGATCGTTGACGACGTACCCGACAACCTTTCGGTGCTGCACGACGCGCTTGACGAATCAGGTTACACAGTACTGGTGGCTACACACGGCGAGGCCGCGTTGGCGCGCGCTGCCCAAGCCCTGCCTGACATTGTGTTGCTCGATGCGATGATGCCCGGCATAGACGGCTTTGAAGTGGCCAAGCGCCTGAAGGCCAATGCCGCAACGGCTCACATCCCCATCATTTTTATGACCGGGCTGACCGAGACCGAATACCTGGTGGCTGCGGTGGAGTCCGGCGGCGTGGATTACGTGACCAAACCCATCAAACCCAAGGAAGTGCTGGCGCGCATCGGTGTGCATCTGCAAAGCGCCAGGCACGCAATGCGCTGGACGCCTTTGGCTACGCCACCATCACTGTGCGGGTCAGTGATGGCAAACTGATGTGGCAGACCCCGCTGGCGCGTGATCTGCTACTACAGTACTACGGCACGAGTGCGCCGCAAACACCGGATGCGGTCCTGACCTGGCTGCGCCGCAACCTGCCGGATGCCGAGCGCCAGATAGAGCCGCCGCGCCTGCGTTGCGCAAGTCCGGATCATGGAGCCAGGCGGTTGACGTTTCGCTTGCATCAGCAAACCGGTGACGGCGAGGAAGGGGGCGACTGGCTGATCATCATGCGTGAGGAGTCGGATCAGACCGTGATCCAGGCCATGAGCCTGTCCTTCAAGCTCACGGCGCGAGAAGCCGAGGTGTTGTATTGGGTGGTCAAGGGCAAAATCAATCGCGATATTGGCGACATCCTCGGCACCAGCCCGATGACGGTGAAAAAACACTTGGAGCGTGTGTTTGCCAAACTCGGGGTCGAAACCCGCACTGCAGCCGCCGGGATGGCGATGAGCCGCATCCGGCTGCTGCACCCCCCGTTTCAAAATTAAAGCCCCCACCGTCCTTCATTGCCTGTCACTCCTGTCCCAGCGGAGGTAGTTGCGCCTGCGGCCCGCCGAAGCCGGATCCGCGCTTCAGGCTGGAATGACTCGCCTTCTGCCTTGCAGCACTGCCGGGTAGAAGGCGCTGCGCCTGAGACTCATGCCTCTTAAAGGAGGGGGTGGCCTTGCGCGTCATCTGACTTACTGCAAGCCGCTACGGCAAAGGTTATAATGCTTGATTCGGTAACGCTACAGCTTTTTACCTCGAAGCCCCCTCACCAAGCGGTTTCCTTCTCAAATGCGGCGTTTCCCCGAGCCTGAATTCACAGTGTTTTCAGCGCCAATTTGGCCCTGAATTCCCTCAAGCACTGTTCCATTTCCCGGCGAGCACCTTCCCAGCGGTGCCCACGCAAGGCTCACCCAGCCCGGTTCCTGACAAGGAGCCTGCCGGTAGGAAACCGAATACCCGCAGGCTTGCATGCAAGCCCTTGTTTCCCAATTTTTGAGCCGGGATCAGGACCTGTTTACCCGGCACAGGCTTTTCGTTTATGACTATTGATCACAACAACATCGCGGTGGGCAAGTACCTTGTCTCGCCGCTCGCAAAACCGCAGGGCCAAGGCCTTTACGCAGCTTCTGTGTCCATTCGCTCCGGGCGGGGCAGTGCCACGCATGACCGTGTGTTGCGCTTCAGCGGGCTGTTTGACAGCGCTGCAGCCGCCGTTCATTACGCGACAGAGCATGCGCTGGGCTGGATTCACGAGCGGTCTTCGCCCGCATGCGCTTGAGCGTCAGTTGGCAAGTACCCATTTTTCAAATCTCTAGGAGTTTTCAGCATGGCCAAAGAAGAACTGATTGAAATGCACGGGCTGGTCAACGAGGTGTTGCCGGATTCGCGCTTTCGCGTGACTCTGGACAACGGCCACAAGCTCGTGGCCTACACCTCCGGCAAGATGCGCAAGAACCACATTCGCATTCTGGCCGGTGACCAGGTGTCGCTGGAGTTGTCTCCTTACGACCTGAGCAAGGGCCGTATTACTTTCCGGCATATTGCTGGTCGCGGTCCCGGCCCTTCGCGCCAGTCGCAGTAAGCATCGTTATCCGTTGGTATTTTTGCCTTTGTCCCATATGGATAAAGCGCAGGGCGCTACATTTTTGATAGCTGTCGTTGCTCTGTCGGGCCGGCAGACCCTGGTTTAAGGCTTGGCGGCCCCGACTGCAGGCTCTGGACGCGCCATCCAGGCAATCAGCGATGAGCGCATCGCCTCCTCCACCGACATCGCAATAGGCTGTACCCATTCGGTCGGAACGAACACGGTGTAGCCGCCAATCATGTAGCCCATGGGCAGATACACCGCCACACGGTCGCCCGGCAGAAAGCCATCTGGTAAATCCGTGAAGCTACGGCGGGTGATCAAGCCGACAATTTCCAGCTCGTGGCCTGGCATGCGCAGGATCACCACACTTTGCACGTCCCCTGTTGCCGAAGGGGCAAAGTAGTCGGCAAAACTTTTGAGCGACGAATAAATACTTTTGACGACGGGCAGGTTGGTGAATGGCAGTTCGGCAAATGACAACAGCCTGCGCAGGCTGTGCCGGGATACCAGAAAGCCGATCGCGACTATGCTGGCGACGCCAAACACCAGTCCCATGCCGGGTATGTAAAAGCTGCCTACCAACGGCCGCAAAATCCACAGCGTGAGTGTCTCCATCCAAGCTAAAAAGATGTAAAGAACATAAACGGTCAGGGCCACTGGCAAGATGGTGATGAGTCCGCGGAAAAAATATTTGTAGAGTTTTTTCATGGTGTTTCGAAAAGAGACTGACTCTGGCTCGGGCGGTTATCAGCAGTTGCCCATACTACCGAAGCTGTGTGGCTATGGCGCCCGAGACCTCGCCGACGCCAAGCCTCGCTTGTAGGTCGAGCCCTACTATTTAACAAGACAGGTTCTGGCAATCGCGCAAGGGCATCTCATTTAGCCTAATGTTCTTTTCAACACGGAGAAAATCATGCCCGTCATTGCCTGGTTACTTGGCGTTCCGGTCACCGTCATCATCCTTCTGATGTTGTTCGGCGTGTTTTAAGGCTTCTGGTTAATCGGCCCGTGTCAGCGGACCAAAACACGCAGCCAGTGATGCACTCTGGCACATTAACAACCTGTTGCGTGCCGGACTGAACTGGACGAAACGGGTACTTTGTTCGCCCGGGTCTTCGAGCAGGGCGCCAGAGCAGAGCATCTTGCCATTCTGCCTGAGGACAGTTTCCACCACTTTGCAAAAGCCTCCAGCATCGGGCATCGCGCTGACCTCATAACTCTTTTCGACCACCTCTTGGCCACTCGTGCCAAGAAGCATGCGGTTGGGTCGGTACTGAAATGTCTCCGTACAAGTGCTACCAAAAAGTGTCCATGTCCATGTCCAGGTTCTGATCAGGGGGCGGCCCGCCAGGGGCGCAGGGCCTATCGCTTGCCGCTATAGCGTGACAGCCGTGAGGCAGTCGATGAGTAAAAAAATTATGCAGTTGGGACATGATGAGGCTCAAGGTTCGGTGCAGCGATCGAAGGCATGCCATCCCGTCCTCGCCCCCGGCTGGCTGGCTGGCTGGCATGGGCGGGTAGGCGGGGCTCACCGGTATAGTTGACTGTATAGCCACTGCCTGGAATCGCCATGAAAAAATCAAACCTGTTTGGTCTGTTGTTGTTAGGTGCACTAAGCCCCTTGTGGGCGCAGCGGGTCGGTGAGGTGGACACGGTCTTTAAGTTCATTGGACCGGACCACAAAGTCGTGGTTGATGCGCACGACGACCCTTTGGTGAGGGGTGTCACTTGTTATGTTTCGCGCGCCAAGACAGGGGGAATCAAAGGGGCTGTGGGGTTGGCTGAAGACAAGGCCGAGGCCTCGATTGATTGTCGCCAGGTCGGCCCCATTTCGTTTCTCAAACCGATGGCGGTCCAGGAAGAGGTTTTCAGCGAGCGGATATCGCTGGTCTTCAAGAAAATACGCATCGTCCGAATGATTGATCGATCGCGAAACACGTTGGTTTATCTCACCTATTCGGACCGGTTGATTGAGGGGTCGCCGCAGAACAGCGTGGCGGCAGTGCCGGTCGATCCCGGCGTCAAGATTCCGGTGAAATGAAATCGTGCCATCGTTCGACAACACGCGAGGATTTATCCCAATGGAAATCGGTTTGGTTCACCAGACACTTGGCTTTCTATTTTCCGAGGCGGTAACGCCGTGAGCCGGACAACACGATGCAGGAAAGGCAGGGGCAGGGCATGAATTTTCGATGCGTAGACGCGGCGGTGATCTTTCGGCTCGGACGGTGCTTGCGCCCGCTGATGCGCCGACCCGAGCACTCCGCCCGGCCAGTTTTGATTCAGCATGGTTAAACGCGCAGAAGACTCGACAGGTAGCACGCAGTTGTTAGAAGCGCGGTTGCTTGAGCTGGAGGAGGCCAATCGGCGCCTGGCACTTGAATTGTTGGAGCACCAGCATGCGGGCGAGGCACTGAAACTCGATGCCCATCGCATGCTCACGCTTGCTGCCACCGCCGGTGACTGGTACTGGGAGCAGGATAAGGAATACCGATTCACCAAGCTGGCCGGCGCGCCCGGTGACGTCAGGCTCGCCGGAGCTTCGCTCGACGACGCCATCGGAAAGCGCCGATGGGAATTGACCGGCGTCGCAGCGTCGGACACCTCTTGGGATGTTCATCGCGCGGTTCTGGATGGCCGTCAGGCGTTTCGAGACTTCGAATTCATGCGGATTCCCAGTGACGGGTTGCCAAGGCACTACGCAGTCAGTGGTGTACCGGTATTTGACGAAAAAGGCCAGTTCGCCGGTTACCAGGGCACGTCGCGCAACATCAGCGCTACAAAGAGTGTCGAGGAGGCTGAAAAACAGGCTTACCAGCTTCTCGGTGATGTTGTGGACAGCATTCCGCTGGCGGTTCATCTCAAGTCGGTGATAGGGTTCCGGATACTGGTCTGGAACAAGGCTGCCGAGGCGCTTTATGGGATAAGCCGCGAAGAGGCCTTGGGCCATACCGTATTTGAGCTTTGGCCTAAGGAAGCTGCAGACCGCATGCACGCCGCGGACCTTGAGCTGATCTCTACCGGGATCGCCCAGGATTTTCCTGACGGGGTGATACCTGACAAGCACCGCGGCCCTGTTGACGTCCATAGGCGCAAGGTCTTGCTCAAGGATGCCAGCGGGGCAAACACCCACATCCTGGTCACGGCGGAAGACATCACCGAGCGCCTGGCATCTGAGTCCCTGTTGCGCCGCAGCGAATCGCGTTTTCGCAGCCTGACACATCTGTCGTCGGACTGGTATTGGGAGTTAGACGCGCACTTCAGGTTTACCAAGATGTCTGAAGGCGCAAAGGACAGAATCGCCAATGCGTTGGGCGACTTCATGGGAAAAACGCGATGGGAAATCGACGATGGCCCGCGCAATAAGGCGGCCTGGGCCGTTCATCGCAAGCAGCTGGAACAGCATGAAACTTTTCGCGACTTCGAATACGAACGCGAGGGCGCTGACGGACAGTTGTTTGTCCTGTGTATCAGTGGAGAGCCGTTGTTTGACGGCAATGACACGTTCATAGGTTACCGCGGCGTTGGATCTAACATCACTGCACGCAAGCAGACGGAGCTGGCGTTGCGGACCAGCGAGTCGCGCTTTCGGGCGGTGGTGGCTGCACTGGCGGAGGGGGTTGTGCTGCGCGACGCCAACGGACGAATCGTTGATTGCAATGCCAACGCAGAACGCATTATCGGCAAGTCGCTGGCCCAGATGAAGGGGAAGACCTCCGCTGTGCCGGAGTGGCAAATTTTTCGCGAAGACGGCAGCTTGATGCCTGATCACGAGCGCCCCAACTTCCTGGCCATACGGACTGGCCTGCCCCAATCCAATGTGGTGGTTTGTTATCGCAGGTCCGACGGCAGCTTGTTGTGGACGCAGCTTAACGTGCAGCCGCTTTTGGGAGATGGCAGTGCGGCACCGTCCGGTTTCGTCACGACCTTGACCGATATAAGCAACCGCAAACGAGCCGAAATGGAGGTGGTCAGGCTCAACATTGATCTTGAAAAACGGGTATCGCGCAGAACTGCGCAGCTTGAGGCCGCCAACAAGGAGCTTGAGGCTTTTTCCTACTCTGTGGCACACGATCTGCGCTCGCCGCTCAGTACCATCGACGGTTACTGCGCCTTGTTGCAAAAAGCCGTGCCTGTTGAGACAGGTGAGCGAGCAGGTCATTACCTGAGCCGCATCAGGGGCGGCGTGCGGCGCATGGGTGAACTCACCGATGGTCTGCTCTCTTTGGCGCAACTGTCGCGCACCAGTCTCAGCTGGAGCAACGTCGATCTCAGTGCCGAGGCCGCCAGGGTCATCGGACAATGCGCAGAAAACGACGGCCCGCGGCATGTACGTGCCA
>Ga0326735_1000386_pt1 | contig 10781 bp, 8 predicted proteins | sample 37_GP2_1092_FD_207945 | JGI IMG/M metagenome (GOLD analysis project Ga0326735, IMG submission 207945) | Glacier ice microbial communities from Ngari, Tibet, China - 37_GP2_109.2 | ecosystem: Environmental > Aquatic > Freshwater > Ice > Glacier | place: China: Ngari, Tibet | collected 2018-07-31
CTCTAAATATGATCTGTTGTGCTTATTGAAAAAAGAATGGTCGCGCAACAGCACAACTATTCAGTTTTCGCCAGATTTTGTAATTGATCGAAGTCTGGATTCGTCGCGCTTACGTGAGCGCCTTAATTATGCTCCGGGCACTTGGCCGGATTTAATTAAAGAAATGTTTAAATTTTATAAGGGTTGATAGAATGCGCAATACTTTTGGGAATAGCAGGATCATGGTCACCGGGGGCACAGGCTCATTTGGTAACGCGGTAATTAACCGCTTCCTCGACTTCGACTGTGCGGAAATAATCATTTTTAGCCGCGACGAAAAGAAGCAGGACGACATGCGTTCGCAGTACAAATCGGACAAACTTCGATTCGTGATCGGCGACATTCGTGACCGTTCCTCATTGGACCGCGCTCTGCCTGGCGTTGATTACGTCTTCCACGCTGCTGCCTTGAAACAGGTACCCGCATGTGAGTTTTATCCGCAAGAAGCGATCAATACTAATATTCTTGGCGCGAACAATTTGATCGATGCTTGTATTAGCAACGACGTCAAGAAAGCGATTTTTCTAAGTACTGACAAGGCTGTTTATCCAATCAATGCGATGGGGATGAGCAAGGCACTGATGGAAAAACTGATTAGCGCCCAGGCTCGTGCACCGCGAGGAAAAAAGAGCAATACGACCTTTTGCTTGACGCGCTATGGCAACGTAATGGCATCGCGCGGCTCGGTTATCCCGTTGTTCGTCAACCAGATGTTGGAAGGCAAACCGTTGACCGTAACCGATCCACAAATGACCCGCTTCCTAATGTCCTTGGAAGAGTCCGTCGATTTAGTAGTGCACGCTTTCCTTCATGGGAATAACGGCGACTTGTTCGTTCAGAAATCTCCTGCTTCAACGGTGGAATGCTTGGCGGCCGCGCTGATCGAATTGTTCAAGTCGACGAGCGAAGTACAACTGATCGGTACCCGCCACAGTGAAAAGGTCTATGAGACCCTCGTGTCGCGCGAAGAGATGGTCAAAGCGGAAGATATGGGTAACTACTACCGCATTCCTGCTGATGTTCGCGATTTGAATTACCACAAGTATCTCGATACTGGTGACACCCGCACCTCAATGGTTGCCGATTACAACTCGCACAATACGCAGCGACTGAACAAAGTAGAGGTCATCGCCAAACTGCTCGAACTCGATTATATCCGCGACCAGTTGGCGAATCGCTAATTTACAACTGAGACCTTGTTGGATGCGATGATGCGCCTAGTGCATCAGTTGATTGGTGTTAGATTTTTCTGTCTGTGATTGTAAAAGGCGAAGCGTGAGCGAGACTAGTCGTGCGAATGTGAGTGTGATCATACCTTGCTATAGATGCAAGGAAACAATTCGACGAGCGGTCGAATCGGTTGCATTCCAGAGCGAGTTGCCGTTGCAGCTTATTCTTGTAGATGATCACAGCGACGATGGGACGTTAGACAGCTTGCGCAAGTTGCAGCGCATTTATGGCAGCGATTGGATAAAAATTATCTGCCTGCCGCATAATGGCGGCGCAGCCAAAGCGCGCAATGCGGGTTGGGCAGCCGCTACACAACAGTACATTGCCTTTCTGGATGCCGACGATAGCTGGCATCCACAAAAAATTGAAATTCAACGCCGTTGGATGGATGCTCATCCCGACGTTGTCATGACCGGCCATGCCAGCATCGTGGAATCCAAGATCATTAGATCGCGGCCAATCGCGCAGCCATATTCGTCGGCGGTGCCGATCTCAGCGGCGATGCTGCTAATGTCGAATCGTTTTTCGACGCCGACGATAATGTTGCGGCGCGAAATTATGCATCGATTCGATGGATCGAAGCGGCGTGGTGAAGATTACCTTTTGTGGCTCGAAATTATACTATCAGCTAATAAAGTTTCCCGCTTTCCAATCGATCTTGCGTATATCCACAAGGCTCGCTTCGGCGCTGGCGGGTTGAGCGGTGATCTATTCTTGATGCAACTTGGCGAAATTGACGCTTACCGAAAACTTCGGTCTACCGGCTTGTTGGGCCGCATCAGTTACGCATTACTGTGGCTGTTTTCTTGGGCGAAATACGTCCGTCGTGTGGTTGTTACCAGACTGGCGGGCTGAACCCACCGGTATTGGTAGCGCACCTTGCTGACGTGACTGCACAAATCATTAAAAATTTTTATTTTTCGTCCCCATTTGTTCGACACGATAGATTGGTTTTGATGTTTGCCTATATTGTTGTTTTGCTTTTCGTCATGCTGTGCGTCTATTTTGCAGAAGCTTATCCGCCCGCAGCGCGAGCGCGAAATGTTTTGCTCGCAGCCGCCCTTATTTCAATGGTCACATTGGCGGGGGTGCGGAACCTGACAGTCGGAACCGACACTGAAAATTATGTACAGTTTTTCGAAGCGATTACAGACTTGCCTAGCGCGTTAGCAATGGGTATCATTGACAACGAATATGGGTTTTGGATCCTTAATTGGGCGGCACACTTAATTTATGATGGATATGTCTCGCTGCTATCATTGGTGGCGGTCATCGTTTGCGGGTGTTACATGCGCTCTATCTTGAATAATTCATGCAATATCACCATTTCTGTTTTCGTATTTTTAACGGCTGGTTTCTATACGTTTTTCTTTAACGGGGCTCGTCAGGCGATTGCTTGTGCAATCTGTGCGCTGGCTATTCCACATCTCATCAATAAAAAATTTAAGCCTTACATTTTTTTAATTATAACCGCGGTGCTTTTTCACAAAACCGCGATAGTCATGTTGCCGGTTTATTTCGTTACAGGTGCGGCGATTTCGTTTTCGAGGGTTTTCGTTTACGCGTTGATTGGTACCATTTCTGCATTGTTCCTTGATACGCTAGTACAGTTTGGGGCGACGGTTGACCCAAGGTATGCTGACTATGCTACTTCAGGCGACGGTGGCGGTTTTTTGATGGTGGCCTTTACGCTAGCATTGACGATCTTCTTTTTCGCTTTCCGACGTAATGTCGTGCTGCATCGCGAGCAGTATTTTGTGTTGTTGAACATGATGATGTTTGGTGCCATTATTTCGTGCATTTCAAGTGTATTTCGGATTGCACCGTCCGGCATTTTACGATTAAGTATTTACTTTAATGTTGCAACCTTGTTTTTGTGGCCGATCGTTTTTGTCAATTTTCCGAAGTCATTTGTCCGTACTATTGGTGTGTATTTTTTTGGACTCGGCTATACCGTTTTCTTTCTGCTTTCGATCGACCGGTTTGGCGATTTATCGCCTTACGTTGTGAACCCTGCATTAGCGTTAGGGTTAATTTGATGCCAGTACGCACCTACTTTTAATTGGAGTGTGTTTGTATATGAAGCGACAATTGATGCTTGCGACGACCGTTCCCGAGACATTTGCGACTATTTTAAGGTTTCAGCCGCGCCGCTTGGCGCGCGATTTCGATGTATCGCTTGTGACTAGTCCGGGTGAGGGGTTCCGAGCGGTGCTCACAAACGAAGCGCTGACCACCCATTCTGTTGCGATGGCGCGCGGGATAAATGTGCTGCGCGATATTGTCTCAGTTACGCGCATGGTCGCCTTGCTCTTGCGTACCCGGCCAGCTCTGCTTCATTCCTATACGCCCAAGGCGGGGCTTGTCTGTATGCTGTCCGGATGGATTTGCCGGGTGCCGATTCGAATCCATACCTTCACCGGTTTGGTGTTCCCGACGTCGCAGGGAGCCCGTCAGAAGCTGTTGATTTGGATCGATCGTTTGATCTGCGCATGTGCGACGCACATTGTGCCGGAAGGAGAAGGTGTCGCAAATGACTTGCGCCGGTGTCGCATTACCAGCAAGCCGCTGCAGGTTATTGGTCACGGTAATATCGCTGGTGTCGATACTGATTTTTTTTCACGCGACGCGCCCGGGGTGGCGAAGGTTGCAGCACGGTTGTTGGAGGATCGGAAAATTCCCGACGGCGCGTACTTGTTCAGTTTTATAGGGAGACTGAATAAAGATAAGGGACTGGATGAGTTAATCGCGGCATTCGCGAAATTGCCGGGGCATGCCCATTTGTTGTTGGGCGGGGCGCTCGATCATACGGCGCCCGTCTCCGAAGCCACGTTGGCAACGATAGCGGTGAATCCGCGTATTCATGCCTTGGGCTTTTTGGAAGACGTAAGACCGTTATTATTTGCGAGTGACGTTTTGGTACTTCCCAGCTATCGGGAAGGCTTCCCCAACGTATTGTTGCAAGCTGGTGCGATGGGGATCCCGGCGATCGCCAGCGACATTAATGGCTGTAATGAACTGCTTGAGCCGGGGCACAATGGATGGTTAGTGCCGGTTCGTGATTCGAAGGCGCTGGCCGACGTGATGCTTGTTGCAATGGAAACAGCCGCTGCGGTTCGCGCGGCAATTGGAAACCGAGCGCGTGCGCGTGTCGCAGATCGCTTCGAGCAGAGGGATCATTGGGAGCGTATGGTTCGTTTTTACGATGACCTGCTTGGTGCAAAATAGCCCAGGGGGTAGCAGCCAAAGACCCGGTGCGTTTGCCGCTGGCGGGGCAGTCAACTCGGCTGCTGCTTTTTCAGTCCTGTAACTGTGAACCATTTTTATATGCGAGTGAAACGATATTGCATTGCGATCAGTGTTGCCAATGGCTACTGCGAGTATATTAGTTTTACATTTCCGGATGCGCCTGCTTAGGGGCATTAGCGTTCGGTTAGCGAATTTTTGGGCGATGGTGCACAAGACTGTCACACTGCACGATTATCCGGCCAGCAAGTCTTGGTCCCGGCACGCTGCGAGCGGCGCAACGCTCTGTTGGCCTTATTATTGATACCCCATTTGTCGCTTGCTGCGAATCCGCGGAAAAGTGGCAGATTAGACAATCTGGATTACTGCTTTGTTAACATTCCTTCGAAATTCAGTTAAATATACTTGGTGCGGTTGTATCGTGCTCACAGGAGCGCATGCCAGCGGCGCCACGCCATCGTTGAACGGTCAATCTGGTTACATCAATATGCCGAATGCCCTGGTCGAACACGATGGCACATTTAGCATAGGATACAGCTACGACCAACCGTATGGCGAATTGTGGGCAACCTCAACCATACTGCCATTCTTGCAAGTCACTGGCCGCTATGTCAGCATAAGCGGGGTCAAGGCTTTCGCCGACGCCGAGGGAAACAGCGATTACGGCCGCAACAAGGACAAGGTTTTTGACGCAAAGTTTCAGCTTGTGGCTGAAAACACATGGCGGCCAACGATTGCCTTTGGCGCTACAGACGTACTTGGGACTCAACTTTTCAAGGGCCACTACTTGGTCGCGACAAAAAGCTTTGGGCCCGCGAAAAATGTCGAGGTAAGTATCGGTCGCGGCTGGAAGCGCCCTGAAGGGGTATTCGCGGGCGCGCGATGGTCGCCTCTGGCGATTCCGAATGTCGCATTGGTTGCTGAGTATGACGCTAACAATTACCGGACCGACAGTTACGCCTCTGAGACTGATGCCGGCACCCGGCGCAAGGGGCCGGCCCTAGGCATCGAGTATCGGTGGGGTTGGCTGGGCGCCCAAATTGCCCGTCATCGCGACCATTTCAGCGCAAACGTGTATGCCACAATTCCGCTTTCCGAGCGTGAATTCCTGCCGAAGCTGAAGGAGCCGGTCGCGTTCCAGCAAAAAGATGCGCCGGCCCGTGCCTCGCTCGCCGATTGGCAGCGCGATGGCTGGCCTGGCGCGGCGCTCGTGCAGGCGCTGGCGAAGCAGGATTTCAAGAATATTCGGGTCGAGCTCGATGCCGGCGTGCTCAAGCTGACGCTGACGAATAACCGCATCTCGAATCTCGGCCGCGCCATCGGGCGTGCCAGTCGAACGGTCTTGGCGTTCGCACCGGCCGGTACACGTTCGTTCGTCATCACCTATACCAAGAATGAACAGCCGGTCGCGACGTACGAGTTCATGAACCTGTATGTATTGAGCGACTACCTCGGCGGATTGGTCGACCGCGACCGTTTCCTGCAGACGGTCGTCGTGCGCGCTGCCACGCCCGGGGATCGTATTGACAAAATCGACCAGTCTGCCCTGCTGGCGGGCTTGGACGAAGACGTCCGGATGGGCGTCGACGTCGGCTACGACGGCAATATGGTGCAGGTGCGCTCCGAAGACCGGGAAGCGAACCGGTTTCGCATCGCTCCCAAGCTCGGCCTGTTTTTCAACGATCCGAGCGGTGCCTTGCGCTACGAAATCGACGCTGCCGCCAACTACGACCGCCGGCTTGGCACCGGCTTATATCTGAACGGCGCCGTCAGCGCCAACATCATCGAAACGATTTCCGGCGTGACCCAGAAGTCGAATAGCCTGTTGCCGCACGTGCGCACCGATATCGCGGAATACAAGCGCGGTTCGCGGGTCAAGCTGAACAAGCTGATGATCAACCAGTACGCCATGCCGGCCGAAAACTGGTATGGCCGACTGTCGGGTGGCTTGTACGAGGAAATGTATCGCGGCGTTGGCGGCCAGCTGCTGTACGTGCCGAAGGACAGCCGCTGGGCGGCGGACCTGTCGGTCGACGCGTTGCAGCAGCGCGGTTTCAAGGGCCTGTTCGACGCCCGCGATTACCGCACCGTCACCGCCCTCGGCGCCTTGCATTATCGGTTGCCAGCCGACATGACCGTGACGGCACGCGCCGGTCGCTTCCTGGCCAAGGACAGCGGCGTGCGGCTCGAATTCAAACGCCGTTTCTTCTCCGGCATGGAGATCGGCGCGTGGTACACCAAGACGAATGGCAAGGACACCACCAGTCCCGGTACCCCGAGCAATCCCTACAACGACAAGGGCGTGTTCGTGTCCCTGTCGCTCAATACCATGCTGTTGGCCGATACCCAGGCCACCGCCAACATGGCAATTTCGCCATGGACCCGTGACGTCGGCCAGATGGTGGCTTCGCCAGGCGACCTGTACGACATGATCGAACAGCCGCGCCGCGACCTGACCCTGGGCGACGGTCTTGGCAACCTCGGCGAGCGGCCGGACGAACAAAACCTCGCTGTTACCTATCCGCAGGCCAAGCCAATCGGCAATCCGTGGCCGGCGTTCCGCCTTCGGGTGGCGCAGGCGGCATCCTCGAGCCCGACCTTGCCCGAATGGGTAAAAGGCGGTGGCATGGCGGCCGGCGCGGTGCTGGGCAGCGCGCTGCTCGACAAGCCGGCCGACCGGTTTTTCAAGAAGCACCAGGATTCGTCCGTGGCACGCGGCTTGGGTAACTTCGGCAAGGTTATGCCGGTCGCGCTGGTGGGCGCCGCCGGCGCCGCGATGGCATTCGGCGACGACCGCATGCAGAACATCGGCCTCATTTCGCTCCAGTCGGTCGCTGGCGCCATCGGCGTGACGCAACTGGGCAAGTACGCCATTGGTCGCGCGCGCCCTGGCGAAGAGCGCGGCTCGTGGGAAAGGGTTGGCAGCGGGGGGCGCTCTAATTCGTCGTTCCCGTCCGGCCACAGCGCCGTGGCGTTTGCCGCGGTGACGCCGTTCGCGCAGGAGTACGACGCGCCTTGGCTGTATGGCGTTGCGGCACTGAGCGCGGCGGGGCGGGTGTCGGGGCGCCAGCATTGGGTGTCGGATACTGTCGCCGGCAGCCTGGTCGGCTATGCGATCGGCAGCTGGCTGTGGCAATCGCAGCGCGAAAACCGCAGCTCGTTCTTTTCGATCAATCCGGGATCGAAGGAAGTGAGCATGTCCTGGCGCGGGTCATATTAAAGCGTAGCGCAGTAGCTGGGGTATCGCTGACCGGCATACATCGGCGCGCGATCTCGCAACGCGAAGCTGACCCGGCCGTGTAGCGCTCGGCGATGCGTTGCCGTACCGCTGACTGGTTGTTGTATTGATGAAACACCGCTATTTCAGCAATACGAGCACCAAGGCATAGCTAGGGCTATATGTGAGTATGTGAGTATGTGATTTACGGTACATGCTCGCCTGAATCTCTGTTTGAACAACAGCCATGCCCCGCAGGGCTGCCCTACGGTGCTATCCGATTGACTTGCCGGAATTATAAAGAAGGCATTATTTTGTTTAAATTGAAACGTGATTCACGTTTTATCAAGAATGTCCTTGTCATAATGTGAAGCCCGTTAATTACTGTCCAGAATTAAGCGTCCTTGAGGGCGTCAAATATCGGGTGCTATAATCGTTCTATATTTTTCCGCATTGACATGTATCAGGAGTATTAAAATTAAACGGCTTTTCGATATTATCGTGGCGACGTGTGCTTTGATCGTGTTCGCATTGCCATTGCTTGGCCTGACGATGCTGGTGCATCGAAAGCTTGGCAACCCGGTGTTTTTCCGGCAGGTCCGTCCCGGTCTGCACGGCCAGCCGTTCGAAATGATCAAGTTCCGCACCATGACCGACAAGCGCGGGCCGGACGGGCAGTTGTTGCCCGACTCGGTACGCCTGACGTCGTTCGGCCGCTTTCTGCGCGCGTCCAGCCTGGACGAGCTACCGGAACTATGGAACGTACTGAAGGGTGAGATGAGTTTGGTAGGGCCGCGTCCGCTCTTGATGGAATACCTGCCTCTGTACTCCGCCGAACAAGCGCGCCGCCACGAGGCCCGCCCTGGCATCACTGGCTGGGCTCAGGTCAACGGCCGCAACGCCCTTAGCTGGGATGAAAAATTCACGCTTGACGTCTGGTATGTGGACCACTGCTCCCTGTGGGGCGACATCAAGATCTTGTGGCTGACTGTCAAGAAGGTACTGATTCGCGAAGGCATCAGCGCTGCGGGCGAAGCGACAATGCCAAAATTTACTGGGGGCAAGCGATGAGTCTGGGCATCACATGACCAACGCGGGCACGAAACTGGCCCTGCTGGGCGCCAGCGGCCATGGCAAATCGGTGGCCGATGTTGCAACTGCCGCTGGCTGGAAACGCGTCGTGTTTTTCGACGATGCGTGGCCGACCCGCAAAATGAACGGCCACTGGCCGGTGGTAGGGGACACCGAAGCGTTGATGGTGCGCTTAGGCGAGTTTGACGGTGTGCTTGTAACCATCGGTAACTGCGCGGTGCGTTGGCAAAAGCAGCAGGCACTGCAGGCTGCAGGAGCACCCTTGACAACTATTGTACATCCCGGCGCGCATATCAGCCCGTTTGCCAAGCTCGGGACGGGCACGGTAGTGATGGCTGCTGCTGCAGTCAATGTCGATGCCGTCGTCGGCGACGCAGGCATCATCAATACCGGTGCCACGGTCGACCATGACTGCGTGCTTGCGCATGGAGTTCACGTCAGCCCAGGCGCCAACTTGGCGGGTGACGTCGCAGTCGGCGCGTGCAGCTGGGTCGGAGTCGGCGCAGCGGTGCGCCAGGGCGCGCGCATTGGCGCGTACGCCATGGTTGGTGCTGGCGCGGTGGTCGTCAAACCGGTGGCCGACGGCCAGACCGTGGTCGGCAACCCGGCGGTGCCCTTGGTACGGCGCCGGCTGCACGACGCTGATGTTGATGTTAAACATTTGTTCGTTGAAGTCAATTAATCTACTATCGAAATCTCCTCATGCTAAATACTTCGTTTGCTCCCTGGCCCAGTTTTACTCCGGAAGAAGCCACTGCCGTCGAGCAAGTGCTGCTGTCGAACAAAGTCAACTATTGGACCGGCACTGAATGCCGTGAATTTGAAAAAGAATTTGCTGCATGGTGCGGCACCGACTACGCTGTGGCGCTGAGCAATGGCACGCTGGCGCTGGATGTCGCCTTAAAAGCGATGGGCGTCGGTCCCGGTGACGAGGTCATAGTCACGCCACGCACTTTCATCGCCAGCATTTCCTGCGTTGTCAACGCGGGCGCCACGCCAGTGTTCGCCGATGTCGACGCCGACAGCGGTAACTTGTCTGCGGCAACAATCGGCAAGGCGCTGACGTCGCGCACCAAGGCGGTGATTTGCGTGCACCTTGCCGGCTGGCCGTGCGACATGGATCCGATCATGGCGTTGGCGGCAGAAAAGGGCTTCAAGGTCATCGAGGATTGCGCCCAGGCGCATGGCGCGCAGTACAAGGGCCGTAACGTCGGTTCAATTGGTCACATCGGCGCATGGAGCTTTTGCCAGGACAAGATCATGAGTACAGGCGGCGAAGGCGGCATGGTCACCACCAACGACGAGGCGCTGTGGCGGGCGATGTGGTCGTTCAAGGACCACGGCAAGAGCTACGCGGCGGTGTACGAGCGGGAGCATGCGCCCGGTTTCCGCTGGCTGCACGAGTCGTTCGGCACCAACTGGCGCATGCTCGAGATGCAGGGCGCGATCGGCCGCATCCAGCTGCGTCGCATGGCCGGCTGGACCGCCAGCCGCAAGGTTAATGCCGAAGCAATTTGGGCCATGTGTGCACGGCACTCCGTCGCCCACGTGCCGGTATTGCCGGAAGGCTTGGTACATGCGCATTACAAATGCTACATCTATGTCAAGCCGTCGCAACTGGCTCCCGGTTGGAGCCGCGACCGCATGGTGGCCGAAATCAACGCGCAAGGCGTGCCGTGCTTCCAGGGCACCTGTTCCGAAGTGTACTTGGAACTGGCGTTTGACAACACCGGCTGGCGCCCGACGACGCGCCTGCCTGAAGCGCGCCGGCTCGGGGGAGTCAGCATAATGTTCCTGGTCCACCCGACGCTGAGTACAGAGGAAATCCGGAGGACCTGCAGTGTAATCGACCAGGTCTTGAGCGCAGCGAGCAGCGGAAAGCATGCACCTGCCACGGCGGTGGCGGCGCCTGTGCTGGCATGAGCACCCTGGGCGGGAGGCCGCGTCTGTCGTGTAC
>Ga0326735_1000387_pt1 | contig 10768 bp, 7 predicted proteins | sample 37_GP2_1092_FD_207945 | JGI IMG/M metagenome (GOLD analysis project Ga0326735, IMG submission 207945) | Glacier ice microbial communities from Ngari, Tibet, China - 37_GP2_109.2 | ecosystem: Environmental > Aquatic > Freshwater > Ice > Glacier | place: China: Ngari, Tibet | collected 2018-07-31
TCGGTAAACAGGGCGCACACCTTGCCCAATCCCTTGGACTTGATATACGAGGTCGGATACAGCATTTCCTGCATGCCCGGTCCGCCCTTTGGTCCTTCGTAACGGATCACGACCACGTCGCCGGCGACGATCTGGTCGCCGAGGATGGCTTCGACTGCCGAGTCCTGGCTTTCGAAAACCCGCGCCACGCCGGTGAACTTGAGGATGCTGTCATCCACGCCGGCAGTCTTGACGATGCAGCCCTTCTCGGCCAGATTGCCGTACAAGACAGCCAGTCCGCCATCCAGAGAATACGCATGCTCCAGGTCCCGGATGCAGCCTTCAGCGCGATCGGTGTCGAGCTCGTCGAAACGTTTGTCTTGTGAGAAGGCAGTCTGGGTCGGCACGCCGCCCGGCGCTGCGCTGAACAACCTGTGCACAGCGGGATCCTTGCTGACCATGATGTCATTGGCTGCGATCGAGTCAGCCACGCTTTTGCTGTGCACGGTCGGCAGGCTGGTATCGAGCAATCCGGCGCGCGCCAGTTCACCGAGGATGGCGACGATGCCGCCGGCGCGATGCACGTCTTCGATGTGATAGTCCTGCGACGCCGGCGCGACCTTGCACAGGCACGGCACCTTGCGCGAAATGCGGTCAATGTCGGCCATGGTGAAATCGATGCCGCCTTCCTGCGCAGCGGCCAGCATGTGCAGCACGGTGTTGGTCGAGCCGCCCATTGAGACGTCCAGCGCCATGGCGTTTTCAAACGCGGCGCGTGTGGCGATATTGCGCGGCAGTGCGCTTGCATCATCCTGCTCGTAATAACGTTTGGACAGCTCCACGATCAGGCTGCCGGCGCGCAGGAACAGCGCCTTGCGGTCGGCGTGAGTCGCCAGGATGGTCCCATTGCCAGGCAAGGACAACCCAAGCGCCTCAGTCAGGCAGTTCATCGAATTCGCCGTAAACATGCCCGAGCACGAACCGCAGGTCGGGCAGGCCGAGCGCTCTATCTGGGCCAGCTGCTCATCCGACACCGACGGATCGCCGGCCTGGACCATGGCGTCGATCAAATCGATTTTTTGCGGCTTTTTCTTCAGGCCGGCGATGCTGATGGTGGCGCTTTCCGGCTTCGGATGCAGCGCTTCGATGACCTTGCCGGCTTCCATCGGGCCACCCGAGACGAACACGACCGGAATGTTCAGGCGCATGGCGGCCATCAGCATGCCGGGGGTGATTTTGTCGCAGTTCGAAATGCACACCATCGCATCGGCGCAGTGCGCGTTGATCATGTATTCGACCGAGTCGGCGATCAATTCGCGCGAGGGCAGCGAATACAGCATGCCGCCGTGACCCATCGCAATGCCGTCATCGACGGCGATGGTATTGAATTCCTTGGCCACGCCGCCGGCGGCTTCGATTTCGCGCGCGACCAATTGGCCCAGGTCTTTCAAATGGACATGGCCCGGCACGAACTGGGTAAATGAATTGACCACGGCGATGATCGGCTTGTCAAAGTCACCATCCTTCATGCCGGTGGCGCGCCACAGCGCGCGCGCGCCGGCCATGTTGCGGCCGTGGGTGGTGGTACGGGAACGATAAACAGGCATTTAAATTCTCCAATAGCGATAGCGCATGCACGATCGTGCAATGAGCGCCTAAGTACCCACTCAGAATATTTTGTGAGATGGATGTGGTCCAGTCCGGAGGCGCAGCAGGGAATTCGGCTGGCCGGCCAGCCGCCTGCGTAGCGGGACAGGCTTATAAGCCTGTCCTCCTGCCAAGGCGGACGAACCGACGCAATGCTAGCATTGCTAGGGGCGGAACGCAGCAGCGCGCCGGAATGGGCCGCAGACACCCGCAAAATATTCTAAGTGGGTACTTAGAGTGCCTTGCGCCTTCGTGTGTGTCAAATATATGATTCGGTGCGCGTTTTGATAACCCGGACACGCCGCCGCCAAGATGGCTCCGGCCCTGACTTATTGTGAAAGAAACCTCCCGATGCTGATACACCCGATGCCCGATCCGGTCCTGCTGGCGCTCGGCCCCGTCAAGATTCACTGGTACGGCATGATGTATCTGCTGGCCTTCGCGCAGTTCATCGGCCTCGGCCTGCTGCGACTGCGCCAGCCGCACATCGCCCAGGCCGGCTGGACCCGCGCGCACCTGGAAGACATGCTGTTCTATGGCGTGCTCGGCGTGGTGATCGGCGGCCGACTCGGCGAGGTCCTGTTCTATCAACCGATGTATTACCTTGCGCATCCGCTGGAAATCTTCGCGGTCTGGAAGGGTGGCATGGCGTTTCACGGCGGCTTCCTCGGCGTGATGGTGGCCATGCTGATCTGGACCCGCCGCAATAACCGGAAGCTGATGGATGCGATGGACTTCATCGCGCCCCTGGTGCCGCTCGGGTATGCGTTCGGCCGCCTCGGCAATTTCATCAATGCAGAGCTGTGGGGCCGCGTCGCCGATCCGTCGCTGCCGTGGGCCATGATCTGGCCGACCGTCGATAACCTGCCGCGCCATCCGTCACCGATTTATCAGGCGCTGGTCGATGGTCTGCTGATGTTCATCATCCTGTGGTGGTTCGCCAGCAAACCGCGGCCACGACTGGCGGTCAGCGGCATGTTCTCGCTGCTGTACGGCTGCGCGCGCTTCTTCACCGAATACTTCCGCGTGCCCGATTACGAAGTCACCTTCGCTGGCTGGGCCATCTCCGCCGGGCAGATGCTGTCGATCCCGATGATCCTGCTCGGACTGATCCTGCTGTACCTCGCTTACCGCCGTCCCGAAAAGACCCCATGAACGCGAATCTCTATGCTCTGTTCGCCGCGCGTTTTCCACCGGACCGGGCGACCTGCTTCCTCGAAACGCCGAATGGCCTGCACTATTCGTGGAACGATCTCGAACGCGCCAGCGCGCGCATGGCCAATCTGTTCGCCGGGCTGCGGTTGCCACCGGGATCGCGCATCGCCGTGCAGGTGGAAAAATCTGCGGAAGCAGTGATGCTGTATCTGGCCGTGATCCGCGCAGGCTACGTGTATTTTCCGCTGAACCCCGCTTACCGCGCAGCCGAGATCGAATACTTCATCGGCGACGCCGAGCCGGCGGCCGTAGTCTGCGCGCCAGGCGACTTTGGCTGGGTCTCGAAGATTGCCTTCAAGGCTGGCGTGCAGCATGTCTTCACGCTGGATGAGCGGCGCGGTGGTTCGCTGCTGGTGCGCGCGGCCGGCCAGCCAGATCACTTCACGACGGTCGACAAACAGCCGGACGACCTCGCTGCGATCCTGTACACCTCGGGTACTACCGGACGCAGCAAGGGCGCCATGCTCAGCCACGGCAATCTTGCATCGAATGCGCTGGTGCTACAGGACTATTGGCATTGGCAGCCGGGCGACGTGCTGCTGCATGCGCTACCGCTGTTTCATGTGCACGGCCTGTTCGTCGCGCTGCACGGCGCGCTGCTGAACGGCAGCCGCATGATCTTCCTGAACAAATTCGATGCGTCCGAGATCCTGCGCCAATTGCCGCGCGCGACCGTGTTCATGGGCGTGCCGACCTACTACGTTCGCCTGCTGAACGAGCCGGAATTCAACGCTGAATTGTGCAGCAACATGCGCCTGTTCATTTCCGGTTCGGCGCCGATGCTGACCGAAACCTTCAACGATTTCGTCGGGCGCACCGGTCATACCATCCTCGAACGCTACGGCATGAGCGAGACCGCCATGCTGACCTCGAATCCCTACGACGGTGCGCGCAAGGGTGGCACGGTCGGCTTTGCGCTGCCTGGCGTGAGCGTGCGCGTGGCAAACGCGCGCGACGGCATCGGCGATATCGAAGTGCGCGGGCCGAACGTGTTCCGCGAGTACTGGCGCATGCCGGAAAAGACGGCCGAGGAATTTACTGCGGATGGCTACTTCCGCACCGGCGACGTTGGGCGTTTCGATGCGGATGGCTACCTGTCCATCGTCGGTCGCAGCAAGGACCTGATCATCTCGGGCGGCTTCAATGTCTATCCGAAGGAAATCGAATCGCTGATCGACGACATGCCCGGCGTGCTCGAGTCGGCCGTCATTGGCTTGCCGCATGCGGACTTTGGCGAAGCCGTGACGGCTGTCGTGGTACTGAAGCCCGGGGCGCAGCTAACCGAGGCGCGAGTGATCGCCGCCCTCAAGGCGAAAATCGCGAACTTCAAGGTGCCCAAGCGCGTGCATGTGGTCGAGGAACTGCCGCGTAATGCGATGGGCAAGGTGCAGAAAAACGAGCTGCGCACGACCTTCGGCTAAGCTCAGGCGGAGCCCATCCGATACGCCTTGTACAACATGTACACCGCCAGCAAATACAGCATCACCGCAAACACCTTCTTCAGCGATTTCACCGGCATGTTGTGCGCTGCGCGCGCGCCCAGCGGCGCGGTGCATACGCTGGCGATCGAAATCACCAGCAGCGCAGGCAAATAAACAAAGCCAATCGACCAGGCCGGCAGGTTCGGCGCGTCCATGCCGTAGTACACATTCGACAGCGTCCCCGCCAGCGCGATCGGAAAGCCAAGCGCCGCGCTGGTGGCGACCGCGTTATGGATCTTTACGTTACACCAGGCCATGAACGGCACCGAGATGAATCCGCCGCCCGCGCCGACCAGTCCGGAGATGACGCCGATCACGCCACCCGTCGCAAACATGCCGCCGCCTTCGGGCAGATTGCGTGTAGGCGAGGGTTTTTTATCGAGCATCATCTGCGTCGCCGAGGCCACCAGGAACAGGCCGAAGAATGCCGCCAGCACGGTCGAATTCATTTGCTTGCCGATCCACGGGCCGATCCAGGAACCGATCAGGATGCCGGGCGTCAGCCGCATCACGATCGGCCAGATCACCGCTCCGCGTTTGTGATGCGCGCGCACGGATGAAATCGAGGTGAACATGATGGTCGCCAGCGAGGTAGCGATCGCCATGTGCACGATCAGCGCCGGTGAAAATTCCTTGAAGGTCATCAGTAAGGTAAGGAAAGGCACCAGTAGCATGCCGCCACCGATGCCGAGCAAGCCGGCCGCGAACCCTACCGCTGCGCCCAATACGAGGAACGCCAGCACCAGCGAAATATCCATGCCCAACCTTTTTAGTTATTTTGATAAACAGCGGATGATACAGCGCGATTCGACCGCCGTGACCAGCACGCTATTTTGACAAATGCTGCAGGATACAGCGCCACTCGCTCGCCGAGACCGGCGTAATCGACAGTCGATTACCACGCTTGAGAATCGCCAGCTCGGCCAGCGCAGGGTCGGCGCGCAGCACGGCCAGGCTCAGCAGTGCGGTCTTGCGTTTGGCGCGCACATCGACCAGCATCCAGCGCGGAGTCTCGGGAGTTGCCTTGGGATCGTGGTATTTGCTGTCGCGCTCAAACTGGGTCGGATCGGGATAGGCATCGCTGGCTACCTCGGCCAATCCGGCAATGCCAGGCTCGGGACAGCTGGAGTGGTAGAACAGGACGCCATCTCCCGGACGCATCAGGTCGCGCATGAAATTGCGCGCCTGGTAATTGCGCACGCCGGTCCAGGGAACCGTGCTGGCGGGCGCCGCCAGGGCATCATCAATACTGACTTCGCTTGGTTCGGATTTCATCAGCCAATACTGCATCTGCGTGGGTCCCATGGTTGAGTTTGAAACGGGGTTTGTAACAGCGTTTGTAACGCGCTTTATAAATACGTTTGCAAATGCGGCAGGCGTAAAAAAAGCGGCTGCATCACGCAGCCGCTTTCACGAATCAAGTCCCGCCATTGCCGCTATGCCGGCATCCTGAACCAAACGGTTCAAGGTGGTCACAGTAAGTTCAATTTCGGGCTCATCGGACTAGCGGCGAGCACACCCATCGTACAAAATCCCGCGACCGATGCACATAAATGGTTCAAGGAATATATGGCAATCGCGTACACGGCAGGAGAGCTAAGTGTACCTGTTACGGCGACCCTGTCAAACGATTTTGCCACGATATTCACGTCTTATTTACACCTTAAATGCGCTGGCTAACACAAGCATCAAAATAGGTTTTCCTGCGGCGTGATTGCGGCATCAAGAACACTATGCATGGCGGTAATTTTGTGCTGGACTTCAGCCAGCGTGCTCTCGGCCAGCGGGCCGTCGGCCGACTTTACGCCCAACAATTCCGCGGCGATGCCCAGCGCGGCCATCACGGCAATGCGGTCGGTGCCCTTGATCTTTCCGGCATCGCGGATGGCGGACATTTTGCCGTTCAGGTAATCGACTGCTTCCTGAAGCGCGCGTTCTTCGCCCGCCTTGCAGGCCAGCTTGTAGGGCTGGCCCAGGATGGTTACGTCTACCTGTGTCATGCTGCCTCCTCCTCATCGGCTGTGGGCGCCGGTATTTGATCCAGCAACGCCGCCACGCGACGATGTGCTTCGGTCATGCGCCCGTACAGGTCGGCGTTTTCGGCCGCCATGAATTCCTTTTCGCGGCGCAGCTCTGCGTTCTCACGGCGCAGCGATTGGGTAAGCTCAGCCAGCTGGCTGATCTTGTGGGCGAGAGTATCGAAATCTGAAATCATCCCGTCACTATAGTTGCGGGAGCGAAGCCCGGTCAACTGATTCAGCGTGGCGCGGCGATTTTTCGTTCCGCCGGGTCGAGCGCGGCGACGGATTGGACCGCGCAGATTAGCGCGCCATTGTCGGTCGGCTCTATAAATCAGCCAGATCGAGCAGGCGACCGTCGACCGTGATCAGGGCAGCGCGGATGGCCTTGCCGGGCAATACCGCGCGTGCGGCAGTCTGATAACCGATCAGCTGCTCACGGTAGTCGTCGCGCTCACTGTCCAGCAGGCGGCGCTTGTAGTCAAGTACCCAGGCTTCGTCCTCGAACACCACCAATCGATCAAAGCGGGAAATGCCGCTCGCATTGCCGCTTCCGGTGCCTACGTCGAGTTCATTGAATGCGGCTGCATGCTGCGCCGGATTGAAGAAGCGCTCCAGATGCGGCGCCGACAGTATCGTGTGCGCCTGGGCCGCGACGATCTCGGCCAGCGCGCTGTCGCAGAACAGCCAGCGCGCGACGATGGCCGCATCCGGCACCTGCACTGGCCAGTCGCCATCCTGGGTCAGGCGTTCGAGCAGCGCATGCAGGGCGATGCCTTCGTCGATCGCGGCGCTGGCTATTACCGGCGCTACCGTGCGCGCGGGCGCTGGCAGCGTCGGCGGTTCGAAGATACGCTGCTCGAATTCGTCCACCATTTCAAGGGCGGCTGCAGTCAATGCGTCGGCGGCCTGCGGCTGGTACTGCGCCACGCTCTGCAGGCGGCCGTACCAGTTATCTTCCACCACGCCATGCGCATCTGCGCTGCGGCTGGCCGCCACGCCGCTGATGATCAACAGTTCCTTGGCGCGGGTCGCGGCGACATACAGCAGGTTCCAGTCTTCCTGCGCCTTCAGCGCGGCCTCGGCGGCGAACAGATCGTCGCGCGCCACGCCGCGCTCGGCCTGGCGGCCAAATGCCGAGAAGTGCGTCGGCGTGTCGCTGTCCTGCGGCCAGGCGCACAGGATGCCGAGGTCTTCGCGCGCGGCTTCGCTGTTGTTCGCATCGAGCAACACCACGATGCGCGCTTCCAGGCCTTTCGCGCCATGGATGGTCAGGATGCGCACGGCGTCCAGTCCGGCGTCGATATTCGCTTCGTCGGGCGCATCGCCCTGCGCGCCATCGACCAGGCCGGCCAGCGCGGCGATGAATTTCGGCAGGCTGGGATAGCGCCCGCCGTCCAGTTCCAGGGCCAGCGCGGTGAACGCTTCCAGATTGCCGATCACCTGGCCGCGCACCAGCGGCGCCGCCGCCTGCGCATAGCGCGCCACCAGCGCGCCTTCGTGCAGGATGCGATCGAGCAGGTCGTGCACCGGCAGATGCAGGGAGGCCGGCAGCCAGCGCTGCAGCAATTCGCGCGCGCGGCGCAGAGGCGCGGACGGCGAAGGCATGTCGAGCAAGCGCTGCCACCAGCGCGGCTCGGGCCGCCGGGCCAGCGCGATCAGGTCGGCGTCGCTCGCGTCGAAGATCGGCGACTTCAACACATGCGCCAGGGCGCGATCGTCGGCGGGCGCGATCAGAAAGCCGAACAGGGCAATCAGGTCGGCCACTTCAAGCGACTGCAGCAAGCCGCCGCGCTTGTCGGAGACGAAGGGAATGCCGGCTTCGCGCAGGGCGCTTTCGTAAGCGCGCAAGTGGGCGCGTTTTTTCACCAGCAGCATAACGTCGGACCAGGCCGGCACGCCGTTTTCTGAATCGGCCAGCGCGGCGCGCGCGCGCAGGATTGCCTGGGCCACTGCCCTGCCCTCGTCCCGGCGGCGCGCGTCGTCCTGTTCCTCGCGCGGCGTCAGCAGCGGATTGCGCAATGCGAAGCCATCCACTTCTACCGTTACGACGGGCTCCGGCTGCACCAGCGGCAGTCGCCAGACCATGCCCTCGCGCCCGGCCAGCGTGGTCTGCGGCAGGTACAGAGGATTCGCCCGCATGCTGTCGTTCAGCAGCGCCACGATGGCGTTCGCATTGCGCCGCGTCTGGTTCGTGCGCAGCATGTGGGCCCCCTGGGCGCGCAGCATGGCCGCCGCAGCGCTGAACACGCGTGGCTCGGCGCGGCGGAAACGATAGATCGACTGCTTCGGATCACCGACGATGAACACGCTCGGCCGGTCAGTGTCCGCGCCATACGCATCCAGCCAGGCGCGCACGATGCTCCATTGCAGGGGATTCGTGTCCTGGAATTCATCCAGCAGGATGTGCCGGTAGCGCGAATCCAGCCGGCTTTGCAGGTAGGCCGCGTGCTCCGGGTGAGTCAGCAAGCGGTAGGCCTGCCATTCGAGGTCGGCAAAATCAAACACGCGCTGTTCGGCTTTCAGGCTCTGGTACAGCTCGAGGTAAGCCTCACCGACGGCGAACAGGGCGCAGTTCAATTCGAGCACGCGCGCGTCGAAGCTGCGCCGCGCAAGCACATGAATTTGTTCAGCGATCAGCCCGAATTCGTCGTTGAAGACCTCGATGCCGCCGATATCGTGATCGGCCGCCAGCGCCGCCAGTAGCGTATTCGCCTTGCCGTTCTTGCGGCACTCGCCTTCCCCGTCATGGAACTCGTGCGCCAGCCGGGCAAACATCTCCATGCCCGGGCCTTCGGTCAAGGCCAATTCAATCGCGACCGCGCGCTTCTGATTGGCTGCGCCGCCTTTGCCGAGCAGGGATGCCAGCTTGGCTATGCGCGCCAGCAGGGCCGCATCATTCCATAGTTCGATGCGCGGATCGTTGCCGCCATCGGCGCCGCAGAATTCCTGTAGCCGGGCCAGCCCTGCTCCATCGCGGTTGATTGCCCACCACTCCGCGCGCTTCTCGACGAAGGCGTCGAGCATGCGCCGTGCGTTGAAGCTGCCGGCGATTTCATAGAGCGCCACCAGCGCGGCTTTTACTTCCGCCTGGCTGTCATCGTTCAGGCCGACCATGAAGCGGGTCCAGGCCTCGGCGCGCAGTTCACCCGTGACTTCTGTCAGGCCATACCCGTGCGGCACGCCCGAGGCCAGCGGCGCGAGCTTCAGCAAACGCGCAAACCAGCTGTGGAAGGTGTCGATCGAGAGCGCCTGCGGACTGGCCAGCACGCGTCCGTACAGCGCGCGCGCCTGCGGCAGCAGCGCTTCGGCCTGAGTTGCGTCGAGGCCGCGTTCGCGCAGCGCCTCCAGCACGCCGGCGTCTGGCAGCACGGCCAGCTCCAGCAGCAACGCCATCAGCCGCTCGCGCATTTCCTGTGCAGCCTTGCGCGTGAAGGTAATCGCCAGCAGTTCAGAGGGCTGGGCGCCGGCCAGCAGCAGGCGCAGCATGCGCGCTACCAGCAGCCAGGTCTTGCCGCTGCCGGCGCAGGCTTCCACCACCACTGAATGCTGCGGGTCACAGGCGGCGCGCACGAATGCGGCCGCAGGAACGTCCACATCATTGAATTCGTAGGCGCGCGCTGCTTCCATCACCACGCTCCCTTGCGGCACAGGCCGCGCACATCGCAATAGCGGCAGTTAATTTCAATGCCGCTGGCCGGCAGCGGCGCGCCTCCGTCGATGGCTTGCAGGTTGGCCAGCAGCTGCGTTTCCAGTGCGTTCTGCCATTCGACATAGCGCGGCGCCGCCGCGTCGCCGGTTCGATCGCGGGTCGCCTCGAGCGCGACATAATGTCCGTGCGCCAGCGGCGCGTCGTGCAGCAAACCGTAAAACGCCAGCTGCTGATCCTCGCCGTCGCTCAGGCGTTTTTTCAGCAGCGCCAGCTCATTGGTTTTGTAATCCAGCAGCGCCAGTTCACCATCGTCGTGCCGGTCGATCCGGTCGATACGACCATGCAGGGTGATCGTGCCGCCGTCCCACGCCAATTGCCGCTCGCGCGACAGCTCACCGAAGGCGAATTGCCAGCCGCCGTCCTGGCGCGCATTGGCCCACGCGAGATAGGCTGGCGCGGCCTTTTGCCAGCGCACGTAGAAGCCCAGTGCTGCCGCGTTTTTTTCCAGCTCGGGGCCGAATACCGCTTCCGAGACGCGCATCATCAAGGCCGGCCGCTGATCCACCGGAACCGGCTGTTCAAGCAGGGCCTCGTGATAATTTTTCAGGATGCGATGCAGCCAGTCGCCGTAATCGCGCTTGTTCGGCAGGTCGGATAATTCATCGAGGGTCAACAAGCCGAGCATGCGCGTGGCGAAGAATTGATACGGACACGCCATCAGCGTGTTGTAGGCGCCGGCCGAAAGCCGCGTCGGCAGCAGCCCCGGCGCGCTCGGC
>Ga0326735_1000388_pt1 | contig 10756 bp, 11 predicted proteins | sample 37_GP2_1092_FD_207945 | JGI IMG/M metagenome (GOLD analysis project Ga0326735, IMG submission 207945) | Glacier ice microbial communities from Ngari, Tibet, China - 37_GP2_109.2 | ecosystem: Environmental > Aquatic > Freshwater > Ice > Glacier | place: China: Ngari, Tibet | collected 2018-07-31
GTCCGCCATACAAGGCTTTGTTGACGCACGGCTTTACCGTCGATGGCGAAGGCAAGAAGATGTCGAAGTCGCTCGGCAATACACTGGCACCACAAAAGATCTCTGACACTTTGGGCGCAGACATTTTACGCCTTTGGATTGCATCGACTGATTACACCGGCGAGTTGTCGATCTCTGACGAAATCCTGAAACGTGTGACCGAAAGCTATAGACGTATCCGCAACACGCTGCGTTTCCTGATGTCGAACACAACAGACTTCAACGCAAGCACGGATCTGGTGCCGGTTGCTGACATGCTGGAAATCGATCGCTACGCCATCGCGCAAATGAATGTGCTGCAAGCAGAAATCGTCGCGCATTACAACGCGTATGAATTCCACCCGATCACATCCAAATTGCAGATGTACTGCTCGGAAGATCTTGGTGGTTTCTATCTCGACATCCTGAAAGATCGCCTGTACACCAGCGGCGTCACCTCGCATGCGCGTCGTTCCGCACAAAGCGCAATCTGGTATCTGACCCAATCGCTATTGCGCTTGATGGCGCCGGTTCTGTCGTTCACCGCAGAAGAAGCGTGGGTAATTTTTGCCGGCGACAAAGCGGGCGACACCATCTTCACGCAAACGCATTACGAATTGCCAAAAGTTGCAGACGGCGAAGCACTGTTGGCGAAGTACACGGTATTGCGCGACGTGCGTAACAACGTCACCAAGCAACTGGAAGAAGTACGCGTCGCCGGTGGCATTGGTTCTTCGCTGCAGGCAGAAGTGGCACTGAACGCCAGTGGCGACAAGTTTGCCGCACTGGAAAGCCTGGACGACGATTTGAAATTCATTCTCATCACATCGCATGCCACCGTAACAAAAGTAGCGAGCCCAGAAGCAGAGTCTGTAGTAGTCACACCATCGACCTATCAAAAATGTGAACGTTGCTGGCACTATCGCGCCGACGTGGGGTCACATGCTGAGCACGAAGGCTTGTGCGGTCGTTGCGTAGACAACCTGTTTGGCAAAGGCGAAGCGCGCCGCTTTGCTTAACCAGACCTGAACCAATCGCGAAAGAACAGATGACAACACCTTCTTCAACACAAACTGGCATAACCCGTTGGCTGGGTATCGCTGCGATCCTGATTATTCTCGACCAGCTCACCAAGATCGCTGTCACCAGTACTTTCGTCTATGGCGAATCGATGCCGATCACGCCATTTTTCAATCTGGTGCTGGTTTATAACAAGGGCGCGGCCTTCAGCTTCCTTGCGTCAGAAACCGGCTGGCAACGTCATTTCTTCACGATCGTCGGCTTGGCCGCATCTGCCTTCATCATTTATTTGTTGAAGAAAAATCCTGGCGAACGTTTGATGAGCTGGGCGTTGACGCTGATACTTGGCGGCGCGATTGGCAATGTCATCGACCGTATTTTGTACGGCCATGTCATCGATTTTCTGGATGTCTATGTCGGTGGCTGGCACTGGCCTGCGTTCAATATTGCCGACAGCGCGATTTGCGTAGGCGCTGTGCTGTTTGTGTATGACGAGTTACGGCGCGGCAAAAAACCTGCTGCCAGCACTTGAACTGTTAAACTAGCCCGCGACATCTTTCAGGAGTCATCATGGATCTTGCTGGTAAAAAAATCGTACTTGGATTGACTGGCGGCGTTGCCTGTTACAAGGCCGCCGAATTGACACGCGCGCTGATCAAAGCTGGCGCTGTAGTTCAAGTCGTCATGACCGATGCGGCAACGCACTTCATCACACCGGTGACGATGCAAGCATTGTCTGGCAACACTGTCGTTACCGATCAATGGGATGCGCGTGTTTCCAACAACATGCCGCACATCGATCTGACCCGCGATGCGGATGCCATTGTGATCGCACCCTGCTCCGCCGATTTCATTTTCAAACTTGCGCATGGCGCATGTGATGATTTGCTTTCTACCTTGTGCGTGGCGCGTCCCGAATCATTACGCTTGCTGGTTGCGCCCGCGATGAATGTCGAGATGTGGCAAAACCCGGCCACCAAACGCAACGTCGCGCAATTGCGCGCAGACCGCATCGCTGTGCTCGGCCCACATGCCGGCGAACAAGCATGTGGCGAAACAGGCATGGGCCGCATGCTGGAACCCGAACAATTACTCGAAGAAATCATCGCCAGCTTTCAGCCGAATCAACTGGTCGGCAAAAGCGTGATGATTACGGCCGGCCCGACTTTTGAACCTATCGATCCAGTACGCGGCATTACCAATCTTTCGTCAGGCAAGATGGGTTATGCAATCGCCCGCGCAGCGCGCGAAGCGGGTGCCGACGTCACGCTGATTTCCGGCCCGACTGCATTGGCTGCGCCATACGGCGTACATCGCATCAATGTACAAACCGCAGAGCAAATGCATGACGTCGTGATGTCGCGCGTCAGCTCGCAAGATGTTTTCATCGCAGTCGCTGCGGTCGCCGACTGGCGCGTGAAAAATATCAGCACGCAAAAATTGAAAAAAAGTGCAGACGGTAAAGCACCTGAACTTGAGTTTGAGCAAAACACCGATATCCTCGCCGCAGTTGCCGCTCTGGAAAAACATCCGTACTGCGTAGGCTTTGCAGCTGAATCAGAAAACCTGCAGAAATACGGCGAAGCCAAGCGCAAGAAGAAAAACATTCCTCTATTGGTTGGCAATATCGGCCATCAGACCTTCGGAAAAGATCAAAATGAATTGGTGCTATTCGATGAAAAAGGCCACACGCTGCTGCCACTGGCCGACAAGCAAAAACTCGCGCGTCAGTTGATTAGCGAAATCGCCAGCCGCCTCTAATTTAAAAATACTTAATCAGCATCGCCTTTGCGTTGTTGCCCAAAATTTCCGACATCATTCATATGAAAACAATCGACGTAAAAATTCTCGACCCGCGCATGAAAGACCAATTGCCAGCCTACGCAACCAGCGGTAGCGCCGGCCTCGATTTGCGCGCTTGCATCGATGCACCTGTCACCATCAAACCGGGCGAAACGCATTTGATCCCGACCGGTTTGGCGATACACATTGAAGATCCAGCGTATGCAGCGATGATCTTGCCGCGCAGTGGTATGGGCCATAAACACGGCATCGTGTTGGGAAATCTGGTTGGCTTGATAGACTCCGATTACCAAGGCCAGTTGATGGTATCGACATGGAATCGCGGACAAACAGAATTCACTTTGAATCCTATGGAACGTCTGGCGCAATTAGTCATCGTACCTGTGCTGCAAGTCGGCTTTAATGTTGTGGATGAGTTCGACAGCAGCGAACGTGGTGCCGGCGGTTTCGGCAGCACCGGGAAACATTAAATTCTAGGAGAATGCTTTATGTACGGCCTGCTTCAACCTATCGTCACGCAATTGAAGCGAAAATCAACGTACTTCACGCCTGCCAAGATCGCATTGTTTCCTCTCGCACTGGCATTGTCTGCGTGTAGTACTGTTTCGCTCGATACGCCAAAAATGCCAGTCACAGCGCCAGCGACGCCAGCAGAATCTGCGCAATTGCAAACCCTGCGCTCCATCACTACACAACAAGACCGCCTGTATCGCATCGCCGCGCCGCTGCTGGTCAGCAATGCGCCATTATGCAAAGGCAATGCCCGCAACCTGATCGGTTTCAGCGCCAAGAACAAGTATTCGTTTTCTGAAGATTACGTCGACGCTGCACAAGCGCTTGGCTTTACCGAGCAACTGCAAATCACAGGTGTGCTGAACAATAGCGGCGCTGCACGTGCCGGTCTCAAACGGGGCGATACTCTAGCGACGGTAGAAGGTCAGCCCCTGCCTGCAGGACCAAACGCGGAGCGTCAGGCTGCAGCAATCCTCGGACCTATGGTCGGCAAACGCACCAGCATCAAACTGGGGCTGACCCGCGCTGGTGGCAAGGTGAACGTCACTGTGCCACTGACCTTGGCTTGCGGCTTCGGTATCGAACTCGGCAACACAGATAGTGTGAATGCGTATGCAGATGGGCGTCGCGTGATGGTGACGCGCGGCATGTTGAACTTTGTAGGCAACGACGGCGAACTGGCTTTTGTGATGGCAAAGGAACTGGCGCATAACGCCCTGCGTCATCCATCACAACAGAAAATGAATGCGACGGTCGGCGGCATTATCGACAATCTGATCCGTATCACGCCAGACGCCAGTGCCTTGGGTGGTAGCGGTGGCGTGCGCGCCATGCCGCAAGAACTGGACGCAGCGGCAGACAAGTTGGCACTCTACATGTTGGTGCGCGCAGGCTATAGCATTGATGGCGTGGCCGCATTCTGGCAACGATTGGCGACGCAATACCCTGCCAGCGTGCCGAACGCTTACACCATGATTCATCCATCAACCGTTTATCGTGTGGATGCAATCAATAAAGTCAGTGCCGAAATTACAAGCAAGCAGGCTGCGAAGAAACCAATGATGCCTTGATGCAGTTATGCGCATCATCAATAAAAAAGGAGCGCAATTGCGCTCCTTTTTTATTATCCCCTGCCGCCAAGAACCAGCAGTTACCGCAAGGTCAAAACCGCTGCCGAATCGTATCGACAAGGGCGCGCGCAGCGGCCGATAAATGGCTGTTACGACGTGTAAAAATGCCGATGGTGTGGGTAACGGTCGGGGTCAAAGGTATCTGGTGCAAACCCGACATTCCATCGACCAGATTGGCCGACAGAATCGTCGCGAGTGCACTATTGCGCACGGTCGCGAGTATCGGTTCGATCGCATTCATTTCCATCACAATACGCGGCGTGATGCCATTCGCCAAAAGAATCGCATCTACCATTTTCCGCGAGTTGTATTCGCTCGATAGCATGATCAATTCGTGCTCTTTCAATGCGCTCAACGCGATCCCCGGAGAACCTACGAGCGGGTGACGATCGCCGATCACAAGTGCCACCGGATCGGTGAAGAGTGATTCCACGTTGACCTGATTAGTATTTGACGGCGCATATGCCACGCCGAAATGTAATTCTCCATCGAGCAGGCGTGCCTCTATCTCTCCAGAACGCAAACGCAATACCGTGATCTTGATACCGGGATAAATTGTATTGAAATCAGCCAGGATAGGCGGCAGGTGGAAGGTGCCAAACGAAGACAGCACCCCAAGCGTCACCCTCCCATGCTTGAGATTTTCCAGCTCGTTCAGGGCATCCATGCCGGCGTCGACTTCCTGCAGCGCGCGCTTTGCATAAGTCTGGAACAGTTCGCCCGCAGTCGTCAGCTTGACCACACGACCAACCCGATCGAATAACTGTATGCCGAGTTCATCCTCTATCTGCTTGATTTGATGCGACAGTGTTGGTTGAGTGATGTGCAAACTCTCCGATGCACGTGTGAAGCTCTGCGACTGTGCCGCCGCAAGAAAGTAACGTAAATGTCGCAATTCCATGACTGGGTGTGCTCCTGATTTCTGTATCTTTTACCTCAAATAATGAGGGAAATTGACCATGATTCCATCAATACAATACAGAAACAAATAGATGACATCTATAGATTGTATAAATTTAAATCATTTGTGCAGACAGATGGCGCGGGCTTAGTCTGTAAAAACCGCGCAACGACGCGTAAGCAAGCCGGCTTATCCCCTAACACAAAATATCAAGGAGACAAGGATGAAAAAGCTGTTTGCATTGACGATGGTGACATGGATGGCGGTGGCGAGCGGATTTGCTCACGCCGATGACACGTACCCGCAGCAGACGATTCGGCTCATTGTTCCAGCATCGCCTGGTGGTGGAGCTGATTCCATCGCCCGCCTGATAAATCCCGGCTTGACGGCAAGTCTGGGACAACCGGTAGTGGTCGATAACAAGGCTGGTGCATCCGGCACCATCGCCGGCGCTCTGGTCGCCAAATCAAAACCCAACGGCTACACCTTGTTGATGGCGCAATCTACCAGCATCGTGATCGCGCCACATATCTACGAAAACCTGTCCTACAACACGCTCAAGGATCTGGTGCCAGTGACGCAGGTCGTCCGCGTACCGAACATTCTGGTAATCAATCCGCAGGTACCGGCGAAGACAGTAGCCGAATTCATCGCTCTGGCAAAAGCGAAGCCAGGCGTATTCAACTTTGGCTCTGCCGGCATTGGCTCTCCTAGTCATGTCGCCGGCGAAATGTTCGATAAGCAGACCAATATCCAGATGATGCATGTGCCGTACCAGGGATCCGGCCCTGCAGTGGTCGCCTTGCTTGCAAACCAGATCCAGGCGATGTTCGCACCGATCACCGCAGTGCTACCTCTCATCAAGTCCAACAAGTTGCGTGCACTAGGGGTTACCACCGCAGATAGACAGGCTGCATTACCGGATATACCGACTATTGCCGAGTCGGGCGTGCCCGGTTTTGACATCAATTCGTGGTTCGGAGTTTTCGTGGCCGCGGGTACACCACCCGAAATCATCGCGCGTCTGAACCGCGACATCGTCCAAGTGCTGAAGGATCCGCGGGTCGCCAGCGCGATTGCCCAACAGGCATCGCAACCGGTCGGCAATTCACCACAAGAATTTGCCACATTGGTGCACAACGAAAACCAGCAGTTCGCCAAACTCATAAAAGAGCTCGGCGCGCAAACCTTGAGGTAGTTCCGCCATCTCGGGACACACGTGTTCCGCTTTCAATTGACCTTAACCTTAACGGGAGATCCCGCATGTCCGCTCCAACCCTGAAACAAGCAAACGCCATTATTGAAAATGCTCTCACACATGCTCACGCAAGCGACATCAAGCCGCTAGCAGTTGTCGTACTCGATGCAAGCGGCAACATCGTCGCCGCACAACGCGAAGACAACGCCAGCATGTTCCGTCTCGACATCGCGCTTGGCAAAGCCTGGGGTGCAGCGGCAATGGGCTGTTCGAGCCGAGCGCTCGGCCTGCGCGCGAAAGACAATCCAGCATTTTTCACCACGCTGGCGGCAACCGCGCAAGGTCGTTTCCTGCCGCAGACCGGAGCCGTACTAATCAAGGCTGAGGATGGCACGATTCTCGGTGCAGTTGGTGCTAGCGGCGGTACTGGCGATGAAGATGAAGCCTGCTGTATCAAGGGTATTGAAGGTGCAGGTCTGCGCACCAATGGCGCATGAATAGCTGAACGACTGCAAGCATCCATCTGCAGAAGAATGCCGTGAAACATCGTTCAAGGAAAGAATGACATGAATACAAACACCAAAAACGAGGGCGCTGTCAAAGCAGGCGACGGTGCATATACCTTCACATTGTCTGAGATGGCCGGGATGAATGCCGGTATCGGCTATTCGACTGCGTTCGGCCCGGTGGTCGAAGGCGAACGCATGCAGGTCGGATTGATCAACAAGCGCAGAGGTACTGGTGCGAAGCCGCATACCCATCCCAACGAACAATGGAATTACATTCTTCAGGGCACGCTGCGCGTGTGCATCGGTGATCAACCAGAAAAGCTGTGCGGCCCGGGAACACTGCTGTACTTCCCTGCCAATATCGCGCATTCAACGATCGCAACACCGGACGAGGACGTCGTGTTCCTCACCGTCAAGGATCTGTCGCATGGCATCCATGGCAAGGCAGTGGACGGCACCATGAGCGACGGTTATTTCGAACAAGGTTTCGAAAATAAATAAATCGCACAGCATGAGAAGTGGCATGCGAGGACCCGAACATTGAGTAGGACACAGGAGAAATACAACGATGGCTAACATCCGGAACATCGGTTTCATCGGCATCGGCAATATGGGCGCACCTATGGCCGGGCAACTCGCTCGCAAGGGATTTTCGTTGAGTGTGTACGACGCAAATGCGTCTACCGCCGACGCATTTGCGCGTGAACATGGTGCACGGGTGGCGCGTACTGCCGCAGAGATTGGCGTAGGCACCGACGTAGTGATTTTCATGCTGCCCGACGATCGCGTAATACAGAAAGTGTTATTCGACGATGGACTGGCGATGCAGCTCGCACCCGGCAGCGTTGCAATCGATATGGGTACCTCAGCACCTGCAGTGACCAAAAGCATCAGCGCCAAACTTGCAAAGCTCAACATCGCTTACCTGGATGCACCTGTCATGGGTGGTGTGGTGTTCGCAAAAGACGCCAGCCTCGACATCATGGTCGGTGGTGACGCCGCAGTAATAGAACGTTGCCGGCCGCTGTTTGACGCAATGGGACGCAAGCTTTGGATGTGTGGAGAAATTGGCAGCGCACATGTATTGAAAGCGATGACCAATTACATCAATGCATGTGCACTCATCAACACGCTGGAGGCAATGGTAATCGGCCGTAAGTTCGGTCTCGATACCAAGGTCATGGCCGAAGCAATCGATGCAATGTGCAATGGTCGCCAACATCCCGTAGTCAAGAAAGTCATTCCGCACGTACTGACGCACAAGTTCGGCACCGGGATGGCCATGCAACTGATCGCCAAGGACGTGAAGATCGCCGTCGACACTGCACACAGTGTAGGTGCCGCAGTACCACTCGGCGAAGCAACAGAGAAATTATGGCGCGCCGCCTGCGAACAGCTCGGTGGAAGCAGCGATCACTCCGAAATCGTCAAGTACTGGGAAGCAGCAAGCGGCGTTCAACTCTGACTCGTAACGATAAATGGTTCCAATTAAAAATAGCTCTAGGAGGATTTAATGAGTAACTTAAAAGATATGCAGGATGACGTAGTACAAGGCGTGGAGCACTGGACCAACAAGGGCGACGTACGACTGTTCATGTGGGAGAAGTTTGTCGGTACGCCTGAGAACAAACCTGCGGTGCTGTTTGTCCATGGTTCGTCAATGGCATCGCAACCGACCTTTGATCTGACTGTACCGGGCCGCGCCGATTCATCGGTGATGGACTGGTTCGCCAAGCGCGGCTTCGTTTGCTGGTGCGTTGACATGGAGGGATATGGCCGCTCGGATAAAACACGCGACATCACCTGCGACATTTCCAACGGTGCCGACGATCTTGCGGCTGCAACCGATTACATCCTTCGTACACGCGGCGTTAAAAGCTTTTTGACGTATGGCATTTCATCCGGTGCGCTGCGAGCCGCCTTGTTCGCACAACGCTATCCCGATCGCGTGGCGCGACTTGCGCTCGATGCATTCGTCTGGACCGGCGAAGGCGCACACACTCTCGAACAACGACGCAAGAAGTTGCCTGAGTTTCTGGCCTCGAATCGACGCGCTATCGATAGAGCATACGTCTATTCGATATTCGAACGCGATCACGCCGACTGTGTAGAAAAACGCGTGGTCGAAGCCTTCGCGGATGCGATTCTGGCACTCGATGATTCGATGCCGAACGGTACCTATATCGATATGTGTTCAAAACTGCCACTCGTCGACCCATTACAAATTACCGTACCTACCGTCGTGTTGCGCGGTCAATTCGACGGCATCGCGGCATTCGACGACCTGATCGAATTCTTCAAGCTCCTGCCTCACCCGGACAAACAGTTCACCATGTTGAACGGGATTTCTCACGCCAGCTTTCAGCAGAAAAACTACCTGATGGTTTATCAAATACTGCACGCGTACTTTACGCAGCCCGCGCCGGCGTATGTTTCAACAGGAGCACACTGAGTAAACGTTGCATCCGAATCCCCGTCTGCATGACGGGGATTCGACCACAAGAAGGAGACAAAAAATTCATAAAAAAAATCCCGCATCCGCGGGATCTTTTTTATGTCTGAAACAAGTTCAGTAAAACTTTAAACGCATGCTATGCGCTGGTCCGCATCGCTTCATCAATATCAGCACGCGACAAATCAGGCGCAAATTGCTGGATGAAGTCATACGTGTATTGACGCAAATAAGCACCACGACGCACCGCAAGACGCGTCACGTTTTGCGCAAACAAATGTGCAGAATCAATCACCGTCAAGCCATTCGTGCCATCTTTTTGTACCGCCATCGATGCCACTATACCGACACCGAGACCAAGCGAAACGTATTGCTGAATAACGTCAGAATCCATCGCGGTCAACACGATGTCAGTAGCAATATCGGCCTTCTTGAAAGCATCGTCAATGTGACCACGACCGGTAAAACCGAGGTCGTAGGTAATCAATGGATATTGCGCGAGGTCTACCAGCGTAATCGGTGATTTCGCCAGTAACGGGTGACCATCCGGTACGACTATCGAGTGATGCCAGCGATAGCATGGGAAGGAGACCAGATCGTCGAACTGGCTCAAGCCTTCCGTCGCAATGCCGATATCGGCCTTGCCGGACAATACCCACTCTGCAATATGCTCAGGCGAACTTTGTTGCAAGGCAATGCGTACTTTAGGGAAGGCAGCACGAAAGCTTTGTACAACTTTCGGCAGCATGTAACGTGCTTGCGTGTGGGTGGTAGCCACTGCCAGCGTACCGTTTTCCTGGCCAGCATATTCCTGGCTGGCGCGTTGCAGGTTTTCTGCTTCCAGCAACAATCTATCGATGATCGTCAGAATGCCGCGGCCTGGATCGGTCAAGCCAGTCAGGCGCTTGCCGTTGCGCTCGAAAATATCGACGCCCAACTCCTCTTCCAACTCGCGTATCTGTCGACTGACGCCTGGCTGCGATGTGAACAACACATTCGCAACTTCAGTCAGGTTGTAACCGCAACGCGCGGTTTCACGTATCGATCGTAATTGCTGAAAATTCATATGAAGAAACCTCTACCGAAAATGCATATCCCGACCTTGCGGGAACACGCGTTGCGGCGCTCGCTGACGATTCAATCAAACTGAATCGTCGACAAACACTTGTAAACGTTTAGGACGCACGATCAGCGTTTCGCCTTCTTTAAACT
>Ga0326735_1000389_pt1 | contig 10753 bp, 8 predicted proteins | sample 37_GP2_1092_FD_207945 | JGI IMG/M metagenome (GOLD analysis project Ga0326735, IMG submission 207945) | Glacier ice microbial communities from Ngari, Tibet, China - 37_GP2_109.2 | ecosystem: Environmental > Aquatic > Freshwater > Ice > Glacier | place: China: Ngari, Tibet | collected 2018-07-31
TTTATCCGATTTTGCGATGAACACCAGGTGGCGCTCGGCATCGAGCCCCGGCACCTTCAAAGCCTGCAATCTGCTCACGCTCCAGCGGGCCGGCAGGCGTTCCTGCTCACTCGGCGGCGCCACGCCCTTCAATGCGATGAATTGGCCGCCGTCGGCCAGCAAATGGCCCGACCAGTCGACGAAATCGGACAGGTCGGCAAACGCGCGCGAGGTGATCACGTCGAACGGCAGCGCAACCCGCAGTTGCTGGACCTGGTCGGTGTATACCGTCACGTTGGTCAATCCCAGCTCGGCCTTTACCTGCTTAAGGAACGCGGTTTTCTTGTGCACCGTGTCGATCAGCGCCACCTGCATGCCTGGGCGGGCGATCGCCAGCACGATGCCCGGCAAGCCGCCCCCTGCGCCGACATCGAGCACATTGGCGGCGCTGGCGAAGCTGGGCACGGCGGCGAGCGAATCGAGCAGATGGTGGGTGACCATCTGCAGCGGGTCGCGCACCGAGGTCAGGTTGTAGACCGAATTCCATTTGAATAGCAGCGCCAGGTAGTCCAGCAGCTGCGTGTGCTGCTGCTCGTCCAGGTCAAGGGCCAACGCCTTGATGCCGTCGGCCAGGATGGGCGCCACCGCGGCGCGGTCGAAAAACTTCATCCTGCCAGCTCCTCGTTCAAGGTCGCAAAGCCGCGTGCGCCGCGTTTTTTCAGGTGCACCAACAGCAGCGAGATCGCCGCCGGCGTGACGCCGGAAATTCGCGACGCCTGGCCGAGCGTTTCAGGGCGCTGCTTGTCGAGCTTTTGGCGCACCTCGATCGACAGCGCCGGAATGTCGAGGTAATCAAAACTTTCCGGCAGCTTGAGGTTTTCGTAGTGGTCAAGGCGCTCGACTTCCTTGGCCTGGCGGTCGATGTAGCCGGCATATTTGAGCTGGATGTCGACCTGCTCGCGCACGGCCGCATCCATCACGCCGGGGCCGGCCAGCGCCTGGCCGTCGACGCCGGACATGCTCATCAGCTTGTCGTACTCGACGCCCGGTCGGCGCAGCAGGTCGGCCAGCGAGTATTCGCGCTCGATCGCCTGGCCGATGACACGCTCCGATTCGCTTGCCGCCAGCACACGCGGGTTGACCCAGGTCGAGCGCAAACGCTCCAGTTCGCGCGCCACCGCTTCGCGCTTGGTGTCGAACGCCGCCCACTGGGCGTCGCCGACGCAGCCGAGCTGGCGGCCGATGTCGGTCAGCCGCATGTCGGCATTGTCTTCGCGCAGCGAAAGACGGAACTCGGCGCGGCTGGTAAACATCCGGTACGGCTCGGCTACGCCCTGGGTTGTCAGGTCGTCGACCAGCACGCCGAGATATGCCTGCGAGCGGCCCGGCACCCAGGCGCCCTTCCCCTGGGTCAGCAAGGCTGCGTTCAGGCCAGCCAGCATGCCTTGCGCCGCCGCTTCTTCGTAACCGGTGGTGCCGTTGATCTGGCCGGCGAAAAACAGTCCGGCGATGGCTTTCGTTTCGAGCGAGGTTTTCAGGCCGCGCGGGTCAAAATAGTCGTATTCGATGGCATAGCCGGGGCGCAGGATAAACGCGTTCTCCATCCCTTTCATCGAGCGCACCAGGTCGATCTGGACGTCGAATGGCAAACTGGTCGAGATACCGTTCGGATAGTACTCGTTGGTGGTCAAGCCTTCCGGCTCGAGAAAAATCTGGTGCGAATCCTTGCCGGCGAAGCGGTGAATCTTGTCTTCGATCGACGGGCAATAGCGCGGCCCGACGCCCTCGATGACACCGGTAAACATCGGGCTACGGTCGAGGCCGGCGCGGATGATGTCGTGGGTGCGGGCGTTGGTATAAGTCATCCAGCACGGCACCTGGCGCGGATGCATCGCCGCGTTGCCCATGACGGAAAACACCGGCACCGGATCGACGTCGCCGGGTTGCTCGTTCATCGCCGAAAAATCGATACTGCGCCCGTCGATGCGCGGCGGCGTGCCGGTCTTCAAACGCCCCTGCCCCAGCTTCAATTCTTTCAGGCGCGCCGACAGCGAAATCGCCGGCGGGTCGCCGGCCCGTCCGGCCGAATGCGATTGCAGGCCAACGTGAATTTTTCCGTCGAGGAAAGTGCCAGCTGTCAGCACCACGGCGCGGGCGCGAAACTGCAGCCCGATCTGGGTGACGGCGCCAACCACCCGCTCGCCTTCGAGCATCAGGTCGTCCACCGCCTGCTGGAACAGCCACAGGTTCGGCTGGTTTTCCAGGCGCGAACGAATCGCCGCCTTGTACAGGATGCGGTCGGCCTGGGCGCGGGTGGCGCGCACGGCCGGCCCCTTGGACGAGTTCAGGATGCGAAACTGGATGCCGGCTTCGTCGGTGGCAATCGCCATCGCGCCACCCATCGCATCGACTTCCTTGACTAGGTGGCCCTTGCCGATGCCGCCGATGGACGGGTTGCATGACATCTGCCCGAGCGTCTCAATGTTATGCGTAAGCAACAAAGTCTTCTGGCCCATACGGGCAGAAGCGAGTGCCGCCTCTGTGCCGGCATGGCCGCCGCCGACAACGATCACGTCGAATTCAGTTGGAAATAGCATGATGGAAAATGAAAAGCAGGAAGTTGAGGCCCGATTATAGAGTCTTTTTGTGACGTGGGCTCTGCTGCGGGAAGATTTTACCGGTGAAGTAGCAACGATGTTCCACGTGGAACAAAGCAAAAACCCGTCTGCCCGGTTGTTTCACGTGAAACAAAGGTCCAAAATCGGCAGCGACATTGTTCCACGTGGAACACAATCAGCACGACCGGCAGCAAGGACCGGCTAACGTAGCCGTAAATCCGGGTGGCAATGAATGCACCACGAAAGACGAAGCGAACGCGCTTATTGTAGCGAAGGAACATCACCCCCACCGGCCTTCCCCACTGTCGCCTGCTTCGTGTAAGCTTGACGCATTCCCCATCGAGGATCAGCCCGGCCATGACCATACTCGCCCCTTTTATCTTCAGTACCGTGCCCCATCTCGTGTCGATGCCTGGCGCCGCCGCGCAGCTCGGACAGCACGTCAGCGCGCACTTTCCACAAGCGCGGCGAGCGCTGATCGTTACCGATCCCGGCTTCCTGCGCACCGGCCTGGTCGAGGCGCCCAAGCGCGACCTGGAACACCATGCGCTCACGGTGCTGGTCTATTCGAAGGTCGTGGCCGATCCGCCCGAACAAGTCGTGCTCGACGCTGTCGCGTTCGCGCGCAATAACGCCGTCGACATCGTCATCGGCATCGGCGGCGGCAGTTCGATGGATGTCGCCAAGCTGATCGCGGTGTTGGCCGGCAGCGAGCAAATCATAGGCCAGATCTATGGCATCGGCAACGTGACGGGCAAGCGCCTGCCGCTGGTGCAAGTGCCGACCACCGCCGGCACCGGCTCCGAGGTCACCAACATCGCCATCGTCACCACTGGCGAGACCACCAAGATGGGTGTGGTCGCGCCGCAACTATATGCCGACCTTGCCGTGCTGGACGCCGAACTGACCTTGGGCTTGCCGCCGGTCGTCACCGCCGCCACCGGTATCGACGCCATGGTCCATGCGATCGAAGCGTTTACCAGCAAGCACAAGAAAAATCCGTTGTCGGACATGCTGGCGCGCCAAGCCCTGTCCTTGCTGTCTAACAACCTGCTCACCGCCTGCGAAAACGGTGCCAACATGCAGGCGCGCCAGGCGATGCTGCTTGGCGCCTTTCTCGCCGGCCAGGCGTTCTCGAACTCTCCGGTAGCTGCCGTGCACGCACTGGCGTATCCGATCGGCGGCATTTTTCATGTGCCGCACGGACTGTCCAATTCACTGGTGTTGCCGCATGTGTTGCGCTTCAATATGCCGCAAGCGCTCGACCATTACGCCGAGATCGCCGGCATCATCGCGCCCGACGTTAAAGGCAGCCAGGAAGCGCGCGCCGAGGCGTTGATTGTTGCAATGCAGCAGACCGCCCACCTGACCGGCATCGAGACGACGCTGCGGCAAGTGGGCATCACTGAAGCCGACCTCGACCGGCTGGCCGACGATGCCATGAAGCAGACTCGTCTGCTCGGCAACAATCCGCGCGAACTGGACTGGAGTGATGCGCGCGCGATTTACGCCGCCGCGCTGTAGCGTCCGGCGCCGCCAAACCCAGTCGCCAAAGGCGCGGTTTTTTGGGGCTAGTACAAGCGCCAGCCTCAGGCGACTTTCTTCTTGCGCGTGGCGGCCGCGATGGCAGCGCCGATCTCGCCGACAATGCCGCGCCGGAACGCCAGCACGCAGACGATGAAGATCAGGCCAATCACCATGCCGACCGACTCGCCAAGGGTCGAAAACCACTCGATCCCAGTAGTGCGCACCAAAAAGGCGCCAACGTCGCCCAGCTTGTTTTCCAGCGTGATGACGATGAACGCGCCGAGGATCGGGCCGACCAGCGTGCCCATGCCCCCTACCAGCGTCATCAGGATCACCAGGCCCGACATGGTCCAGTGGACGTCGGTCAGCGTCTCGAAGCCGAGCACCAGCGTCTTGGTGGCACCGGCCAGCCCCGCCAGCGCGGCCGACAGCACGAACGCCATCAGCTTGTACTTGTCGACGTCGTAACCGAGCGAAATGGCGCGCGGCTCGTTTTCCTTGATAGCTTTCAATACCTGGCCGAACGGCGAATGGACGGTGCGCACGATCAGCGCGAAACCGGCAATAGCAATCACCAGCACCACGAAATACAGCGTGGTGTCGTCGGACAGGTCGATCACGCCCAGCAGCTTACCGCGCGGCACCCCTTGCAGGCCATCCTCGCCATGGGTAAACGGCGCCTTGAGCATGACGAAATACACCATCTGGGCCAGTGCCAGCGTAATCATCGAGAAGTAGATGCCCTGGCGGCGGATCGCCAGCAAGCCCATGACCAGGCCGATCAGTGCCGCGGCGCCGACACCCAGCAGGATGCCGAACTCGACCGGCAAGCCCATGGCGCCCAGCGCATGGCCGGTGACGTAGCCGGCCGAGCCAAAGAAGGCAGCATGGCCAAACGACAGCAGCCCGGTATAGCCGATCAACAAGTTGAAGGCGCAGGCAAACAGGCCGAAGCACAACAGCTTCATCAGGAACACGGGGTAGCCGATGAAGGGGGCAGCGACCGCGATGGCAAACGCGAGAAAATAGCCGATGTTTTTGTACATTGAATGCTCCGTTTTAGTATGCGCGTTACTTCTCTTTGCCGAACAAGCCGGCAGGACGGATCATCAGGACGATCACCATCACGACGAACACCACGACTTCGGATCCCGCCGGGTAAAACACCCGGGTGAAACCTTCGATGATGCCCAGGCCCAGGCCCGTCAGGATCGAGCCCATGATCGAGCCCATGCCGCCGATCACCACCACGGCGAACACGACGATGATCAGATGCGAGCCCATCAGTGGGGTGACGTTGATGATCGGCGCCGCCAGCACGCCGGCAAAGCCGGCCAGCGCGACGCCGAAGCCGTAGGTCAACGTGACCATCAGCGGCACGTTAATGCCGAACGCTTCGACCAGTTTCGGGTTCTCGGTACCGGCCCGCAGGTACGAGCCGAGCTTGGTTTTTTCGATGACGAACCAGGTCGCCAGGCACACGCTGAGCGAAGCGACGACGACCCAGGCACGGTAGTTCGGCAGAATCATGAAGCCGAGGTCGGTGGCGCCGGTAAGCATTTCCGGCACGTCGATCGACTGGCCCGATACGCCGAAAAAGGAACGGAACACGCCTTCGAGCAGCAAGGTGACGCCGAAAGTGAACAGCAAGCCGTACAAGTGGTCCAGCTTGTAGAGCCAGCGCAGCATGGTTTTTTCGACGATGATGCCGAACACGCCTACCAGCAACGGTGCGATGATCAGCATCGACCAGTAACTGAGTCCGAACGTCGTCACACCGATGAAGGCGAAGAACGCGCCCATCATGTACAGGGCGCCGTGCGAGAAGTTGATCACGTTGAGCAGGCCGAAGATGACGGCAAGGCCGAGCGAGAGCATGGCGTAGAACGAGCCGTTGACGAGGCCGAGCAGCAGCTGGCTCATCATGGCCTGGAGAGGAACGCCGAAGATTTCCATGGCATCACAGTACAAAAAAACCGGCATTGAACCGGTGGGGAACAAAAGAAAAACGCGAGGCCGCCGAACCGGGTCCGCGCCAACCGCGTGCGGAGTGATTACAAAAGAAGCGGGTACGCGACCCGCTTCTTTTTTTAAACAACTACCAGACTGTCGTGCTTACTTCCAGAGCGCGCACTTGGTCTCGGCCTTGGTGGCGAACGCCTGGGCGCCAGGGATGGTCGCGACGACCTTGTAGTAGTCCCATGGATACTTCGACTCGGCCGGGGTCTTCACCTGCATCAGGTACATGTCGTGGACCATACGACCGTCGGCACGGATCTCGCCGCCCTTGGTGAACATGTCGTTGATCTTGGTTTTCTTCAGTTGCGCCATGACCTTGTCCGAATCGTCCGTGCCGAGCGCCTTGACGACATTCAGGTACGTCGTCGCGGCCGAGTAATCGGCCGCCTGCAGCATCGAAGGCTCTTTCTTCATTTTGGCAAAATAGCGCTTGGCCCAGGCGCGGCTGTCGGCGTTCTGGTCCCAGTACCAGCCGTCGGTCAGGTACATGCCCTGGGTCGTCTTCAGGCCCAGCGAGTGGACGTCGTTGATGAACATCAGCAGGCCGGCCAGCTTCATCGTCTTGGTGATGCCGAACTCGTTGGCCGCCTTGATGGTGTTGATGGTGTCGCCGCCGGCATTGGCCAAGCCCAGGATCTGCGCTTTCGAGCCTTGCGCCTGCAACAGGAAGGCCGAGAAGTCCGACGCCGCCAGCGGGTGCTTGGCGCTGCCGAGCACGGTACCGCCGTTGGCCTTGACCACTTCCGACGTGTCTTTTTCGAGCGACTGGCCGAACGCATAGTCGGCCGTCATGAAGTACCACGACTTGCCGCCCTGCTTGACGATGGTCGCGCCGGTGCCGCGCGCCAGCGCAATGGTGTCGTAGGCGTAGTGCACGGTGTACGGCGTGCATTCTTCGTTCGTCAGGCGGGCCGAGCCGGCGCCGATCGAGATGAACACCTTCTTCTTTTCAGCAGCAATCTTGGCCATTGCCAGGTTAGCGCCGGAGTTGGTGCCGCCGATCAGCATGTCGACGCCCTGCTGGTCGAACCATTCGCGCGCCTTGCTGGCGGCGATGTCGGCCTTGTTCTGGTGGTCGGCGGAAACGAATTCGATCTTCTTGCCATTGATTGCGCCGCCCATGTCGGCAATCGCCATCTTGATGGCTTCGGCGCCACCGTTGCCGTCGATGTCCGAATAAGTGCCCGACAGGTCGGTGATGAAGCCGATCTTGATGGTGTCGCCCGACACTTGCGCCTGCGCCGAGAAGGTCATTCCGAGTGCACATGCTGCGCTCACTGCGATGACGATAGCTTTACGTTTCATTTTGTCTCCGTTTGAAGGATAGTTGTTAGTTATTGAACGACTTTTTTACACACCAAGCAGCTCGGTCAAAACCGGCATCTTGGCGTTCAATTCAGACGAAGCGAAGGTCTCGACGATCTGACCGTGCTCCACCACGTAAAACCGGTCCGCCAGCGGTGCGGCGAAGCGGAAATTTTGTTCCACCATGACGATGGTGTAGCCCTTGCCCTTGAGCGTGGTGATCATGCGGGCCAGCCCCTGCACGATGACCGGCGCCAGGCCTTCCGATATCTCGTCGAGCAGCAGCAATCGCGCGCCGGTGCGCAGGATGCGCGCCACTGCCAGCATCTGCTGCTCGCCGCCGGACAGGCGCGTGCCCTGGCTGTTGCGACGTTCGTACAGGTTGGGAAACATCTGGTAGATTTCCTGCACCGACATGCCCTTTTCAACGCCTCCCAGCGCCGGCGGCAGCATCAGGTTTTCCTCGGTCGACAGCGACGAAAATATGCCGCGCTCTTCCGGGCAGTAGCCGATGCCGAGATGGGCGATTTTGTGGGTCGGCAAGCCGATCGCCTCGACGCCATTCACCTTGATCGACCCGGTGCGCTTGCCGGTCAGGCCCATGATGGCGCGCAAGGTGGTGGTGCGGCCGGCGCCGTTGCGACCCAGCAACGTCACCACTTCGCCCTGGTTGACGGTCAGGTTGACGTTATGCAAGATGTGCGATTCGCCATACCATGCCTGCAGGTTGTTGATCTCGAGAGCGGCGGCCATCAGTGCGCCCCTTCCAGTTCGGCGCTGGTGGTGCCCATGTAGGCTTCCATCACCTGCGGGTTGCGCGATACTTCAGCGTAACTGCCCTCGGCCAGCATGGCGCCGCGCTGCAGCACTGAAATTTTGTCGCAGATACCGGAAACGACGCCCATATTGTGTTCCACCATCAAGATGGTGCGCCCGGCCGACACCTTTTTGATCAGCTCGGTGACCCGGTGCACGTCTTCGTGGCCCATGCCCTGGGTCGGCTCGTCGAGCAGCATCAATTCGGGCTCCATCGCCAGTGTCGTGGCGATCTCGAGCGCGCGCTTGCGGCCATACGGCATGTCGACGGTGATGGTGTCGGCAAACTCGGTCAGGTCGACCTCGGCAAGCAACTGCATGGCGCGGTCGTCCAGGCGCGACAGTGAGCGCTCGCTCTGCCAGAAGTGAAAGGACGTACCGAGCTCGCGCTGCAGGCCGATGCGCACGTTCTGCAGCACCGTCAGGTGCGGGAACACGGCCGAAATCTGGAACGAACGAATGATGCCCATGCGGGCGATCTGGGCCGGCCGGGCCGCGGTGATGTCCGTGCCGTTGAACAGGATCTGGCCCGAGGTCGGCACCAGGAACTTGGTCAACAAATTGAAACAGGTGGTCTTGCCGGCGCCGTTGGGGCCGATAAGCGCATGGATGTGTCCGCGCTCGACACTGAGATTCACGTCACTGACTGCGGTGAAACCCCTGAACTCTTTGGTCAGGTTCCTGGTTTCCAAGATGACGTCCGTCATACTGTCTCCAAAGTGTTTTTATCATACCGATATGTAATTATTTGACGATCATACACAGAATAAAATTTCGTCACAATACGGTATAACTACCATTTGGAGACGTGCCAAACACGACACCGATTCAATGCGCTACCGCCAGGATCAGCTGGGCCGCCTTCTCGGCGATCATCAAGGTCGGCGAATTGGTGTTACCCGAAATGATGTTCGGCATCACCGACGCATCTACAACGCGCAAGCCAGCTACGCCGATGACACGCAATTGGCTGTCGACGACCGCTGTCGGGTCGCTTGAGCGGCCCATCTTGCAGGTGCCCACCGGATGGAAAATGGTGGTGCCGATATGGCCGGCAGCTTCCGCCAGTTCGTCTTCGGTGCGGTAATGAATGCCCGGCTTGTATTCTTGCGGCGCGTATTTGGCCAGCGCCGGCGCCGCCACGATCTGGCGCGTCAACGTCAGGGCGGCGGCCGCGATTTTCCGGTCCTCCGCCGTGCTGAGATAATTAGGCGTAATTTTCGGCGCTGTGTAACTGTCCTTGCTGGCAAGCCGGACATGTCCGCGCGAGGTCGGGCGCAGGTTGCACACGCTGGCGGTGAACGCCGGGAACGGATGCAGCGGATCGCCGAACTTCTCCAGCGACAGCGGCTGCACATGGTATTGCAGGTTGGCGCTGGCCTGACCCGGATCGGATTTGGCAAACGCGCCCAGCTGCGAAGGCGCCATCGACATCGGCCCGCTCTGCAGCATCGCATACTCGAGGCCGATCTTCATCTTGCCAAACCAGCTGGCGGCGCTGGTATTGAGCGTCTTGGCGTTGCTCACCTTGTAGACCATCCGCAACTGCAAATGGTCCTGCAGGTTTTCACCCACCCCCGGTGCGTCGACCAGCGGCACGATACCATGCTGGTGCAGCGCGCCAGCTGGCCCGACGCCGGACAACTGGAGAATCTGGGGCGAACCGATGGCGCCGGCCGCCAGCAAGGTTTCAAGCTTCGCATCGGCGCGGAAAGCCCGCCCGCCGCCGGTGAATTCGACGCCGCGGCAAACTGGGCCCTGCGCGGTTTGCTCGATGATCAGGCGTTCGACGTGGCAGCCCGTCATGATGGTGAGATTTTCGCGTGCGGCGATCGGCTTGAGGAAGGCTTTCGCCGTGTTCCAGCGGATTCCGCGTTTCTGGTTAACCTCAAAATAGGCGCAGCCGGCGTTGTCGCCGCCGTTAAAATCGTCCACCTTACGGATGCCGACCTGGTCGGCCGCGTCACGGAAAGCGTCGAGGATTTGCCACGACAGGCGCTGTTTTTCGACCCGCCATTCGCCGCCGCTGCCGTGCGCCGGGCCCGCGCCGCCGTGGTGGTTCTCGGTTTTCATAAACAGCGGCAACACCTGGTCCCAGGCCCACGAAGCGTCGCCCGTCGCTTCGGCCCAGCGGTCGTAGTCGCCCGACTGGCCACGCATGTAGATCATGCCGTTGATCGACGAACTGCCTCCCATAACTTTTCCGCGCGGATAAATCAGTGCGCGGCCGTGCAAGCCGGCGTTCGCTTCCGTCTGGTACAGCCAGTCGGTGCGCGGATTGCCGATGCAATGCAGGTAGCCGACCGGGATGTGAATCCACAAATAATCATCCTTGCCGCCCGCTTCGATCAGCAGCACGGTGGTGCCCTTCTTGCGGGTGAGGCGGTTGGCCAGCAGGCAGCCGGCTGTGCCCGCTCCCACGATAATGTAGTCGTATTGTCCTGCCGATTCCAATCGTCACTCCTTCAAGTCGGGCGCATTTCCGCCAC
>Ga0326735_1000390_pt1 | contig 10730 bp, 9 predicted proteins | sample 37_GP2_1092_FD_207945 | JGI IMG/M metagenome (GOLD analysis project Ga0326735, IMG submission 207945) | Glacier ice microbial communities from Ngari, Tibet, China - 37_GP2_109.2 | ecosystem: Environmental > Aquatic > Freshwater > Ice > Glacier | place: China: Ngari, Tibet | collected 2018-07-31
GCTGGCTTCATCACAACGGCCACAGCGGCGCCTCGTCCATCAGCGCCACTTGCTCGCGCAATTCGAGGATCCGGTCTTGCCAGTAGCGCTCGGTGTTGAACCACGGGAAGGCGCGCGGAAAGGCCGGATCATCCCAGCGCCGCGCCAGCCACGCCGAATAATGGATCAGGCGCAGCGTGCGCAGCGCTTCCAGCAAATACAGCTGGCGCGGATCGAAATCGCAAAAATCCTCGTAGCCGGCCAGGATGTCGCCCATCTGGCGCACCATGTCGGCGCGCTCGCCGGATAACAACATCCACAAATCCTGCAGCGCCGGACCCATGCGGCTATCGTCGAAATCGACAAAATGGGGGCCTGCGTCAGTCCACAGGATGTTGCCTGCATGACAGTCGCCATGCAGGCGCAACTGGACTACATCGCCGGCCCGGTCATGGCAACGCTGCACGCCATCGAGCGCCTGATTGACGACGCTGGTGTAAGCGGCCAGCAGCGACTGCGGGATGAAGCCATGCTGCAACAGATAATCGCGCGGTTCGATGCCGAAAGTTTGCCGGTCCAGCGTTGGCCGCACGGCATACGGCGTCAAGGCGCCGACCGCGTGAATGCGCCCGAGGAAGCGCCCGCTCCATTCCAGCGTGGCCGGATCTTCCAGCTCGGGCGCGCGCCCGCCATGATTGGGAAATACGGCGAAGCGAAAATCCTGATACCGATGCAGCGTCTTGCCGCCCTGCAATGGCAAAGCGCCGACGACGGGAATTTCGCGCTCGACCAGCTCGGCGACAAACGCATGCTCTTCCAGGATCGCGCAATCGCTCCAGCGCTGCGGCCGGTAGAACTTGACCACGACTGGCCTGCCATCCTCGATGCCAGCCTGATACACGCGATTTTCATAGCTGTTCAGCGCCAGCAAGCGACCATCGCTGCGCAAGCCGACGCTGTCCAGCGCATCGAGCACGGATGCAGGGCCGAGCGCGGAAAAAGGATGGGCCGGCTGGTCGCGTGCAGGCACGTTTGACTGGCGATCCGGTTCGCCGTTTGGACCGCAATCGGGCTGATGCTCGGCATCATCGCCGTAATCATCGGCTGCGCCGCCTGGGTTGCTGCCTGAATTGTGCTGGTGTGGGATAGTCATGCCCCCATTGTACGGCGCAATCGGGCGCCCGCGCAGCCCCGGCTGCGCGGGCGATCGAGCCGGGCCAGTCGAACTTGCCGCACGCAAGCGCGCTGCAACGCGTATACTGCGCTCTTCCCTAGAAAAAGAGCACGCCATGCAACTCGACCAGCCCCTGTCAGACAAAGAATTCGATGAACTTGACCAGTTTTTGCTGTCGGAGCGCTGCCCCGAAGATGCGATGACGATGGATACGCTGCACGGCTTCCTGACCGCGATTGCGATCGGGCCGGAAGACATCATGCTGGCCGAATGGCTGCCGCATGTGTGGGGCAACGAAACGGCGACCGGCCCCAGCTTCAAGAGCGCGAAGGAATCGGAGCGCATCATCGGCTTGATCTCGCGCTTCATGAATGAAATCATGGTCACGCTAGAAGTGGCGCCCAAGGAGTTCGAGCCGCTGTTTTGCGAGCACGAGCACGAAGGCAAGACGCTAATCGACGCCGAAGCATGGTGCTGGGGTTTCTGGGAAGGCTTGGAAATGCGCAATGAAGCGTGGGACCCGATCTTCCAGTCGAATTTCGCGCCGCTGATGCGCCCGATTTACCTGCTGGGCGCGGACGAAGTCGAGGAAGATGAACTCGAACTGATGGACAACCCGGTCAAGGCCCACAAGCTGGCCATCGAAATCGAATCGAATTTGCCCGACATCCACCGCTTCTTCGTGCCGCTGCGCAAATCGGCGGTGGCCACCGTCAAGCGCGAGACGCCGAAGATAGGCCGCAACGACGACTGCTCTTGCGGCAGCGGCAAGAAATACAAGAAGTGTTGCGGCGCCGAACCGGCTGCGCAGTAATCCATCCCCCTTCTCCCGACGGAAAAAAAGGGGGGGGAGGCCTGGGATCAAAGAGCGTTTTACAGCTGGATGAAATGCTCGCGGTAATATTTCAGCTCTTCAACCGATTCCAGGATGTCGGCCAGCGCGGTGTGCTTCTGGTGTTTCTTGAAGCCGGTCGCGATCGACGGCTTCCAGCGCTTGCACAGTTCCTTCAATGTCGACACGTCGACATTACGGTAATGAAAGAACGCTTCCAGTTTCGGCATGCCGCGTACCATGAAGCGGCGATCCTGGCCTATCGTGTTGCCGCACATGGGTGACTTGCCCGACGGAACATATTGCTTCAGAAACGCGATCAGATGCGCTTCGGCCTCGGCCTCGGTCACGGTCGAGGCCTTGACGCGCTCGATCAGGCCGGAACGGCCGTGGGTGCCCTTGTTCCATGCATCCATCTTGTCGAGCGTCTCGTCGGATTGATGGATCACGAAGACCGGGCCTTGGGCCAGGATGTTCAAATGCATGTCGGTGACGACGACGGCCACTTCGATGATGCGGTCCGTATCGGGTTCGAGTCCGGTCATTTCCATGTCAACCCAGACCAGATTCATTTCATTTGGGCGGATGACGACTGGCGCTGCGGCCAACTGGTTCGCTTGTTCGTTCGCTTGTGACATAATTCTCTCTACTCCTCATCAATTCGCCATTTTCTCACAGGCATACATGTATTCACTCGCATTTTCCATATTGTTTGTCGCCTTTCTGGGCATCACGCTGCTGCTGCGCTTCTGGCTCGCGTCGCGCCATATCCGCCACGTGCTGCGCAACCGGGCCACCGTGCCGGCCGCATTCGCGGACAAGATCCCTTTGACGGCGCACCAGAAGGCGGCCGACTACACGGTCGCGAAGACCAAGTTCGGCTTGCTGACGCTGGCCGTCAACAGTTTTGTCCTGATCGGCTTCACGCTGCTGGGCGGCTTGCAATGGCTGTCGCAGCACGTCTTTCAATTGAGCGGAGCGGGCATGCCTTACCAGATCGGATTGCTGGTCGCGTTCGCCGCGCTGTCAAGTTTGATCGACTTGCCGTTCGACTATTACAAGCAATTCGTCATCGAGCAGCGCTTCGGTTTCAACAAGATGAGCCGCCCGCTGTTCTTTGCCGACATGGCCAAGGGCGCTCTGGTGGGCGCCGCGATCGGCTTGCCTTTGATCTGGGTGGTGCTGACCTTGATGGGCAAGACCGGCGATCTGTGGTGGTTGTACGCGTGGCTGGTCTGGAGCGGCTTCCAGCTGCTGATGATGGTGCTGTATCCAACCGTGATCGCGCCGCTGTTCAACAAATTCACGCCACTGGCCGACCAAGCGTTGAAGCAGCGCATCGAGGGCTTGATGGCGCGCGTCGGCTTTGCCTCGAAGGGATTGTTCGTGATGGATGGCTCGAAGCGCAGCGCGCACGGCAATGCCTATTTTTCCGGTTTTGGCGCCAACAAGCGCATCGTATTCTTCGACACGCTGCTGGCGCGCCTGGCGCCGCAGGAAATCGAAGCCGTGCTGGCGCATGAGCTGGGTCATTTCAAGCTGAAGCACATCGTCAAGCGCATCGCCATGCTGTTCGTGATCTCGCTGGCTTTTCTGGCGCTGCTCGGCTACTTGAAGAACCAGCTCTGGTTTTACACCGGCCTGGGCCTGGACCCGCTGCTGCTGCCCGGCCAAAGCAATGACGCGATGGCGCTGATCCTGTTCATGCTGGTGCTGCCGGTATTTACCTTCCTGCTCGCGCCGCTCATGTCGCTCGGCTCGCGCCAGCATGAATTCGAAGCCGACGCCTTCGCCGCGACCCATACCAATGCGCGCGACCTGGTCTCGGCGCTGGTCAAGATGTATGAAGACAATGCATCGACGCTGACGCCGGACCCGCTGCATTCGGCATTCTACGATTCGCATCCGCCGGCCGGCGTGCGCATACTGCATTTGAACCGCGCAATCTGACGCGCCGCCATGAACCAGGACACCAAGGACACCATGATCACCAGCGACGACCTGTTGCAGCAACATTGCATCGAACGCCAGACGGCGCTGGCCGCGTCCAGCTTGCCGCAATGGCTGGCGCTGACGCCGGGCTGGAGCATCGAAGATGGCAAGCTGTGCCGCACTTTTGCATTTAAAAACTATGATCAGACGCTGGCCTTCGTCAATGCGCTGGCGGCGATGGTCCACGAACAAGACCACCATCCGGAGCTGACCATAACTTACAACAAATGCATCGTCCGCTACGATACGCACTCGGTCGATCAGGGCCGCGGCGGCTTGTCGGAAAACGACTTCATCTGCGCTGCCAGGGCCGGCGTGATCTACCAGGATGGAGTAACGGCGGCATGAGCGACATGAAACAAGCCGGCAAATCCGGCAAATCTGCCAAATCGGGCGCTTCCGGCGAAGCGGGCGGTGTCAAAGGCATCATCATCGCGGCCCACGGCCGCCACTACCTGGCCGACGCCGATGGATTGAAGCTGCAATGCGTGACGCGCGGCAAGAAGACCAACGTCGCGGTCGGCGACAGCGTGCAGCTGACCTTGACCTCGCCCAACCAGGCGGTGATCGACGCAATTGCCGAGCGCAAGACGCTGCTGTATCGCTCCGACCAGTACAAGTCGAAGCTGCTGGCGGCCAATCTGACGCAATTATTCATCGTCGTCGCGACCGAGCCCGGCTTTGCCGACGACCTGATTTCGCGCTCACTGGTGGCGGCCGATGCGGCCGGCATCGTAGCCCACATCATCTTGAACAAGACCGACGTGGCTGACCTGCTGCCGCGAACGCGCGAACGGCTGTTGCAGTACGCGGCGCTTGGCTACGCTATCCACGAAGTGTCGGCGCGCGCCGACCCAACGCACGCGATCGCCACATTGATGCCGCTGCTGGCCGGGCAATCGTCGATCCTGATCGGCCAGTCCGGCATGGGAAAATCGTCGCTGATCAACCTGCTGGTGCCGGACGCCGACATCGCGGTGCGCGAAATATCGGCCGCGCTCGACACCGGCAAGCACACCACGACCTTCACCCGTCTTTACAAGCTCGAACAGGAGGCGAGCTTGGACGCGACGATCATCGATTCGCCCGGCTTCCAGGAATTCGGTCTGTATCATTTGAGCGAAGGCATGCTGGAGCGTGCCTTCCGCGAATTTTCACCCTACCTGGGCGGGTGCAAGTTCTACAATTGCCGCCACCTGATCGAGCCATCGTGCGCGGTGCTGGCGGCGGTGGCCGACGGCAAGATCACCCGCATGCGCCACACGCTGTACGGCCAGCTGTTGCACGAATCGGCGCAAACGCTGTATTGAACGGCCCGCGCTGACAAGGCAACTCATGGGTCATTCCTAGGTCACTTACAGGCCAAAACTTATGGGCAACATGATGCACATGTTCGCGCTCGACAGCGAAGTGGAACAACTGGAACCGGCGTTGCTGCCGCTGCGCGGCGTCGAGCGGCTGCCGGTGCTGCTGGTGCTGGCCTGGCACTTGCGCCAGCGCGACAGCGCCCACGCCGCTCTGCTCGCCGCTGAAGCGTTGGACTTGCTGCACTGCGCCAGCCTGGCCCCGGCAGAGCGCCAGCGCATCCAGGCACGCTTGTGGCTGATACAGGGAGAAATTCGCTGGTTGTGCGGCGAACTGGACGCCGCAACGACGCTGGCGCAAGAAGCAATGCGACTATCCTGCGGGCAAGATGACGCCATCGGCTGCGCCGACGCCCACTGGCTGCAAGCCTGGATCGCGGTCGATTGCGGCGATCATGTGCGCTGCGATGCTGAACTGGAGCTGGCAGCCAGTTGCGCGCGCAGCGCCGGCGATGCACTGCGGGTCGGCGTGGCCGAAGCCACAATGGCACGCTGGGCCGTGCTGCACGACTGGCACGGCGCGGCAACGCGCTGGGGCCCGCATTTCGACACCTTGCAGATGCACCCCGCGCTGGCGACGTGGGTCAACGACTTCCTGGGCCTGGGCGCCAGCGCATCGAGCAACTTTGGCGCCGCAGCCGCCTATTTCATCCACGGCTACGAATCGGCGCTGGAAACGGGCCAGTTGCGTGCCGCCATCACCGCAGCCACCAATATCGGCGAAGATTTCACCCGGCTCAACGACCATCACGCGGCGCTCGAATGGATGCAATGCGCGCTCGACCTGGCCCGTCCGACCGGCTGGCCGCGCAGCATAGGCGCTTGCCTGATGCACACGGCCGACACGATGCGGCGCCTGGGCCGGCTCGCTGCCGCCGAGGAATTGCTGCAAGAAGCGCTGTTGATCATGGCGCCGCTGGCGGGCGGGCGCAGTTATGCGGTGGCGCTGCAATACCTGGGCGATCTGGCGCTGGACAAGGGCGACTACGACGTTGCGCTGGACGCCTTCGTGCATCTGGTGGAACGCGCCGGCTTGCTCAATCATGCGGACTTTCACAGCGCGGCGCGGCGCGGCCAGGCCCATGCGCTATCCCATCTGAATCGGCCCGAACTCGCGCTGCAGGCGGCGCACGAGGCGCATGAACTGGCTTGCCAGCAGGGCCATGCGCACAATCAGATCGCCGCGCTGCGCGTGCTGGCCATCATCCACGCGCGCCACCCGTTGCCGTTGCCGGCTGACAGCGTCGAAACCAGCGCCACGCTGCACTACCTGCGGCAAGCATTGAAGTTGGCCGCCACGATCGACGATTACAGCTTGCCCGGCGATTTGCTCGACGACCTGGCGCGCGAGCATGCGCGCCAGGGAGACTTTCCGCAAGCCTACAAAATTGCGCTGGCGGCCAGCATGGCGCGCGACCAGAACCACAACCAGGATGCCACCAACCGCGCCATTGCGATGCAAGTGCACCATCAGACCGAGCATGCGCGGGCCGAGGGCAACCATCACCGCGCACTGGCGGCATCCGAGGCGCGCCGCGCCGAAATGCTGCAGCAGACCAGCGCGACGCTGGAGCGCCTGTCGGCGATCGGCCCGGAAATCACCACCCATCTCGACGCCGGCGCCGTGTGCCAGGCGCTGGATCGCATTGTCCATGCGCTGCTGTCGGCCAGTACCTTCGCGATCTATCTGACCGACCCGGCCGGCAGCGCGCTCAAGCGCGTCTTCGGCATTGACCTGGTCCAGACGCTGCCCAGCATTGCGCTGTCGCGGCTGCATGCAGATCCGGTGCGCTGCCTGCTCGAGCGGCGCGAAGTCTACATCGAGCATGTGCCCGACCTTATGCATGAACAGGATTCAGACGGCAACCTTGCCAACCTGAGCATCCTGTACATGCCGCTGATGGTCGGCGAACGCACGCTGGGCGTGATGACGGTGCAGGCCCGGCACGCCCATGCCTACGGCGAACACGAGCGCCTGATTTTCCGCACGCTGTGCTCCTATGGCGCGATCGCACTCGACAATGCCCATGCCTATCGCCAGTTGCAAGATGCGCAGGCGCAACTGGTATCCCAGGAAAAGCTGGCTGCGCTGGGTGCCTTGATGGCCGGCGTCGCGCACGAATTGAATACGCCGATCGGCAACAGCTTGTTGATCGCCGGCGCGATGCAACAAAAAGCCGATGAACTGGAAGCTCGGCTGAACGGGCCGGGCTTGCGCCGCCTTGATCTGACCAATTTCATCGCCGACGCGCGGCAGGCGTCGGAATTGGTGATGCGCGGCTTGACCAGCGCCGCCGATCTGGTCAACAGCTTCAAACAGGTGGCGCTGGACCGGACGACCGAACAACGCCGCGTATTCGACCTGCGGCAAGTCGCGCACGAAATCATCGCCACGATGAGGAACCGCATCCATGCCACCGGCCATGTCATCGAATATGACATCGCGCCTTCGCTGATCATGCACAGTTACCCCGGTCCGCTGGGCCAGGTCATCACGAACTTGATCAATAACGCGCTGCTGCACGCGTTCGACGGCGTCCATGAAGGCAAGATGTGGCTGAGCGCGTCACGCTTCGTCGACAAGCGCGTGCACATCATGTTTGGCGACAACGGCCGCGGCATCGCGCCCGACAATATCAAGCGCATTTTCGATCCTTTTTTCACCACCAAGATGGGGCACGGCGGCAGCGGACTGGGTTTGTCGATCAGCTACAACATCATCACCGCGCTGCTGGGCGGCCAGATCAGCGTCACCAGCAGCAGCGCAGGCACGACCTTCCTGCTCGATCTGCCGTTGAGCGCGCCGCAACACGACCCGGAGCGCCCTGCCCACATCGATTGAGGGCGCGGTCGGGGGGCGCTTGCAAGGTCAGCTTTTTTTTCCATCCAAAAAAAGCAAAACCCTTATAATTGACATGCTTCAGGCTGATCAGGAGCCATCTGGCAAGCGCGCAGCAAGGCGCGCCGCTGGTTCGCTGAGATCACACGATCAAATCACCCTTGAAATGCCAGAAGCTGGCGACAAAGGCACGCCGCCGGCGGCCTACGCATTGACTCCCGTGACCATGTCCAACCAAAAACCAATCAAGCACTATCTGCAGTTTTCCGATTTCACATTGGCAGAATACGATTACGTGATCGCGCGTGCGCACCTGATCAAGCGCAAATTCAAGAATTACGAAATCCACCACCCTTTGATCGACCGTACGCTGGTGATGGTGTTTGAAAAAAGCTCGACCCGCACCCGCTTGTCGTTCGAGGCCGGCATGCACCAGCTCGGCGGCGCGGCGATCTACCTGAACACGCGCGACAGCCAGCTCGGACGCGGCGAGCCGGTCGAGGATGCCGGCCAGGTCATGTCGCGCATGTGCGACATCATCATGATCCGCACCTTCGGCCAGGACATCATCGAGCGCTTCGCCGCCAATTCGCGCGTGCCGGTGATCAATGGCTTGACCAATGAACACCATCCGTGCCAGGTGCTGGCCGACATCTTCACCTTCATCGAGCAACGCGGCCCGATCAAGGACAAGATCGTGGCCTGGATCGGCGACGCCAACAACATGCTGTATTCGTGGCTGCAAGCGGCCGAAGTGTTCGGCTTCCATATCAATGTCTCGACGCCGAAAGGCTACGACATAGCCCCGCAACTGGTCACGACACAACGCTACACCTTCTTCGACTCGCCATCCGACGCGTGCCAGGATGCGCATCTGGTGACCACCGACGTGTGGACCAGCATGGGCTATGAAGCGGAAAACGCAGCCCGCATCAAGGCCTTCGACGGCTGGATCGTCGATGCCGACAAGATGGCGCGCGCAGCAAAGGACGCGCTGTTCATGCATTGTCTGCCGGCCCACCGCGGCGAGGAAGTCTCCCCCGACGTCATCGACGGACCGCAATCGGTAGTCTGGGACGAGGCGGAAAACCGCCTGCATGTGCAGAAGGCGCTGATCGAATACCTGTTGCTGGGTCAGGTGGCCGACCCGGCCAATTGACGACATCCGTATTTTTTATCACAATCAATAAAATTGACGAAGAAATGGAATCACCATGAGCGACATCAAAAAAGTAGTGCTGGCCTATTCGGGCGGACTCGACACTTCCGTGATCCTGAAATGGCTGCAGGATAATTACCAATGCGAGATCGTGACCTACACGGCCGATCTGGGCCAGGGCGAGGAACTCGAACCGGCGCGCGCCAAGGCGATCAAATTCGGCATCAAACCCGAAAACATCTACATCGACGACGTGCGCGAAGAATTCGTGCGCGACTTCGTGTTCCCGATGTTCCGCGCCAACACGGTGTACGAAGGCGAATACCTGCTCGGTACGTCGATCGCGCGTCCGTTGATCGCCAAGCGCCTGATCGACATCACGCGCGCAACCGGTGCCGATGCGATATCGCACGGCGCCACCGGCAAGGGCAATGACCAGGTCCGCTTCGAACTGGGCGCCTACGCCTTGATGCCGGACATCAAGATCATCGCGCCGTGGCGCGAATGGGATCTGCTGTCGCGCGAAAAGCTGCTGCAATACGCGCTCGACGCCGGCATCGAGATCGACATGAAGCACAAGAATGGCGGCGCGCCGTATTCGATGGACGCCAACTTGTTGCACATCAGCTTCGAAGGCCGCCATCTGGAAAACCCGAGCGCCGAAGCCGAAGAATCGATGTGGCGCTGGACCGTCAGTCCGGAAGCGGCGCCCGATGCGCCTGAATACCTCGATATCGAATATGAAAAAGGCGACATCGTCGCGCTGAACGGCAAGCGCATGACGCCGGCCGCAGTGCTGGCCGAGTTGAACCGCGTGGGCGGCAAGCACGGCGTCGGCCGTCTCGACCTGGTGGAAAACCGCTACGTCGGCATGAAGTCGCGCGGCTGCTATGAAACCCCGGGCGGCACCATCATGCTGCGCGCCCACCGCGCGATCGAATCGATCACGCTGGACCGGGAAGTGGCGCATTTGAAGGATGACCTGATGCCGCGCTATGCATCGATGATCTACAACGGTTACTGGTGGGCGCCGGAGCGCCTGGCGCTGCAAACCCTGATCGACCATACCCAGCAATGCGTGAACGGCTGGGTGCGCCTGAAGCTGTACAAGGGCAATGTGATCGTCGTCGCGCGCGATTCGAAAACCGATTCGCTGTTCGACATGAACATCGCGACCTTCGACGAAGATGGCGGCGCCTACAACCAGGCCGACGCCGGCGGCTTCATCAAGCTTAATGCGCTGCGCATGCGCATTGCGGCGATCGCGCGCGAAAAACGCGGCCAGTAAGCCGTACAGCGTACAGACGCGAAGGGCCGCCTCGATGGCGGCTTTTTTTCGCCTTTGATCAGCGCTCCTCTGTTTAACGCTCTTGCACACCCGCCAGCCCCCC
>Ga0326735_1000391_pt1 | contig 10728 bp, 5 predicted proteins | sample 37_GP2_1092_FD_207945 | JGI IMG/M metagenome (GOLD analysis project Ga0326735, IMG submission 207945) | Glacier ice microbial communities from Ngari, Tibet, China - 37_GP2_109.2 | ecosystem: Environmental > Aquatic > Freshwater > Ice > Glacier | place: China: Ngari, Tibet | collected 2018-07-31
CCGACGATGCGACGCTGCCGCTGCTGTGGCTGGCCGGCCCTGTGACCGGCCTGATCGTGCAGCCGATCATCGGCGCCATGAGCGACCGCACGGTGACCCGCTGGGGCCGTCGTACGCCGTACTTTCTGATCGGCGCGATCTTGTGCAGCCTGGGCCTGCTGGTGATGCCGTTCAGCCCGACCTTGTGGATCGCCGCCAGCCTGCTGTGGATCCTCGATGCGGCCAACAACGTCACGATGGAGCCGTACCGCGCCTTTGTCAGCGACAAGCTGGCGCCGGCCCAGCATTCACTGGGTTTTCTGACCCAGAGCGCGTTTACCGGGCTCGGCCAGACGCTGGCGTACCTGACGCCGTCGCTCTTGGTGCTGTTCGGCATGAACAAGGATGCCACCAATGACAGCCACATCCCGCACATCGTCATTGCCGCTTTCCTTACCGGCGCCGTGTTTTCCCTGACCAGCGTGTTGTGGACCCTGAAAACGACGAAGGAAATTCCGCTCGAACCGGAAGAGCTGCAAAAAATCCGCATGAAAGCGCCTGGCTTCATGGCCATGATGCTCGACATTGCGCTGGCAATTCGCGAAATGCCGCCGACCATGAAGCAGCTTGCCGTGGTCAAGCTGTTTCAATGGTATGCGATGTTCTGTTATTGGCAGTACATCTCGCTGTCACTGGCGACAACGCTGTACGGCACCACCGACCCGACGACGACAGGCTTTCGCGATGCAAGTTTGCTGAACGGAAAAATTGGCGCGTTCTACAATTTCATCGCCTTCATCGCCGCATTCGGGCTGGTGCCGTTTACCCGCCGTTTCGGCCCGAAAGTGATGCACAGCGTCTGCCTGACGCTGGCCGGCGTCAGCATGTTGACCATCCCGCTGATCGACACGCCGGCCTTGCTGTTCGTGCCGATGATCGGCGTCGGCCTGGCATGGGCCAGCATCATGGGCAACCCGTACATCATGCTGGCAGGCTGCATTCCGCCGGAACGCACCGGGGTCTACATGGGTATTTTCAACATGTTCATCGTGATTCCGATGATCATCCAGATTTTCACCTTGCCGCTGTTTTATAACAGCTGGCTGGGCGGCAATCCCGAAAACGTCATCCGGCTGGCCGGCGGCCTGCTGTTGTGCGCAGCGGTGGCCGCGTTGTGGGTAAAAATCGCCCATGTCCCATCCCAGCGGGCAGCGCCGAAAGCGCCGTCGTTGCCGGCGTAGGGAACCGAAAACAGGCGCGGGTGGCGAGTCTCTACAGATTGCCTTGATAGGGGTTCCTACAAAATTGGAACAAGCAGCACGTTCAGGTCAATCGCGATCGCAATGCCCGCCGTCCTTGGCTATCCAGGCTGGGCTCTGCATTACTTGAAGATCAGCTCGCCGTCGAAGTCAAATATTTCGAACGGCTCGGTTCCATGTATCTTTATTAGCGCCCAAGTGCCTTCGACCCGGGCTGCATCCTCCGACAGCGCGACCGCGCGCTTGATGGTAATCTGCACGCGGTAGAGATCTTTCCCATCCGCTCCTGCTTGCTTCGGAGCAAGGAGCCCGGACTTGAACACCTCGGGGGCGTTGCTCTCGGACAGCGCCACGCCGTCTACGCTGACCATCTGGTTTGCTCCAAACACGTTGGTCTTCAAGGAGAAAGCGATGGAGTTTCCGCGGTAGATGAACGACTTGACCGTGAGGGCGTGGCCCTTGTCGCCGATGTCGAGCTCGCCCTCCAACATCTGCGATGGGTTGGGGAAGACATTGCCTTTGAAGTCGTCGCCATCCATATCGAGCGATGCATTATTAGAGGCCGGAGCCGACGGCGGCCCGCGCTTGGCCGCTGGCACCTTGGCTTTCTGAACATTCGCGATGTCGGCGATATAGACCTGCAGCTTTTCGATCTCCTTGTGCCAGTACGCGTTGCGCTTGGACTCGCGCACCGATTTTCCAGTGGCGCTCTCGACCAGATCCCAGAAGCCTGCCGAGGGCTTGCCCTTGTTCAGCCCCGTCTTGTTGATCACCACGGCCGAGAGCAGCGCACCGCAGTTCGGATCTTGAAAAGTCGCCCTGCTGATTGTCCCGAGCAGCGCGCCGATGTGCTGGCGATCCCTCGCCATCTGGTGGGAGAGGTTGAACGGCTTCATGATGTGTGCGCCGTATTCGAGAAGATGTCTTCCATCGTCGGCAAAGCCGTTTTCGAGCAGCCTGTCGATAATATGTTGCCGCAGCGTCGTCTCATTGGCCGCCGCGAGCAACAATTTGCGCTCGCCGCGTTTGGCGTAAAAGGCTTTGAACGAATTTTCGGTGACGCCGTCGATGGTCGTGTCGCCTACCTTGATCTTGAGCAAGATCAAATCGTCCCCCCCGCCGGCGATGGCTATCAACCTCGCGCGGCTGAGATCGAGCGAGGCGCCGGCGAGCGTCGACGGAATCATACCGCCCACGAGGCTCTTGTCGAACGCCGCCTGAAATTCGGCGGCCGACTGATAATTAACGATACCCATGCGCTCTCTCATCCCTCAGTTAAAAATACAGCGCGCTTTATATTAAATAAAATTTATCTGGACAAATTTTTTCTCTAATTGCGAATGGCCCCAGAGTCTCTACTGGGAAGATTCTGTCGCCAATTGACCTTAATTGGCATTTTTGATCTCTAGATGGCGTTCAGGCGAAGAGTAGTTCACCACGTAGTCGTCGGGTTGGGGCGGCTCGGAGCTGGCGGCGATCTTGATGGCCGCTGCAAAAAGCGTCATGCTGTGGCGGCCGAATATGTTGCCGTCGACGCCAGGAAAGACGACCCTGGCGATTCGTAAATCGTCGGGTCGTTGGATTTGGTCGTGGCGCAGCCCGTCAAAACGCACGTGATAGCAATCAACGCTACAATTTTGAATGTGCTCATCATTTCTCCGTCGAAGGCCCGCGGCCCGCATAGGAGCGCCCGCTCAAATAGACTCTCTATAAAATTATTATTATGATAATTTTATGTCGACATATATTGAAGATTTGCCGCAGGAAATCTAGCTTCGGAGTCATTTTTACAACATTAACGTCACGTTGCGGCGCGTGATTCGGCCGACAATAAGAGACAAGGAAACGGCAGCGGCGCTTGCGATGCTGGTCGCACGACGCTCGCCTGCCGCGCGTGCGTTTGCGCCCAGTCCGACGAGCGCAATAAACCGGGCGATGCCACCGACCGCGCTTGCGCATCGTTCGGTGTGTTTTCTATGGCTTACCCTTCGGCGATGCGCCCGGCGATATGGGCCAGCGCCTCGTCGACCTGGTCGATCAGGATCAGGCACAGGTCGCCCGGCGTCAGGCGCGCCAGCGCGGTGTCGATGGCGACGAATTCGCCGTTGATTTCATCGACGTAGCTGGTGCGGCGCGCGCCCGCCAAGCCCTGGCGCAGCAGTGCGACGACTTCGCCGTCTGCGCGCCCGCGCTGGCACTGGTCCTGGTACAGCAGCACGTCGTCGAAGGCGGCGCCGAGGATCTCGGTCTGCTGGCGGATGTCCTGGTCGCGCCTGTCGCCGGCGCCGCTGATGACGACCGAGCGACGTTTCGCCGGCATGCTCTCGACGGCGCCGACCAGCGCCAGGATGGCGTCCGGGTTGTGGCCGTAATCGGCGATCACGGTGGCGCCGCGGTAGTCAAACACGTTGAAGCGGCCCGGCGCGTTGTCGCTCTCTCCGGCGAACGACGCCAGGCCGGCGCGGATCGATTCCCATGTCATGCCGACCGCCCACGCCGCGGCCACCGACGCCATCACGTTGTCGACCTGAAAACCGATGGCGCCGTTGCGCGTGATCGGCACCTGCGACAGCGCCAGCCGGTGTGCGGTTTTTCCCTGCGCCGCGACGATGTCGCCGTTGTCGACGAAGACCACGCGCTGGCCTTTCGCGCGGTGCATCGACATCACCGGGTGCTGGACGTCGGCGGCAAAGAAGGTGACGGCGCCGCGGCAGTTGTCGGCCATGCCGGCGACGACCGGGTCGATGGCGTTGAGCACCGCCATGCCGTTGCCGGCGACGTTCTGCACGATCACGCGCTTGAGCACCGCGAGGTCTTCCAGGGTGGTGATGTAGTTCAGCCCGAGGTGGTCGCCCGAGCCGATATTGGTGACCACGGCGACCTGGCAGCGGTCAAACGCCAGGCCTTCGCGCAGCAGGCCGCCGCGGGCGGTTTCGAACACGGCGGCGTCGACGTCGGGATGCATCAGCACGTTGCGCGCGCTGCGCGGGCCGCTGCAGTCGCCGCTGTCGATGCGTCGCCCTTCGATGTAGACGCCGTCAGTGTTGGTCATGCCGGTGCGCAGGCCGCCGGCCGTCAGCAGGTGGGCAATCAGGCGCACCGTGGTGGTCTTGCCGTTGGTGCCGGTGACGGCAACGACCGGAATGCGGCCGTCGTCGCCGTCGGCGAACATGGACGCCACGATCGCTTCGCCGACCGCACGGCCTTTGCCGAACGAGGGCGACAGGTGCATCCGCAGGCCCGGCGCGGCGTTCACTTCAACCACGCCGCCGTGCTGTTCTTCGATCGGCCTGAGCACGCTGTCGCACACCAGGTCGACGCCGCAGACGTCCAGCCCCACCATGTGGGCGGCGGCAACCGCGCGCGCGGCCACTTCCGGATGGACGTCGTCGGTGACGTCGGTGGCGGCGCCGCCGGTCGACAGGTTGGCGTTGTTGCGCAAAATGACGCGGCGCCCGAGCGGCGGCACCGAGTCGGCGCCATACCCTTGCGTGGCCAGGCTGGCCAGCGCGATGTCGTCGAAACGGATCTTGGTCAACGGCGTCGAGTGGCCGTTGCCGCGCCGCGGGTCCAGATTGACCTGCTCGACCAGCTGGCCGACGGTTTTCACGCCGTCGCCGATCACTTGCGGCGGATCGCGGCGGGCGGCGGCGACCATCTTGCCGCCGACCACCAGCAAACGAAAATCGTTGCCCGGCAGGTAGCGCTCGACCAGGATGTCGTCGCGAAACGCCGATGCGGCGGCAAAGCCGGCGTGCATCTGTTCGCGGGTGGTGATGTTGACCGTCACGCCCTTGCCCTGGTTGCCGTCCTTCGGCTTGATGACCACCGGCAGGCCGATTTCAAGCGCCGCCGCCCAGGCGTCGTCGGCGTCGAGCGCCACGCGCCCGTGCGGCACCGGCACGCCGGCCGCGTCGAGCAGCTTCTTGGTCAGTTCCTTGTCCTGCGCGATCGCTTCGGCAATGGCGCCGGTGCAATCGATCTCGGCGGCCTGGATCTTGCGCTGGCGGCTGCCCCAGCCGAACGCCACCAGGCTGCCGTCGGTCAGGCGGCGAAACGGGATGTTGCGCGCCACCGCGGCCTGCACGATCGCGCCGGTGGACGGCCCCAGGCGCACGTCTTCATCGAGATCACGCAATTGCGCCAGGGCGCTCTCGATGTCGAACGCGGTGTCGTCGAAAGCGGCCTGCAACAGCTGGCTTGCCAATGTCAGGGCCAGCCGTCCCACCGCTTCCTCCGAATATTCGACGACGACCTGAAAAATGCCCCGGTCGAGCGTGGCGGTGGTGCGGCTGAAGGTAACGGGGCAGCCAGCCTGCGCCTGCAGGTCGAGCGCGGCCAACTCCAGCACGTGGGCCATCGGGATGGTGTCGTCGTGGCCGGTAGGCTGCAGCGGAGAGAGCGCCGGAAAGCGGGCGCGCACCCGGGCTTCGAAACCGGCGAGGTTGCCAACGCACTCTTCGTCAGGAGTGCAGGCGACGACCGCCTCCACCGACGTGTGGTGACTCCAGAGATTGGGGCCTCGCAGCGCCCGTACGCGTGATACTTGCATAAACCGTCATCCTGTCTGATGGGAGGCCGGCGCACCGCGCCGGCCGAAATACGTAACCCGGCGCCGCGCGCCGGGGTTGATTCGTTATTGATCTGATGGCTCGGCTGATGGATCAGCTGATCGATCGGCTCATTGATCGGCCTATGAGTGCGCCGACGGTTTCGGCGCCGCGTCGAAGGCGCGCAGTCCGGCCGTCAGCAGTTCGGGCGTGACGTCCAGCGCCCATGCCGCGGCCACCGCGGCGAGCAGGCTGGCCGGGTATCTGGCGGTCGCCGTTTTCAGCGCCGACAGCGCCAGCAAAACGGTTTCGGTGGCGCCGTCGGCGATCACGATGGCGTCATCGCGCATGAACACGCTACGCTCGCCACAAGCGCGGTGACGGGCGACGACCTCGTTGTCAGGGTCGAGCGCGTAAAAAATCACCTTGCCGTCGCACAGTTCGGCCAGTTCGGCCACTTGCGCGTTGTCGGCGTTGAGCACCGCCACGCCGTCGGGCAGGATGACGTCGACCTGGGTGCGGATCACGTTGGCCATGTCGTCGCCATCGCGGATATGCAATTCGGCCAGGCCAAGGCTGTCCATGCCTTCCATGTCGGTGACGATGCCGACCTGGCATTTGTCGTACGCCAGGCCTTCGGTGAGGATCATCCGCGCATGGCTTTCGAATACCGCGGCCGTCAAGGTGCGGTTGATCAGCAGGCGCTGGCCGGTTTCCCACTTGATGCAGTCGCCGGCGACGACCTGGCGGTTGTCCAGGTACATGCCCTGGCCGCTGACCACGCCGACGTGCTTGTTGGTCAACTGCAGCAGGCAGCCGGTCAACTTGGCGATCAGGCTGGTGCCGAGCGTGCCGGTGACGCCGACGATCGGGATGCGGCCGTTTTCGCCCGGCGCGAACAGGTGGGCGATGATCGCCGTGCCAACCGGGCGCGGCGCACCGTCGGCCGGTTTCAGGTGGGCCAGCAGGCCGGGGCTGGCGTTGACTTCGATGATGGCGCCGCGCTGCTCTTCCAGCGGGCGCGTGATGTCTTCGCAGACCAGGTCAATGCCGGCGATGTCCAGGCCCACCACGCGCGCGGCCAGCGCCGCCGCATGCGCAATCGACGGATGGATCTTGTCGGTGACGTCGTACGCGACGTTGCCGTTCGGCTGGATCAGCACCTTCTGGCCGGCCAGCGGCACCGAGTATGCAGTCAAGCCCTGGCGGCCGAGTTCGAGGATGATCTCGGCGCCTTCTTGGGGCGCCACTGCATTGAGCGGAAATTCTTCGCCGCTGCCGCGGCGCGGGTCGGTGTTGATCTGGCTGTCGACCAGCGCGATGATGTTGGCCACGCCGTCGCCGGTGACCCACAGCGACTCGCCCTTGGCGGCGGCAACCACCTGCTTGCCAACTACCAGGATGCGGTGCTCGTCGCCGGTGATGTAGCGCTCCACCAGCACGCTGTCGCTGTCGCCCTTGCGGCTGGCCAGGTGATAGGCGGCGACGACGTCGGCTTGCGTGACGAGGTTCAGCGAGACGCCGCGGCCATGGTTGCCGTCGTAGGGTTTGACGACCACCGGCAGGCCAATGTCCTGGGCTTCTTCCCACGCTTCTTCGGCGCTGCGCACCAGGCTGCCTTCGGGCACCGGCACGCCGCAGGATTTCAGCAGCGACTTGGTCAGGTCCTTGTCGCTGGCAATGCTTTCGGCAATCGCGCTGGTGCCGTCGGTTTCGGCGGTCCAGATGCGGCGCTGGGCGGCGCCGTGGCCAAGTTGCACCAGGTTGCCGTCGGTCAGCCGGATCGACGGGATGCACCGCTCCGTGGCCGCGTCGACGATGTGGGCGGTCGACGGCCCGAGGCAGTGTTCGTCGACCAGATCTTTCAGCACCGCTACTTGGGCCGCGAGGTCGAACGGGGTATCGTCGATGGTCGCCATCAGCAGCGCTCGCCCGGCCACCAGCGCGGCGCGCCCGACGTGCTCGTCGCGGGTGCGAAACGCCATCTTGTAGACGCCGGTCTTGCCCGTCGATCGGGTCTTGCCGAAGCCGGTGCGCATGCCGGCCAGGTTTTGCAGTTCGAGCACCACGTGCTCGAGGATGTGACCGGCCCAGGTGCCCTCAGCGAGCCGCTCCAGAAAGCCGCCGCGCTCGCCCACGCCGCAGCGGTGCTCAACCAGCCCCGGCAGCAATGCGATGAGCCGCTCGTACAGGCCGGGAATCAGGTTCGAGGGGGCGTCTTCCAGTGCACCGATATCGATCACGACCTCGATGACGGGACGATAGGTCCAGATGTTCGGCCCGCGCAGATGCGTCACACGGAGGAAATCAAGGGCTTTCTTCTTTATCATTTAATAATTTCTTGATAACAGCCGCGGTGTGCATGGCACGCGTGGTCGTTGTTAGGCATTGCCTGTTTGACTGCATATCGCTGCGCTTGAAAAAGCCGGGCTTTCTTGCGGCGCATCATGTTGTATACTTGCTGTAACGAAGATTACCGCACCGAACCGATTTCTACCAGTGTCGATGCGCCCCGGGACCCTCCGATGGACAGCATCCTGCGCGCCCCAAAGCGCCTTTTCCTTTTTTTCGAGAATACTCGCCTGTAACGGGCGGCATGACGATGACAACTCAACAACTTGTTCCTCCCACGGCGGTGGCGGTTGCGGCCGGTTTCCTGCCCGACCACTGGCAGGCTGATGTGGAGAAAAAACTCTTATCCGGGGAGAACGTTTTAAGTAGCGTTGAGGTTGACCTCGATGCAAAATTGCGTTTCACAAAGGGTATCCTGGTCGTCACCAACCGCCGGCTGATCGGCCGCGCCCCTGGCGAAGCGGCCTGGCGCGGCTGGAATTACCAGGCCGGCCTGCAACTGAAACACCACGACCATGCCGGTGTCGGCCACCTCGAACTGATCGACGAACAAGGCCGGCTGGCGGCGTGGCGCTTCACGCTCGGCCAGAACCTGCAGGCGATCCGCGTGCTCGACGCCTTTCGCGAGCAACTCGCCAGCCACCTCTCGGGCCGGCCGGTAGCCGCCGCCGAGCAGAACATCTGCCCGAGCTGCAAGGCGCCGCTCGAACCGGACCAGGAAGAATGCCCGATCTGCACCAAGGTGCTGTACACGCCGCCGTCGACCTGGACCCTGTTTCGCCTGTGGCGCTTCGCCACGCCGTACCGCGGCCAGCTCGGCCTGGGTTTTTTCCTGATGGTCGCCAGCACCGCGGCGCACATGATTCCGCCCTATCTGACCATGCCGTTGATGGACAATGTCCTGATTCCCTTCCAAAACGGTCAGCCAGTCGACCAGGGCCTGGTGTGGCTGTACATGTCGGGCCTGTTCGGTTCGGCCGTGCTGGCCTGGCTGCTGGGCTGGGCCAAGACTTATGTGCTGGCGCTGGTGTCGGAACGGATGGGCGCCGATTTGCGCTCGGCCACCTACGAACACCTGATGAAGCTGTCGCTCGAATTTTTCGGCGGCAAACGTACCGGCGACCTGATGTCGCGCATCGGCAGCGGCAGCGACCGCATCTGCGTGTTTTTGTCGCTGCACCTGCTCGACTTCGCCTCCGACGTCCTGATGATCATCATGACCGGGGTGATCCTGTGTTCGATCAACCCGCTCCTGGCCGTCGTCACGCTGGTGCCGCTGCCGTTCATCGCCTGGATGATCCACATCGTGCGCGACCGTTTGCGCACCGGCTTCGAAAAAATCGACCGCGTCTGGGGCGAGGTCACCAACGTGCTGGCCGATACGATTCCGGGCATCCGCGTGGTGAAGGCGTTTGCCCAGGAAAAACGCGAAGCGACGCGCTTTCGCGAAGCGAACAAACACAACCTGGCGGTCAACGACAAGCTCAATAAAGTATGGTCGCTGTTTTCGCCCACGGTGTCGTTTTTGACCGAGCTGGGCCTGTTGGTGGTGTGGGTGTTCGGCATCTGGCAGGTGTCGAAAGGCGACATCACGGTCGGCGTTTTGACCTTGTTCATCACCTACAGCAGCCGGTTCTATGGCCGCCTCGACTCGATGAGCCGGATCGTGTCGGTGACGCAAAAGTCGGCATCGGCCGCCAAGCGCATCTTCGACATCCTCGACCATGTCTCGAGCGTGCCGGAGCCGGCCAACCCGGTCAGGCTGGACAAAATCGAGGGCAGGATCGACTTGCGCGCAGTCGGTTTCCGCTACGGCAACCGGGCGGTCAACCGCGGCATCACATTGAACATCAAGGCCGGCGAATTCGTCGGCCTGGTCGGCCACAGCGGTTCCGGCAAGAGCACGCTGGTCAACCTGATCTGCCGCTTTTACGACGTCTCGGAAGGCGCAATTTTGCTCGACGGCGTCGACATCCGTTCGTTCGCCGTCTCTGACTACCGCAGCAATATCGGCCTGGTGCTGCAGGAGCCGTTCCTGTTCTTCGGCACCATCGCCGAGAACATCGCCTACGGCAAACCGGGCGCCAGCCGCGCCGACATCATTGCCTCGGCGCGCGCCGCGCACGCCCACGAATTCATCCTGCGCCTGCCGCAGGGCTACGACTCGATGGTGGGCGAGCGCGGCCAGGGCCTGTCCGGCGGCGAGCGCCAGCGCATCTCGATTGCGCGCGCGCTGCTGATCGATCCGCGCATCCTGATCATGGACGAGGCGACGTCGTCGGTCGACTCGGAAACCGAGAAAGAAATCCAGAAGGCGCTCGACAACCTGGTGCAGGGCCGCACCACGATCGCCATCGCCCACCGGCTGTCGACCCTGCACCGCGCCGACCGCCTGATCGTGCTCGACCGTGGCGTGGTGGTGGAAGAGGGCAGCCACGACGACCTGATGGCGCGCGGCGGCGCCTATTTCCGCCTTTACGAAGCGCAGGCGCGCAATGTCGACACCGACATGGACGACAGCGACGGAGACAACTAGCATGGCAACGAGCATATTTGAACTGACCCGCGACAGCTTCGGCGTGCTGGCC
>Ga0326735_1000392_pt1 | contig 10714 bp, 11 predicted proteins | sample 37_GP2_1092_FD_207945 | JGI IMG/M metagenome (GOLD analysis project Ga0326735, IMG submission 207945) | Glacier ice microbial communities from Ngari, Tibet, China - 37_GP2_109.2 | ecosystem: Environmental > Aquatic > Freshwater > Ice > Glacier | place: China: Ngari, Tibet | collected 2018-07-31
CTGGTACGGGCCCGTGCGCGCGTGCTGCAAGATCCGAGCACCAGCGGACGCGCCGAATCGCTGGCCGCGTTCGAAGCGCAGCAGCAGCTGCAAAATCGCCAGCAGCAAGCCGGGGCGCAGTACGGCCTGGCGTTCCTGGCGCTGAAAAAGGGCGAGCTGGTCAAGGCCCAGAGCTGGCTTGACAAGGCGCGCGTCACCATGAAGCGCAGCAGCGGCACGTTTTCAACCGGGCAGGCAAGGTCCGATGGCGCGGCAATGTTTACCTCGCTCGGGCTGGAGATCAAACTGCATCCGGACCAGCCGGCCCCCGTCAAGCTGCAAGGTTTGCAAGAGGCGGAGCAGGCGCACCAGCAATACCCGCTTGGGCGCGGCCTTGCACGCCAGTATGCGGACGCGATGATCATCAATGGCAAGCCGGAACAAGCCACCAAATTTTTGCGCGAGCAGGCGCTGGCCTACCGCGAGGAGGCCAAGCTGCACGAATTGCTGGCCAAAGCGTATTCGGCGCAGGGCAAGCAGGCCTTGCAGCATATCGCGCTGGCGGAGTACTACGCCATCATCGGCGGCAAGCAGGCCGCGCTCGATCAGTTGGGCATTGCCCGCAAAACCGGCGATGCGTCGTTTTACGACATGGCCCTGATCGACGCCCGCGAGCGGGAGTTAAAAGAGCTGCGGCGCGAAGAGATGAAGGACGCGAAAAAGTAGATTGCCGTTTGCGTTTAGACTGCAGGAGCCGCTTCGGAGGCTTCGCCCTCGAGCGGCTGGGGCAGACGCACAAATCCAAATACCGCGGGCACCTGCGCCCGCGCAACGCGCTGCAGCGCCAGCTCGCGCCCCTTGAACCGCAACGCCAGCTTGACCTCCCCGTGGTCCAGCCAGCCCATCACATCGTCATCCAAAGCTGGCCGGCCATTGACTTCCATCAGCGCCATCATCTGCGCGCCGTCGCGGTCGTCGATCTGCGCGATTTTTCCGCCCACGTCCACGATCATCTCGCCGAACTCGGTCATGAAAGCGCGGTCAATCACGGCCACCGTTTCGCCCGTGTGCAACACCAGGCCATGCTGCGGATCGGTGCGGGCCACGAATGGTGTCGTTTCCAAATTGAGAAAAACCCGCTGCGGGCCGTTTTGGAAGTAATAGCAGCCCCGTTCATCGGCCGCGTAATTGCGGTTGATGAAACCGAGCAGCGCTTGCTGGATGACCTTGTCGCCAGCCAGGCCCAGATGCTGCGCCCGTTCGTCCCGCATGCGCCAGGCGCCGCGCGCATCGAGCGCCAGCCAGCCGTAGCAATGCGGTACATTGGGCCACTTGGCCATGGCCTTTTTTACGATGTCATCCATGCTGTCCAGCTTCGCATATTTCATCGGCCGCCGGCGCGCGGGTGCCTGATTTACCTTCGAGGAAATGGAGGATTTTTCGCGGCAGCCAATCGAGCTGGCCGGGCAGGGGGCCGGCCGCGAAACCGACATGACCGCCTTGCGCCGGATACTCCAGCGTCACCATCTTCGATGCCGATGTCGGCAAATGCTGCCCTGGCAAGAACGGGTCGTTGCGGGCGTTGAGCACGAGGGTCGGCACGGTAATGTCGCCAAGTACATGCTTGGCGCTGGCGCGGTCCCAGTAGTCGTCGGTATCGCGGTAGCCGTGCAGCGGCGCCGTGACCACGTTGTCGAACTGGTACAGATCACGCGCGCCAAGCAGCGCGTCGCGGTCGAACAGACCGGGAAACTGGTCCAGCTTGGCCAGGCACTTCGGCTTTAAGGTGTGCAGGAACATCCGCGTGTAGACCATGTTCAGGCCCGACGACAGCGACTCGCCGCCGCGCGCCAGATCGAGCGGGGCCGACACCGCCACCGCCGCATCGACAAAATCGGCCTGGTGCTGGGACTCGCCCAGCCAGCGCAGCAGCGCATTGGCGCCCAATGAAACACCGGTGGCATACAGCTTGCCGCACGCGCGCTCGCGCAGGCGCCGCATGATCCAGTCAATTTCGCCAGCGTCGCCCGAATGATAGAAGCGCGGCGCGCGATTGAGCTCGCCCGAGCAGCCGCGAAAATGCGGGATAGCACCATGCCAGCCGCGCGCGGCCAGGGCCGCCATCAGCGCGCGCGAATAGTGGCTGTCGGACGAGCCTTCCAGCCCGTGGAACAGCACCACCAACGGCGCGCCCGGTTCGCCGTCGACAAAATCGACATCGACGAAGTCACCGTCATGCGCATCCCAGCGCTCGCGCCGGAAGGCGACGTGCGGCTTGGGGATGCACTTGGCGGGGTAGATGGTTTGCAGGTGCCCGCTGGGCAGCCACAATGGAGGCTGGTAATGCACGCGTCAGTGCAGGCTGGCCCCGGCCGGATGGCTCGAAGGCACGGCCCCAGGCGCGACCGACACGTGGTGCAGCACCATGCGCCAGCCCTGCGGCGTTTTCATGTAGACGTTGGTGGCAATCAGGTGCGCCGGCTCGGAAGTGCCGGTGGCGGTCACACCCTCAATCACGGTGTGCACCGAACTCATGACGTTGCGGCTCTCGTACAGCTGCGACGGCCGGATCTGCAGGCCGCCGCGTTCGAGGATCGCCTCCCACGATTGCTGGATCGCCGCATGGCCGTGCAGGCGCGGGCCGCCCGGATGAATGCAGACGATTTCTTCGTCATCTGCCCACAGCGCCATCAGGGCCTGGACATCGGCGCGATTGATCGCTTCATAAAACGCGGCTTCGACTTCGGCCGCACTGCCATTGAGTTGCCTACTTTTTTTCATGCGGCCTCCTGAGGCGTCCTGCGCAAGGTATCCGAAGTCGAGCAATCAGACTCAAGTTCAACCACCAACGTCGTCCTCGCGCACGCGGGGACCCATACTGAAGTTGCGATAATGACGGACCATGCTCAGCGTGGATCCCCGCGTGCGCGAGGATGACGGGCATGGGCTAACTAATCATCACAGCACTACAGCGGCTAGCCCAAAATTCAATGGTGCGACAGCACAGTGCCTGGCTTGAGTACGTACTCGGTGCCGCAATACGGGCACTTGGCCAGGCCGTCATGGCCGAAATCGAGGAACACGCGCGGGTGGGACGACCACAACGTCATGGCCGGGTTCGGGCAATGGGCGGGCAAATCTTCGGCACCCAGTTCGACCGCAGGCATTTTCTTATCGTTCATGAATTCTCCGTCAAGCAATGCAAAACCACGATTTTAGCGGATTCGGGCAGCTTGCCGAAATGATCGGTAAAATAGGCTCTCACAAATCACGGCCGTGCTCGTCTGTTTGCTTCCAACAGCACGTGCGGCGCTTACCTGAATGGCGCTTCATGCCTGACCGCTGCATCCTCCTCGCTGCCCGCTGTGGCAGGAAAACCACATGAGCGGCGCCGTCCCGGTCAAGGCCGAGGCGCTAGCGCGCCCGGCCGACGAAGACGCGCTGATGTGGCGCGATGGCCTCAAGGCCGGTGTGCCCAGCCTGTTCGGGATTGCTGCCTGGGGCCTGGTGGTCGGGGTGGCCATGATCAAGACCGGCCTGTCGATACCGCAGGCGCTGGGCATGACCCTGATTGTGTTCGCCGGTTCGGCCCAGCTGGCGTCGCTGCCGCTGATCGTTGCCAACGCCCCGATCTGGGTCGTGTTTGCCACCGCGCTGGTGGTGAACCTGCGTTTTGTCATTTTTTCGGCCTTGCTGGCGCCCCATTTTGCGCACCTGCCATGGCACAAACGCTTGATGCTCGGCTATACCGCAGGCGACATGACGGTTGCCCTGTTTTTGCAGCGCTTTCCCGATGAATCGCCGGCCGTGGGCAAGGTGTCATACCTGGAGGGCTTGCTGTACCCAAACTGGATCGCGTGGCAGGTCGGCTCGATTGCCGGCATTTTCCTCGGCGCCGCAGTGCCGGAGGCGTGGGGCCTGGGCTTTGCCGGCACTCTGGCAATCCTGTGCATCCTGGTGCCGATGGTACTCAGTGGCGCCGCGCTGTGCGGGGTCATGGTGGCCAGTGCCACCGCAGTGCTGGCCTACGGCTTCCCCTACAAGCTTGGTTTGCTGACGGCGGTCGTGCTCGGCATGGGCACCTCGATGCTGGTGCAGGAGTTGAGCGAGAAGTTCAAGCATGATCGGGAGCGCCATGGCTGACTGGGAAATCTGGGTCACCATCGCCGCCCTGGTGCTTGCCACCGGACTCACGCGCAGCTCGTTCTGGCTGGTTGGCCATCACATCACGATCCCAAAGCGGGTTCAGGAAATGCTGCGCTATGCGCCGGCCTGTGCGCTCGCTGCAATCATTGCGCCAGACTTGCTGATGGGCGCGCACGACCAGTTGGCGCTCGATATGCTCAATCCCAAGCTGCTCGGCGCCGTCGCAGCAGTGGCCTACTATTTGGTACGCCGCAGTATGATCGAAACCATCGTGCTCGGCATGCTGGTCTTCACCGGACTACGGATCTGGCTTCAATAGGGAATTTGGCTTGTCATTGCGGTAAAATAGCGTTCTTTCATCTTTTGACTCGTGGATCGCCCATGCACGCTGCTCTCAATTTCACCCGTTTGCAAGACCTGATCGACCAACACGCCCTGCTTGGCAAACGCGTGTTCATTCGCGCCGATCTGAACGTGCCCCAGGACGATAGCGGCAACATCACCGAAGATACGCGCATCCGCGCTTCGGTCCCGGCGATTGCCGCCGCCCTCAAGGCTGGCGCCGCCGTCATGGTCACGTCGCACCTGGGTCGCCCCACGGAAGGCCAGTTCAAGAGCGCCGACAGCCTGGCGCCGGTGGCCGCGCGCCTGGCCGAGCTGCTCGGTCAAAGCGTCGAGCTCAGGCAAAACTGGGTCGATGGCGTCGAGGTCGCGCCAGGCCAGGTGGTACTGCTTGAGAACTGCCGCGTCAATCCGGGTGAAAAGAAAAATTCCGACGAGCTGGCCCAAAAAATGGCCAAGTTGTGCGACATCTACGTCAATGACGCGTTCGGCACCGCGCACCGGGCCGAGGCGACTACCCACGGCATCGCCAAGTTTGCCGCTGTTGTTTGCGCCGGCCCGCTGCTGGCCGCCGAACTCGATGCACTGGGCCGTGCGCTGGGCGCGCCCAGCCGGCCGCTGCTGGCGATTGTGGCAGGCTCGAAAGTGTCCTCCAAACTGTCGATCCTGAAAGCGCTGGCCGACAAGGTCGACAACCTGATCGTTGGCGGCGGCATTGCCAATACGTTCATGAAAGCGGTCGGCCTGAACATCGGCAAGTCGCTGGTCGAAGCCGAACTGGTCACTGAAGCCAAAGCCATTATCGACATGATGTCCGCGCGCGGCGCCAGCGTGCCGATTCCGGTCGACGTGGTGTGCGCCAAGGAATTCTCGCCAACTGCGGCAGCTACCGTCAAGGACGTGGCCGACGTGCAGGACGACGACCTGATCCTCGACATTGGCCCGAAAACGGCGGCCATGCTGGCCGCGCAGATCGCCAAGGCCGGCACCATCGTCTGGAACGGCCCGGTCGGCGTGTTTGAATTCGACCAGTTTGGCGAGGGCACCAAAACGCTGGCGCTGGCCATCGCACATTCGAATGCCTTCTCGATAGCCGGTGGCGGCGATACCCTTGCAGCCATTGCCAAGTACGCGATTACCGATAAAATTGGTTATATCTCTACGGGCGGTGGCGCCTTCCTTGAGTTTCTCGAGGGAAAGACCCTGCCAGCAGTCGAAATCCTGCTGCAACGCAGCTCCCGGTAATTGTATAGCGCAGCCCACGGCTGCGCTTTTACTTCAAGGATCTCTATGTATCGTGGCACCAAGATCGTCGCAACCATCGGACCGGCTTCGACCGACTTCGACATCCTCGTTCGCATGATTCAGGCCGGCGTCGATGTCGTGCGCCTGAATTTTTCGCACGGCAAGGCACAGGACCATATCGACCGTGCCAACCTGGTGCGCAAGGCCGCCGCCGAGTGCGGCCGCGAAGTGGCGATCATGGCCGATATGCAAGGTCCCAAGATCCGCGTTGGCAAGTTTGAAGAAGGCAAAATCCAGCTGGAAAAGGGTGACAAGTTCATCCTCGACGCCAAGTGGGGCGAGAACGGCGAACTGGGCAACCAGGAACGCGTGGGCCTGGACTACAAAGCCTTGCCGCGCGACGTGCGCACCGGCGACAAGCTGCTGCTCAACGACGGCCTGATCGTGCTGCTGGTCGAGCGCATTGTTGCCCACGAAATTTTCACCGAAGTGAAAATCGGCGGCGAGCTGTCCAACAACAAGGGCATCAACCGCCAGGGCGGCGGCCTGACCGCGCCGGCCCTGACCGCCAAGGACATGGAAGACATCAAGACAGCGATGAGCTTTCAGTGCGATTACCTGGCCATCTCGTTTCCGAAAAGCGCGACCGACATGGAAATGGCGCGCCAGCTGGCCAATATCGCCGGCGAGCCGTACAACCACAAGCCGATGATGATCGCCAAGATCGAGCGGGCCGAAGCCATTCCGGTGCTGCAGGAAATCCTCGATGCGTCCGACGGCATCATGGTGGCGCGCGGCGATTTGGCCGTTGAAGTGGGCAATGCCGCCGTGCCAGCGCTGCAAAAGCGCATGATTCGCATGGCGCGCGCCTCCAACAAGCTGGCCATCACCGCCACTCAAATGATGGAGTCGATGATCGTCAACGCGGTGCCGACCCGTGCCGAAGTGTCCGACGTGGCCAACGCGGTGCTGGACGGCACCGACGCGGTCATGACGTCGGCCGAAACCGCTTCCGGCAAATACCCGGTCGAAACGGTCGAAATGATGGCCGCCATTTGCGCCGAAGCCGAGCAATCCGAATACAACAAGCTTGACGCTGACTTCCTCAACGCAACCTTTACCCGCATTGACCAGTCGATCGCTTACGGCGCGCTGTTTACCGCGCATCACCTGCGCGTGAAAGCCATCGTGGCGCTGACCGAGTCGGGCTCGACCGCGCTGTGGATGAGCCGCCACAGCATCGACACCCAGATCATCGCGCTGACCCCGATCACCACCACCCAGCGCAAGGTGGCCCTGTACCGCAATGTGCGCGCCTACCACCTGATCCAGGGCGGCGACAGTGCTGCCGTGCTCAAGCAGGCCGAGGATTTGATGGTCGCCAAAGGAATCGTCAAAAAGGGTGACATGATCGTCGTCACCTGGGGCGAGCCGATGGGGCAGGTGGGCGGCACCAACGCACTGAAAATCGTGCGGGTTGGCGAGCTCGGCTGATCGCCCGTCCCCGCCTTCGCGGGACCCATAGCACAGCCGAGCAGAGTTATCATTCATTACACGTCGTCCTCGCGAACGCGGGGACCCATAGCACAGTCGAGCAGAGATACCACTAAGCGAAGCTGCCATGGGTCCCCGCTTTCGCGGGGACGACGGAAGCAAATGTCACTGATGTGGTGACATACCGAAATACCAGGAAAGTGCGCCTCACGATGGCGCCCGCCCAGTTTGCTGTATGAGTCGTGCGTTATCCGCGCATCCCGGCAACACACCAGTTTTCTTATTGTTTGGAGTCCTACCATGTCCCTCGTATCCATGCGCCAACTGTTGGACCATGCCGCCGAAAACGGCTATGGCCTGCCTGCGTTTAACGTCAACAACCTTGAACAGGTGCAGGCCATCATGGCCGCCGCCGACGCGGTCGGTTCGCCAGTCATCATGCAAGCGTCCGCGGGCGCGCGCAAGTATGCCGGCGAAGCGTTCCTGCGCCACCTGATCGACGCCGCCGTCGAAGCCTACCCGCACATTCCGATTGTCATGCACCAGGATCACGGCCAGTCGCCGGCAGTGTGCATGACCGCGATCCGCTCCGGCTTCACCTCGGTCATGATGGACGGCTCGCTCGAAGCGGACGGCAAGAGCGTCGCCTCCTACGAGTACAACGTCGAGGTCTCGCGCGAGGTGGTCAAGTTCGCGCACTCGATCGGGGTCACCGTTGAAGCCGAACTGGGCGTGCTCGGTTCGCTCGAGACCATGAAGGGCGACAAGGAAGACGGTCACGGCGCCGAAGGCACCATGACGCGCGAGCAGCTGCTGACCGACGTCGCGCAGGCGGCCGACTTCGTGCAGCGCACCCAGTGCGACGCGCTGGCCATTGCGATCGGCACCTCGCACGGCGCCTACAAGTTCACCCGCAAGCCAACTGGCGACATCCTGGCGATTGACCGCATCAAGGAAATCCACGCCCGCCTCCCCAACACCCACCTGGTGATGCACGGCTCCTCGTCGGTGCCGCAGGAACTGCTGGCGGTGATTCGCCAGTTCGGCGGCGACATGAAAGAGACCTACGGCGTGCCGGTCGAAGAGATCCAGGAAGGCATCCGCCATGGCGTGCGCAAGATCAACATCGACACCGACATCCGGCTGGCCATGACCGCCGCCATTCGCAAGTACCTGTTTGAAAACCCGTCCAAGTTCGACCCGCGCGACTACCTCAAGCCTGCCCGTGACGCGGCAAGCGACATCGTCAAGGCACGCATGATCGCCTTCGGCTGCGAGGGCATGGCCAGCAAGATCAAGCCGATGACCATGGACCAGATGGCGCAGCGCTACGCCAAGGGCGAACTGGCCCAGATCGTCAAGTAAGACTCACAAGCGCGCCTCCGAGGCGGCGGCCAGCGGCCCATGTGCAACGCGGCCTCGGCCGCGTTGCACATCGTGCACGGCGCAAGCCCTCAACAACTCAAGGATTTACATGTCTGGCGTTCTCGAAACAAACCTGAAGTCCCTGCCTTTTCTGCATCGCGGCAAGGTACGCGACATTTACGCCGTCGGTGACGACAAGCTGCTGGTGATCCAGACCGACCGCCTGTCCGCCTTCGACGTCATCCTCAATGAGCCGATCCCTGAAAAGGGCAAAATCCTCACCAGCATGTCCAACTTTTGGTTCGCCAAGTACAAAGACATGATGCCCAACCACGATACCGGCATCGATCCGGTCTCGCTGGTGGCGCCGGGTGAACGCGCGCAGGTCGACGGCCGCGCCATCGTGGTCAAAAAGATGACGCCGCTGGGCATCGAAGCCATTGTCCGCGGCTACCTGATCGGCTCGGGCTGGAAGGATTACCAAAAAACCGGCAAGGTGTGCGGGATTGACCTCCCGGCCGGCCTGCAGGAGGCGCAAAAGCTGCCACAGGTGTTATTTACGCCCTCGACCAAGGCCCCGGCCGGCGCCCACGACGAGAACATCTCGTTTGAACAAGCCGAACAAATCGTCGGCGCCGACATTGCGCGCCAGGTGCGCGACTATGCGGTCCAGCTCTATACCGCCGCCGCCGAATACGCGGCCACGCGCGGCATCATCATTGCCGACACCAAGTTTGAGTTCGGCCTCGACGAGCATGGCACCGTGCACCTGATCGACGAAATCCTCACCCCCGACTCCTCGCGCTTTTGGCCAATGTCGAGCTATCAGGTTGGCATGTCGCCGCCGTCGTACGACAAGCAGTTTGTGCGCGACTACCTCGAAACCCTGACTGACTGGAATAAGGCGGCGCCGGCCCCGACCGTGCCTGACGAGGTGATTGCCAAAACGCGCGCCAAATACCTTGAAGCGCTCGAGCTGTTGACCGGCACTTCGCTGGAACACTGACATGAGCGACAACGCAAAAGCACTGGTCGGCATCGTCATGGGTTCCTCGTCGGACTGGGAAGTGATGCAGCACGCCGTCAACATGCTCAAGGATTTCGGGGTGCCGTTCGAAGCCCAGGTGGTGTCGGCCCACCGTATGCCCGATGAAATGTTTGCCTACGCCGAAAGCGCCCGCGCGCGCGGCCTGCGCGCCATCATCGCCGGCGCCGGCGGCGCCGCCCACTTGCCCGGCATGATCGCCGCCAAGACCATCGTGCCGGTGCTGGGCGTGCCGGTGCCGTCGCGCTATCTGTCGGGCAAGGATTCGCTGTTGTCGATCGTGCAGATGCCAAAGGGTATTCCGGTAGCCACCTTCGCCATCGGTGAAGCGGGCGCTGCCAATGCTGCGCTGGCGGCCATTTCGATGATCGCCTGCACCGACGATGCGCTGGCCGAAAAACTCCAGCAATTTCGCCTCGATCAGACCGCCGCTGCCAAGGCCATGACGCTGCCAACATGACCAACATGACCAACATGGGCAACATGAGCAATCCAAATGCGCCTTTTTTGCCGCCAGCGCGGCTGGGCGTGATGGGTGGCGGCCAGCTCGGGCGCATGTTTGTGCATGCCGCCCAGGCCATGGGCTTTAAGGTTGCCGTGCTTGAAGCTGCGCCCGACAGTCCTGCCGGGCAAGCGGCCAACAGCGTGATCGCAGCCGCCTACGACGACGCCGATGCACTGGCCCGGCTGGGCCAGTGCTGCGTGGCGGTCACCACCGAATTTGAAAACGTCCCGGCCGACAGTTTGCAGCTGCTCGCGGCGCACACCTTTGTGGCGCCGGCGGCGTCCTGCGTGGCCATTGCCCAGGACCGGATTGCCGAGAAGCGCTTTCTGGCCGACTGCGCGGCGCGCTCCGGCGTACCGCCGGCGCCCCATAAAACCATTGCCAGCGGGGCCGACATCGACGCCATCGAGGACCTGCTGCTGCCCGGCATCCTCAAAACAGTGCGGATGGGTTATGACGGCAAAGGCCAGGTGGTGGTGCACACGCGCGATGAGGTGCGTGCGGCGTTTGCCGCCATGGACGGCGTGACGTGCCTGCTTGAAAAAATGCTGCCGCTCGCCTACGAGGTGTCGGTGCTGACTGCGCGCGGGGTT
>Ga0326735_1000393_pt1 | contig 10703 bp, 9 predicted proteins | sample 37_GP2_1092_FD_207945 | JGI IMG/M metagenome (GOLD analysis project Ga0326735, IMG submission 207945) | Glacier ice microbial communities from Ngari, Tibet, China - 37_GP2_109.2 | ecosystem: Environmental > Aquatic > Freshwater > Ice > Glacier | place: China: Ngari, Tibet | collected 2018-07-31
TCCACATTATCGTCACACCCCCGCGTCAACCCGGCCCACTACAGGGCCATCACACCAGGCCCGCAGCCGCCACCACCTCACGCCACGCGGCCAGCTTGCGCTCGAAACTCCAGCTGGCGTTGGCCGGGCTGGACGACGGCAATTTGTAAACAGGCACGCCCAGGGCGGCCGTGTGCCGGGCGTGCTTGAAGCTCTCGCCGCCGTTGTGGGCCACCGCCCTGAGCTGCGGGCATTGCTTGAGTAAACCAGCCAGGTCATTGACCAGCGGGTTGCGAATGGCGGCGTCCAGGCTGCCTACACGTTCGCAAGACGCATACACATCCCACACACCCACCCCGCGCTCCAGCAACCAATCACTCCTATTTTGATAGCTATTAAGGCATGTGATATGCCGGCTAGAGGGCCAAATGGCTTGAAAAATTCTCCAAAACTGGTTTTGGGGGTGCGCGTAGTACTGCTGCTTGGTCAGCGACGCCACGCTCGGGAAGCTGCCCAGCACCAGCAGTTGGGTATGGCCAGAGACAAGGGGTGCGAGGCCGGTGAGGTGGGGCGTCGGCTGAGCCGTGCGGGTCAATTCAGCCGACATGGTGTGAGGCCTGAGGTGGACACAACGCCCGCAAGCGGGGCAAGGCGTCTAAGGCGTTGCGCGTGGTGGCTGCGGCAAACACCTCGGTTGAAAGGCCGCGCAAGCGGGCGAGTTCAGCCCCGATGCGCGGCAGCTCGGCGGGCTCATTGCGGCCCTGGGGTTCACCATGGGCACGTTGCAGGGCGGTTTTGTAAATCCAGTGCGGCGGCATGTCGGGGGCGTCGGTCTCCATCACGATCGCCTCCAGAGGCAACTTTGAAGCCAGTCGCCGCAGCTGCAGGGCCCGCTCGTAAGTCAACGCCCCACCAAACCCCAGCTTCAAACCCAAGCCCAGAAAAGCCTGCGCCTGCTGCTCACTGCCATTGAAGGCGTGGGCAATGCCCTGCCATGGCGCACCTGACGGGCCCGCCACGCTGCGCAAGCCCTTGAGCAACGGGTCGGCCGATTTGCGCACATGCAGGATCACCGGCAAGCCATGCTTGCGGGCGAGCCGAAGCTGCGCCAGATAGAAGTCAGTTTGCCGTTCTCGCAAGGGGCTCTGACACAACTCGGGTACAAAAAAATCAAGCCCGATTTCACCCACCGCCACCAGCCGGGGGTCATCGCGGTAGCGCAGCAGGCAGGCATCCAGCGTGGCCAGATCCGCATCCAGCGCCTTGGCCACATACAGGGGGTGAATGCCCAGCGCATAGCTGTCACCGCCCGCATGGGCCAGCGCCCGAACGGCTTCAAAATTGGCCACCTCCACGGCGGGCAGTACGCAGTGCACCACGTTTTCAGAGGCAGCCCTTGAGCGCACAAGCGACGTTTGCGCCCCAAACTCGGCAGCGTCCAGGTGGCAATGGGTATCGATCCAATAGCTCATGCTGCAGAAATTACCACAACCGGGCCGGCAGTGAATGGCGCTGAAGCGGCTTTATTGCTTGCGCTGGACAAACAGGTTGCGGGTGCGGTCTTCGGGGTAGGCAAAGGTCACCGCCCCATTTTTGACCCTACCCATGACGAGCCTGTTGCTGCTGAGGGTGTCCTTGTCGTCCTTGCTGGCTTGTGCGGCCGCCATGAGCGAGCCATCGGCGGCCTCGCGGGCACCGTCAAGAAAGAACGGGAGGGACAAAGACCAGGGGCCACTTGGGTGACCTTCCAGCCCAGCGCCTGGCGCCCCAGCGCAATCACCGCGTTCTCCTGGCCCACGGTATAGCTGAAGATGACATTGGCTCCGGCCGCCTGGGCCGCCTTCAACTCGGCCGTCAGGTCTTTCATGCCCAACGCGAAGCGGGCCACATGAACCGGCTTGAGTTTTTTGGCTTCCAGCGCCTTGATCACGTCTTGTAAGCCGGACTCGCCATAGCCACTGGTGTCGGCAAAAATCGCCACCCGGGTCCAGCCCCGCGCCACGATGTCACCCACCACAAACGGGGCCTGAATGGCGTCCCGCGCCGAGGTTCTGAAAATGCAGCTCTCCGGCGCCGGGTATTTTGAGGTGATCGGGGTGCCCGTGGCGCACGGCACGATCAGCGGCGACTTGGCTGCCTGAAAGACCTCCAGCGACTTCATGGCCACACCGGTGTTGCAAAATCCGATGGTGGCCACTACGCCGTCCTTGATCAACTCCTGGGAGCGCTACAAACCGACCTCGGGGTTGGCGGTGTCGTCCTTGATGATGAGTTCCAGCGGGCCCCTCAAGCTTGAGGATTCAGCGAAAACCATCTAATAGACTACCGCTGTGTTGCATTTGGACTTGAGAGCGCCGTTCCCGCTGATGTGCCCGATGTGCGGCGGACAGATGCCGTTGATCGCCTTCATCACCGAGGGCGCGCAGATCAAGGAAATTCTGGAGCACATCGGCGTGGACTCAGAACCACCGCACAGATCTCCGGCAAGCAGGCCCCATTGCGGGATGTATTTCTTGTCTGTGTGATGCGTGGTGGTGATTTGCTGGCCATCTTCCCTGAAGGCGGCAACGCAAGCGCTTACCTTACCCGGTTACCCCGACCTGGAGCGGATGCCAACCCGCCTGACGCTGGGCCGTTCAGTTAGCTGGGAAATCTGTGGCCCGACCGGCCTCGCTCCACGCTTTGACCTCTGCCAGACGCTTTTCAAGCGTGGCGGTGACGCCTGCGACCCCGACCGCGCCGAGGACGAGATGGCGCGGCGGATCGTTGCTTTCAGCAATCCGGATCATGATCTCGGCAGCGCGCACAGGGTCGCCGGGCTGACTGCCGCTTGCCGCTACCGTACTGAGCAGACGGACACCCGCCGTGTCCGCATAGGCTGCTATGCGGGAGGGTGTCTGCGTTAACGCCGAGCCGGCCCAGTTGGTGCGAAAGGGACCTGGTTCGACGCAGGTGACCCGTATCCCGAGAGGCAGGCACTCGGCCGCCAGCGAATCAGACCAGCCTTCGACCGCATGCTTGCTGGCCGCGTAATAACCTGAGCCCGGAAATCCCACCATGCCGGCCACGGAGGTGATGTTAATCACATGGCCTTTTTGTCTGGTGCGCATGCCTGGCAGCACTGCCCGGGTCATCGCGAACAGTCCAAACACGTTGGCGTCGAACTGCCGGCGAATCTCGTCTTCCTGGCCTTCCTCGGCTGTGGCCTGGTAGCCATAGCCTGCATTGTTGACCAGAACATCGATGCGACCGAAGTGGCTTTCAGCGGCAGCAACAGCGGCAGTGATCTGGCCGCTGTTTGTGACGTCGAGATCAAGCGCCAAAGCCCGATCACCGGCGTCGCGCACCAGGTCAGCCAGGCGAGTCCTGTCGCGCGCGGTCACGGCGACCCGCCCGCCTTTGGCTAGTACTGCCCGGACGAGCTCTTTGCCAAAACCACTTGAACAGCCGGTGATGAACCATACGGGTGTGATGGATGAAGTCATCTCGAATACTCCTTAAAAAGACTGCTTGAAGAAGAACTTGCAGAATTCGAAAAATCAGTCGAATTAACCGCGGCTTGAGGCAAAAAAAGATGCGGGAACCGCCCAAAAGGCTCGTAAATCCAAGTACTGAATCATGAGCTTGATGCTCCCTCATGAATACTAGCCACCTTCCTTCAGCCAGGCCTTTGATGAGTTTGCCAGCGGCGAGTTGATGCAGCGTGTGCACGCCCGCATGATCGAGCCACCTTGGGCAAACAACTCATAGGCCACATTAACCCGGACTCCACGGCCAGAGAGGCACGCGAGTCGGTTGCCAAACAGGACAAGGCAGAGGTGAGCCCGGCCAAACCAAAAGGCAAGCCCGGACGCTGGACCCAATGCTCTTTGAGCTTGACACGGTCTGCGCCACAAGCACCAAGAAGAACGCGCAGGGTTACAAGATCGGCTGGAAAGGTTACAAACGACTCCATGCTGTTCAATGTGGAGCTTGGCATCACAACCAGCGGGGGGTTAGCCCGCCAGCCTTCGGCATCGCGAGCTGCAGCGGGTTGGCGGGTACATGCTTGCGCCTGGACATCCGCAAATACGCGATGACAATGAAGTGGGTCGCTGTTCGGAAACCCCTGGCGGCGGGCTAGCGCGAAAACCTTCATTGCCAGTGCCCCACCTCACTGCCAGTGATACCTGACGCACTCACCCGAGATACAGGGAGGAAAGCTCACCGGAGCGACCTTCTCCGACCATTTTTTTCGCGTCCCCCGTGTAGACGGTCGTGCCTTGGCGCAGCACATGCACATCGGTTGCGACTTTCAGGGCAATTGCCGCGATCTGCTCGGTCAGTACCACGCAGACTTCGGCAGACCTGGAAAACTCACCGATGAAACGATATATCTGAGTCGTGATGAGAGGAGACAAACCCAGTGACGGCTCGTCGAGCAAGAGCACTCGCGGTGCCCGCATCGTGGCGCAGGAAAGAATCATCATCTGCTGTTGACCGCCACTCAACAGACCCGCGTGAATTTTTGACTTCTCGCGCAGTATCGGAAAGCGGTTAAATACATCTTCAAATGCGTCTGCCAAGGTGGTCTTGCGGGCGCCAAAGCTCCAAGCCAGCCGAAGGTTCTCCGCAACGGTCAAATGCCGAAACAAACGTCGACCTTCCATCGCATGCGCGATACCGATCTTCGCGCGCTCAGAGGCCGAGAGCTTGGTGATGTCTCGGCCATCGAGTTTGATCGACCCTCCCGTGGTGGGGCTCAGACCCGAGATGGCTCGCAACAATGAGGATTTTCCCGCACCATTTGCGCCAAGAATACCGGTGATGTGCCCATTCGTGGCCACGCCAGAGAATCCTTTGACCGCCTGAATGGCACCAAAGCTGACCGATAGATTTGAAATCTCAAGCATGCTCCACCCCTTCGACACCCAGATACGCTGTAATGACACCTGCATCCTTGCGCATTTCAAGCATGGAACCCCGAAATAGAATCGAGCCGCTGTCCAGCACCACCACCTCATCGACCAGATCGGTTAAAAAGTCCATGTGGTGCTCGATCAGCAAGATGGTGATGCCAAACGACTTCAGATTTTTCAGGACTTCGGCCAGGCGGGACATTTCCACATCCGAGAGTCCAGCGGCTGGCTCATCCAGCAAGATGGCTTTGGGCCCGGCCATCAGGGCGCGGCCGATCTCGGTCATTCGCCGATAGCCGTACGGCAGGCTCTCGACCGCCTGATCCGCAACGTCGGCAATTTCCAGCAACTCGATGATGCTGTCACATTGCTGGAGCGCCAGTCGCTCCTGCTGACTGGCACGAGGCAAGCCGACACCGGCCTCGAACCAGCCGTACGTCATCTTGGCGTGAGCTCCGAGAAGAATATTCTCGCGCACCGTGAAATGTGGTACCAGGCGAGGATCCTGAAAGGTCCGGATGATCCCCAACTTGGCCATTGCCACATCAGATCGTCCGGTGACCTCGACATCGTTGAGAAACACCTGTCCGGCGGTCGGTGGAAAGACACCTGAAATCAGGTTGACCAAGGTACTCTTGCCCGACCCATTGGGACCAACCAAAGCCGTTATCCGATGCGCTGGTATGTCTATCGATACATTGTCGACTGCGACCAGGCCGCCAAATTTCATGGTGATGTTCTTGACTGAAATCTGGGTCGGATTGGCATTGCTGCGCAGAAACTCCGAAGATATTGTTTGGCGCTTCGCCTGCGCCCGCAGATGCGGGCGAATGAATCGAGGACTGGCAAACAACAAGCCACCAATGCCCTGACGCAACAGAATCAGCGTGAACGTCAATATCAGACCATAGACGATGAACTGATACTGTGTGAAGACTTGCAGTTGTTCGGGCAACAGGGTGAAGAAGATGGCACTGATGATTTGGCCGCCAATCGACCACAAGCCGCCAACGATGGCAATCACCAGCACCTCGATCGATCTGGTAACAGTGAAGCTGTCAGGGCCAAGATAGCCCACCAAATGGGCGTAGAAGGCGCCAGCAAAACCCGCAAACAAACCGCTCAAGGCATAGGCGAGCTGTTTGGTCCGACCGCGTTCAATGCCCACGCTGCCAGCGGCAAGCTCACTGTTGTGGACGATGAACAAGGACCGACCAATTCGACTTTGCGAAAAATTTCGGACAAAAAATACCGCGCATACCGTGATCAAAAGCAAGCCGCGGAAGTAATCTACCGTGGTCAGTTTGGCACCCAGGATCACCAACGTGCCAAGGCTTGCCGAAGGCACCCCACTCAGGCCCATGACCCCGCCGGTAAGGCTGGTCCACTCTCTCGCAACCTCCAGAAATATCTGACCAAAACCAAGCGTCATCATCGCGAGGTAAACCTCTTTGACGCGGCCGGCGGGATAAGAAAGGATAAAGGCAACCAAGCTGGCCAGCACACCCGCCAGTGGGATCGAAACCAGCAGGCTCAGACCAAGGGTCTTCGTCAAGATCGCTGTGCCATAGGCTCCTACTCCAAAAAAAGCAGCATGACCCAGCGAGATCTGTCCGGTCATCCCTGTCAGTATGTAAATGCTCTGGGTGAACAGAATCGAGACCAGCGCGAAGCTCAAGATTTGGACTGTTCCACCCTGCATGTAACTTGAGCCAAACAGCAGACCAACCACCAGACAGATTTGCGCGTACTTGTTGTTGATAAGCTTGGTGAGACGCTCACGTATTTCATTCATGCTTTGTTGACCTCCGCACGACCAAAGAACCCTTGCGGCCGAAGTGCCAACATCAGGACCAGCAGGGCAAATGCAATACCATGTTCAGCGGCAGTGGATATGTAACCACCCACCAGTTTGCTGGTGATGCCCAGAATAATTCCCCCGAGCAGTGCGCCCGCCGAACTGCCCATGCCACCCAGTACTGCAGCGACAAAACCCGAGAGCACCAATTCAAAACCGAAGGCGGGATCCACGGTGCCGCCGATCTGTGCCACCAGGATACCGGCAATGCCTGCGAGGACGCTCGACAGGAAAAACGAACCGGAAACGATAAGGTTGACCGGCAAGCCTTGAACAACCGCGAGCTCGATATCTTGCGCAATGCCCTGAATGGCTGTACCCAACACCGTGCGGCGCGTCAGTGTCTCAAGAACAACAATCAACAGCACTGAGATACAAAATACCGCCAGGTACTGCATAGAAACATTTTGGCCGCCAATGACGACGGCGTCCTGTACCTTGAAAAGAACTTCGGGAAAGGCCACTGCCTGGGAGCCAAAGAATCTGGCGGTTATGCCTTGGATAACAATTCCGAAACCCAACGTCGCAATCACCCAGCCCATACTCCCGGTTGTCTTCAGTGCGGGACGTATCGCGATCCGCTCGACCACTACGCCCATCAGCCCAACCAGGGCAAGAGCCAGGAGAATACTGACGATTTCACTGAACCCATGGCGGACCAGCAAAGCCGTTGACATGGCTGACAGCATCATGACCGCGCCTTGACCAAAATGCAGTGTTTTGGTCGTCCAGAACGTCAGGTTGAGGCCCACGGCGACCAGCGCATAAACGGAGCCGACGCAGGCGCCCGCAATGACGAGAGAAATGAAGAAGTCCATTCGAGATTCCGATTCGAAAAAAGGTTTGATACGACAACGATGAGCTTGCCAATAGGGCGGGGTTACCGCGGAAACAATATGACTGCGGTCAGCAGCCGCCGCAGCAAACCCCCTGGCGTTTCGTCGTTCGTGCGACTGCCTTTACTCTTTAACCGGGCTCATGAATATTTTCCCGTCCTTGCCTTTGCTCATTTCAAAGAGACCGAGATCTTTCGCGCCGAACGCATCATGGTTGCTAGGACTGAAAGAAAGGGAATTAATGGTGACGCCTTTGAAATTGTTCATCTTGTTCATCGCCGCAATCACTGCTCCGCGCTCGGTCGTGCCAGCGACCCGCATCGATTCCAGCAAAATGCGTGCGCAGTCATAGCCATGGCCGACGATGGTGCCCAGCGTCATTTGTGGATTGGCTTCATCGCTGCCATACCAACGGTCGGTACCGTGGGCTGCACGATACTGATCCACAAAGGTCTGCGCGGTGGGCTGCAACGGCCGGGCAGCAAATGCAATCGGGCTCATGGTACGGGTACCTAAAGTCAAGTCGCCAGCACCTTCAATGTAGGGCGGCGTGACCGCACCGGCCGAACCATAAATATCAAACTTCAGGTTGGCGCGGCTGATGTTTTTGCGGATCACTGCAAAGTCGGCACCCAAGCCAATCACCAGCACCGCGTCGACATTGGCGCGCTGCATGCGTGCGACCTGTGAGGCCATGTCTTGACTGCGTTGGTTATAAGCTTCGACCTCGACTTTGATGGCTGGGTTCTTGGCGAGCAGTTCGGCTTGCACCATCTGGGTCCCGGTCACACCATAAGCGGTGCTTTCGTGCAGGATTCCGACCGACTTGTACTTGGCGCCGAGAACCTGGCTCAAGGCCGCGGCCTCAGCCTTGTTGGTAACCGCAACCGAGACAATATTGGCACGCGGCGGCTTGCCCTCGCCATTTTTCAAAGTCACCTGGGGTGACTGGGCCAACGCGTTACATACCGGGCGACCATCGGCCTCGAGCATGTCCATGGTAGCGAGCGCGGGGCCACTGCCGGCCGGCGCGATGATGGCCACAATGTTCTTGTTATCGAGGATTCGACGCATATTTTGCACCGCGCGATCAGGCACCAGTTGATCGTCCAACGCCTCCGCCAGTTCGGCTTTTCGACCGTTCAGGCCACCATTTTTATTGAACATCTCGATCGCCAGCACGACACCTCGGCGATTGCCCTCACCGAACTCATTGAACGGTCCGGTCAATGCGCTGGTCATGCCAATCTTAATTGTGTCCTGGGCCTGGACCTGGGCTTGGGCCTGAACTGCAAGGCCCGCGAGCAACAGGCTGCTGACGATGACGGTCAAAAGATGGCGGTGTTTGAATGTTTTCATAAAATTCTCTTGTTGCGCCGCCTGGTGGTGGCAATATGGTTGGACTAAATCCCGCTGAAATCAGCGCTCGCGCTTACTACAAACGTAAATTTCCAGCACGGCTACGACCGCACAAACCCCGCATACGAATCCTTGGCAATCGCTTCTGATTCGATCCGGTACAAACCCATGCCACCGGCATAAGGCATGAATAACTGAGGTTTACCCGGGATATTTGCACCCAAGTACCAGGAGTGTTTGGCGAGTGGCAACAGCGTCTTGTTGGCCGCCACGCTGACGTGTTCCAGCCACTTGACCGTGGCCGCCTCGGTGGCCTCTATTTTCTGGAAGCCCTGGCTTTGCATGTCGGCAAGGCACTGCGTGATCCAGTCGACATGCTGCTCGATCGCCACCGGCATGTTGGTCAAGACCGAGGGGCTGCCCGGGCCGGTGATGGTGAACAGGTTCGGAAATCCAGGGATCTGCAGGCCGAGATAATTGCGTGGCCCGGCACTCCAGACTTGCTTCAAGGGCAGGCCCTGCGCACCCTCGATATTGAGCTTGAGCAACGAACCGGTCATGCCGTCATAGCCCGTGGCGAAGATGATGATGTCCAGATCATATTCAGCATCGGCAGTCTTGATCCCGCGCTCAGTGATGCACTCGATGGGTGTGCTGCGCAGATCAACGAGTGACACGTTGGCGCGGTTGTAGGCTTCGAAATAGTCGTTGTCAATCGGTGGGCGTTTGGCCGCATAGGGATGGTCAATGTCCGTGAGGACCGCGGCAGTGCGCGGATCATTGATTTTCTGGCGAATTTTGCCGATGATGAACTCAGACGCGGTGTCGTTGGCAAGCTTGTTCGACAGCAAATCATTAAAGGTGGCGCGAAACTGAAACCCACCCTTTTCCCAAGCCGCTTCATAGATCGCTAGGCGCTCTTCCGGGGATATTTCCAAGGCACTGATATTTTGGATGCGAAAGGGTGCACCGTTGGTGTTGGTACGCATAATGTTGCGTATTTCATCGTAATTGTCATGCGTGTACTGCTTGAACTCTTCAGTCAGCAGGGCATTGCGCGCAGGAATACTGTAGTTGGCGGTCCGTTGAAAAACCGTCAGGTGGGCGGCTGTTTCGGCGACCACAGGTATGGCTTGAACGCCAGTGGAGCCCGTGCCAATCACCCCCACCCGCTTGCCCACAAAATCAACGCCTTCATGCGGCCATTGCCCGGTGTGGTACCACTGACCCTTGAAGGTATCGAGACCTTCAATTTCCGGCACATTGGCAGCCGACATATTGCCCACCGCAGTAATGAGGTATTTGGCCTCGTAGACGTCACCCACATCAGTAGTGGCGCGCCACAGGTTGAGCTCATCGACATAGCGTGCCGAGGTCACCACGGTGTTGAAACGAATATTGGGTCGAAGGTTGAACTTGTCGGCCACATGATTCAGGTAACTACGAATCTCGGCATGTCCGGGAAATCGCTCAGTCCACTGCCACTCTTTGGCCAACTCTTCCGAGAAATAGTATTGGTAGGAATGGCTCTCCGAATCGCATCGCGCACCGGGATAGCGGTTCCAGTACCAAGTTCCACCGACTTCCGCTCCGCGCTCGATAACCGCAACATCGAGTTTTAATTTATCTCGCAGAGAGAGCAACTGGTACATTCCGGCAAATCCGGCACCGATGACGAGGGCGTCCACTTTGATGGTTGACATAGTTTTTTTCGATAACTCCAAGGGTTTGTTGATTCAAGCACTGGTGACTTGCTGTGACTTACCCATACAG
>Ga0326735_1000394_pt1 | contig 10692 bp, 7 predicted proteins | sample 37_GP2_1092_FD_207945 | JGI IMG/M metagenome (GOLD analysis project Ga0326735, IMG submission 207945) | Glacier ice microbial communities from Ngari, Tibet, China - 37_GP2_109.2 | ecosystem: Environmental > Aquatic > Freshwater > Ice > Glacier | place: China: Ngari, Tibet | collected 2018-07-31
GGGCGATCAATTTCGAGATCGTCAGCGCCGAGAACGTCAGCGCGATCCGCTCCGGCGCCATCCTGCTGTTCGTCTTCATCGGCGGCATCGGCTTCTTCTTCGGTCCGTTGGTGGGCGCGGTGGTGGGCGTCTTTTTCACGGTGATGCTGTCGGAATACACTGCCGCCTGGCAGCTGTACCTGGGCCTGTTCTTCATAGCGGTGGTGCGCTTTGCGCCGGGCGGGCTGTCGAGCTTGCTGATGCTGTTGCTGCGGGTGGCCAAGTTCGGCAAGTTTTCCCGCCTGTGGAAGCCGCTGCTGGCGGTCGCGATTCCGGCCGTGTTCGGCGTGCTCGGCCTGGTGTTCGGCACCGAGCTGCTCTACCACCTGACGCTGGAATCGGCCAACGGCAGCGTCACGCGCGTGTTCGGCATGCAGTTCGACACCCACACGGTGACGCCGTGGCTGGCGGCGACGGTGGTGATGCTGGCCGCGTATGCGAGCTACCGTCGAACCCAACCCGTCTACATGGCCGAATGGGACGAAGTCAATGCCGAAATCGTTGCACATTTGAAAAGAGGCACCGCATGAACGCGCTCGAACTTAAGGACGTGCGCAAGAGCTTCGGCAAGTCCGAGATCATCCGTGGCGCCAGCCTGGCAGTGGCAAAGGGCGAGCGCTGCGCCATCATCGGGCCGAACGGGGCCGGCAAGTCAACCCTGTTCAACCTGGTGTCGGGCCGCTTTCCCGCGACTGGCGGCGACATCTGCCTGAACGGGCGCAGCGTGGCCGGCCTGCGGCCGTTCGAGATCAACCGGCTCGGGCTGGCGCGCAGTTTTCAGATCAGTAACCTGTTCGAGAAACTGAGCGTGATCGAAAACCTGCGCTGCGCGGTGCTGTACTCGCTCGGCTACAAGTATTCGTTCTGGCAGCGCCTGGGCGGCTTGCGCGACGCCCACGAGCGCGCTTTGCAGGTGCTCGAGGAAATCGGCCTGCAGCGCCAGCGCGACGTGCCGGCCGGGGTATTGACGTACGCCGAGCAGCGCGCGCTGGAAATCGGTATCACGATTGCCGGCGGCGCCAGCGTGATCCTGCTCGACGAACCGACTGCCGGCATGAGCCGCTCGGAATCGGACGCCGCCGTCGAACTGATCCGCAAAGTCACGGTCGGCAAGACCCTCATCATGGTCGAGCACGACATGAGCGTCGTGTTCGGCCTGGCCGACCGGATCGCGGTACTCGTCTATGGCGAGGTGATCGCCTGCGATACGCCGGCCAACATCCGCGCCAACAGCGCGGTGCAGGCCGCCTACCTGGGGGAGCCATGAGCGCGCTGCTGGAACCGTTGTTGGAAATAAAGCAACTGAACGCCTGGTATGGCAAGAGCCACATCCTGCACGGGGTCGACCTGCGGGTCGGCCAGGGCGAAATCGTCAGCCTGCTGGGGCGCAACGGCGTCGGCCGCTCGACGCTGGTAAAAGCGGTGATGGGCCAGGTCAGCGCCACCGGCTCGGTGTGCTTCAAGGGCGGCCAGCTGCTGGGACTGAAGGCGTTCCAGATCGCCCACAAGGGCGTCGCCTACGTGCCGGAGAACCGCGATATCTTCCCGACCCTGACGGTCGAGCAGAACCTGGTGCTCGGCCAAAAGCGCGCGGGCGGGGGCGGGCGGTGGACGCTGGCCGACATGTATGGCATGTTTCCGCGACTCGAGGAAAGGCGATCGGCGCCGGCCGGCGTGCTGTCGGGCGGCGAGCAGCAGATGCTGACCCTGTGCCGCAGTCTGATGGGCGACCCTGACCTGATCATGATCGACGAGCCGACCGAAGGGCTGGCGCCGAAAATCGTCGCGCTGGTAGCGCAATACCTGCTGGCGCTGAAGGAAAAGGGGGTGTCGGTGCTGCTGGTCGAGCAGAAACTGGCAATCGCCCTCGACATCTCGGCGCGCGTGTATGTGATGGGCCATGGCGCCATCGTGTTCGAAGGCACGCCGGCGGCGCTGCGCGCCGATGCGGGCGTGCGCAAGGAGTGGCTGGAGGTATAGGCTTGCTCACTTTGCCATTATGGGAAGGTCAAGTCCAAACCGAGCTTCCTGCTAAGGAAGAAGGTGAAGAGCAACAGGCCCAAGAGCGATAGCACGAAGACGGCGGCCACCTTGCCGACCGCGCGTAGCACCGCGCGCTTCTCCTTCTCCTCCACCTTCTTGCCTTGATCGTAATGCCACTTGATGGCGAAGAACATGCCCGTGCCTAACACGAGAACCTTGAACGTAGCTAAGACTATAGGGACCCAGTCCATAATTTTTGAGTATTTCCAGGCTATGAAATGACAATGGCATCCAGCGGAGTGACTTGCCGAATGCAGATGAGAGAGGAGAAAACGTCAGCGACTGCCATGCAAGGATGGTGTTGCTGCGACTTCCGAAGCATACTACTTTAAAACAATTTCCATACATTGAGACAAACTGTCCCAGTTGAAAACCATACAAGAAGAAGAGTGCGGCTGGACATGATCGCCGAGCTGTGCTCGCTCACAAACCGGGACGCCATGCTGCGCCTGCGCGACGGCAGTGTGCTGCGCGCCAGCCGCTCCTATATGCCCGCTCTGGCGGAGGCACTACAACACCTCAACAAGAACCCCGAATGATGCAGGAATGGGCCGGGCAAGCGCGCACGCAATAACTTCTTCTCAGAAGCAATTTTTAATGCTAACATTGTAGAAATGTTTATATTTAGATAATTTCCACGCAGGTTTGCCAGGGGCTGCTTTGAAACACCTGTTTTCTAATTCATCCATGCATATGAACGTACTTGCCGCAGCCGTCGCGGCCACCTTGTCCATGACGCTGGCCGCCGCACCAGCGCATGCCCAGCAATCCGCGATCACCAAGAGCGATGGCGCGGCCAAGGACGGCAAGGACGCGAAAGACAACAAAATGCAGCAGGTCGAGGTGCACGGCGCGATCGACGCCTACGATCCGCGCCGCGACGACACCGCCAGCAAGATCGTGGTCAACCGCGACGAGATCGTTAAGTATGGCGATTCCAATGTGCTCGATGTGCTCAAGCGCGTGCCTGGCGTGACGGTGAGTGGCAACGGCGGGCGCGGCAGCGAGGTGCGCATGCGCGGCCTGGGCGCCGGCTACACGCAGATCTTGCTCAACGGTGAAAAAGTCCCGCCCAGCTTCACCCTCGATTCGCTGGCCCCGGACCTGATCGAACGCATCGAGGTACTGCGCGCCGCCAGCGCCGAGTTCTCGACCCAGTCGATTGCCGGCAGCATCAACATCGTGCTGAAGAAGACGGTCAAGGCCGGGCAGCGTGAAGTGAAGGTCGGCTATTCGCACTCCCACGACACCAAAGGGCCGAACGTCAACCTGCAACTCGGCGACAAGGCGGGCCGCCTGGCTTGGTCGGTCGCGGCCAATGTCATGCGCGAGCACTTCTCGCGCAAGGTGTACAACGTCGAGGAACACGTCGATCCGGCCGGCATCCAAAACGGCCTGCGCTTGGGCAACCTGCCCCAGGACGGGCACGTCACGCGGCTCAGCCTGAGCCCGCGCCTGATCTGGAACCTCGAGAACGGCGACACGCTGATCTTCCAGACCTTCGTCAACGACAACCACTTCCAGAACCACGTCCACACGCTGGTCGATACGGGGCTGGGCCCGCCGCCGGCCTATCCGAACCTCGACCAGACCATGAGCAATGATAGTTGGCTCCTGCGCCAGGAAGTCAACTGGACGCGCAAGTATGCCTCCGGCGCCAAGCTCGACGCCAAACTGAGCGCGACCGCCGGCGCCGCCTCCAACGCGATGTACCGCGCCGGCGCCGGCAGCCCGGGCGTGGGCGCGCTGCATGAGCTGGTCCAGTCGGACAATAACGTGCGCGGTGTGAACACGGTGGGCAAGATCACCAACGCCAGCTGGGAAGGCCACGCGCTCGCCTTCGGTTGGGACGGCGGCTACCTGGTCTCGCATGACGCGCGCCGTGTCCGCGACTCCTATCAGCCCGATGTGTCGCCACCGGGCGGCGACGAGTTCTACACCGCCAATGTCGCGCGCATGGCGGTGTACAGCCAGGACGAGTGGAACGTCACGCCGCAGTGGTCGGTGTACCTGGGCGCGCGCTGGGAAGGCATCCAGACCCGGGTCGAAGGCAATACGTTCGCGGCCGCGCAAAACCGCTCGACCGTGTTCAGTCCGTTGTTCCAGACCCTGTACAAGCTCCCCAATACGAAGGGCGACCAGCTGCGCTTCGCGCTCACCCGCACCTACCGCGCGCCCGTCGTGCAAAGCCTGATCCCGCACCGCTTCAACTCGGCCAACAACAACCAGACCGATCCCGATGCGATCGGCAACCCGAACCTGAAGCCGGAACTGGCGCTTGGCGTCGACGCAGGCTGGGAGCATTACTGGAGCGAGGGCGCGCTGGTATCGGTGAGCGCGTCGGCCCGCAACATCGACAACAGCACGCGCAACCAGACCGTGTTCGACGGCAGCCGCTGGGTCTCGCTGCCCATGAACACTGGCCGCGCGCGCGCGCGCGGGCTCGAGCTCGAGACCAAGTTCCCGCTGAAGGCCGTGATCGACACCACCACCGCGCTCGATCTGCGTGCTAGCCTGTCGCGCAACTGGTCGAGCGTCGACTCGATCCCTGGACCGAACAATCGCCTGCAGAACCAGACCCCGCTGTCGGCCACGCTGAGCGCCGACTACAAGCTCGCTGCATTCACCACCGGCGGCAGCTTCGTCTTCAAGAACGGCGGGGAAGTGCGCGTGTCGGCCGACCAGGTCACCTACGAGAGCGTGCGCCGCGATCTTGACCTGTACGTGCTGTGGAAGTTGATCCCCAAGACCCAGCTGCGCGTGGCAGCATCCAATCTGCTTGGCCAGGACTATATCTACGAAAGCAGTTACACCGTAGCGGGCAGCGGCACCCAGCGCAGCCGCACCGTCTATCCGGGTTCGCCGACCGTGCGTGCGACGCTGGAGATGAAGTTCTGAACGTCCACGTGGCCGTAACGAAATCGCTGGCAGACTGGGCTGCCCAAAAGGAGTGCTACGGCGTCTTCGGAGCGGCGGCAATAATATACCGACCTCTAAAAATGTGCGGGTCGCGCGTTTTTACACAGTCTGGGTCGAAAGCGGCCTGCCGTCTGGGTTGGAAGACCCTTCAAAGTCGCGCCGTAGGCTTAGCGTGCTATTTTTTTCCGTTTTCCCTCTTCTCCCCCTCATGGCTGTGAAACAAAATAATACGACCGTACTATTCTCGGGTATAGTCGAGCATTGCTGGTTCAACTGACAAAGGAATAAACATGAGCGCTGATTACGTGGTCAATGGCAGTGTCGCCGTCATCACCTTGAACAATCCGCCGGTCAACGGCCTGGGACTGGCTACCCGCACCGCTGCCGTCGAAGGCTTGCGCCGTGCGCAGGCCGACGCCGCCGTTACCGCCATCGTGATCGTGGGTGCCGGCAAGGCGTTTTCCGGCGGCGCCGACATCAAGGAATTCAATTCGCCAAAGGCGCTCGCCGAGCCGTCGCTGCACACCTTGATCCGCGTGGTCGAGGAATCGCACAAGCCGACAATTGCCGCCATCCATAGCGTCTGCATGGGCGGCGGGCTCGAACTGGCGCTCGGCTGCAATTACCGCGTGGCGCTGCGCGGCGCCCAGATCGCGCTGCCGGAAGTCAAACTCGGCCTGCTGCCGGGTGCTGGCGGCACCCAGCGCCTGCCGCGCCTGGTGGGGCTGGAAATGGCGATCAACATGATTGTTTCCGGCACCCCCGTGCTGTCCGAAAACCTGGCCAAGACTGCCTTGTTCGACGACGTGTTCGACGAAGGGGCACAGAGCAGCGCCGACCTGCTGGCATGCGCATTGACGTTTGCCGGCAAGGTGGCCGCCATCCGGCCGCTGCCAAAGGTGCGTGAGCGCAAGGTCGATTACCCGAACCACGAAGCTTTTTTGCAATTTACGCGCAACACCGTCAAAGCCATGTCCGGCCCGTTTCCGGCGCCGCTCGAATGCGTCGACACAGTGGCCGCGTCGGTGACCCGCACATTCGACGACGGCCTGAAATTCGAGCGCGAGCGCTTTTTTCACCTGATCCAGACGCCGGAATCGAAGTCCCTGCGCCATGCATTTTTTGCCGAGCGTCTGGCCAGCAAGGTGCCTGACGTGCCGGCGGACACGCCCACGCGCGCCATCCGCCAGGCCGCCATCATCGGCGCCGGCACCATGGGCGGCGGCATTGCAATGAACTTCGTCAACGCCGGCATCCCGGTCGTGCTGCTGGAAACGCAGCAGGAAGCGCTCGACAAGGGCATCGCCACGATCCGCAAGAATTACGAAAACACGATGAAGAAGGGCAAGCTGACCCAGGAGAAATTTGACCAGCGTATCGGTCTCATTCGCGGCACGCTGTCGTACGACGATATCGCCCAGGCCGACATCGTCGTCGAAGCCGTGTTCGAAGACATGAACGTGAAGGAAACCGTGTTCAGGCAGCTCGACGCGGTGATGAAGCCGGGCGCGATCCTGGCGTCGAACACGTCGACCCTGGACGTCGACCAGATTGCAGGCTTCACGAGCCGGCCGCAAGACGTCGTCGGCACCCATTTTTTCAGCCCGGCCAACGTGATGAAGCTGCTGGAAATCGTGCGCGGCAAGGCAACGTCCAAGGATGTGCTGGCGACGACCCTGGCGCTGTCGAAAAAACTTAAAAAAACCGGCGTGGTGTCGGGCGTGTGCGACGGCTTCATCGGCAACCGCATGATCGAGCAATACAGCCGCCAGGCCGGCTTCCTGTTGGAGGAAGGCTGCTTGCCGGAGCAGGTCGACGCGGCGGTCGAAAAATTCGGTTTTGCGATGGGGCCGTTTCGCATGGGCGATTTGGCCGGCAACGACATCGGCTGGTACATCCGCAAGCGGCGCTACCTCGAACGGCCGGAGATCGTCTATTCGAAGACGGCCGACCTGCTGTGCGAGATGGGGCGCTTCGGCCAGAAAACCGGCGCCGGCTGGTACGACTACAAACCGGGTGACCGCAAGGCGTATGCGAACCCGGCGGTCAACCAGATGATCGTCGAGCACTCGGCGAACATCGGCGTCGAACGGCGCACAGTTAGCGACCAGGAGATCGTCGAGCGGCTGGTGTATTCGCTGGTCAACGAGGGCGCCCGCATTCTCGACGAGGGCATCGCCATGCGCGCCTCCGACATCGACATGGTGTACCTGACCGGCTACGGCTTCCCGCTGTTTCGCGGCGGGCCAATGTTCTACGCCGACACGGTCGGGCTGTTCAACGTGTTGATGGCGATGGAGAAATACGCCAAAGGCCGCCATGGCGATGCTTGGGCGCCGGCGCCGCTGCTGGTCAGGCTGGCGGCCGAAGGCAAGGGTTTCAACAGCTGACCGGGCGCTTGTAGAATGAAAAATGCCGCTGTTTCAGCGGCATTTTTTTTGACAAATATTCGTCGCGGGCATATGTTGAAAAGCAAAAATGCCGCTATCGCTAGCGGCATTCTTGTTGTTGCGGACGAACCGCTGCAGATGCTGATGCTAATTAGTCGGCAGCGTAGATATCGTTGTCCTTCGTTTCCTTGACGAACAGCGTGCCGATAACCACCGTAATGAGGGCGATGATGATCGGGTACCACAGGCCGTAGTAGATGTTGCCGTTCGACGCCACCAGCGCGAACGAGATGGTTGGCAGCAAGCCGCCAAACCAGCCGTTACCGATGTGATACGGCAGCGACATCGACGTGTAGCGAATTTTGGTCGGGAACATTTCGACCAGCATCGCGGCGATCGGGCCGTACACCGCCGTTACGTAGAGCACCAGCACGAACAGCAGCGCGACGACCATCGGCTTGTTGATCTGCTCCGGATCGGCGCTGGCAGGGTAGCCGGCCGCCTTGATAGCGCTGCCGATTTCCTTCTTCAGTGCCGCTTCACGGGTTTTGCTGTCGGCGTCAAAGTTCAGGCCGGCCGCGTCCATGCTGGCATTGAACGAGGTGAATTCCTTGTCGCCGATCTTGACCTGGGCAATCGTACCGGCAGGTGCGTCCTGGCGGGTGTAGTTGACCGATTGCGCCGTCAGCATGGCGGAGGCGATATCGCATGACGAAGGGAACTTCTTCTGGCCCGTCAGGTTGAACTGGAAGTTGCAGGTTGCAGGATCGGCCACCACAACGACTGGCGAGTTCTTCAACGCACTTTCCAGCGCCGGGTTGGCGTAGTGGGTGATGGCGCCAAAGATCGGGAAGTAAGTCAGCGCGGCGATCAGGCAACCGCCGAGGATGATGTACTTGCGGCCGATCTTGTCGGACAAGATACCGAAGAAGACGAAAAATGGCGTTGCCAGCAGCAAGGAGATTGCAATCAGGACGTTGGCCGTCGCGCCGTCCACTTTCAGCGTTTGCGTCAGGAAGAACAGTGCGTAGAACTGGCCGGTGTACCAGACTACCGCCTGGCCCATCGTCAGGCCGACCAGCGCCAGGAAAACGATCTTGGCGTTTTTCGGCTTGAGGAAGGATTCGGTCAGCGGCGCTTTCGAGGTCTTGCCTTCGGCTTTCATTTTGGCAAACGCCGGCGATTCATGCATCGACATGCGAATCCAGACCGATACGGCCAGCAACAGCACCGATACCAGGAACGGCACGCGCCAACCCCACTCGAGGAACGCCGCTTCACCCGTTGCCTTGCGGGTGCCGAGAATGACCATCAGCGACAGGAACAGGCCGAGCGTTGCGGTGGTCTGGATCCACGAGGTGAAAAAACCGCGCCGGCCTTCCGGCGCGTGCTCCGCCACATAGGTCGCCGCACCGCCGTATTCGCCGCCCAGCGCCAGGCCCTGCAGGATGCGCAGGGTGACCAGGATGATTGGCGCGGCGATGCCGATTGAGGCGTAATTGGGCAGCAGGCCGACAATGAAAGTCGAGGCGCCCATCAGCAAGATGGTGATCAGGAAGGTGTACTTACGGCCGATCATGTCGCCGAGCCGGCCGAATACCAGCGCGCCGAATGGACGCACGATGAAGCCGGCAGCAAAGGCGAGCAGCGCGAAAATGAACTTGGTGGTCGGGTCGCCAATGAAAAACTGGGTGGCGATGATCGGTGCGAGTGCGCCGTACAGGTAGAAATCGTACCATTCGAAAACGGTACCGAGGGACGAGGCAAAAATGACTTTGCGCTCTTCCTTGGTGATGCCCGCGGACGCGGGCACTGCCTTGCGTCCGTTGGCGGCGATGCCGGGTGTAGTTGCCATGTTTGTCTCCGTGTATTAATTATGTCGATGTCATCGGATTAGCCGTGAATTGATCAGCTGTGACTAATTGTGGACCGTTAAACTTACGACAGGCTTGCTTCAAACTTACGCCAAACTTACAATGAGTCTTGGTTCACACTCGCAGCCGGTGCGCATGGCTGCGGCTGGGCATCGCTTGCTGCATCGCTTGCCGCATCGAACGCCCGTTTCGGGCCCGATAATTTGCGAACGACCGTACTAAATCGTGCTATTCTCATCCGTGCCGCGCCCGTCGTCAGCCACCCTACCCATTCAGGAGATCCACATGTTAGATGCCGTCATCGTCTCGACCGCCCGCACAGCCTTGGCCAAATCGTGGAAGGGCGGGTTCAACATGACGCATGGCGCCACCCTCGGCGGCCACGTGCTGCAGGCGGCAATCGCGCGCGCCGGGATCGCTCCCGGCGAAGTCGAAGACGTCATCATCGGCTGCGCCAACCCGGAGGGCGCCACCGGCGCCAACATCGCCCGCCAAATCGCGCTGCGCGCCGGCTGCCCGGTGTCTACCGGCGGCATGACGGTCAACCGTTTCTGTTCGTCCGGCCTGCAAACCATCGCCCTCGCGGCGCAGCGCATCCTGGCCAACGAAGGCGACATCTATGCCGCCGGCGGGGTCGAATCGATTTCCTGCGTGCAGCAGGAAATGAACCGTCACATGCTGGCCGATCCATGGCTGCAGGAGCACAAGCCGGCACTCTACTGGCCGATGCTGCAGACGGCCGAAAACGTCGCCCGGCGCTACAACATCAGCCGCGAGCGCCAGGACGAGTACGGGGTGCAAAGCCAGCAGCGCGCCGCCGCCGCCCAGGCCGCCGGCCGCTTCGATCTTGAAATTGTGCCGATGACGACGATCATGGGAGTGGCCGACAAGGCTTCCGGCACCTTGACGACGCGCGCAGTAACGGTGTCGTTCGACGAGGGCATCCGCGCCGACACGACGTTGGAAGCCGTGTCGAAGATCCGCCCCGCGGTGCCAGGTGGCGTGATCAGCGCTGGCAACGCCAGCCAGTTTTCGGACGGCGCCTCGGTATCGATCGTGATGAGCGCGCAGGCAGCCCAGGCCCGGGGCCTCACGCCACTCGGCATCTTCCGCGGCTTCGCCGTGGCCGGTTGCGAGCCGGACGAAATGGGTATTGGCCCGGTGTTCGCGGTGCCGAAATTGCTCAAAAAGGCCGGCTTGACGGTGCAAGATATCGGCTTGTGGGAATTGAACGAAGCGTTTGCCGTGCAGGTGCTGTATTGCGCCGACAAGCTCGGCATTTCGATGGATCGCCTGAATGTGAATGGCGGCGCGATTGCGGTGGGCCACCCGTACGGCGTGTCCGGCGCGCGGCTGGTCGGCCATGCGCTGATCGAAGGCAAGCGGCGCGGCGTAAAGTTTGTCGTCGTCACGATGTGCATCGGCGG
>Ga0326735_1000395_pt1 | contig 10678 bp, 8 predicted proteins | sample 37_GP2_1092_FD_207945 | JGI IMG/M metagenome (GOLD analysis project Ga0326735, IMG submission 207945) | Glacier ice microbial communities from Ngari, Tibet, China - 37_GP2_109.2 | ecosystem: Environmental > Aquatic > Freshwater > Ice > Glacier | place: China: Ngari, Tibet | collected 2018-07-31
ACTAGACCTTCAAAAATTCTTCCCGTCCGCCCAGCCAGCGCGCCAGGTGCGCCGCCACCGTCGCGGCGCTTTCAACGCTGGTGGAGGCGAGCAATTGCTGCGCCAGATCGCTGGCTTGTTCGACCAGATGCTGATCGGTTTCCAGGTCGGCGAAGCGCAGCATCGCCTGGCCCGATTGGCGCGCACCCAAAAATTCCCCGGGACCGCGAATTTCCAGGTCCTTGCGCGCGATCTCAAAACCGTCCGTGGTTGTGCGCATCGTCATCAGGCGCTGGCGCGCGACTGGCCCCAGCGGCCCCTGGTACAGCAGCAGGCAAGCCGAGGCGGCCACGCCGCGCCCGACCCGGCCGCGCAGCTGGTGCAGTTGCGACAGGCCGAAGCGCTCCGCATGCTCGATCACCATCAACGAGGCATTGGGCACATCGACGCCGACCTCGATGACGGTGGTGGCGACCAGCACTTGCGTGCGGCCATTGATGAATTCATCCATCACTTGCTGTTTTTCCGGCGCCTTCATGCGCCCGTGCACCAGGCCGACTTGCAAGCCGGGCAGCGCCTCGACCAGGGCCCTGTGGGTATCGGTCGCGGTCTGCAATTGCAGCGCCTCGGATTCTTCGATCAACGGGCAAACCCAGTATACCTGGCGCCCCTCCAGCGCCGCAGCATGGATGCGCTCCATGACCTCGAAGCGCCGGTTCTGGTCGATCGCGCGCGTCACGATCGGGCTGCGCCCGGGCGGCAATTCGTCGATCACCGACACTTCCAGATCCGCGTAATAAGTCATTGCCAGCGTGCGCGGAATCGGCGTGGCCGACATCATCAACTGGTGCGGCACCGCGTCATCGGCACCCTTGTTGCGCAGCGTCAGGCGCTGGCCGACGCCGAAGCGGTGCTGTTCATCGACGATGACCAGGCCCAGCCTGGCAAAGTGCACCGTGTCCTGGATCAGCGCATGGGTGCCGATCACCAGTTGGGCCTGGCTTGAGGCGATGGCCGCCAACGCCAGGTCCTTGTCTTTTTTCTTCAGGCCGCCGGTCAGCCAGGCCACTTTGATGCCGAGCGGCTCCATCCATGCGGCGATCTTGCGGAAGTGCTGGTCGGCCAGGATTTCGGTCGGCGCCATCAGGGCCGCCTGGTAGCCGCTGTCGATCGCCTGCATCGCCGCCAGCGCCGCGATGACGGTCTTGCCGCTGCCAACGTCGCCTTGCAGCAAGCGCTGCATCGGATACGGTTGGCGCAGATCCTTGCTGATTTCACCCAGCACGCGCTGCTGCGCGCCGGTCAGCTTGAACGGCAGCGCCGCCAGGAACGCGCGGGATAACGCGCCCACGACGGGCAGCGCGCAAGCATCGCGCGCGCGGCGCGACGATTGGGCGCGCTTCAGCGACAATTGCTGCGCCAGTAATTCATCGAATTTGATCCGCACCCAGGCCGGATGGGAGCGCTCCAGCAGCGCGTTTTCGTCGACCTGTTGCGGCGGATGGTGCAACAGTCGCACCGCCTCCTCAAAACTGTACAGGTGCAGGCGCGCCACCAGGTCCCGAGGCAGCGTGTCATGAAGGTCGATGCGCTTGAGCGCATCGACGATCGCGCGCCGCAGGATGCTTTGCGACAGCCCGATGCCAGAGGGATAGACCGGCGTCAGCGCGGTCGGCAGCGGCGCGCCTTGGTTGATCACCTTGTAGCTCGGATGCACCATTTCGGCGCCAAAGAAACCGTGCTTCAGTTCGCCGCGCACGCGCACGCGGGTGCCGATGGCCAATTGCTGGACCTGGCTGCCGTAGAAATTCATGAAGCGCAGCAGCAGATCGCCGCTGTCATCTTGAATCGTCACCAGCAATTGACGGCGTCCCTTGCTGGCGATCTCGCAGGCGCTGACGACGCCCTCGATCTGGCAATGCTGGCCACCGCGCAAACAGGCTTGCTTGATCGTCATGACGACGGTCTCATCCTCGTAGCGCAGCGGCAAATGCAGCACCAGATTGATGTCGCTTTCCAGGCCAAGCCTGGCCAGCCGGCTCTGGGTGCTGCTTTTCGCTGTTTTCGGCTTGTTGTCAGGCATATCGGCGTGGGCGACAGGGTAAAATAGAAGGTTGGCCGGCGATATTGTACGGCCTGTATGGGCGCACAGTGCTTGCACGGCCCTATTTTTCCATTCATTCTTACATTTCAGTCAATTCCATGCATTCGCTTTCCGATTTTGATTTCCATTTGCCGCAAGAACGCATTGCGCAAACTCCGTTGCCCGAGCGCAGCGCGTCGCGCCTGCTGCACCTGGACGGCGACGCCCTGTTTGATCGCAGCTTCGTCGACATCGCCGGTCAGCTGCAAGCCGGCGACTTGCTGGTGATGAACGACACGCGCGTGCTGAAGGCGCGCTTCTTCGGCCTCAAGGCCAGCGGCGGCAAGGTCGAAGTGCTGATCGAGCGCGTGCTCGATCACCGCACCGTGCTGGCCCAGGTGCGCGCGTCGAAATCGCCGCTGCCCGGGGGGCGCATGCGCCTGGCCGATGCCTTCGATGTCACTGTGGGCGAGCGCGCCGGCGAATTCTTCACGTTGATCTTCGACGCCGATGTGTTCGACCTGATCGAAGCGCATGGCAGGTTGCCGTTGCCACCCTACATCGAGCACGCGGCCGACGCCTTCGACGAGACGCGCTACCAGACCGTATTCAACAAGGTGCCCGGCGCGGTCGCCGCCCCGACCGCCGGTTTGCATTTCGACCAGGCGCTGCTGGACCGGCTGCAGGCGATGGGCGTGCAATTTGCCTATGTCACGCTGCACGTCGGTGCCGGCACCTTCCAGCCGGTGCGCACCGAGGTGCTGGCCGAACACAACATGCACACCGAGTGGTACACGGTGCCGCAGGCGACGGTCGACGCGGTGCGCCAGGCGCAATCCAGCGGGCGCGACATCGTCGCGGTCGGCACCACCAGTTTGCGCGCGCTGGAATCGGCGTCGCAAACGGGCGCCTTGCAAGCGGGCAGCGCGGACACCGCGCTGTTCATCACGCCCGGCTACCGCTTCAAGACCGTAACCCGTTTGATTACCAATTTTCATTTGCCCAAGTCGACGCTGCTGATGCTGGTGTCGGCCTTCGCCGGCTTTGATCAGATCCGCAGCGCCTACGCGCATGCGATCGCGCACAATTACCGCTTCTTCAGCTACGGCGACGCGATGTTGCTGAGCACTGAAATGCGCGACTCCAAGAAAGCTCCAACATGTTGAAATTCGAATTGCTGAAAACCGATACCAGCGGCCTGACCCACGCGCGGCGCGGGCGCATGACGCTGAACCATGGCGTCGTCGAGACGCCGATTTTCATGCCGGTGGGCACCTACGGCACCGTGAAGGCGATGTCGCCGCTGGAATTGAAGGAAATCGACTCCCAGATCATCCTCGGCAATACCTTTCATTTGTGGCTGCGCCCGGGTAACGAGGTCGTCGCCAAGTTCGGCGGCTTGCACGACTTCATGGGCTGGGACAAGCCGATCCTGACCGATTCCGGCGGTTTTCAGGTATTTTCGCTGGGCGCGATGCGGAAAATCACCGAAGAGGGCGTGCATTTTTCATCGCCGATCAATGGCGACAAGCTGTTCCTGTCGCCGGAAGTGTCGATGCAGATCCAGCGCGTGCTGAACTCCGACATCGTCATGCAATTCGACGAATGCACGCCGTACGAGATCGATGGCCGGCCCGCCACGCATGAAGAGGCGGAAAAATCGATGCGCATGTCGCTGCGCTGGGCGCAGCGCTCGAAGGATGAATTCATCAAAGGCGAGAATCCGAACGCGCTGTTCGGCATCGTCCAGGGCGGCATGTTCGAGGAGTTGCGCGACGAATCGCTGGCCGGGCTGGAAGAAGTCGGCTTTCCCGGTATCGCAATCGGCGGCCTGTCGGTCGGCGAGCCGAAGGAAGACATGATGCGCATGCTGGCCCACGTCGGCCCGCGTCTGCCTGCCGGCAAGCCGCACTACCTGATGGGAGTGGGCACGCCGGAAGACCTGGTCGCCGGCGTTTCCAACGGCATCGACATGTTCGATTGCGTGATGCCGACCCGCAATGCGCGCAACGGCTGGCTGTTCACCCGCTTCGGCGACGTCAAGATCAAGAATGCGCGCTACAAGGATGATAAAGCGCCGCTCGACGCGTCGTGCAGCTGCTATGCTTGCCGTAATTTTTCGCGCGCTTACCTGCACCATTTGCACCGCGCCAAGGAAATCCTCGGCGCGCGCCTGAATACGATCCACAATCTCCATTACTATCTGGACTTGATGCGTCAGATGCGCGAGTCGCTTGAGCAAGACCGTTTCCCTGCATTCATACAGCAATTCCATGCGGAGCGCGCGCGCGGCGCGTGATTCAAGCCGGGGGCAAAAAAATTTTGCCCCCGGTATCACCAGCACGCATGGGGTGCGTCGGCCAATGCTAGAATGTAGCGCTATTTTTTAAACTAAAACCCGGAGTTACAGTGTTCATTTCCAATGCTTACGCGCAATCCCCACTCGACGGCCTCGGCATCAGCAGCAATCTGACCAGCTTCCTGCCGTTGGTCCTGATGTTCGTGGTCATGTATTTCCTGATGATACGCCCGCAGCAAAAACGCGCCAAGGAACAAAAGGCGATGATGGATGCGCTCGCCAAGGGCGACGAAGTGGTGACCGCGGGCGGCATTCTGGGCCGGGTTGCCAAGGTCACCGATGCGTACATCACGGTTGAAATGGCCGTCGGCACCGAAGTCGTGGTGCAGAAAAGCTCGGTCACGATGCTGTTGCCAAAAGGCACTCTGAAGTCGCTGTAATTAGTCACGAGCGGCCCTGCGCCAGGCGGGGGGCCGCGCCATTGGCCTTCCCGGGCCCCCCGCCTGGCCGCGTGATCGCCGTCAAGCTGCGTCCGACGCTCAACACTGAACGCTGAACCCTATGAATCGCTATCCTGTCTGGAAATACATCGTCATCGCCGTCTCCCTGTTGCTGGGCGCGCTGTACACGGTGCCCAATTACTTCGGTGAATCGCCGGCGCTGCAGGTGACGAGCGGCAGATCGACCGTCAAGGTGACCGCTGATCTGGCATCCGCAGTCGAAGCCGCGTTGAAAAAAGAAAACATCATTTCAAACGGCGTCAGTTTTGACGGGGCCGGCGCGCATCCATCGCTGCGCGTGCGTTTCACCAGCCCGGACACCCAATTCGCGGCAAAATTGCTGCTCGAAAAAGAGTTGAATGCAAACCCGCAGGATCCGACCTATCTGGTTGCGCTCAATTTGCAGCCGAATACGCCGCAATGGCTGCAAAGCCTGCGCGCCTTGCCGATGTACCTCGGCCTCGACTTGCGCGGCGGCGTGCATTTCCTGATGCAGGTGGACGTCAAGGCGGCGCTCGACACCCACATGAAGGGCGTGCAGGCTGGCGTGCGCAGCATGTTGCGCGATAAGAACGTGCGCCATGCCGGCATCGCGAAGGTCGGCGACGCCATCGAAATCACCTTCCGCGATGACGATACGCGCAAAAAAGCACGGGATGAATTGTCATCCCAGATGCCCGACCTGGCCTTCCGTGACAGCGCCGTCGGCGCCGACCTGAAGCTGGTCCTGACGCTGAAACCGGCCGCGCTGAAAAGCACGATGGATAACGGCGTCAAGCAAAACATCGCCACGCTGTCCAAGCGCGTCAACGAACTCGGCGTGGCCGAACCGATCATTGCCCAGCAAGGCGCCGACCGCATCGTGGTCCAATTGCCGGGCGTGCAAGACGTGGCCCGCGCCAAGGCCATCATCGGCCGCACCGCGACGCTGGAAGTGCGCATGGTCGATGAAACCATCACCCCGGGCACCGAATTGACCAGCGCGATTCCCTTCAATTCGGAATTGTTTACGGTCGGAAAAAGCGTGCCGGTGGTGTTGTCCAAGGATGTCATTTTGTCGGGCGACGCGATTTCCAGCGCGACCGCCAGTTTCGATCAGAACAACCAGTCGGCGGTGTCGATCGACTTGAACGGCGACGGCGGACGCAAGATGCGCGACGCCACCCGCGACCGGGTCGGCAAGCGCATGGCGATCGTGCTGTTTGAAAAAGGCAAGCCCGAAGTGTTGTCGGTAGCGACCATTCAGAGCGAACTGGGCAACCGATTCCAGATCACCGGCATGGGCGCGTCGGAAAACTCGACCGAACTGGCGCTGCTGCTGCGCTCGGGCGCCTTGTATGCGCCGATGGATGTGATCGAGGAACGCACGATCGGGCCGCAACTGGGCGCCGAGAACATCAACAAGGGTCTGCATTCGACGCTGTACGGTTTCGCCGCGATCGCCGTTTTCATGATCATGTATTACCATTTGTTCGGCGTCTTCAGCGTGTTCGCGCTCGCTTGCAACGTGCTGTTCCTGGTGGCTCTGCTGTCGCTGCTGCAAGCGACGCTGACGCTGCCCGGCATCGCCGCCATCGCGCTCGCGCTGGGCATGGCGATCGACGCCAACGTGTTGATCAATGAACGGATACGCGAGGAATTGCGCGACGGCGCCACGCCGCAGGCGGCGATTGCGGTCGGCTTCGACCGCGCCTGGGCCACGATCCTGGATTCGAACGTGACCACGTTGATCGTCGGCCTTGCTCTGCTGATCTTCGGTTCCGGCCCGGTGCGCGGTTTTGCCGTGGTGCATTGCCTGGGCATATTGACATCGATGTTCTCGGCCGTGTTCGTGTCGCGCGGCATGGTCAACCTCTGGTATGGCCGCAAGAAGAAGCTGGCGTCGATTTCGATCGGCACGGTCTGGATGCCGGGCCAAATGCAGAAATAAGGGTCAGTTCTTCAGCTTGCCATCAAGTACAGAGCAGATTCAAGCGCCAGCCCTTGATAAGGCTGGCGCGACATCAAAAAACAGAGGATTTCATGGAATTTTTCCGGATCAAAAAAGCTATTCCGTTCATGCGCCATGCGTTGATATTCAACGTAATTTCCGCGTTGACGTTCGTTGCGGCTGTGTTTTTCCTGGTGACCAAGGGCTTGCACCTGTCGGTCGAGTTCAAGGGCGGCACCGTGATGGAGGTGCAGTACAAGAATGCGGCCGATCTGCAAAAGATCCGCGGCACGCTGGAAGGCCTGGGCTATGTACAGCCGGAAGTGACCGGTTTCGGCACCGCCCGGGATGTGATGATCCGCTTGCCGGTCATCGAAGCGATGAAGGGCTCGAACAGTTCGCAGATCGTGTTTGATGCGCTGTGCAAGGCCGAGCAGGGCGCCTCGAAGCAAATGGATAGCGTCAGCGCGAAGGGCGAGCACATCGTCAAGGCTGGCTGCGTCGATGCCGCCGGCGTTGAATCGGTGGTGCTGCAAAAGGTCGAATTCGTCGGCCCGCAAGTGGGCGACGAACTGGCGCAGAATGGCTTGAATGCGCTGGCGATGGTGGTCATCGGCGTGATGATCTACCTGGCGATCCGCTTCGAGTGGAAGTTCGCCGTCTCGACCGTCGTCGCCAACTTGCACGATGTCGTCATCATCCTCGGTTTCTTTGCCTACTTCCAGTGGGAATTTTCGCTGACGGTGCTGGCGGCGGTGTTGGCGGTGCTGGGTTATTCGGTCAACGAATCGGTCGTCATTTTCGACCGTATCCGCGAAAATTTCCGCAAGCAGCGCAAGGCGACGGTGCAAGAAGTGATCGACAGCGCCATCACCAGCACGATCTCGCGCACCATCATCACGCACGGCAGCACCCAAATGATGGTGTTGGCAATGCTGTTCCTGGGCGGCCCGACGCTGCATTATTTCGCCATCGCCCTGACCATCGGCATCTGCTTCGGCATTTACTCGTCGGTCTTCGTGGCCGCCTCGATCGCGATGTGGCTGGGCGTGACGCGCGAAGACTTGCTGAAGCCGGTCAAGGAAAAGGATGACACGGACGGCGCCGTAGTCTGATGGTTGGATGATGTGACACTGCCGGATTCGGTGTGAAGCAGGCCCGCTTACGAGCGGGCTTTTTCATTCAGTTTTGGACTGTCTTTGTGCCGTTTTTCCGGCGCAAGCTGTTGCCGGCGTCGGGTGCCATGCCGGTATTTTTGGAAAATCAGGTCGCAGCGATGGTTCCGGGTCATGTCAAACTGACTGAATAGGCGTGGCGCGCTGTTAAGTCACCAAGAAGCAATAACTTGACCATTTCCCATCTTGCATACGAGCGCCATGCTTCGTTGCAGAACACTTGTGTGGCTTGCCACACAAGTGTTCTGCGCCTTGCCTGACATCTCGTCTGCAAGCGGTCAATTGTTCAAGTTATTATTTCTTGGCTCCTGATTCAATCAAAACAAAATAAACAAATAAACACAAATAACAGATAATAATCGCACTTTTTGGAGGACATAAATGAAGAGCATGAAACCGTTGTTGGCCCTGGTGGCCGGCTTGTTCACGATCGCGATCGCAAGCAACACCGCGCAAGCCCGTACTTTCGATGAAATCAAGAAAAGCGGCAAGATCATCGTCGCCACCGAGGGCGCCTATCCGCCCTTCAATTACTTTCAGGGCGCCAAGCTGACCGGTTTCGAGGTCGAACTGGCCGAGGCGATGGTCAAGAAAATGGGGCTCGCGATCGAATGGAAGTCGCTGTCCTTCGACGCCTTGTTGTCCGGCTTGCGCCAGGATCGCTGGGACATGGTGATGGCGTCGTTCGGCGTCACCGACGAGCGGGCCAAAGCCGTCAGCTTCAGCCAGCCGTACTATTGCAGCGGCGGCGTGATCGTGTCCAAGGATGCCGCGATCCATACCGTGGCCTCGTTGAGCGGCAAAACCATCGCCGTGCAAACCGGTTCCACTTACATGGAAAACGTTCAGAAGCTGCAAGGCGTCAAGGAAGTGAAGAATTTCCCGCGCGACACCGATGCGCGCTCGGCCTTGCAAAATGGCCGGGTCGACGCCTGGGTCAGCGACCGCTTCGTCGTCAAGACCGCGCTGGAAACGAGCCCGTCCGCCGGCTTGAAGGCAGGCGATTACGTGTTCGTCGAAAAAATCGCCGTGGCGCTCAAGAAAGGTAATGTTACGCTCGCCGCCGCAGTCGACAAGGCGCTGGCCGACGTGTTGGCCGACGGGACTTACAAGGCCATTTCCGAAAAATACATGAAGGAAGATATCCGCTGTCCATAACCCACGAATACAGACAGAGGAATTTTCGATGAGTTCTATTTCCATCTTGCCGGCGCACTGGTCGCGGGAAAAACGCAGCGCGGTCGCGATCGCGGTTGCGGTTGCCAGTTTGCTCGCTTTCCTGTGGCTGATGGCCATTCCGCTGAGCTGGGCGCCGGATCCGATCGGTCCCGCCGCTCAGCAGTTTGCCGACGGCGCGATGGTGACCGTGCAGCTGACGGTGGCCGCCGGCGTGATTGGCATTGTGCTCGGCGTGCTGATTGCGCTGGCCAAGCTGTCGCGCTTCCTGCCGCTGCGCCTGCTGGCTTCTTTCTACATTTGGGTCATCCGCGGTACGCCGTTGCTGGTGCAAGTGTTGTTCATGTACATGGCCTTGCCCAGTTTGTTGCCGGGCGTGCAGCTGTCGGACTTCAATTCGGCGCTGGTGGCGCTGGCCGTCAATGCGGGCGCCTACAATGCCGAATCGATACGGGCCGGCATCATGGCGGTGCATCGCGGTCAGGCCGAGGCGGCGCGCTCGCTCGGCCTCTCCCCGTTCCAGACTTTCCGCGACGTGATTTTTCCGCAAAGCTTTCGCATCGCCTTGCCGCCGCTGGTCAACAACATCGTCTCGCTGCTGAAGGATTCCAGCCTGGCCTATGTGATCGGCGTCGTCGAACTGTCGAACGTCGGCAACCGCATTCAATCGGTCAGTTTTCAGCCGGTGCCGGTGTTCATCACGGTCGCCTGCATCTACCTGATCCTGACCACGGTGATGACCCAGATTTCCGGTGCGATCGAGCGCCAGCTGGACGTGGAGCGCCACAAATGAAGCTTGAGAAAACCATGGCAAATACGCCCGCAGGAGCGCAGCCCTTGATCGTGGCGACCGGCGTCAACAAGCATTTCGGTGACTTTCATGTGATCCGGGATGTGTCGAGCACGTTCTTCCAGGGCGAGGTGACGGTCATCATCGGCGCTTCCGGTTCCGGCAAGTCGACTTTCCTGCGCATGCTGAACCGGCTCGAAACCCACGACACGGGCCGCATCGTCATTGATGACATCGAGCTTAACGCCAACTTGAAGAACATCGATGCGGTGCGGCGCGAAGTGGGCATGGTGTTCCAGAGCTTCAACCTGTTTCCCCATCTGACCGTGCTGGACAACGTGACGCTGGCGCCGCGCCGGCTGCGCAACATGAACCGGGCCCAGGCCAATGTCATGGCGAACGCCTTGCTGGCCAAGGTCGGTTTGAGCGGCCATGTGCACAAATATCCACACCAGATTTCGGGTGGACAGCAGCAGCGCGTGGCAATCGCACGGGCGCTGGCGATGCAACCGAAGGTCATGCTGTTCGACGAGCCTACCAGCGCACTGGACCCGGAAATGATCAAGGAAGTACTGGACGTGATGAAGGACTTGGCCCGCTCCGGCATGACGATGATCGTCGTCACGCATGAAATGGGCTTTGCCCGCGAAGTCGCCGACCGCGTCATCTTCTTTGAAAAAGGCCAGATTCTGACCGAAGCGCCGCCGGAGGAATTCTTCGGCAATGCGAAGCATGAGCGCATACGC
>Ga0326735_1000396_pt1 | contig 10662 bp, 15 predicted proteins | sample 37_GP2_1092_FD_207945 | JGI IMG/M metagenome (GOLD analysis project Ga0326735, IMG submission 207945) | Glacier ice microbial communities from Ngari, Tibet, China - 37_GP2_109.2 | ecosystem: Environmental > Aquatic > Freshwater > Ice > Glacier | place: China: Ngari, Tibet | collected 2018-07-31
TTATCTATGGGCAAAATTTAACGGTCAAAAAGGACATTCAATGACTTCACTCCCTCGCCGCCCCGCAGAGCTGGGCCTGCGCCAGCGCGCGGCGCTCGCTTATTTCCGGCAGTTCTTTGCCGACAACGACCAGTTGCCCCCGGTGGCTTACACCCGCAAGCACTTTGGCTGGCAAAGCCAGAACTACACCGGAGCCATCTACGAAGCCTTGCATGCCAAGGGCTACATCGAGCACAACGCCACCGGCAAGTACCGCTTTTGCAGGGCTGCCCCATGACCACCACCCTCACACCCATTGCCGGACTGCTCGCTACCGCCGTCCCGCACATGACCCTGCGCGAATTGCTGGAGTGCAGCTTCAACGACAACTGGGACAACCGCCGCGTGGTCGCCCAGGACACAGACGAGGACGCCGTTTTCCGGGGCAGCATACTCTTTAGCTTCGAGGTGCCTATGGCCCTGGCCAAGCAGGTGCTGGTCGAAATGGGGCCGGGCTGACCATCGCCAACAACACCCGCCATCACCGCTTGATGGTCGCTTGCAGCTTGCCGTCCTTGTCCTCTGCAACAACGACGCTGAGAAGCAGGCGAAGTCGCCCAAAAGGCTCCCTGACTAGCGTGTCATCGACTTTCTCGTAAAGCAGATCCCCCCCAAGAGCTGAACTGATCTGCAAGAAAATCTCTGTCGTGGCAGTCCAAAGCACGTTGTCAAAGGCAAGGCGGTAAGTGCCCCGCTGGAGCTGATTGGGATCGCACGACGCCCGGTAGTAATCTGACTCGATGGGGCCGAACTTCACGCCTTCCGGGCCGTCTTGGTCTTTCTCCACCACCACTTGCCTGCCATTGGGCTCCAGCACATACAAATCTATGCTCCCTAAGCCCGAATACATCAGCGAGGCCGTGAAAAATGCGGCATTGGCTTTTGTTTTTGGAGTCACCACCGTATCAAAAACGCTTAAAAGCTGGGACGCGATACGGGCTTTGCCGGGCCGGGATGCGTCGAGATATGTGTTTTCCAAGCCGTGACCACTAAAATCGCGGGAAGACGGCGCAAGCTCCAGATTGATCCCCGGCACACTGCCGGGCGTCAAGCGCAGCGCACTGATTACCAGGTCAATGTTGGCCACCGTGTACGGCCCTTTAAGCGTTGTGCTGGCCGGGGCAATATGCACTGCCTTGATGTTATCGCCCGTGATTTTCCCGCCATCGGGCGTCGGCACACTCAGCGCCGCCTCGTAAGCCCGGTTTAGGAACAGGTTGCCTTGAGAATGCGCTACAAACACCAGCTTTTGCCGTTCGGACACCAGCGCCTTGATGCGCGTGCGGTGCCGCGCCGTGTCTGCTTCAGTCGGCGGCGAGCTGCTCATGAGCGCCAAGTTTGAGATTGTCTTGGCTCTTACCGCGTCGAACAAGCTGGCAGTCAAAGCAGGCATTCCCGCAACTTGCTGCAACACATCCCACGCGCCCGAGCGGTCGCCGCTCACCACGTCCCAAAACAGCTCCCAGCGCTGGCTCAGGTCGATGTTGATGTCGGTGCTTCGCTGGGCAAAGACCTCGGCCACGTCTTGCAAAAAAATACTGCCTATCTGCGCCCCGGTCGTGTTGTACATCACCTCCACCTGCACCGGCTCGTCTTTGCCCGAGTCGCTGGCGCGGTAGCGCGTGCCAATCAGCTGGCGCAGCTTGTCGGCCCCGGCAGCAGCATCTTGCTGAGTGTTCCAGACACCATTGAAAAACCCTACGGCAAAGCCCATGCCTTGGCAGGCGCTGGCCTCCGCGGCTTGCGGCCACACCGGGGCCGCAAGCGTGGCACTCAAGATGAATGCGATGAGCCTACGCACAGGTGTCTCCACTGGGCAGCTGAGTCACGCTGCCATTTTGGGCTTGGTTGTACTGCAAATACTTCATGACACGCGGCTGGGTGTTCATGGTGTACTTTTGCAACGTGTTGAGAACACGGGAAGATTCGCGGTCGGAAAACCTAGCGCCTGCGCAGACCACCGCCCGCACCGCAAGCTGGGAGGCAGCGCGAAGCTGGGCATCGTCAGCCAGGTCAATGTCAATCGTCCGCTGCAGCGACAGCGCCACCTGCACGGCCGCCTTGACTTGCGCCGGGGTAAAGCCCTGGGCCGCAATCCAGGCATCCAGGTCGTCGCGCACGCCGTTTCGATTGGCATCCACCCCTTGCAGGCCCGGGCCCCGGTCAAGCACCGGCAGCTTGCCCGATTTCTCCAGCGCAGCCACCGTGATGACGGAAGACACTGCAGGCGGTGCGGCGCTGGCGGCCAGCGTGTCAGGCGGGGCGTTGGTGCCGCCCCCGCAAGCGGCCAAGGTCAGGCTCAGGAAAGCAAAAACCGGATGGCGCATGACTGTCTCCTTGGGGGGTGGCCCCCATGAAAACAATTACTTTGCGCCAATTTCGGTCAGGCTGACGTAAATTTCGGTAATGTGCTCAGGCCGAAACGACACGGCCCCGCCCAGCTGCAGCAGGCCGCACAGCGGCTCCGAGTCGAGCGTGCCCAGGTAGGCACCATGGCCATAGCCATTGGCCTGACGGTGCGCCACCCGCACCCACATCCGCTCGACCCCGTCCTGGTCAAAGTTGAAGATCAGCTTGACCAGGCCGCCCACGGGCACGGCTTCGCGCGCCTGGCGCTCGGGAATCTCGAACGACTCGGGGTGGGCGGCTTGCAGGGCTTCGCCGGATTCGAGCCGGTAGTACAGGAGCATGGCGGCCTTTCGGAGGTTGAATCAGCTGGGATGGCTGGTTAATACTATACTTGACTACTTGGCTACTCACAAACGAATAGTCAAGTAGTCAAATAACAAACCAACGAAAGGCCAGCATGCACACGGTTTCCATCTTCAATCAAAAAGGCGGGTCCGGTAAAACAACCCTGGCCGAAAACCTGGCAGTCATCGCCACCCAGGCCGGACTGAAGGCCGTGATTCTTGACATGGACCCGCAGGCCACCGCGACCGCCTGGTTTCGGCGCCGGCCGGAGGGCAGTGCGCCGCTGGTCGTGCAGGTGCCCACGGCATCGCTCAAGCGCGCCATCGAGGGCGCCCAAAACGATGGCTATGACCTGGTGCTGATCGACTCGCCGCCCAGCGTGTCGGCGGCCACATCGGAGATCATCCGCTCGGGCGAGCTGGTGCTGGTGCCAGTGCGCCCGCTGCGCGCCGACAAGGACGCGCTGCCCGACTCGCTGCGGCTGATCCGCGCCACCGGCCGCCCTTTTGCCTTCGTGCTGTCGGACTGCCCGCAGCGGGCGCCGGAAATCGAATCGAGCCGCATCGAGTTGCAGGTCCACGGCCAGCCCATCCTCGGCCCGCTGCAACACTGGCGCGCCATCTGGCGGGCCGTTGAAGAAGGCCAGGCGGTGGCCGAATACGAACCCGGCAGCGCGCCGGCGCAGGAAATGCAAGCGGTTTACCAATCTCTTTTAGGACTCATCGAATGACAAAAGCCAGCCTCACCACCGACTTCGCCGCTCCCGCCGCGCCAGCGCGCAAGGTCAACAAACTGACGCGCAACGGCGAGGAAATGGTCACCATCAGCGTGCGCATCACACGCTCGGAATGGCTCAACTTGCTGAACAACACGGCGCGCGAGCACACGAAGATCCAGCCCTACGTCGTGGCCTTGCTGCGCGACGACTTCAAGGCCAAGGGTCTGCCGTTTTAGGGATTTGACTACTTGGCTACTCGGTGACTTGTCTCATCAGAATCAAGGAATAACCCATGACTTCAAAGACTTATCTTTACAAGGCTACCGCCGCTGATGGCGAATTGCTTTATGTCGGGATAACCAGCCAGACCAATGTCCGCATGAACGCGCATGTCAACAATTCACAGTGGCATGCACTGATGGCCGGCGTTGAGTATTTTGAATTCCCTGACCGTGATGCAGCGACAGCTGCTGAGTCGGAAGCAATCAGAAGCCTTCGGCCGCGCTTCAATGTCACAGGCAATCCAGATTGCCGGCCCCCAATGGGGGAAGTCAAGCACATCACAGTTCGCATGCCGCATGCCTTACATCGTCGGGTTTTGAAGCTGACCATTGACAAGCAAATCAAGATTCAGACCTACTTAATCGGCTTGATTGAGGCTGACCTTGAACGGCTTGGTGTTCCTCTTAACCCCGTTTTTTCTCAGTCCCTGCCAACCCGGAGCAACCCATGAAACTGCAAGACCTGATCGACCAGCAAGCCGCGCAGCACCAGGCCCTGGGCCTGCCGGCCTACCAAGCGCCGGCCGACGTGCCGCCCCTGCCTAGCTCGGAGAAAACCCTGCTGCTGCCGGCCACCCTGGCCGGGCGCTGCGCCAACGGCGACGAGCGCGGCGCGGGCCGCATCGTGCATGCCGTCCAGGCGTCGCCCAGCGAGGTGCAGTTCGGCATCAACGCCTACGCCCGCAGCCTGTGCGGCAAGACCCACGGCGCCAGGAGCGCCGGGTGGAGCCACGACACGACGCTGGCCATCACCTGCCCCAAGTGCCTCAAGCTCGCAACCCAAGGAAACCGCTCATGACCCCCGAACGCATCACCCAGCTCGCCCTGGCCAACGGCTTTAAGCTCAAGGAGCAGCCCGACGGCAGCCAGGCGCTCAACCCCTATGTGTTCGACCTTGCCCGGGCGCTGCTGGCCGCCCAGCAGGCCGAGCTGGACGCGCTCAATGAGATCGTGGTGGCCTTTGTCTCCTACGAGCTGACCCGCACCACCCCGCAGACCGACGACCTGCAGTTGACGCGGGCCTACCTGGCGATGCGCGACGCCGTGCATGCCGTGCTGCGCGCCCGGTACGCCGCAGGGCAGGGCGCGGCCCAGCCCGTTCCCGTGCATGGCTCCCGCATTCCCTCCTGATAGACGGCTGTTTGAATTTCAAAGTTATCCACACAACCTAGTGCAATACCGGCACCCGGCCTCCTTATTAAAAAAGAGATTAAGAGAAGATTACTGCTGTGGATAAGGTTTGCAACTCATTGACTTTAAAAGGTTTTTCGGAACACCCCTGCGGTATTGCACTAGGTTGCTGCCGGTATTGCACTAGGTTCACTGCCGGTATTGCACTAGGTTTAAAAATGAGGTGCCGGTATTGCACTAGGTTGCCTGCCGGTATTGCACTAGGTTTTGCCGGTGTTGCACTAGGTTTTTCAACTGGACAGATTCGATTCACCCAAGGAAACTCTACCCATGGCTTCCGTCAAACCCTCAAAGTGCCTCCTACCTAGTGCAATACCGGCACTTGTCCAGTTGCCGCTGTGGCCCAACGGTGTGCGCGGCATTCCGAACGCGATAGCGCGCTCGGCCCTGTTTAATGTCGCCAGCCTGCGCAAGGGCGAGCGCAAGCACTACAAGCAGCGTGACATTGCGGCCTTGGGCGGCATCTGCATCACCTACACCGGCGAGGAACTGCGCCAGGACGACGAGGACGTGTTTTTGCAGATCCTGCACTTGGCGCGCACCCATGACCTGGGCACGGAAGTGGAGTTCACCGGGCACTCGTTGATGACCTCCTTGATGTGGAGCCTCAACAGCCCGAGCAAGAAGCGCCTGGTCGATTGCCTGCACCGCCTGACTGCCACGTCGCTGGCGATCAGCGTGACCGGCAGGGATGGCCTGCGCGAAGGCTATGCGGGCTCGCTGGTCCGGTCGTTCAGCTGGAAAGACGAATCGACCGGCAAAGCCCTGCGCAAGTGGGTGGTGCTGCTGGAGCCGAAGATTGCCGCGCTGTTTGACCCGGCCTGCTACTCGCGGCTCGATTGGGAGCTGCGCCTGGCGTTGCCGCCGCTGGCCAAATTTATGCACACGTTCTATCACACGCACGCCATGCCGTTCCCCTACAAGGTTGAGAACTTGCATCGGTTGACCGATAGCGATGCGAAGTCCATGCGCCATTTCCGCGAAGACCTGAAAAAGGCGCTGGGCTTGCTGGTGGAACGTGGGTTTTTGCTCACGGCCGTGATCGACGCCCGCACCGACACCGTGCAGGTCGTTCGCAAGCACCAAGTTGAGGCCTGAGCAAAAGCCTGTCAATCCATGAACGCGACGCCTGGCACGCTAGGGCGGCAGCGCTAAGCACACGTCGCGGACATAGCCCTGCAGCCCTACGATCTTTGACGCCAATCGGTCAGCTTCTGCCCCCATAGCTGCAAAAGACGCTGCACAGTTGCCGAGTAGTTCCCGCTCAACGCTTCCGGCGCCATGATCTCTTGTGGCGGCGGCGGCATCGCTACTTCCCGCACCGGCAAGGGCGGCTTCAAAGTCCCGCAGCCGCCCAGCAGTAGCGCGGTCAGCAGCAGCGCGGCGCTGCTTGTCTTTTTGGTAAGCATGGTCGACTCCCTGGGTGGCGAGGGTGAGCGCTTTTTCGCGCTGGCGGGCGGCCTCGGATTCGGCCAGTTTTTCGGCGGTCCATTGCGCTGTGATTTCGGCGCGGCCAATGTCGCGCTGATGGTTTGTCCAAAAAGCGTAGCCGGCCGCCAGCGCACTCAGCAGCACCAAGGCGGCCAGCCAGCGGGCCGGCGACAGCAGCCCGCTCATGGCGCCGATCCAATGCACTCCTGGTACTCGGCCTGGCGCCGGATTGTCAGGCCGCGCACCACGCGCCCCTGGACTTGATCCCAGCGCAAAATTTCCAGGCAAGCGCCGGAATAATCAAGCGCCAGCAGTTTTTTGGCCAGCGTCGATTTGCAAAAGGCACCCTCGCCCACGTTGTAGGCGAAAGACACAAACGCGCTGTACTCATGCGGGTGCATCGGCACCGGTGCGCAGCGCTTGACCGCTTGCTCAAACTTGCCAGCATCGCGCAGCAGGTCCACCAACGCGCGCGGCGGTGTGGTCTTGTCGGTCATCTGCACGGCTGAGCCATCGGCGCGAAAGGTCGTGCCAAAGCCGGTGGTCGGCCGGTCGCCAGGCACCGGGATGATGGCCTTGTCGCTGTAGCCTTCGCTCAACGCCAGCCCAACCAGCGTCGATGCGGCCAGCACCAAGCCTGCGACGGCGGTGCGGCTTTTGTAACTAATTTGCATCGCTTATCTCCTTTTGCGCCATAAGCCTGGCGACGTTGGCGGCAATCGAAATCGCTGCAGCAATCCCGGCAAACACCCCGTTAGGGATGCTCGCGGGCTGCACCAAAGCGACCACCACTTCGGCCGCACCGAACGCGGTCGCGGCCACATTGAATTTGACCGACCAGGCTTTTTTAAGAATCGCCCGCCAGTCTTTTACCAACCATTTTTCAATCACTTCCATGACGTTTCTCCTTGTCCGCAGGGCGCGGCATGCCTTTACATACCCACCAAAACCATATCCAGTACAGCGTCATGGCGCACCCCTCCAGCCGGTTTTGAGGGCCACCCACAAAGCCACAACAGCGCCAAAAGCGCCCAGGATGTAGCCCAACGGGCGAGCCACTTTGCCCAGTATTTCCAGCGCTGCCATGGCGCCCTTCCAGCTCTGAAACACTTGGAGCATTTCGGCCGTGTTGGCCTCCACGCGCCCGGTTGCCTGGCTGGTGGCCTCCAGTTGTCTTTTGACGGCGGCCACATCGGCGGTCAACTCGTCCATGCGGCGGTCGCCATCGCGTAATTCTTCGGATATGTCAGCGCGCCATCGGTCGGTTTCAATGTTTTCGGCGATTTCCAGCTGGGGTGGGGGGGGTGGACTGCTCATAAATAACTCCTTTTAGGTTCGCAAAAAAACCTCCTGGCACGCCAGGGGGTCGGGGTTTGCTCCTGATGGATGTGCAGTCGAAAAAACGGCGGCTTGTCTTGGAAAGCCTTTGCGGGCTGGCCCTGGCGCGCGGCCAGCCCACTGCCTAGTGCGGGGCGCTATTCGTCGTCGCGGGCAAAGCGGCCTTGCGGCATGACTTCTTCTCGATGCTTCTTGGGCAGGTACACGCCGTTTTGCGCTTGCTCAATGCGCTTGACCCGGTTGCGCACGCTGATGCCGAGCTGCAAGGCGCGGATCTGCAAGCGCGGATGAATTTCGTTAAAACTGGCGATTTTGGCACGGATATTGCTTACCGCGTCCTCGTCTTGCTTCATGTAGGCGTGCGCATACTTGTCCATCAAGTCAGCGCGCCGCGACATGAGGTGCTTGTCGGCCGCCATCATGGCGCTGCGCCCTTCGGTGGCGTTGCGGACTTCGGAGGGCGAAAAGCCCAGCGCCTGCCCGGCAATGCCGGCAGTGCTCACCTCGTCTTTGATAACGATGCCGGTCTTGTCCTTGGCGCCCTCCTGGGCGTAGCGCAGCGCCTTGACCGGGCCGCGCAGCGCGGCAGGCATCATGCTTTCCAGACCGCGCTGCCAGTCGCCGTCGCCGATCGTCTGCACGCCCTTGACCAGGTTGATGCCGATGCCGGCCACCGGCCCGAGCGCGGCGGCCATGGCTGACTCAGCCCAGCGCTGGCCCTCCAGGCCCTCTTGAATGTCCGGGAAAATCAGCTTGTCCAGCCCAACCCGGCCGGAAATGTCGAAGGGCGTCAAGCGCGACAAGCCGCGCGCCATGACTTCGGCCGGCTTTTGGCCAAACACATCGGCCAGCAGGTTGCGCAGCGCGACTTCGGCATCCCACGGCTCGTCGTCGTCGCCGCCCAGCATCGAGGCGGCCGCCAGCAGCGTTGTCACCATCGGCAGGCCCAGCACGCCAGCCGCGGCCGCGTGCATCGTCAGCAGCCCGCCCAGCGCCCATGCAGCTTCCTTGCGGCCTTCAGGCGTTTGAGCTTTTTTTATGAGTGCGGCTTGGCGGGCCAGGGTGTAGATCATGTTTTGCGCATACTGCTTGAACAGCAGCAGCACCTTGGCCGCGTTGCCCTGCATCACGCGCGGTCGGTTCGATTGGGCGTAATCAAAGTGGCCGTCGTAGGTCGCTTGGGTGGCTTGTTCGGCCGCCGCCTCATGCGCCTCGCCGGCGTCCCGCGCCAGCCGGTACGCCGCAATGAACGTCACCTGGCGGTTAAAGCGCTCGGCGTGGTGAAACAGGAACGAGGCCCATTTCATGATCGGGCGCACCTTCCACATCACGCCTTGGTCTTCGCCCTGCGCGATGCCGGCCAGGTCGTGCGCGTTGGTCACGTCGATGGTGCCGGCGGCCGTGGCGACATCGTAGGCGCGCCGCTCGTCATCCGACAAGGCGCTGGTAATGTCGTTCAGATTGCTCGCGGCTTGCTTGCCGGCCAGCAGCAGCGCGCCAGCGGCTTTGTCAAACCCCCACTTGGCGCCCATGATGGGATAGGCCACCAGCGCGGTCTGCGACAAGTTGACCATCGCCGAGGCCGGGCTCAGGCCCAGGTGAAAGACAAAGCCGAGCGAGGTCAGCGCGGTGGACAGCGCATTGCCCTGGGGGTTCATGAGCGATTCGTGGCGCTTGGTCAACTCGTCAAGAACGTCGCGCACGCGCGGCTGATCGAAGCCCGCATCGCCCGTGTGATTTTCAATGAAGCGCTCCATGTCCTGCAGCTTGTCCTGGAGCTGGTCGGCATAGCGCAATTTGGCCAGGTAGCGCGCGCCGTGAAACATATTTTGTGCAAAGGCGCGCCGTGCATCTTGCGAAAAGCCCGGCGTGCCCTTGCGGTGAATGCCATGCTTGGCCCATGACAGGTCGGGCATGGACGCCAGCACCAGCTGGTTCACCGCGTCTTGCAGCTGGCCGCCCACGTCGGTCTGGTCGAGCATTGCGAACAGGTCTTTGAGAAAGCCCCGCCCGACGCTGTCGCGCGCCGCGTTGTATTCCTTGTCCTTTGTCACCACACCAACCTCAAAGCCTTGCGCGGCCGGGAAGGCTGCGGCCATCTGCTTGCGCAGCGTTTCGGCCTCGTTCATGGTTTCGGCGCGGTTCACGCTGACAGTGGCGCCCGCGTCATTGCGGGTGATGACAACGTATTTGCCAAACCGGCTCAGCGGGAAGTACACGCCCTTGACCTTGTCGAAAAACTCCCCTTCCATGCGCGCCAGCAGGTCGGCCTTGGCTTGGCTGTTCATGGCGCTGCGCTCGATCTTGCCGCGGATGGCATCGAGCACCTGCGCATAGTGTTCCTCGTAGGCGTCCCTGGCGTCTTTGAACAGTTGCTGGGCGGCGGGCGACAAGGCGCGGAACTGGCGGGCCAGTGTGACGTACTGTGTCATGTCGTCGCCGGCGACCAGGGGTTTGGCCGGGTCAATCTGCGCCAGCGTCGCGTCGTGCATCAGCTCGGCCAGCGGCTGCTCGTCTTTGAGCTTGCCCCATTCGGTGGCCAGGTGGTCGGCCTGCGCGCCGACCTCGTTGGCGTCGGCGCTCATTTGCTGGACCATGCCCGTGTAGCCCGGCAGTTGCGGCAGGTCTTGGCCGTAAATCTCGGTGAGCTGGCGCCCGCCCAGGAATTGCAGGCCTAAGCTGCGGTAGTCGGCCAGCTTGTTGCCCGCCCGGGCCTTGAGGTCGGTGACGGTGACGGCCTTGAGCGCGCTGCCGATGGCCTCGCCGCGGCTAAAGCGGATGTCCGGGTTCTTTGAATCAAAGTCGCCGTTGTTGCCCATGCTTGACTTCACCTGAGCGGGCTCAAAGGCAATCCACAAGCCGCCGTTGGCAATGCGGATGCCGTCGTAGCCTTGGCGCTGGAGCTGCTCGCGCCGGGCCACCGCGTCCTCATTGGTCAGCAGCCCGCCGGCCTCGGTCACGGTCATGAAG
>Ga0326735_1000397_pt1 | contig 10660 bp, 6 predicted proteins | sample 37_GP2_1092_FD_207945 | JGI IMG/M metagenome (GOLD analysis project Ga0326735, IMG submission 207945) | Glacier ice microbial communities from Ngari, Tibet, China - 37_GP2_109.2 | ecosystem: Environmental > Aquatic > Freshwater > Ice > Glacier | place: China: Ngari, Tibet | collected 2018-07-31
TGACGGAGTCGATCTGACGGCGACGCTGCTGCTGCCGCCAGGTTACGAGGCCGGGCGCGACGGCCCGTTGCCGATGCTGATGTGGGCGTATCCGCAGGAGTTCAAGTCAAACAGCGCGGCCAGTCAGGCCACGGGCTCGCCTTACCAGTTCAACGCGATCAGTTACTGGGGCCCGGCGGCTTTTCTGGCGATGGGTTACGCGGTGCTCGACAACCCGTCGTTTCCGATCGTCGGCAGCGGCAGCGACGAGCCCAACGATACCTACCTGGCGCAACTGGTGGCGGACGCCGAGGCCGCCGTCGATGAAGTGGTGCGGCGCGGCGTCGCCGAGCGCCACCGGATCGCGATCGGCGGTCACTCCTATGGCGCCTTCATGACCGGCAACCTGCTCGCGCACACCCGTTTGTTCCGGGCCGGCATCGCGCGCAGCGGCGCCTACAACCGCACGCTGACGCCGTTCGGCTTCCAGTCGGAAGAGCGCCCGTTCTGGCAGGCGCCCGAAGTTTATCAGGCGATGTCGCCGTTCAACAACGCCGACCGGATCAAGGATGCGATGCTGATGATCCACGGCGAGCAAGATAACAATCCGGGCACCTTCCCGATCCAGAGCGAGCGCATGTTCCAGGCCATCAAGGGTTTGGGCGGCACCGCGCGCCTGGTCATGCTGCCCAATGAAAGCCACGCCTACCGCGCGCGCGAATCGATCATGCACATGCTGTATGAAACCAACCGCTGGCTCGACAAGTACGTCAAACACGCGTGCCCGTGACGCGCGCCTGCGCACAAATCCCGGGCGTACAATGACTGACCTTCAAATGACAGGGAGCTGGTCATGAATTCATCCCCCAATCGCATGCCGATACAGGCCCACCGCGCGCCCGACCCGGCGCCGGTCGAAGATCCACCGGTGCCCGATCCGCACCCCCATCCCTATCCTGCGCACCCGGTGCCGCAGACCGACCCGGTGCCCGACCCTAACCCTAGCTGACAATGCTTTAATCGAAGGCCCACGTGTACAGCACGTCGAACGCGCTGTTGGCGCCGGTCTGGAATTGCAGCGTGATCCGTTCATTAAGCTTGTAGCGCAGCTTGACCAGGCTCGACGCGGTGCCCACGCCTTGCTCGAAGCTCAAATAAACGCGCCGCGACAAACGCTTGCCGACCGTCACGACGGTGGTTTCCAGCCCGGTAGCGGCGCCGCTGGCTTGCGTCAAGCCGACTTCGTCGAGTCCCAGCGTATCGGCCATCCGCTGTTGCAGCGAGCCGCCCTTGGCGCTGCCGAACAGCGCGCCGGCCGCGCTGGTGAGCAAACCGGCCTGGCCGCCGCCGTCGGCGCCCTGTCCCAGCACCAGCCAGGTCAGTTTCTCGCCGTCGGGCACGTTCGGCGTCGACACCAGCTTCGCAGTCGGCGACAGCGCGCTGCCGCGCACTTCGACGCCGGCTTCGACGTTGGTGTCCGTCAGCGCCGTACCTTCAGGGCGCTTGCGCACGGCCAGGATGTTCAAGCCCGGATTGTCATAGGCGCCGGTGAAATTCAATACGGCGCGCTCTATGCTCAATTTCTGGCCATAGGCGGCGTAGGTGCCGCGCACCGCGCGTATGTTGCCCAGCACCGTGGGGGGGCGCCGTTCCAGCGCGCGCACGCGCACATTGCCGGCCAGAATGGCGTCCAGTCCCATCCCTTTCAGCCGAAACCGGTTGCCCAGGTCGACCTCGACATCGATGTTCAATGGCAACCCAGGTTCTACAGACGCGGCGCGGGGCTGGCCGACGATGATCACGTCGTCGCTCATCGTGGGTGTGTCTTGCGACGCCAGTTCGATCGATGCGCGATCAAACTTGAACTTGCCGTTCAGCTGGAAGCGCTTCTGGTCGCGCACCAGCGTGCTGCTGCCGCTGACGACCAGCGTGCGGTCGGGCCGTCCCATCACTTGCAGCTTGTCGGCCGCGAGGTTCAATTGCATGCTGGCCGCCGCATTGGCGAAGCGCAGCCAGCCGTCGACTTGCATGTTTCCTTCGACGCCGTCGAAGTTCAAGCGCTGCAACAGCAATTGGTCGCCGTTCAAAGTGGCCCGCAACTGGCCGTTGCGCAGCTTGACGCCGTGTTCGGCCCAGTTCAGCGCCAGTTTTTCGCCCTTGATGTCGCCTTCCAGGGCCGGCGCCCCGATGGTGCCGCCGGCGCGCAGCGCCAGCGTCAACGCGCCATCCAGATCCAGCCCCTGTTGGCCGGCAAGCGGCGCCAGCCATGCCAGCGATCCCATGTTGGCGCTGGCGCTTGCGCGCAGCGCGCTAGCGCTTGCTATGCGGCCTTGCACCAGTTGCGCGGTCGCGTCGACGCGCGCGTTGCCGGCGCGCGCGCCATTCATCGCCAGCTGCAGGCGCAGCGCATTGTTTTGCACGTCGACGCGCGCATCGAGCAAGCTCAATCCGAGCGCGAGCGGGCCGTCGGCCCTGACCGCGACATCGCCTTTTTCGCGGTAGACATGCAGCATGCCATCGACCTTGGGGGCCAGCTTGGGCGTCGTTTGCAGCTTCAGCGCCCATGCCGCGCCCAGCGTCAGGCTGCTTTGCACCATCTCGCGCCAGGCTGGCGGGGCCAGAAAATTCACATCCACGCCGGTGGCCTGGCCTTTGCTGCTCCACAGGGGGCCGACCTTTTCCAGCTTGTGCAAACTGATGCTGCCGCCGGCAAGCAGGAGCACCGCGTTCGCGACCGACAGTTGTTGCGGCGCCAGCAAACCGGCCAGGCCGCCATCGGCCGGGCCGGTGATGCGGATCTGCGCCGGCGCCTGCAATGCCACATTGTAGCGGCCGCGATTGTTCAGCTTGCTCAAGGCGCCGCTCCAGGTATGCGCGCCGAAGCCGCCGTTGACTTGCGCGGCGACATCGATATCGTCGTTGCGCGCGCTCAGCTGCAATTGATGCGCGGCGCGCGTGCCCGACGTTTGCAGGCGCGCCGTCGCCAGCGTCAAAGCGGGCGACGCGTAGCCGCTCAATGCAATGTCGGACACCAGCGCATCGGTTTCTTTATTGCTGCCGACTGCGTTGTCACCCGCGCCGAGCCGGGCGCTGGCGCGCAGCTTCTTTAACGTGTGCTGGCCGAACAGGCGTAAATCGTTGCCATCGAGCGCCAGAGTCAGGGCTGGCGCCTTGACGGTGCCGGCCAGCGTACCCGAGCCATTGAGCACGCCGCCGAATTGCGGCCCCAGGCTGGCCAGTTGCGGCGCAGCGATCTTCCAGTTCAAACGGTCGCGCGCGCCGCCGTAGCTGCCGCGCGCCTGCACCGTGTTCGGTCCCAGTTCCAGGTCGACGTCAAGGTTTGCCACGTGGCGCGCATCGGCCACGATGTCGGCGTGACCTTTCAAGGGCGCGCCCGACAGCGTCGATGGCTGCAGCGCCAGCTTGAGCGTGGCTTGCCAATCGGCGCCTGCGCCAGCCTGGAACCCGGCCTTGATGTCGCCATTGATGCTGCCGCTGGCATAGGGGCCGAACGCCGCCGGGTTGACGTTGCGCGCAGTCGCGTTCAACGTGACGCCGAGGCGGCGCTCGGGGCTGAGCGCGACCATGCCCGACGCCTGCAGCCGGCTGGCCGCGTCCTTGCCTGTTGTGGAACCTGCAGCGCTACCGGATTTCAAGGCCAGGCCCCGCGCATCGAGGGCAAAACTGCTGCGCGGCGCCGCCATGCCGCCTTCGATGATGCCGTTCGCGCTCAAGCTGCCCAGCAGATCGCTGCGCGCGCGGGACAATTGCTTGCCGTCGATGCTCCACGCCAGCCGTTCGCCGGGCGCGCCGAAATTGCCGTTCAATGTCAGCAAGTTGCGCTCCAGCGTCACGCTGGCGGCTATATCGCTGAGATGCACCGCATCGGCCTTCAGGCTGGCGCTGCCCGCCAGTGCTTCACCTTGCAAGCGGCTGGGATGCAGCGCCAGTTTGGCCGCCACCTGCCACTGCGGCAACAATTGGCCGCTCACGTCCAGATCGGCGTTGAGATCCCCGGCCGGAAAGGCGCCGAGCACGGACGGATCGACATGGCGGGCGCTGATCTTCGCGCTGAACGCCTGCAACTCGGCCAGGTTCGCTTGCCCGGTCACGGCGATGGTGCCCTTGCCGGCATTGATCTGCAATTGCTGGACCTGCAGCAGCGCGTCAACCAGCGTCGCGCGCAAGTTCAGATTCAAACGCAATTTCTTGTCGCTCAGGGTCGCGCTCAGGGTCTGTTGTTTGCTTTCGCCTACGCTTTCCCCTTTGCTGTCGATGTTGCCCATGCCCAGCTCGATCTGACCTTGGATGCCGGTCGCGGTCAATGTGCGCCGGATCGCCTTCAGATCGATGCCTTCGACTTTCAGCTTGAAAGCCGCGCTGCCGATGCCGGCCTCCGGGTCGGCGCGCAAGATGGTGCCGCCGCCGCTCACTTTGCCGGCAGCGGCCAGATCAAACAGCAGATCGTCGATGCGGGTCGCGATCAAGCTGCCGCCAAGCTGCGCTACGACGCTGCGAAAGGGCAGAAGTTGCTGATCCATCGGGCCGGGCTTGCCCTGGTTGGTCAGCGCCAGCGTGCCCGACACCCCCTGGTCGGGCCCGATGCGGGCGGCGAGGTGCACGCTCAGCTTCGCTTGCGGCCAGGCTGTGTTAAAGCCGGCCGGATCGATGTCGCGCCCGTCGAGGCGGATTGCGCGCAAAATGATGGCGTCGAACGGCGCCAGCGTCAGCGCGGCGTCGCCGCTGGCGTGCGTTGATGTCGCCGTCGCGCGCAAGTCGAACAGCGCCAGCGTGCCGCGCACGGTCGTTTGCAATTGCGCCGGCGGCGCCGCCGCAGTTTTGTCGGTCTCAGCAGCCGATGCTGTGGGTGTCGAACTTGCCGGCGCCGCGCTTGAAGTCAGGCTGGCCTTGCCGTCCAGCGCGAACGGGCTGCTTGCCGCGATGTTGAACTCGGCCTGCGCCAGGCCCCACGGCGTCGCCGCGCTGGCACGGCTCAGGCGCCAGCCGTCCGGGTCGCCGTGCAAGGCCAGGCGGATGTCGTTAATCACAGTCGCTTGCTCGGCGCCGGTCTCCGTATTGAACAGCGTCAGCTTGCCCAGTTGCACATCGTCGATGGCGAGCTGGAACGGCGGCGCCAGAGTTTGCGGCAGCACTGCCGGCGTCGACGGACCGATGCTTTCGATCACCAGGCTGGCGGCGCGCAATTGGCTGATCGCGATGCCTTGCGAAAAATACTGCAGCGGCGACCAATTGATGTCGACATCGACCGCGGTGATGTTGCTGCCGGCGCTGCGGTAGCTGACACGGCCCAGATGCATCGCCCCGTACAGCGAACCGGACACGCCGCTGACGGCGATCTGCCCGCCGCTGGCGTTTGACACCTTTTCCAGCAAGAGTTGCAGCGTCGTTTCGCGCCCCAGCAGCCAGAATGCGGCGCCCGCCAGCACGGCAAGGCTGAGCAAACCGATCAAGATGCGGCGCGGCCAGCGCCGCGCCTTGACCGGTGGCGGCGACGGTTGCGGCGGTGAGGCGGGCGGTGGGGTGGACGAGGGGGTGTCGGACATCAGAACGTGAATCCCAGGGAAAAGTGCAAGCGGTATTGCTGGACGGCGTGGCCGTAGGCAAGGTCGACATTGATCGGCCCGACCGGGCTGTTGTAGCGCGCGCCCACGCCGTAGCCGGACTTCGGATGCAAGTCCTTGATCGTGTCGGCCGCGTTGCCGGCGTCGTAGAAGGCGGCCGCGCCCCAGGTCGGCGTCAGCCAGTATTGCAGTTCGGCGCTGCCGGTGGCCAGATAGCGCCCGCCGACGGTGGCGCCGCCCTGTTGCACGCCCAGCTCCTGAAAGCCATAACCGCGCACCGATTGGTCGCCGCCGGCGCGAAACAGATAGACCGAGGGCACGCCGACTTTTTCCTTCGAGCCCAGCGCGCCGGCTTCGCCGCGCAGGATCACCTTGCTTTTCTTGCTCAACGGATGGTAATAGACGAACTTGGCGCTGGCGCGCACGAATTTTTCATCCGTCAGCAGCGGCAGCAGGGCGCCGCCCAGTTGTGCGTGCAGCACGTAGCCTTTGTTGGGAAACAGCAGGCTGTCTAGGCGGCGCAGCGTGATGCCGTAAGTCAGCGGCAAGCTCTTGCTGTTGGTCGTGGCGAGGCCCGCGACGGTCTTGATTTCATTTAAAAATTCGAACGTCAGGCTGCGCTCGATCAGCGGCGAACCCCAGGCGCGCTTGGCGGCCACGGTGCTGACGCTGGTGATTTCGCCGGCGATGTCGCTGTGCTCGAACGAGGCGCCCAGGCTGTCGTTGTAGCCCTTCGGCGTGGTCGGGAAATAGAAGGTGCCGCGCGCCGTTTGCTTCTTTGTTTCCAGCATCAGCGCGCTCTTGAACTTCAGGTCGAACAGGTTCAGGTTGTCGTAGCTGAGCTGGGCGCGGTTGCCGGTGTTCGAACTGTAACCGAGGCCGGCGCTGACGTTTTGCCGCTTGTTTTCGGTAACGCGCACCAGCAGCGGCGCCAGTGGCGGCGCCGCTGCGGTCGAGGCCGCAGTTTCTGTCGTCGCCGCAGCCGCCATTGCGGATTCGGGCCGGGCCGGCAAGTCGGCGCTCACATCGACGTTGCTGAAATAGCCGCTGTCCTGCAGACGCGCCTGATAAGCCTGCAGTTTCGCTTCGCTGTAATAATCCCCGGGCTGGATCTGGTTCAGATTGGCCACGACCGAGGCCCGATAGCGTTGCAAGCCTTCGATGCGCAGTTCGCCAAAGCGCAGTTCCGGGCCGCTGTCGAGCACCACGCGCAGCGCGGCGCGGCCGGTTTGCGGATCGACGCTGGCTTGCGATGCGCTCAATTGCGCATGCGCATAGCGTGTTTGCAGCACTTGCCGCAGCAAGTTGCGTTTGGCCGCTTCCCAGTCGGCCTGGCGGAAAATCTGGCCCGGCTTCAGGCTCCAGCTAGCCTTGATATCCGCCGTGTCGAAGGGCGCGTTTGCGTCGCTGGACGCGAAGCCTTGCAACACCAGGTCGACGCTGCCCACTTGCACCGGTTCGCCCGGCGACACGCTGATCACGACGACGGGCGCGGCGCTGTCGGCGTCGAGCTGCGCTTTGATCTCGGGCGTGTAAAATCCCTCGGTCGCGATCAGCGTCCTGACCTGTTCCGGCGCGGCCCTGATCAGGCGCTGCAATTGCCTGCGGTCCATGCGGGCATTGCCGCGAAAGCGCATCAGATCGAGGTTTTTTTCCAGCAATTCGGCGAGTGGCTCCGGCGCCTGTATGTTGACGCTATACTGCAAAGCTTCCTGCAAGCCTTCGGCGTCGCTGACACTGTCGCTGGCGTCAACGGCGGCAGGCAGGTCATCGGCGTCGGACTGCGCCAGCGCCGCGCCGCAAGCCAGGGCCAGCATCAGGATTGACATCCGGATTAACATCCGGATCAACATCGGCGTGGCCGCCGGCGCCGCAATGCGCGGACCTGCAAGCTGGCCGGCGCCAGGTTGAACGAGTGGTGCAGAAAACATGGTGCTCCATGGCAGTGAGTGCTTGCCGCATATTACCGGATCACGTCGGCAGATGGCGGTCCCGTGGCCCTTGCGGCGGGCCGCCAGCCGTGCATTATCAACAAACTAGTTACTTCAGAAAGATTATCATGCCTGCAAGCGATGCCGCACTGGTGCTGTTCAGCGGTGGACAAGATTCCACCACCTGCCTGGCCTGGGCGCTGGAGCGTTATTCCAGCGTCGAAACGATCGGCTTCGACTATGGTCAGCGCCACGCGATCGAAATGACGGTGCGACCAAGCGTGCTGGCCGGCGTGCGCGCTGCCAAGTCGCAGTGGGCAAGCCGGCTGGGCCAGGATCACGTCATCGACCTGTCCCTGATCAAAGCGATGTCGGACACGGCGTTGACGCAAGACGTCGAAATCGCGATGCTGGAAAACGGCTTGCCGAACACCTTCGTGCCGGGACGCAATCTGCTGTTCATGACGGTGGCGGCGACGCTCGCTTACCGGCGCGGCTTGACGGTGCTGGTGGGCGGCATGTGCGAAACCGATTTTTCCGGCTACCCGGATTGCCGCGACGATACGATGAAGGCGCTGCAAGTGACGCTGAACCTGGGCATGGCGACCCGCCTGAAAGTCGAGACGCCTTTGATGTGGCTGGACAAGCGCCAGACCTGGGAATTGGCCCAGCAATTGGGCGGGCCAACCCTGGTCGAGCTGATCCGCACCGGCACCCACACTTGCTACCTGGGCGAGCGCGGCGTACTGCACGACTGGGGTTATGGCTGCGGCAGTTGCCCGGCTTGCGCGCTGCGCGCGCGCGGCCATCAACAATTCATCGCAGCCTCGGCGTGATCGCATTGCACCTTGCACAAAAGAGTTTGCCGTCTATACTGAAAGACCGTATTTGCGCAGGGAGGAATCATGAATTCATCCGCACAGTGTGTGACGAGGTCGCTATTGTTTGCCGGGCTGGCCGCCGGGCCGAAAGGGGCGCCGCCGGCGGTCCCGCCCATCGTCATCAACCCCGTCATTGATCCGTCCGTGAAGCAGGCGCCGAAACCATCGATCGATCCCCGCGTCACGCCCGCCGGCCCGCCGGTGATGCCGCCGCCGCAGCCATCGATATCGCTGCAATCGACGATAAGGGGCCAGATGCCGTCGGGGGCGATGTCGCTGCTAACTGGCGCTGCCGCAGCCCCCGGTTGAGCCTGGCCCCAATTGCGTCAATTCAAGCAAGTGGCGCCGATACGCACTATGATGTTGGCCTTTACACATAGACGAGCCCAGCACCATGATCACCGAATTCGATGAGTTTTCCGAGCCCGACGACGACGTCGAAATCCACGAACCGCGCCTGTGGTCAGGCAATGGCTGGACCGCGCGCGTGATCAAGAATGAAGACGACGAAGGCTGGGCTGTTGCGATGATCAAGGATGGCGAACCGGAGCCGGCGCTGGTCGGCCCCTGGACCATGGGGCGCGACAAGAAAAACCCGAAACCGCTCGATTCGACCGCCTTTCGCACGTTGATCAAGACGGCTTCGGAAGTGCTGCGCCGTCACGAACAGCAATTGCACGCCCAGTTGCACAAGAACCTGTGGATCACCACGCCTGACGGCTTGCAGGTCAAGATCACGCTCGACATCGTGCCCGATGAAGACCATCCGTATGCGTTGCTGACGGCTGTCGACGAGGATGGCGAACAACTGGGGCAGGCGCGAACGTCGGCGTCGTTCAAGCTTAGCAGCAGCAGCGCGTCGCAGTGGGTAGAGAGCGGCTACAGAAAACCATAAGTCGGCCAGTCTGATTTTCTCAGACTGATCCACTTCCCCTGTCTCTGCCGCCCTAAACCGGCATTGATTGCTGTCATCAAGAATTCATCGAGTCGTCATCAACTGGTCATTTTTGGTTTGTAGAATGGAAAAGTTCATTTCCACTTTAATTAGAAAATCCCATGACCAACTCGAAAAAATCTGTCGCACCGGTAGTCGACTCTGACGATATTGGCTACAACACGACGTCGAATCCGCATTTCAGCACCATACTTGAACAGCGTGTGAGCCGGCGCAACATGTTGCGCGGCGGTGCAGTCAGCGCTGCCAGCGTCGTCTTCGGTTCGCTTGGTCTGGCCGCTTGCGGTGGCAGCAATACGACTGCCGGGGAAGTCATCGCGGATGCCGGCAATTCGCAAACATTGCTCGGTTTTACAGCGGTCCCGAAAAGCTTGCTTGATGTTGTCAGCGTGCCTGCCGGTTATACCGCCAGCGTTCTGTACGCGTTGGGCGACCCGCTCAATGCCGATACCGCCGCTTACAAGAATGACGGCACCGACGACACTTACGAGAGCCGGGCCGGCGATCACCACGACGGCATGGAATTTTTTGGCTTGTCCAGCGACGGCAAGGCTTCCACCACCAGTACTGAGCGCGGCTTGCTGGCGATGAACCATGAAGCCACCACGAACGATGGTTTTCCTTCGTTTTTTCTGCACCCCAACGGCGGCACCAAGACATTGCCGCGTCCGACCTTGGAAATCGACAAGGAAGTCGCGATCCACGGCATCTCGATCGTCGAAGTGCGCAAGAGCGGCGCCAAGTGGGAATATGTGCAGAATTTCACCTTCAATCGCCGCCTGACGCCGCTGACCCCGGTCGACATGTCGGGTCCGGTGCGCGGCAACAGTTTGCTGGTGACCAAGTTTTCCCCGCAGGGCCTCATGACGCGCGGCACCTTGAACAACTGCGGCACCGGCAAGACGCCGTGGGGCACGCTGGTCAGCGGCGAAGAAAACTGGAACAACTATTTCGCTCGCACCGCCGATGGAGTCGACGACAAGAGCGTGGTCTCACTGGGGCGCTATGGCCGCAAACCGAATTCCATTTCGCGCCACGGCTGGGAAAGTGGCGGCAGCGACGACAAATATGCACGCTGGAACATCAGCCGCAGCGGCGCATCAGCGACTGACGATTATCGCAACGAGATGAATGGCATGGGCTACATCATCGAAGTCGATCCGTACAGCAACCGGACCGCGAAGAAGCGCACGGCGCTGGGCCGTTACGCGCATGAAAGCGCCGCGTTCGGCAACCTGATCGTCGGACAGAAGCTGGCCGTCTACATGGGCGACGATTCGAGAAACGAATATATTTATAAATTCGTGTCAGCCAAGGCCTGGGTCGCGGCCG
>Ga0326735_1000398_pt1 | contig 10655 bp, 8 predicted proteins | sample 37_GP2_1092_FD_207945 | JGI IMG/M metagenome (GOLD analysis project Ga0326735, IMG submission 207945) | Glacier ice microbial communities from Ngari, Tibet, China - 37_GP2_109.2 | ecosystem: Environmental > Aquatic > Freshwater > Ice > Glacier | place: China: Ngari, Tibet | collected 2018-07-31
TACTTCGCTTATCCAGGCATTTACCCCGAACGGAGCGTTGCGCGCTTCCATTAATCTCGGCAATCCGATTCTCGCGCACCGCGACCCGGCCACCGGCCAGGTCGGCGGCATCTCGGTTGACCTTGCGCGTGAATTTGCCAGACGCCTGGGGGTGGATGTCGAACTGGTGGTGCACGAGTCGGCCGGCAAATCTGTCGAGACGGTGGTCAACGATGCTGCCGATATCGGTTTCTTTGCGATCGATCCGCTGCGTGGCGAGGGCATCCTGTTTACTGCGCCGTATGTGCTGATCGAAGGCAGCTATCTGGTGCGCGATGCATCGTGGCTTCAACGCAACGAAGAAGTAGACCGCGACGGGCTGCGCGTCACAGTCGGCAAGGGCAGCGCCTACGATCTGTTCCTGACCCGCGAATTAAAGCATGCGCAGATCGTGCGTGCACCGACTTCACCGGCGGTAGTAAATTACTTCCTGGCTGAAAATGCCGACGTCGCTGCCGGCGTAAAACAACAGCTGGAAAGTGACGCGCAGCGCCTGCCCGGCCTGCGTTTGCTGCCGGGTCGCTTTATGGTCATCGAGCAGGCCATGGGCGTGCCAAAGGGCCGCGGACAGGCTGCTGCTGACGCGCTGTCAGCGTTCGCCGAAGAAATGAAACAATCCGGTTTCGTTGCCGAAGCGCTGAATCGCCATGGCATTCAGGGCGCGCAAGTCGCCCCTTTGCAGGCAGGTAACAGATAACAAACAGTCGGTTCATTGCAATTTCAAGAACACGGCAATCGCATTTGGCAATCTGGCCACGCTGATCGGCGCGACGGATAGTGGGCAAGCTGGTTCGATCAATGCAGTCTGCACCAACGGGACGCCAACGCCGGGATTCAAATACGCATCGGCCCGCACGACCGGCACCGACTTCCGCATGCAATGCGCCGGCTCAACCGCAAACGATTTCATCACCTATACGCTGTATCAGCATGCCGATGGCGCCACTGCCCAAGTGACAGGCGGTACGGCCATCGCGCATCCGGATTTCACCGCGACCGGCGCCACACAAACACTGGTGCTGTCGGCCAAAATCCTGGCGACCGACAAGCAGCTGAAACTGGTTCAGTCCTACACCGACACGATCACCGTAACCACCGTTTTCGGAATCTGATCGTGGGCGACCGACGCGGATTCGCAGAGTTGACCCCGGCGTCGGTCTGCGGGCGGTATTTCAGGGCCGGCGCCCTCGCACTCCTTGCGAGTGGCGCCTGCATGATCTTCGCGGTTAAAGCCGCATTCGCCCAGGTAGCCATCAATCCCGTAATCGTCGAGCTGGGCGCGCGTCGCTGGTCTGCGCAGGAAGAACCCCATGAAAAACATTTTCGGAACATCGCACTGTCTGGTCGGCATATTACTGCTGGCACTCGGCGCCGCCGGGCAAGTGAATGCGGCCGGTTGCACGGTCAGTTCGTCGGGGCTGGTATTCGGCAGCTACCAGCCGCTGAATTCTGTTGGCAAGCTCAGGTCCGATCCGTCCACCAGCAGCGCGATCGTTTCAGTGATTTGCAGCGGCATCGTCAATGGCGGCGCCTACCGTATTGCGCTGGGGCCGAGCATGAGCGGCAGCGGCGACCGCATCAGCACGCGTTACCTGACCAGTGCGCGCGGGGGCGATGGCATGGCCTTCAACGTTTATCGCGAGGCGTCGTATTCAACCGTTTGGGGAGATGGGATTGTAGCGGGCAGCCCGCTGGGCGCAGCGCTGCCGCCGGGGAATAGCAGCCAGTCGCACACGGTGTACGGCAGGATTCCGGCGGGGCAGAGCAGCCTCAGGGCGGGGAATTATTTCGGTTCGCTGACGCTGACGCTGAGCTACCAGTCGTAGCGCCGGTGCCCGGCAGCGCGAGGCTGCCAGCGTGATCGTGCATCAGGACTCGATGTGCTTCCCGGTCACTCGCTCCATGCTGCACACCAGCCCGACCTTGGCCAGTTCTTCATCGAAGATCTGCCGAATCATCGGATCCTCATCCGTATATTCGATCTGCGCGCCGCCCGACTTGACGTTCTTGTCGACCGCATAGTGCTCGCCCCATGGCCGCGGATATTTCTTGCTGCCCCAGCGCAGCGCCAGATAGCGCGCCGGCGTGGCGCCCGTATTGAAATGCTGGTGGTACCAGCCTTCGGGCGGCACCACCACGCTGCCTTCATGCCAGTCGTAACGCTGGATTGGCTGGCCTTCCTGCCACATCAGTGAATAGCCCTGGCCGCCAAGAATGATGACGTGCGCGCCGGCGCCGTGGCGATGCGCCTTCTTGTAAGTCCCGACCGGGAACTGCGAGATGTGCGAAGTCATGGAATTTTCGCCCAGCTCGATGAACAGCGAGCTGCCGCCAGCGCCGCGCGCGGCCCACTTGTACAGTTCGACGTTGCGCACGTCGGCCACGAAATTCGTGTCCCACACCGTGGTGTCCTTGAACGGATACGCCACGCCAGAGCCGGAAAAACTGTCGGCTTCAGCGTCGAAGCGATCCTTGAACACGAACGGATTGTTCAGCACGAAGTCGAGGTCGCGGAACAGATTGATGATAGGCGGTGCGGAGGTCACCACCAGCAGGCGGGCAGGGTGCTCGCCGCTGCCGTTGAAATGCTGGCGCCAGGTATTGGCCGGCGGCGAGAACAGGCTGCCCTGCTGCCATTCGAAGGTGACCTTCTTGTTCTCGTCATTCCAGACAGTGGTTGACCCACTGCCCTCGACCACGTAGACCAGCTCCTCGAACAACAGGCGCTGCGGTTTGACGCACTGGCCCGGCTCAATCTCGAGGATGTAGCCATCGTTGATGTCGCCGGTGCCGATCAGGTTCAGGTAAGCGCCGCGGCCGCCCTTCCAGTCCCACGGGGCCAGCTCGACCTTGCGCAGGTCTTCGATGAAAAAGTCGGTCACGATCGGAATGCCGTGTCCTTCGACCCACTTCTGGTACATGGTCTTGCCGCCAAGTTCTACTGCTTTACCTTTGATCATTTTGTCTCCGTGATTACCTGCGTCGTGCGGCGTACTTATTTAAACAGCTTATTTGAACAGCTCGTTCCAGGCCTTCTCGCGCTTTTCGCCTTCATCGATTGCACCGTTCACATCGACGATCGTATAAGGGAAGTTCAGCATGCTGTTCTTGATCTTGGTGCTGGCCGGGAAGCGGCCCATGGTGTTCAGAAGGGATTGCCCCTCGGGTGACATGATGTAATCGGCAAACAGCAATCCGGCATTCGGATGCGGCGCGTTCTTGGACAGCGCGACGCTGAATGACACACCGATTACTGGCTGCACCGGCGCCCAGTCGATCGGTCCACCGCGTCGCTTGCCTGATTCGGCATTCGACAGGTAAGTCGTCAGACCGACCGGCACTTCACCGGCCGAGACCAGTTCGGCCAGCAGTGGATGACCCTTGCGCTGATCCGGCTTCATGGCGGCCAGCTTCTGGAAAAACGCCGGTCCACTGTCCTTGCCCATCTTTTGCGAGACCGTGGCCATCCAGTCGTAGTCGGTGGCTTCCAGGGCAATGCGGCCCTTCCACTTCGGGTCGAGGAAACCTTCCAGGGTCTTCGGCAGCTCATCGGCCTTGACCTTGTTTGTGTTGTAGGAGACTACGAAGAAATTGAAGCGGTCCGGAAAATATTTGCGGCTGGCCGGAATGGCTGCGGGCGGCATGTCAGTGATGTAGGGGCTGTGGAACTCCGAAATCAGGTTTTCACGCGCCAGACGTTCGGCTTCATTGGAATTGCTCTCGATAATGTCGAAGGTGTGGCGGTTGCCCGAGGCTTCACTGATGATGCGCTGGATGACCTTGTCACCGGCTGCGCGCCATAGCGTGACCTTGATGTTGTACTTCTTTTCGAACGCGTCTGCCAGCGGGCGTGATTCGGCCGGCGACATCGAGGTGTACCAGGTGACCACGCCTTCTTTCTTCGCGCGTTCGACCAGACGGGCGTCGCGATCGGCGCCGCGGTACATGTAGATTGCCTCGGGTTTCTCGGCCACCTGGGCGGTGGCCGGGGCCACGCCGGCAAAGGCCGCGGTCATCGCGATGGCAAGCACGGCTCTGCGCGCACGTTGCCAGGATTTGAGTGTCTCGCTCATCTTTATTCCCTCTTTTCATTATATTGGAGGTCAACTATTTAATTCGCATAGCAGATTAAACATTCGATATGCGAATTTAGTATACCAAGGCGCCAATCAGGGTCAACACCTATTTTTACCACGGCGCGGCCGGGGAAATCGACGCTCGGCGCAGGCGCACAGTGCTTTAAAGAATTGAAATATTGGATGCCAGGCTTTATACTCAATTCGCATTGCAGGTGACAAATTTGCACTGCGAATAATCGTTCGATTAGTATTTTGTTTATGGTGAGATGCGGATGACAACTCAGGATCGACCAGCGGCAACCGACGTACCGATTTCTTTTGCCTGCGGCGTGTACGACCGCATGCAAGCTCTCTACACCCGTGAGGTAAAACCGCAAGGCATCGCGCTCGACTTCGTCAACATCGACGCGCCGCGCGTCATCTTCGACCGCATGGCTGGCGGAGCGGAATTCGATGTAGCCGAGTTTTCGTGCTCGGAATTCATCACCCGCGCCAGCGCCGGCGACCGCACCTTCGTCGCGCTGCCGGTTTTTCCGTCGCGCACATTCCGCCACAGCTTCATCGCCATCAACAAACGCTCGGGCATCAAGACCGCGCAGGACCTGGCCGGCAAGCGCATCGGCGTGCCGCTCTACACCATGAGCGCCGCAGTCTGGATCCGCGGTCACCTGGAGCACGACTACGGCGTCGATCTGTCCGGCGTGCAGTGGGTCGAAGGCTCGATCAACAGCCCGACCCCCCACGGCGAACCGTCGGTATTGCCGATGCTGCGCGAAGCGAACATCACGCGCAACGCCAGCGGCAAGTCGCTCAGCCAGTTGATCGATGAAGGCGAACTCGACGCGATCATCGGCACCACGCTGCCGAATTCGCGCAAGACCAATCCGGACATCGTGCGCCTGTTCCCGAACTTCCGCGAAGTCGAAAAAGACTATTACAAGCGCACCGGCATCTTCCCGATCATGCATCTGATCGCCATCAAGCGCAGCACCTATGAAGCGCATCCCTTCATCGCGCAGTCGCTGCACACTGCCTTCTGCGAAGCCAAACAGATCGCGCTGAACAAGATGCGCAATCTGGCTGCGCTGCGCTACATGCTGCCGTGGCTGAGCGACGATCTGGATGAACTCGATGCGGTGTTCGGCAATGACCCGTGGCCGTACGGCGTGGAAGCCAATCGCAAGACACTGGCCACGTTGATGCAGTACATGGTCGAGCAGGGCGTGTTGAAGGCTGAACTGCCGGTGGAAGATTTGTTCGTGCCGGTCGACGACGTTCCGATGAAATAAACTCTGCGACCGCGCTCGCGCAAACTCGTACAACACAGAAAGTACAACATGCTGAACGGTTACCTGAAACTGGGCCACGGCCCGCGCAAAGTGCTGGTCCTGAGTGGCTGGTTTGGCAGTTCGGCGGATTGGGACGGCACACACACCGCGCTTGACCTGGACGCTTTCACCTATGTGTTTTTCGATTACCGCGGCTATGGTCGCAGCATGCACCTGACCGGCGAATACAGCTTTGCCGAAAGCACGATCGACGCGCTGCGCGTGGTGGATGCGCTGCACTGGGACCGCTTCAGCCTGATCGGCCATTCGATGGGCGGCATGGCCATGCAGCGCATCCTGCTGGCGGCGCCCGAGCGTATCGAGAAGATGGTCGGCATCGCCGCAGTGCCGGCTTGCGGCGCAAAGATGCCGGCGGAACGGCTGGCCATGTTCAACGCTGCGGTCGACGATGTGGCGCTGCGCGCGCAGATCCTGAATGCCTCGACTGGCAATCGGATGTCGCAGGCATGGCTTACTTACATGGCGCGCCTGTCGTGCGAAACTTCGGCCCCCGCTGCCTTCAAGGCCTATCTGCAGGAGTGGACGGGCGCTGACTTTACCGAGCAGGTCAAGGGCAATCAGACCCCGGTCAAGATCATCATCGGCGCGAACGATCCATCGATGACTGTCGAGCGCATGACTGGCAGCTGGCTTACCTGGTATCGCCACGCCGAGATCGAAACGCTGGCGAATGCCGGCCATTACCCGATGCAGGAAACCCCGATCGCGCTCGCTTCGACGATGCAGGCCTTCCTGAAGTGACCCGACGATTTTTCGCCGCCCGGCAGAAATGAACCGCCATCCATGATCGGTCAATCGCTTCCCCGCCTTGAAGACGGGCGCTTTGTCACCGGCAATGGCCGCTATACCGATGACATCCAAATCGAGGGCCAGCTGTACGCAGCCTTCCTGCGCTCGCCGCACGCGCATGCGCGGCTCGGGGGCATCGATATCGCCGAGGCCAGAGCGGGGCTTGGCGTGATCGCGGTGTTGACCGGACAGGATTATCTGGATGCCGGCTTCCAGGGCATAGACCATCACCCGAATCCGACCGATGCAGTGCATTACACCGAAGCCTCTTTCGCCAATTCGCTGACCGGCAGTATCTTCGCGCAGCGGCATTTGCCACTGGCGGTCGACAAGGTGCGCCATGTCGGCGAACCGGTCGTGATGGTGATCGCTCAGACAGCGCTGCAGGCGCGCGACGCAGCCGAGCTGGTCTCTGTCGATTACGAAGTGCTGGAAGCCGTAGTGCGCATCGAGGACGCGATGCGCCCGGGCGCGCCGCAGCTGTGGGGCGGCGCGCTTGGCAACGTCTGTTTTACGGTAGATTCCGGCGACCGCGCAGCGGTGCAGGAAATTTTCAGTAACGCCGCGCACGTCGTGCGGCGCGAATTTCTTAACAGCCGCACCGTAAATAGCCAGATGGAGCCGCGCGCCGCCATTGGCCTGGTCGACCAGGATACGGGCGTCTACACCATCATCTCCGGCAGCCAGGGCGCGCTGCGCGTCAAGCAGTCGATCGCCAATGCCCTGATGGTCCCGGCAGAAAAAGTGCGCGCCATATCGCCCGATGTAGGAGGCGGCTTCGGCGCGCGCACGCCGATGTATGTCGAGCAGCTGGCAGTCGTGTGGGCCGCGCTGACGGTGGGCCGGCCAGTCAAGTGGACAGGCGACCGCAGTGAAGCCTTTCTATCTGATTATCAGGGCCGCGATGCGCTGATGCGCGCCGCGATGGCGCTCAACTCTGACGGAAAAATTCTCGCCATCGAACACGAGTGGATAGGCAATGCCGGCGCGCATGCGATCAGTTATGTCTCGATGTCGAATGGCCCGCGCGTGCTCAGCTCGGTCTACCACGTGCCGGCGATTGTTTCGCGCGTCAGCGCCGTGGTCAGCAATACCGTGCCGACCGCGCCCTACCGTGGCGCCGGTCGCCCGGAAGCCATGCATGTCATGGAACGCCTGCTGGATATTGCGGCGCGTGAGATGAATATCGACCGCGTCGAGATTCGTCGGCGTAACGTGATTTCCCGCGATCGCTTGCCGTACCTGACGCCGACCGGCCAGACCTACGAATGCGGCGACTTCGCCGCCAACATGGAACGCGTGCTGGAGATGGCTGATTGGAATGGCTTCCCCGCGCGCCGTGAAGCGTCGCGCGCACGCGGCATGCTGCGCGGGATCGGCATGGCGAATTACCTCGAAGCGCCGGTCGGCATTCCGCGCGAACGCATCGAAATGACCGTGCAGCCGGATGGCGTAATCGATATTATTGCCGGCACCCTTTCACAGGGGCAGGGCCACGAAACCACCTTTGCCCAGGTGGTCGCGCATTACCTTGGCGTGCCGGTCGGGGCGATTCGCCTGCGTACCGGTGACACCGATTTCGTGCGTGGCGGCGGCGGTACCCACTCGGATCGTTCGATGCGCCTGGGTGGCACGCTGCTGGTGCGCGCGTCGACCTGGATCATCGAAGCGGCGCAGGCAGCCGCGGCTGAGATGCTGGACACACCGGACGTAAAGTTTGAAGGTGGCGCATACCGCGATGCGGCTTCCGGACGCAGCGCCGACCTGTTCGCCGTCGCGCATTACATCGCCGGGCACGGCATGCCGCACGAACGCTCGATCCGCAGCTTGGCGCGGACCGAAGAATTCGTCGGCCGCATCCCTGCCCATCCGACCGGCGCAGTGGTATGCGAACTGGAAGTCGATCCGGAAACCGGCACGGTCACGCTACTCGATTATTCCTCGGTCGATGACGTGGGCCGGCCGATCAATCCGATGATCGTCGATGGCCAGATTCACGGCGGCCTGGCGCAGGGCATCGGCCAGGCGCTGTCCGAAGGCTGTTACGTCGACACAGGCACCGGTCAGGTGTTGAGCGGCTCGTACATGGACTACGGCGTGCCGCGGGCAGGCGCCGTGCCGGCTTTGCGCATCGAGCTGACTGAAGACCCGACCGCGCTGAATCCACTCGGCGTGAAGGGCGGCGGCGAAAGCGGCATTACGCCGGCCACCGCCGTGATCTTCAACGCGCTCGGCGACGCGCTGCGCGATTACGGCTCGGATGAACTGGCTATGCCGGCCGTGGCCGCCGTGGTCTGGCAATACATCCACCGCGCCTCACCAAATAACTAACAGCGTCGCATCGCGGCGATAAAAAAAGGGACACTCCATGACGTCGACCAGCAAACCCGGCTTATCGGCTGGCGCCCCGGACCTCGAGCAATTCGACCTGCGCCGTTTCGTCGCCGCGCTCGGCGCCGATGAATGCGAAACGCACGACGGTGAAACCGACCTGGCGGCAATAGCGCAGCATCTGGAAGGTAATCCGAGAGCAGTCGTGTTCAAGGCAGTGACCGGCGCCAGCATGCCCCTGTGCGGCAATGTAGCGGGCAGCCGCGCGCGTCTGGCGCAAGCCTTTGGCACCACGTCGGACCTGGTGCTGCAGGAAGTCCTGGCGCGCACGCGCGTCAAGGGCCAGGTCGTCGAAGTTTCGCGCGATGTGGCGCCGGTGCAGCAAATTGTGCTGACTGGCGAAGACTGCGATTTGACCAAACTGCCAGTGCATTTGCAGCACGGTCAGGACGGCGCGCCTTACATTTCCGCATCGATCGATTTCTCGATGAATCCGGTGACCGGCTGGACGAATGTCGGTATTCGCCGCCTGATGCTGCGCGGTCGCCGCACTGCCGGCATTGACCTGGTGGCGCCATCGGACCTGCGCGCGATCTACGTCGCCCATGCTGCGCGCGGCGAACGCCTGCCGATCGCCTTCGCCGTCGGCACGCATCCTGTCGATCACCTGGCCGCCGCCATGCGTATTCCGACCGACGAGCTGGCCCTGATGGCCGCGCTGCGCGGCGTGCCGATGGGCGTGGTCAGGTGCGTGACCAACGACCTGCTGGTGCCGGCTGATGCACAGATGATCATCGAAGGTTATCTCGACGAACACGGCCATTCGACCGAAGAAGGTCCGTATGGCGAAGTGCTCGGCTATTACGGCGGCATCAAGCGTAATCCGGTGTTCCATGTAACAGCGATTACGCATCGACGCGATCCGCTGTTCCAGACTTTCACGATCAGCGGCCGCACCATGGCGCACACCGATACGGCGCAGGTCTGCGCGCTGCGCACCGAAGCGGTGGTGTGGCGTTCGCTAGAGACTGCTGTGCGTGAAGTGAAAGCGGTCTACGCCATGCCTGCGACTGGCGGCACCTTCAACGTGCGCGTGGCCATGAACCAGCGCGTGCCGGGCGAAGCGCGCAACGCTATTGCCGCGGTGTTCGCCTCGCTGGCCAATGTAAAGCATGTATTCATCGTCGATCCCGACATCGATATCTTTTCCGACGCGCAGATGGAATGGGCGCTGGCGACGCGCTTTCAGGCCGACAGCGACCTGATCGTGGAAAGCAATTTCCGCGCACTGCCGCTCGATCCGTCCTTAACCACTCCGCGCGTCACTGCCAAGGCTGGCTTCGACCTGACCATGCCGCTGCTCGCTCCAGGCAAGAAGCGGCCGATGGAATATCAGGTGCCGTCGCCGCCGGTGTTCGATGGTGCGCGATTCGACACGCTCGAAGCAGCGCTCGAACACGGACCGAAGCGCTTCGCCGAACTGATGGCGGCGATCGGCACGAAAGACGGGCGGGAAGTGGTGCGCTGGCTGGAAGATACCGGTGCGAAGCGGGTGATTTCGCGGACTGGAGAAGGGCATTATCAATTTGGTTGACGCCTTCGGTTCGATTGGCTGGAGCGCGGATTGATCGATTTATTGTGTCGGCTGGCTGAGGGGATGGCCTGCGGTTTGCTCGATTTACTGTGTGGGCAGGCTGAGGGGCCAGGCCTTCCTCCACGGTCCCTTCGGGCCCTGATGGTTCCGAAAGGCCTGGCCCCTCAGCCTGCCCCTACGAATTCGGGCTGCAGCACTCGTGCTGGACGCTTCCTGGTTTTACGTTAACGTTTGCGTTCGGCGGGCTTCTATGGTCGGGACGGCAATCGCTCGTATTGAAGTCGCTGGAGGGAAAAACAACTAACCGCAAACATGCGAGCGGTGAGTTGTTTTGCCCTCCCTTGAAGATGAAGCGCGACCGCATGGGCTCGTGCGATCGCTTTCAAAACATCCGTTGCATCGGGTTGTTTAGACGATTAGACGTTTGGGATTTCAGGTCGTCCATGTCATTCTGGCCGTTTTTTACAGCCTGAT